>Ga0105239_10010538_pt1 | contig 10335 bp, 9 predicted proteins | sample KBSC44metaG_FD_92761 | JGI IMG/M metagenome (GOLD analysis project Ga0105239, IMG submission 92761) | Corn rhizosphere microbial communities from Kellogg Biological Station, Michigan, USA - KBS C4-4 metaG | ecosystem: Host-associated > Plants > Roots > Rhizosphere > Soil | place: Michigan, USA...
GATATACAGGGCCGCAATCTGCAGCACCACGAAGAATACAAAATTGAAGTACCTCCTGATGAAGAGAAAAATATTACGCACCTGCAGAAAATTTTGAAAAATTACAAAATCCTGTCTGGCAAAATCCATACAGGATTCTTAAAATTTGAAAGCGAATCACAATCAACCAATCACAGCTAACTAACGCATTACAAATGGATAGCGATCGTAATTTTTTAATGCCAGCCCGGTACCACGTACAACGCTTTTCAGCGGATCATCAGCCACATGCACAGGCAGTTTAATTTTCTGGCTTAAGCGTTTATCGAGCCCGCGCAACAAGGCGCCGCCGCCGGTAAGATATAAACCACGTCTGTAAATATCAGCTGCCAGCTCGGGAGGGGTCATTTCAAGCGCCTTTAAAATAGCTTCTTCAATTTTAAAGATGCTTTTATCAAGTGCTTCGGCAATTTCCTGATAGCTCACCATAATCTGCTTGGGAATACCGGTTACCAGGTCGCGACCGTTAACGGGGATATCATCGGGTGGGTTATCGAGGTCTTTCATGGCGGCCCCGATGTTTATTTTTATTTGTTCGGCAGTACGTTCACCGATGAGTAAGCTGTGGTAGCGGCGCAGAGCTTCCATAATATCGGCGGTAAATTCATCACCGGCAATACGAATACTCTGGTCGCAAACTATACCTGCCAGGGCAATAACGGTAATACCGGTTGTACCACCGCCAATGTCGATGATCATATTACCAACAGGCTCTTCTACATCAATGCCAATACCTAAAGCGGCAGCCATAGGTTCGTGCAACAGGTACACTTCCTTGGCGCCTGCCTGCTCGGCACTATCACGTACAGCTCTTTTTTCTACTTCAGTAATACTGGAAGGAATGCATATCATCATTCGCCAGCTTGGCGGAAATAATGGCTTCTTGGGATAGATCATTTTGATCATTTCCCTGATCATTAATTCTGCCGCGTTGAAGTCGGCGATTACGCCGTCTTTAAGCGGACGAACAGTGCGGATGCTTTCATGGGTCTTTTCATGCATCATCAGCGCCCGTTTCCCTACTGCCAGAACCGTTTTGGGGTTATTACGGTCCAGCGCAACAATACTCGGTTCATTCACCACTACTTCGTCATTATGTATGATTAGGGTATTGGCAGTGCCCAGATCGATGGCAATCTCCTGGGTGAAAAAGTTGAATAGGCCCATTTAGAAGGTCAGATTTTGGATTGAATGTAATGCATGCAAAATTGAAGCAAATAATCCGAATTAACAAAGCACAACCTATGCAGAATCAGGTATTTTTTTTCTGGTACAAAATTCGCTTACTGTTGATGCTGCTTACCGCTACTGTACCGGTGCGGAGGGCTGTTTATTGCTATTCGATTTATAACTTTTTCAAATCCTTTAACGTTTGAAAAAGCGACAGACTATAACGCACTAACGTTATACTGAAACGATAATTGTAACAGATTGTTCAAATAGTTTTAATACTATCCGCAAAAGCGTTTTAAAACAGCTTCCTGCCCTTCTCTTCTTAGTATATTTGACATGCGTCAGTCATGCGTATAATTACCCGAACGGTGTGGATTTTATCAACCATGGATAGATGAGCCGGTTCAGGTAAGCCTACCCCGCAAACCCCAGTCTTCGCTCCGTTTCGGGATTTAAAACCGGCAGTTTTCTTCTTTCAATTAAGAAGCTGGTGAGGCGGGCTATTTCAGCAAATATGTAATGTTTGTCAAGGGCGCCTTTAAGGTAATCGCGGCCGGTACTGCCACCAGTGCCAATGCGGGTACCGATCATACGATGCACCATATTCATGTGACGATAGCGCCAGGTACTGAGTTGTTCGTCTATTTCAAGCAAGCTGTTCAACAGTTGAAAAGGTAACTGCAGAATGGGATATCCCCTATACAGCATAATGAACAGGGCAGCCCGGCAGGCCCGGGGCGATAACTGTCTGTCGCCGGCAGAAGCATCAGAAAACACTGCATCAAAATATTGCTGGTTACTTTGTTCGGCTTCGGCAAGACCGGTAGTATAAATATGGCGATAGTCGGCCCAGAAGTTGTTCTCCGTTTCTTCAAAAAAAGGCATGCGTTCAAGCCATGTGTTCAGCAGCTCAATGAATGATCTCTCTTTTTCTGCCTTTTTTATCACATCTATATGTTCCTGCCTTAATTGTGAAATATAGTATTCCTGAGCATGGCGCTGCTGGTATTTAAGGCCCAGCTTGGCTTCGATCAGCTTAAACTGCCAGCTTTGAAAACCGGAGGCTGGCCGCAGCATATCCCTGAAATCGAGGAAATCCATGGGCGTCATGGTTTCCATGATATCAATCTGGTGTACTAACACCTTTAAAATAGTGATCATGCGGTTCAGGCGGTGTACAACGGTTTGCAGTTCAGGCGAGTTATCGTTGAGTGCTGGTTTTTGCATGATGGCTGCTACAGAATCAGTTTCGTACAATAGTTGTTTAAACCACAGTTCATAAGCCTGGTGAATAACGATGAACAACATTTCATCATGCGCTGGTTGCTGCAGTTTATCACTCTCGGGGAACTGCGCATGGAGTATCTTATCGAGTTGCAGATAATCGCTGTAGTGTACGTCTTTGTGTTGCATGACAATTGTTATTTCGTCAATCGGCAATCGGCAATCGGCAGTAATAGGCAATTGCCGATTGACGGTTCACGATTGCCGCTATTTAAATTCAAATCCTATATCTTCTCTGTAATACATTCCTTCAAATGCTATGTGCTGTAATACTTCTTTCGATTTAGCAACCGCTGAAGGAATGCTGTTGCCGTATGAAGTAACGGTTAATACACGTCCGCCGCTGGTTACCACATCTCCGTTTTTCTGCGAAGTACCGGCGTGGAAAACAAGGCTGTCGGCGGGCACGGGATTGTTCAGTCCGTTAATAACAAACCCCTTTTCGTAAGATCCGGGATAGCCGCCACTTACAGCCATTACGGTACAGGCAAAACGGCTGTCATGTTCAATCTTTATATCCTTCAGGTTGCCGGAAACGGTTGCCTGGAATAATTCAACCAGGTCGTTTTTAAGACGCGGCATTACTACTTCTGTTTCAGGGTCGCCCATGCGGCAATTGTATTCAATCACATAAGGCTCATCTCCCACTTTAATTAACCCAACAAAGACAAAACCTTTATAGTCGATATCCTCTTTTTCAAGACCCTGAATAGTTGGCCTGATCACTTTTTCTTCTACCTTTTTCATAAAAGCGGCATCGGCAAAGGGAACAGGGCTTACGGCACCCATACCGCCGGTATTTAAACCGCTATCGCCTACTCCAATTCTTTTGTAATCTTTTGCTTCGGGCAACAGCACACAGCTTTTGCCATCGGTAAGCACAAAAACGCTCAGTTCAATACCGGTGAGAAATTCTTCAATCACCACTTTTCTACTGGCTTCGCCGAATTTTCTGTGATGTAGCATCAGCTCATACTCGGCAATAGCCTCAACGTGCGAATGGCAAATGAGCACGCCCTTACCGGCGGCCAGTCCATCAGCCTTTAATACTATTGGTAAAGCGTGTTCTTGTATGTAGGGAATACCTTCTTCATAATTTGATTCGTCAAACTCCCTGTAAGCAGCCGTGGGAATGCCATGGCGGATCATGAACTTTTTGGCAAAAGCCTTACTGCCCTCAAGCTGGGCGCCATATTGCGAAGGGCCAATGACGGCAACCTGCTGTAGCTGTTTGTCTTTTCTGAAATAATCGGTAACGCCTTTTACCAGTGGTTCTTCGGGGCCAACGATCAAAAGAGCAATCTGCTTTTCCAGCACAAAGCTTTTAATGGCGTCAAAATCAGTGATGGAGATATTAACATTTGTGCCATGTTGCGCTGTTCCGGCATTACCGGGTGCAATATATAATGCATCGCATTGCGCGCTTTGCGCCAGTTTCCATGCCAGGGCATGTTCGCGGCCGCCTGAACCTAAGAGTAAAATATTCATAATTAATGAGTGAAGTAGTTTAGCCGCGGCGAATTTCGGTATTCAACAGGGATTTGTAAATTTTAATTGTCTACGTTTTGAAACCTTATGAACCAGGCAATTGATTTTGAAAAGAATGATACAAGATCAGGCTTTAAATAATTACATATATCAGGCATACGATCATGATAGTATTGCGAGGCAGGGCAGTGTTAAAACAACACAACAAAATTCGTGGTTAAAGGAGGGTTAAAATTGCTGAAAGTAAACACCGCACTTTGCTCAGCTATCGGGAATTAATCACTATTTTACGCGCTAAATACTGCTAAACGATTGCTTTCATTTTAAAACAAAAACACATGAATGTATGGATCAAACTGCTACCATAACCCCCGATGTAATCCCCGACGTAAAACCTGCCAAAGGGCACCCTAAAGGACTGTACGTACTATTTGCTACTGAAATGTGGGAACGATATAACTATTATGGCATGCGCGCCATTTTAGTATTGTTCATGACTAAAGCCTTGCTGTTTGATAAAGTTTTCGCTTCGAACTTATATGGTAGCTATACCAGTCTTGTTTATTTAACCCCGCTTGTAGGCGGCTATATTGCCGACCGGTATTGGGGCAACAAACGATCCATTATCGCCGGTGGTTTAGTGATGGCTATTGGTGAATTCATTTTATTTTTCTGCGCTTCGTTGTATAAATCTGCTCCGGCTGCTTCTTCTGCTCTTTTCTTTATCGGTTTGGGTTTTATGATTGCAGGTAACGGTTTTTTCAAACCGAATATCTCATCCATGGTAGGCCAGTTATACCCTAAAGGCGACCGAAGAACAGATGCAGCCTATACTATTTTTTACATGGGTATTAATGTAGGGGGCGCTTTAGGCCCCTTTATTTGTGGCCTTGTGGGAGATACCGGTAACCCTGCAGATTTTAAATGGTCATTTCTGGTAGCAGGTATTGGTATGTTACTAAGTGTTCTTGTTCAAAGGATCTTTCAATCAAAATATGTTAAATCGCCCGAAGGAAGACCGCTGGGTGAAGTACCGGCAAATGCCCCTAAGAAATTCTCCAATCCGATATTAATTGTTGGCGGACTGATACTATTTTCAGCCTTACTGATAGGCATGTTTTATGTAGATGCTAAAGTATTCAGCTATCTTACCTACTTACTAATAGCCAGCGTATTATTTATAGCCTTCTTTATTTTTTCTGATAAGTCACTAAATAGCATAGAGCGGCAACGGATTTCCGTGATATTTATCGTTTCTTTTTTTGTGATCTTCTTCTGGTCGGCTTTTGAACAGGCAGGTGCTTCGCTTACATTTTTTGCTGAAGAACAAACACAGAGGGATCTGGGATTTTTTGTAGTACCCGCCAGCTGGTTCCAATCGCTGAACTCGATCTTTGTGGTATCCTTCGCTCCGCTTTTTGCCTGGTTATGGATTAAATTAGGAAAGAAAGAACCCTCTTCTCCCACTAAAATGGCAATGGGTCTTTTATTGTTGTCACTGGGCTATCTATGGATAGCGTTTGGCGTAAAAAATGTTCAGCCCGGTATAAAAGTGAGCATGATATGGCTTACCGGTATGTATGCATTGCATACCTGGGGTGAGCTTTGTTTATCACCTATCGGGTTATCACTGGTAAATAAACTGGCGCCGTTTAAATTTGCTTCGTTGTTAATGGCGGTATGGTTTTTGGCCAATGCTGCGGCCAATAAACTGGCTGGTGTATTAAGCGCGCTGTATCCCGATAATGGTAAAACAACTTCTTTCTTAGGTTTTCAAATGCATAACCTCTACGATTTCTTCCTGTTATTTACGTTTATGGCCGGTACGGCTTCACTGATCCTGTTTCTGTTAACAAAGAAACTGCAGAAGATGATGCATCAGGATAAGGCATAAAGACAACTAAACATAAAGACATAAAAGAAGAAGGGCGCAAGTAATATTATTTGCGCCCATTTCTTTTTTATGGTATAGAAGTTAATGACTTATTAATTCATCTTAAACGGTACGATCATTTCAAACACGGGAATATTTACGTCGAAAGATGTTTTGTTGTGCAGGTTTTCCATCAGGTAGGTCCCGTGCATTTTACCCATTTCGCTACGCAGGTTGCAACCACTTACATACTGGTAACGTTCACCGGGTTGTAAAGTGGGTTGAACGCCTACAACACCCTCTCCTTCCACTTCGCGGTTATTACCGTTGCTATCAATAATATACCAGTGGCGGCGATGTAATTTAACAGGGAAATTGTTATGATTTTCAATGGTGATCCGGTAGGCAAACATATACTCTCCCGATACAGGGTTGGAGTAATCGGGCTGATAAAATGTTTCGACACTTATTTCAATGCCTTCGGAAATCTTGGAGACCATTTACTAACAGTTTGGAATTTAAAGATAAACAAAAATAAACGCCAGCCATAGTAATTATTCATGTTTTAATATGAAATGTTAGGGTGCAATGGCTAATTTTGCCCCGGATTTTACTCACATCGATCAATTAAATTTTATTTATATGAAACGTCTATTGCAAAATTTTCATTATTAAATCCTGGCAATGAAAATTTTGTAATAGTAAGTTCCATGTGGCCTTTTACTAAAATTAAAAAAAATACACATGAAAGTAGCTGTAGCCAAAGGCGACGGTATAGGACCGGAAATAATGAGTGCCGTATTGAAAATTTTCGACGCCAACAAGGTGCCCCTTGAATATGAAATGGTTGACATGGGCAAATGGGTGTTTGATAAAGGTTTCTCAAACGGTATGACCCCCGAGGCTCAGCAAACCATTGAAAAACTGGGTGTTCTGTTTAAAGGACCCATGGAAACCCCCAAAGGCAAGGGCGTAAAAAGCGTAAATGTTACAGCCCGCAAAACGTGGAACACCTATGCCAATAAACGTGTATTTCAAACGCTCCATGGCGTTGATACGGTATTTTCAAAAGCCGGCATTCCCATCGATATTACCGTTGTGCGTGAAAACATTGAAGATACCTACGGCGGTATTGAACATATGCTTACGCACGACGTAGCACTGAGCCGCCGCTTTATTACCCGCCCCGGAAGTTTACAGGTTATCAGATATGCATTTGAAATGGCCCGCCAGAAAAATGCCCGCCGTATTACATGTGGACATAAGGCCAACATCATGAAAATTACAGATGGTCTGTTTTTGCAATGTTTTTACGAAGTAGCTAAAGAATATCCTGAGCTGAAAGCCGATGACGTAATTGTTGACGACCTTTGTATGAAACTGGTTACCCGCCCCGATACATTTGATGTAGTGGTATTAACCAACCTGCAGGGAGATATCGTTTCTGACCTATGCGCCGGTTTGGTGGGCGGATTAGGCTTTGCGCCCAGCGCCAATATCGGTGATCATATTTGCATATTTGAAGCAGTACACGGTACAGCACCTGATATTGCCGGAAAAAATATCGCTAACCCTACTGCTTTATTATTGAGCGGACTGGCTATGTTACGCCACCTGGGCTTTATGGAAAATGCCGCTACCATTGAAAATGCGCTGTTGTATACATTGGAACAAGGCATACATACCGGCGATTTCGGCGATAAATCAAAACCATCTTTAAATACAACACAGTTTGCCGAAGCCATCATCAGTAACTTTGGCAAAACACCTGAATTAAACGCCAAGCCTTTACTGCCTAATAAACCGGTTACGGCCACAGATTTTAAACTGGACAAGAACGCAATGATGGTTTCGAAAGAAACCGAAAATGAAAAGATCGTTGGGGTAGATATGTTTATTGAAAGCGATGAGCAACCTGAAATCATTGCTAAAAAATGCCAGCGCCATGCCGGTGTAAAATTCAACCTCATTAACATCAGCAATCGCGGTACGCAGGTATGGCCCACCGGATCAGTATATACGAACCTGGTGAATCAATACAATGTTCGTTTCGAAAGCATTGATACCGATGAATTGAACCAGCAGGATGTTATAGGTCTATATGTAAGCTTAAGCGGTAACTTTAAGATCTGTTCGCTGGAGTTACTGAACATGTGGGGCGACAAGAAAGCTTATTCACTGGCACAAGGCCAATAAGAAGAATTTCTGATTTTGGGATCTTGAGATTTTTGGATTTGTAAATCTCAAGATCCTAAAATCTACAAATCATACATTATTTTATTATCCTATTTTATTATCCTGCTTTCTTGCTATTCTTGTATCCATTCTTCAGCAACCACTGCATTACTTTTTCGCGCTGATCGCCCTGTATAATAATTTCGCCGTCTTTTGCCGAACCACCAGTGCCGCAAGAGTTCTTTAATTTTTTACCGAGTTCTTCCAGATCATCATTGGTACCAATAAAACCAAGAACGAGTGTTACCGCTTTACCGGCGCGCTGTTTGGTATCTAACCATACCCTGAGTTTTTGCTGTTCGGGTGGCAATGTTTGAACCTGCCCCTGTTCTTCTTCAAACCGGAAGTTAGGATCAGTACTGTATACATATCCTTTGTTATCGGGTTTATTTTTCTTGCTCATGTCAATAGGGTTGTGGTTTGCAGTTTAAGGTTTATAGTTAAATCAGTACGGCTTTCAAACTCAAATCCAGACTAACTGCGTGATGGATCAGAGCGCCTACACTTATATAATCCACACCGGTTTGGGCATAGGCTACAATATTATCAAGCGTAATGCCTCCGCTGGCTTCGGTTTCAAATTTATGATCGATTATTTTTAACGCCTGCGATAATTGTTCCGGTGTAAAATTATCCAGCATAATACGATTTACTTTTCCGAATGCTACAACCCGTTTTACTTCATCGAGGGTTCTTGTTTCTACTTCAATTTTTAATCCGGGTTTCACCTGTTGTACATACATATAAGCTCTATCAATAGCCTTTTCCAATCCGCCACTGTAATCGATGTGATTATCTTTCAGCATGATCATATCATACAAACCCATGCGATGATTATATCCTCCACCTATACGTACGGCTTCTTTTTCGAGCAGGCGAAAGCCAGGTGTTGTTTTACGGGTATCGAGCAGGCGGGTAGCATATCCTTTTAAACGATTGCTGTATTGGTGGGTAAGTGTTGCAATGCCGCTCATTCGCTGCATGCAGTTCAGCACCAGCCGTTCGCATTGCAATATGGTATGCACCGAGGCGATCACTTCAAAAGCATTTTCGCCGGCGTGCATAGTGTCGCCATCTTTTTTAAAAGCAACAAAACGTGCGGTTGGTTCTTTAAACTGAAATATGCTTTCGGCAACTTTCATCCCTGCCACTATTCCATCCTGCTTGATCTTCAATATGGCTTTGCCTTTGGCATCTGAAGCGATAGAAGAAAGCGTAGAATGGTCTCCATCGCCGATATCTTCCTGCAAAGCGTTTTCAATCAAAAGATGGAGTTGTTCGTTGAATGTAAGCATAGTACAAAAGTAGTAAGTCGTAAGTAGTAAGCGATAAGTTTTTAATACCTACAACTTATACTTATAACTAACCACCTATTCGGTAACTTCGAAGCCCAGCTCCTGAACGACCTGAAGGTCGCCTTTTTGCTTCATAAAGAATTTTGTGCGGAAGTTTCCATTTTTGGTTTGTAGCAAACCAATACAGAATTCAGAGCCGTTTTGCTCGCCCTTATGTTTTACGATGAAGTTTTTTACAGTATTGTTGGCAAAAAAGTCTTTAAGGATCATTTCGGCCTGGCTTTTACTGTAATTATCGCTTTTACCTGGTAAAGAAAGATCCACCCGGGAATCAAAATATTTCGATAATTGTGAAGCATTGCCACCGCGAATAGCCGCTACTACGTCGTCGATAGAGTAATGGGGTGCAAATGATACCAGGGACAGCGAAATAGCTACAATCGCAAATCCCAGATACTTTTTCATAATAGAACAATTTTTACTTTTCACCTGCTAAATTCGCTAAAAATATGCCAAAGTAAGAATGCCGCCAAAAAATACTATAACCACGGTATTGCGTTACCTTTGCTGCTTTCATTACCAAACCAAACATAATCACTTCGTTATATGCAAACTGCAAAAGCTATATTAATCATCATGGACGGCTGGGGTCTTGGAAAGGTAAAATCATCAGATGCCATTCAAAATGCCCAAACACCCTTTGTCAGTTCGTTGTATAAAAAATATCCAAATACAACTTTAACTACCTGGGGCGAATTAGTAGGTTTACCTGAAGGACAAATGGGTAACAGTGAAGTAGGTCACCTGAACCTGGGTGCGGGACGCATTGTATACCAGGAACTTCAGCGTATTAATGTAGCGGTTCGCGATGGTTCGTTCGCGAAAAATGAGGTTTTGCAGCAGGCGCTTAAATACAGCAAAGACAACAATAAAGCCCTTCACCTGATA
>Ga0105239_10010539_pt1 | contig 10335 bp, 9 predicted proteins | sample KBSC44metaG_FD_92761 | JGI IMG/M metagenome (GOLD analysis project Ga0105239, IMG submission 92761) | Corn rhizosphere microbial communities from Kellogg Biological Station, Michigan, USA - KBS C4-4 metaG | ecosystem: Host-associated > Plants > Roots > Rhizosphere > Soil | place: Michigan, USA...
CAGCTGGAGCAGATCGACTGCCTCTTGCTTGACCAATTCTTCGATACTGTCCCTGTCGAGGGGGCGTTCCCCGCTCTCGGTGTCGCGGACGTAGAGCTTCATCGATAATTCGTCGTCGACCCACACAATATCGTAGTGGCCGGAGTGAAACTTGGCCACGACCAGGTCCGTCATGGGCCAGTTTTGCCGAATACCAAACCAGAGGGAGTCGAGGTCGGACGGCACGAACTGCTTCTTCAGCACCGGACCCATCGCATAAGCGCAACTCTTCGCGAGGTCGTTCGGGAGTCGATCACGAGGCACGGGCGGCGCGGGAGAGAAGAACTCTTTTGCGCCGGCTTCACATTGCCCGGCAACGGTCAATAGTTTTTCGATCGTCGCCTTGCTATACAAGGAGGCGAGGGCGTCCGGCGACGCTTGCAAGAGCAGAAATGCGATCAGCATCTTAATTGCTATGACGGGTGATAAAGCCGGCCATGATCACGGTCTTGCGCCTAAAGATTGGGTCGCTTAAGAAAGCAGATCCAATTTATGCCGCTCAGATGGACGGACACAAGTTCCCACTGCTCGGCGCCCAACTGATCTAACTCAGCCTGGACTCCGGCCAGCGTAAGTCTTGCCACGGTGTACTCCCATTTCATGGCGCGAGCTTACTCGCTGCTTTGTAGTGAGCTCGGACGCGCGTCTAGCTTGAGGGAGGCGAAATAAACCGCCCGATTTCGGACCATTCGGTGATGCGCCGAACAGCGAGGTCCGGCAGGCGCCAATCCAGGACACCTAAGATTAAACGTTCGGTTCTATTTTCGAAGGCAGCCACCAACCAGTCGCCATCGTGCTCCGCAACCTTTTCCAAACCGGACGCACCCGCCCAAACAATCTGCCCGGCCGTATCCCCGAACGCGTACGGCGAAAGCGAACGATCGAGGCGCAGGCCATGCATGTGGTTGTAGAAGAGCACGAACTCGCCTTGACGCTCGAACACGGAGGCGCTTTCTAGGTGGTTGGAGCCTTCGTCCAACCCATTTGAGTCTTGAACGATGGTCTTTACCGGTCCCCGATCCTCCCAATCGATGAGGTTGTGCGAAGTGGCCAAAGCGACACAACCGTCGCCGGACCGCGTGACGGCCGTGTAGTAAAGATGGAAGAGTTCCCCGATGCGGACCACATGCGGATCGCGGCAAGAGCATGGTTCAGCATCCGACCAAAAAGCCCACTCGAAGTCCCTCGGGCAAATCAGCGGGTTGTTCGGATGGCGGGTCCAATGAAACAAGTCCGGGGAAGTCGCCAAGCCGATCTGCTGCGCATTGCAAGCATTGAGGCCCGTGTAGAACATGTAAAACAGGCCATCGTGCGCAAACACAAACGGCGCATAGACGTGGCCCCCATCCCAACGACCCGGCTCGACAAGCAACACGGGTTCATGGCAGTCCCAACTTACAAAGTCGCTCGTACTGGAGTGCCCGAAGTAGATTTCGTGCCCTGGCCAGGCGCAGTTCCCGCCGATTCGGCGCTCGATGTGGAAGAAATGAAACTCGTCGCCGAGCCTGACGATTGTAAAGTCCGCCACCTTCCCTCCCGGTGGCGCGTACCCTTCCGCGAGAAAGTCTCCCTCCGGACGGTGATAAGCCGCTAAGGATTTCCGCCAAAACTCCGTCTCAAGCTGGGATGCCTTCATGTTGCCTTCGAATACTATGCTCGCTATCGAATCAGTCGGGCATCTCCACGCGGATGAGTTGCCCCCGCAGGCAGAAAATTGGTGTTTCGTCGATGGCCTTCGAATCCAAACCTAACTTCAGGGGGTGGCTATCCGGATTCTTCAAAGTTACGGTGATCGTCCCGCGGTCAAAGTTGCGGGGTCCGGGTCAGGAGTCGATCAAATCCCTGAAGACTCCGAGCCAGGGTTCGTATTTCTTCCAGCGTTCGACCGAAGTTGTGTAAATAGGCTGGCGGGCTTGCCAGAGGGAGGGGGTGTTGACGGAGCGTTTGTTATCTTGGTGGCGGAGGCATGCGTCGTCCCATTCTAGTCCGAGAAAAGCGACGAGGCGGCGGGTTTCGCCTTCGGGATCGGCCACCAAGTCCTCGTATTGAACGTCGAGGATCGAGCCGGCGGGGAGGACGGTTGAGTAGTAGTTCATCAACCTCCGATACTCCTTGTAGGCGATGACAATGTTCTCTCGGACGTGGGAGAACTCGACCGGGGATGAGTTTGGCGTCATGTAAATCGAGAGAGCGTTGTCGACGGGATTGCGCTTGCAGTGAATGATCTTGGCCCTTGGAAACGCGACATGGATCTGCCCTAAGAAGTAGCGGTTGCTGTTCCGCTTATCCGTGACTCGAGCCTTGCCGGGAGCCAATCCCCGCAATAGCTCCAAATATTCCTCTTGGGTTTGGCGCAGGCGCCGCTCATCGACGGAGGACTTGCTTGGATCGAGTCCCACGAGCCCGCCCTTGGTCCAGAACGAGAGCTCTCCGCCCGCGCCGACATCCGGATGGCTTGAAAGAATCTGCTCGGTCAGTGTCGTTCCGGAGCGCATCATGCCGACGATAAAGATCGGCAAGTCACTTTCCGAACCTAGGTAACGATGCCGGGTGAAGAATTCCTTCGTAAACACCGTCGCGGCATGCTCGTAAGCGCGGTCGAGTTTTGCCTTTTCGAAAGGACGGCCTTCGAGCATGACTCGGGCCGCGATCAGGTTGGCGGCGTCATATTCCTTTAGCGCCGCCTCGCACTCGCCAAGATCATTGAGCGTCTTTCCGAGGGCGTAACGCAAAGCGCACTCGTCGGCCGGCGTCGTTTTGTGGGTTTGGAGCACCGACCGCATTTGCTCGATCAGCGGCCGGTCCTGTTCGTTCATTTTCCGACCCGTGGTGATCGCTTTGTAGGCTTGCCCGCGATTTGGCTCCAATTCGATGAGCCTCCAAAGGTGGGCTTCCGCCTCGACGAAACGTCCCTGCTGCTGCAAGATCTGCGCGAGGAGCCGGTGGGCGTCGGCAAAGTTCGGTGCGATGCCCACGGCATCTCCAAGGGCCTTCTCAGCATCACTGAGCGACCCGTCGTAAAAGCAAGCCCGCGCCAGGTTGAATTTGCCCATTGCCGTCTCCGGCTCGCATTCGTACGCCTTTCGAAACAATCTCGCCGCATCGGCGGGTTCGCTGCGGCGCAGCATGATCAAGGCGAGGCCTGCATAAGAATGGGAGGCCTGAGCCGGGTCGAGAGCGATGGCCTGCTCGAAGGCGACCTGGGCCGCTTCGAACTTCGACATGTGCAGAAGGGCGAGCCCCAGGTTCTGGGGGGAAGAGGCGACGCTAGGGTCCAACGCGATCGCCCTTCGGTAGCAAGCGGCCGCATCGGGCAGGCGGCCCAGCTTTACGTAACACGAGGCGAGGAGGGCAACCGCGCTTAGGTCGTTCGTTTGTTTCCCGAGTAACTTTATCGCCTCTTGCAAGCAGCGGAACGCATCGGCGTGATCGCCAGACGAAGCATGTTGCTCCGCCTGACGAACGAAGTCGACCGCCTCAGAAATGCTCATCGCACGCAGCTAATTCTGAGGCGGAGGACCCGGCATATTCTTCCGTGTATAGGTCGGGTGCGAGCTCGCTTTATGATCGGACATGGCAAAGAAAAGGATGCCTCCCACCAGCAGAACAAACACCGCAATACTAGCCGCAATAAGTGCCGGCGAGAGTTCCTTCTTCATTTTTATCCGCTAGTTGCTTGGGTCCGTTAGGACGCCGGTGAAGTTGCTAACCGCCGGCTTAGCATTCCAAGCCTGGTGAGCCGCGCTGCCCGCGCCACCGTTCGCATGACAGTTTTGGTCCGCGATCAAAAAGATGGGTTTATGGCTGGCATGCCCATCCGCGAAGGCGGTATCGATCTGCATGTTATGTTTTCGAGCCCCGGAGAGAAGCATATTCCCCCAATAATCCGGGGCCGTCAAATTCGGACACGTGCTACTGATCGCGGGAAAGTCTCTTGCGCCCGTGCCGTCGGGATAGAAGTCGGCGCGGATTACGGCGAGTTGGGCAAGCTCGGCCGGATGGTTTAAGGAAGATTGATTCCTTGGATACCAATTGTGGTTCGAGTCCTGATAGAGAAATCCGGTTTGGTTCGGCGAGATCGTGTTATTCCAATCCCAAAGATCCAGGCTGGAAGGCGAAGGTCCGTTACAATCCCATCCTCCCTCCCACAGAGGTCCCCAAGCGGCGCCGGACATGCAATAGGCCGCATTCGTATTAATATCCGGGATCAAATTGACGCCGCCGAGTGCATCGACGGTGATCTGGAAGTTCTTGGTGTAGGGATAGAGATACTGGCAGATCGTGGGGCTTGAATACTCCGCGAAGGCCCCTAGTTCGGCGGCCGTTTGGTTCAACTCGATAGGGGGGTAAAGGTCATCGGAATCTCCGATGTACATGACGGATGCAAGGGCGAGTTGCTTCGTGTTGGATATCGTCACCGCGTTCTTAGCCGCCGCTTTTGCCTGAGCAAAGACCGGAAAGAGAATGGCGGCAAGAATCGCGATGATAGCGATTACGACGAGTAGCTCAATTAAAGTAAACGCCCTGACAATGGATCGACTTTGATGAAACATTGCGTGCAAAACCTCCTATGCACCTTCCGGAGCGGGTAAAGCCCGTCGAACGGAGCACTCTTTAACACTATATCATTAAACATCAAAATAGTTTAATGTTTTTTGATCGAGTTGCTAGAGCAAGGGTTATCGCGGTTCAGATTTCCACGCGAACGGACAGGATCATGGGTGGCGGCTCGCCGGGCTTTACTGCGTGAGTAGGTCCACACCAGTGCGGTTCGATCGCCTTGAGGCAGACGGCGTCGCCTTCCTCAAGCTTAGTTTCTGTGGAATTTACTTGAAGGGTAACTTGACCCCGAAGGCAGAAGATCAGCTCTTCGCCATTGAAGCTGCGGATCGTGCTTCGCTCAAAAAGCTCGATCACGGAGGAAACGAGGATGCCTCCGTACAGTTCGCAGTCAAGAAATCCGTTGAAACCACCTTGCTTCCCCGACCAGCCCTGGCGCCAGCGTTCGGTGGAAATCGACAGCCTTTCCATGTCCTCGGGGGAAGTTCGCTCCGGCTCCTTCTCCCAGATCCGGTCGGCAGCCCGGGAGACGCGAAAACTATCCGAGGGGTCCGCGAGTTCGAGGCTTTGCCTTCCCGTCGAAGTACCGAGGGCCGCGCATAGCCGCCGGAATGTCTCCATTCGCACCGGCATTCCCCGCTCGACGCGAACGACCGTGTTCTTATCGACGCCGGCTTGAGCGGCGACTTCGCGGATGGGGGCCAGCTTCCGATGGCGAAGCAGCGCGAGTCTTGTCCCGACGGTTGGCCAGTCAATTTTCTTCAGAGTTCATACATTTTGGCGCGGGTGTCTGCAACGCGGTTTTGCCTCCTAAAAGGCCCGTCACAATGCACCCAACTCTATGCTCCTGTTGCCCTTCTTTGCGATCTCAATGGCGCTTGCTGACCCGGTTGACGACTATCTCAAGCTTCAGATGGAGCGGAATCACATTCCAGGGCTCGTCGTCGCGGTCGTCAAGAACGGGCACGTTTTGAAGCTGAAAGCATATGGGAAGGCGAATCTGGAGTGGGATGCTCCGGTCACGACGGATACTCGATTTCAGCTTGCGTCGACGACCAAAGCTTTGACGGGGACTGCGTTGATGACCCTGGTTCAGGCCGGGAAAATCGGACTGGACGATCCTTTGTCGAAGTATTTGCAGGACGCTCCGCCGGCTTGGCGTGGGATCACGATCCGGCAGCTCGCGACTCATAGTTCGGGAATTCCGGACCTTCCCGGTCTCGATCTTTCGCCGGAAACAACGGTGGCGATTGCGGTCAAAAAGGTCGCCGAGTTGCCCTTGTCCCATGCACCGGGGGATCAAGCGGGCTATGGCTCGGCCGACTTTGTCGTTCTGAGCCGGATTATGGAAGTCGTCACCGGCAAGTCGTTTCCGCAACTCCTACAAAGCCAGCTTTTCGATCCCCTCGCGATGAAGGACTCTGCTTTCGACGAAGCCATTCAGTTCGGTCCCGTTCGTCGATCTATCCCGATTCCGAAGCGAGCAAGCGTTTACTATTGGGACACGAAGCGGCAGCAGATTCACGCTTTTATCTTTCCCTCTCATGCCTACAGCGCCGGCGGGCTCTACTCTTCGGTTTCGGATTTGGCTAAGTGGATTTCAGCTTTGGATAACGGCAAGATCTTGTCCTCCCAGGCTCGGGCGACGATGTGGACGCAAGGCAAGCTTTCAAATGGAGTCTCCACGGATTGGGGAATCGGTTGGGTTTCCCGGACCTATGAGGGCCGCCGCGTGGTTGGGCACAGCGGAGGACCGGCACTGTCCGATGTTCTGCACTTCGTCGACGATGGCCTCACCGTGATCGTCTTGCAGAACCAGCAGAAAATGTATCCGTATCTGGCTCAGGGGGTCGCGGACATCTATTTGCCGCTCGCCAAAGTTCGTCCTTACCACCCAATCAAGGATCCCGATCCGTCCCAGACACTTCGCTTCCGACAGTTGCTGGATTCGCTCCGCCGCGGGAAGCTCGATACAAAGCCGTTCGCTGCAGGTCATGAGGATCTGATTCAGGATGTGAGCAATTTGCTTGGCCCCTACTCGCGGTCGTTGGGGGCCATGAGCAAGTTTGAGTTGGTCGAAGCCGAGGGCCGGTCGTTTGTTTTTGCCGGCGTTTACGGCAGGAAGGTTGTGAACTGGCTCTTCGACCTGGATGCGGACGGGCGGATCGTTGCCATGAATTGCGCGACTCCGTGAGGGTTAGTCGGCAGGTGTAACGCCGTCGCGGAGGGCTCCTGGGGCGACCTCCGCCTTATGACTACAGGGACTTGTACGTCCGAAAACACGTCGCCGATAACCAGCAACCCAATGTAGCCAGGCCCCGATGTATGTGCGGGGGCTGCGCTTACCGCGAAACATTTGGCGATCACCGCCTGCGTCAAACCGGAACCTTCGTCGGTAACTGGTAGGTCGTCTCAGCGCTACCGCGCGCAGCCCCCTGCACATACATCAGGGGCCTGGCTACACTTGGTTTGTCGACTACAATTCCGTTTTTCCACCGGTTCGATTGGATGGCTGACGGGAGATGTCACGCCGTCGCGGAGGGCGCCCGGGGCGACCTCCGCCTACATGGGTGCGGCGGTTTTATGAATTGGGGGATAGCATTGCAAGGAGGAGGTTAGTTCGTCGAGCCCTTCATCACATCCAACTTCAGGGAATAGCCGTCCGGGTTCCGGAGGGTTCCGGTGACGTTGCCGCTATGAGACGCGAGGGTTCCGTTGAGGCTTTGCTTTGGCGTCCCGGTCCAGGTGATGTCGCCGCCGAAGGCGAGACCGGATTTGACTGAGCCGGTCAAATCGCCGGTCGCGTGGGAGGCGGTGTCGGTCAGGGTGCCGAAGACGTTGCCGAGTTTGGTGAGTTGGATCGAGGCCGGGCCAGATCTGCCGGCGCTGTCGGTGTAGGTTCCGCTGTAGGTACCGGCATAGGGGTTGTTAATGAAGGGGGTGGCCAGACCGGCGCATCCGGACAGAACGAACGTCGCGGCGCATAGCGCGATAATAGATTTCATGGTGGACTCCTTGGGACGGGGACGAACCCCGCGCACCCGCCGGGCTTCGGTCGCGTTCCGGCGAGACCGGGAAGGACCGGAGCGATTGCCGTCCCTTTAGACGACAACATTTCTGCCCGGGTTTGGACGGTTCACCATCAGGGCCGAAGGACCTAGGGAGGCTGGAGAAGAGACATTCTCGCGCGGTCGGCTTGGCCCTGAAGGGCCTTATCTAAGGACTGATTTTTCCGTGCGATTCCTTACCTAGGGTAGATCCTCTTCGCATTCGCTACGCGGATCAACCCCTAGGCTGGAGGACGGAACCCCATTCGGGGTTCGGGGAGGCGTTCTCCGAAAACGGGATCGCACGATCCCTTTGGACTATTCCGGAGAACGCTCTGACGGTTGCTACGGGTTCGGGATGGCGACGAACGTGTGCTCGTTTCCGTTGAGAGTCCCTTGGCCGAAGATCAGACCAGTGTTATTGATCGATACTGCGGTGGTGAAATTCCAGCCCGCGCGGGAGGAGTCGCAGAGGTCGTAGAGGAGTTTTCCGCCTTTTGCCGCCGTGTAAACCCACGCTCCGGTGCCGGCGGTGGCGTAGTTTGTGATCGTCGAACCGACGATCACGCCGTTGTTGTTGACGCCGAAGGGCATGAAGGGGCCGAGGCCGGTCGCCGTGCTGCCGGGAGTCGCCCACATCAAGGCCTGAGGGCCGTATTGGGTGCTGTAATAGCCCACGATCATGCCGGAGTCGTTACAACTCGTCGCGTAATAGTCGTTGTCGCCGGCGGGAACGTTCAGAACCGACGGGGTTGCGGAGCTATTGGTGTAGTAGAGGCCCATACCCCGGGTTGGGGTCGTATCGGTGGTCGTCCAGCCAACGATCAGCCCGGAGGCGTTGATGTCCCTCGGGAGAACTGCGTTTGTACTCGTCGGAAGGTAGCTCATCGTCTGCGGCTTGGCGGTAAGACTCGAGTAGTAGATTGGGCCATTCGATCCGGTGGCCACCGCGGCTCCGGACGCATTGATCGCGTACGGCTGTCCCACGTGGGTGTCTAGGACGTTGAAAGCGGAGTAGGGCGCGTTCCAATAGCCTCCACCCACGGTGAACTCGACCCCAAGGACGGCGCCAGAATCGCCGATCGCAAAGATCTGGGATTGGTCGTTGCTTCCGGTCAGCATCGTCCGCGAGGATGGGTTGTTCGCGTCGACGACATAGAAGTGGCTATCGGCTAGGTTGTAAATAACGCACTTTCCCGCGTTATTTAGTCGCCGTCCCATCTCGGTGGGTCCGATAATACTGTAGGCGGGGATTAGGGCAGAAGCGCCCAGATCGACAACTTTGTAGGCGGTTCCGGTTGTTACGGCGGGATTTACGGTGATCGTCGCCGCGGCACTGGTGACGCCGTCCACGGTCGCCGTGACGGTGATCGTTCCGCCCGAAACTGGGGTGACGATTCCGTCTTTGGATACGGTCGCGGCAGTTCCGACGCCGGCAAAGGTAGCAGAGCCCGGCGTGACGACGACGGTGTTCGAATGCGCATCCTTGGCGGCAAAGGTCAGTTGCGCCGTCGGGCCGCCCACGGTCACCGTGGCCGGAGCGACGGTTACGGAGCTGATCGCCTGCGCGATGGTGAACGAGCTTAGCTGGACGCTGTTGCAGGTCAGGGCCAGGGTCGCGCTGGCGGTTCCTACCGTCGATCCGGCTTGATCCGCACTGGCATAAAGGGTCAGGGCGCCGGCGGTGGCGGATGTCGAGACGCTCGGCAAGTTGTAGGTCTCGGTATGGGCGGCGAGCGTGGAGTTTCGGTTGAAGTTCACGGTGACGTTTCCGCCGCCGGGGGCTCCGTTGGTAATTACAAACCGGCCCGAGAGGGCGCTGGAAAGGGCGTTCGACCGGCTGCGTTCCCCGTAGCTCACGCTGAAGGTCGCGCCGGACACCACTCCGCCGCAACCTACAGGCCCGGTTCCGGTTTCGCGGCGAGTACCACCGCACCCGGTCAAGATGAGTGCCCCAATGAGCATTGGAGTCAGCCCCAGAAGAAGCATGCGAGAAGCCTTCATTGAGCCCCTCCGAGAGTTTCGAACCTTCAGTCGCTGGATTGTCATCGCCAATTCCTCCCTTACCCTCCCTCCGCATTGAGGGAGGCAGTGGATCAGATTGAAGGAGGGGGCGTTACAATCGGCGTTACATTCGCGGCGTAGATTGCCAGTTTTTACGCGCGGTTCAGTCGCTCCCTTAATTCGCGGAAGCGCGCGGACACATGGTCCGATTTGACTTGGCTCAGAAGCGGTTCCCCGTTGGATAGGTAGGCGCGGGCGGTGAAGAGGTCGCCACGCTTTTCGTAGATCTCGACCAGTCGGCAGAGGTTGTGAAGTCTAGAAGTGTCCATTCCCGTGGCGGCCGTGATGGTGACGACTTCTTCCAGAAGCTCGATGGCCTTGGCATCGTCGCCGAGTTCTGCGTATGACCAGGCTTGGTTTTGCAGTGAATAGACTCGCTTCTGACTGTGGCCCTGCGAACACAGAATCGACAGCGCCTCGTCCGCGTACGTGATCGCTTCGGCGTAGTCGCCGCGCCGCATCGCGATATCGCCCAGGCAGTTTAGGAGCCAGTGACGCAACTGGTCTTGGCCCGCACGAAGACGGTGGGCGTCGCAGTCTTTCAGCACTTGCTCCGCCTCGTCCCGGCGGTCTTCGTTGAGAAGGGTCACGCCGAGAGTTTCGCGGGCGGAAAGCAACCGCTCGG
>Ga0105239_10010541_pt1 | contig 10333 bp, 7 predicted proteins | sample KBSC44metaG_FD_92761 | JGI IMG/M metagenome (GOLD analysis project Ga0105239, IMG submission 92761) | Corn rhizosphere microbial communities from Kellogg Biological Station, Michigan, USA - KBS C4-4 metaG | ecosystem: Host-associated > Plants > Roots > Rhizosphere > Soil | place: Michigan, USA...
GCGATCGCCGTCGCGGTCGCGCTCGCCGGCGTGCTCTGGCTGTACGCGCCACGCCGCAGCGAAACCACCGACAACGCCTACCTGCAGGCCGACAGCTCGGTGGTCGCCCCCAAAGTGCGGGGCCTCGTCGCCGAGGTGCTCGTGCGGCACGACCAGCGCGTGCGCAAGGGTGATCCGCTCGTGCGCATCGACGCCGAGGAATTCGACGCACGCGTCGCCTCGGCCCGCGCGAGCGTGCAGAACGCCGACGCGGCGATCGCGGCCGCGCGCGCCGCGCTGACGACCCTCGACGCCGAGCAGCGCCTCGCCGCGTCGAACGTGCGTGCGGCGCAGACCTCGATCCGCTCGTCCGACGCGCAACGCGCGCTCGCCGAAGCCGATCGCCGCCGCTACGACGACCTCGTGCGCAGCGGTGCGGTCGCGCGCCGCGACGTCGACCAGTACCGTGCGGCCGAGGTCACCGCGCAGGCGAACGCCGACCACAGCCGCGCGGCGCTCGCGGTCAGCCGTGACCAGGCCGCAGTGACCGATGCGCGTGGCGAGACGCTGCGCGCGAACCTCGCCCAGGCCGAAGCCGCGCGCGCGACCGCGCAAGCGGCGCTCGACCTCGCGCTGCAGGACCAGCGCAATGCACTCGTGTGCGCACCGGTCGACGGCGTCGTCGGCGACCGCCAGGTCGAGCCCGGCGACTACGTGCAACCGGGCACGCGCCTCATGACGGTCGTGCCGCTCGACGCGCTGTACGTCGTCGCGAACTTCAAGGAGACGCAGACCGCGCGCATGACGATCGGCCAGCGCGCGCGCGTCGTCGTCGACGCGCTGCCCGGTGAGACACTGGGCGCGCGCGTCGACAGCTTCGCGCCGGGCTCCGGCTCGCAGTTCTCGCTGCTGCCGTTCGAACCCGGCACCGGCAACTTCACCAAGATCGTGCAACGCGTGCCGGTGCGCATCCGCTTCGATGCGGACCAGCCCGCGCTCGCGCGCCTGCGCGCCGGCCTGTCGAGCACGGTCACGGTCGTGCTCGATGCGCCGGCGAACCGCCAGGCGTCGCGCTGAATTTCGCGGCGGACGGGCGTCCGCCGCATCCGTACCCAACCAAGGACATGCAGATGAAGATCCAAGGCAGTACCGCGTTCGTCACCGGCGCCAACCGCGGCCTCGGCCTCGCCTACGCGAAGGCGCTCCTCGACGCCGGCGCGCGCAAGGTCTACGCGGCCGCGCGCGATCCGTCGACGGTCGCGCTCGCCGGCGTCGTGCCGGTGCGCCTCGACGTCGACGACGACGGCCAGGTCGCCGCCGCCGCGCGCGAATGCGGCGACGTCGACCTCGTCGTCAACAACGCGGGCGTCATCGGCGGCACGCCGCTGCTCGCCGACGGCGGCGACGCCGCGCTGCGCCGCGTGCTCGAGACCAACCTGCACGGCATGCTCGCCGTCAGCCGCGCGTTCGCGCCCGTGCTCGCCCGCAACGGCGGCGGCGCGCTCGTCAACATGCTGTCGGCGCTGAGCTGGGTCAGCCTGCCGCAATCGGGCGCGTATTCGGTGTCGAAGGCCGCCGCCTGGGCGCTCACCAACGGCCTGCGCCACGAACTGCGCACGCAAGGCACGCTCGTCGTCGCCGTGCACGCGGGCTACATCGACACCGACATGGTGAAGAGCGTCGATGCGCCGAAGGCGAAGCCCGAGGACATCGCCCGCGCGGTGCTCGCCGGGATCGAGGCCGGCGCACCCGAAGTGCTCGCCGACGACACCGCACGCCACGTCAAGGCCGGCTTCGCCGCGACGCCGTCGATCTACCTCGGCTGAAGCAACCGTCCACGCGCCGCCGCACGCGGCGGCGCGCCCACTTGACCGGGGTCAAGGCAGCCCCGCGCGGTTCGCGGATCATGACACCATGAACGCGACCGCCTTCGACCGAAACCTCATCGCGCGCTACGACGTCGGCGCGCCGCGCTACACCTCGTATCCGACCGCGCCGCATTTCCGCGAGAGTTTCGGCGAAGCCGACCTGCTCCGCGCGATCAAGGCATCCAACGGCGACCCGATCCCGCGCGACCTGTCCGCCTACGTGCACGTACCGTTCTGCCTGTCGCCGTGCTTCTACTGCGGCTGCGCGCGCATCGTCACGCACGACCGCGGCAAGGCGGCCAGCTACTTGACCCGCCTGCATCGCGAGATCGAGCTCGTCGCTGCGCGCTTCGATCGCGATCGCGTGCTCGCCCAGCTGCATTTCGGCGGCGGCACGCCGAACTTCCTCGACGTCGAGCAGCTCGTCGAACTGGTGGACTCGCTCGAACGCCATTTCGGCTTCAGCCGCGACGGCAGCCGCGAATTCGGCATCGAGCTCGACCCGCGCTACTGCAGCGAGGACTACGCGCGGCAGGTCGCCGCGGCCGGCATCAACCGCGTGTCGATCGGGGTGCAGGACTTCGATCCGGCCGTGCAGCAGGCGGTCAACCGCGTGCAGAGCGTCGACGAGACCGCCGCGGTGATGATCGGCGCGCGCCGCGGCGGCGTGCGCTCGATCAACCTCGACCTCATCTACGGCCTGCCGCGGCAGACGCCGGAGTCGTTCGCGGCCACCCTCGAACAGGTGATCGCGTTGGCACCGGACCGCATCGCCGCGTACGGCTACGCCCACCTGCCTGAGCGCTTCAAGGCGCAGCGGCAGATCGACAAGTACGAACTGCCGGACGCGGGCACCCGCCTGACGTTGCTGCAACAGACGGTCGAGATGCTGACCGCGGCCGGCTACCTGCACATCGGCGTCGACCATTTCGCGCTGCCCGACGACGATCTCGCACGCGCGCTCGCCAACGGCACGCTGCATCGCAACTTCCAGGGCTATTCGACCCATGCCGCCTGCGACCTCGTCGGCTTCGGCATGAGCGCGATCGGCCACGTCGGCGACACCTTCAGCCAGAACGCGAAGGACCTCGTCGGCTACTACGCGGCGCTCGACGGCGGGCGGTTGCCGGTTGCTCGCGGCCTGCGCCTCGACGCCGACGACCTCGTGCGCGCGGACGTCATCCAGCAGCTCATGTGCAGCGGCGACGTCGACGTCGCGGCGTTCGAGCAACGCCACGCGCTCGACTTCGCGCTGTATTTCCGCGGTTCGCTGCACCAGTTGCGCGCGCTCGAGCAGGACGGCCTGGTCGACTGCACGCCCGCGCGCATCCGCGTGACCGCACGTGGCCGCTTCCTCCTGCGCAACATCGCGCGCTGCTTCGACGCGTATGCGGAACGATCCGATGTCCACTACTCTCGCGCGGTCTGAGGCCGGCGGACCGGCGGAGGTGCGCGTAGGCGACGATCGGGCTGGCACCGGCCGCGCGACGCGCACCCCGATCGCCGACGACGGCGACGCACTGCGCTTCTGTTCGACCTGCGCGTTCGGCGCGGTGTGCTGCGACCGCGGCGTGGACAAGCTCGCGCTGAACGAGCTGCATTGCCTGGTCGAGCACGTCGGCCCGTATCGCGCCGGCGAAGCGGTGTTCCGCAACGGCGAGCGGTTCGGCGCGATCTACGCGGTGCGCAGCGGCACCGTGAAGACGCGCGTCGTCGACCTCGAAGGACGCGAGCTCGTGCTCGGCTTCCATTTGCCGGGCGAACTCGTCGGCCTCGACGCGATCCATCCCGAGTGCTATCCGTGCGACGCGATCGCGCTCGAGCCGGTCGAAGTCTGCCGCTTCTCGTTCCCCGCGCTGTCGACGCTCGCGGCGCGCCTGCCCGGCATCCAGCGCGAACTGTTCCGTCGCATGAGCAAGGACATCGGCGGCAAGGCCCTGCTCGCGGGCGACTACTCGTCCGACGAGCGCCTCGCCGCGTTCCTCGTCCTGCTCGGCCGGCGCTACGCCGAACGCGGCTTCGCGCCCGGCGCGCTGCATCTGGCGATGTCGCGCGGCGACATCGCGAACTACCTGCGCCTCGCCGCCGAGACGGTCAGTCGGGTGCTGCGTCGGTTCCAGGACCAGGGACTCATCCGCGTCGACGGCCGCGACCTCGCCATTGCGAAGCCGGCCGAGCTGTACGCGCTCGCGCGACCGATCCTCGATCGCTGAACTCCCACTCCGGGCACTCGCACGGGCTCCCGGCCGTCGAGGCGCACGCCGATTGATCCACGTCAGTGCGGCCGCGACGGGAGCGCGGCACGATCGCGGCGTCCTCTTCAAGGAGTGCTGCGATGTCGACGACATCCCGTCTCTGGATCGCCCTTGGTTGCCTGCTCGGCGTCACGTTCGCCGTGTTGCTGTGGATGGGCCGGGAAATCCATCACCAGGCGCCGCCCCTGCCCGAGCGCGTCGCCACGCCCGGCGGGCAGGTGCTGTACACGCGCGCGGACATCGAGGCCGGCCGCCAGGTGTGGCAGAGCATCGGCGGCCAGCAACTCGGTTCGATCTGGGGCCACGGCGCGCTGATCGCGCCCGACTGGAGCGCCGACTGGTTGCATCGCGAAGCCGACGAACTGCTCGGCATGTGGGCACGACGCGACGACGGCGTGGCCTGGGCATCGCTCGACGAGGGCCGCCAGGAAGTGCTCAAGGCGCGCCTGCGCAAGGAGCTGCGGACCAACTCGTTCGATGCCGGCAGCGGCACGCTCGCCGTGTCGGACGATCGCGCGATCGCGATATCGAACGTCGCGGCCCACTACGAGAGCCTGTTCGGCAACGATCCCGTCACCGCGAAGCTGCGCGCGACCTACGCGATGCGCGACGGCACGGTCGACACCGTGGGGCACCGCCGCGAACTCACCGCGTTCTTCTTCTGGGCCGCTTGGGCGACGGTGACCACGCGCCCCGGCGCGGCGATGAGCTACACGAGCAACTGGCCGTACGACCCGCTGGTCGGCAACACGCCGACCTCGAGCGCGTTCCTGTGGACCGTGTTCAGCGTGCTCTTCATGATCGCCGGCATCGGCCTGCTCGCCTGGCACTACGCAGTCTGGCATCGCAACGAGCCGCACCTCGCGCCGCCGGCGACCGATCCGCTCGCCGGCCTCGGGATCACGCCGTCGATGCGCGCGACCGCGAAGTACTTCTGGGTCGTGATCGCGCTGTTCCTGGCGCAGATCCTGCTCGGCGCCGTCACTGCGCACTACCAGGTCGAAAAGGACTTCTACGGCATGGCGATCTCCGACGTGCTGCCGTACTCGCTGTCGCGTTCGTGGCACACCGAACTCGCGGTGTTGTGGATCGCCACCGCGTGGCTCGGCACCGGCCTCTACATCGCGCCGGCGGTGTCCGGCCACGAGCCGAAGTTCCAGCGCCTCGGTGTCAATGTCCTGTGGTGCTGCCTGCTCGTGATCGTCGTCGGCGCGTTCGCCGGCCAATGGTTCGCGGTGATGCAGAAGCTCGGCCTCGCGAACAACTTCTGGTTCGGCCACCAGGGCTGGGAGTACGTCGACCTCGGCCGCTTCTGGCAACTGTTCCTGTTCGTCGGCCTCGTGCTCTGGCTGGTGCTCATGGGTCGCGCGCTCTGGCCCGCGCTGCGACGCAAGAACGATCTCGCCTCGATCGTCGGCCTGCTGTTCCTGTCGACGGTCGCGATCGCCGCGTTCTACGCCGCCGGCCTCATGTGGGGCGAGCACACGCACATCTCGGTGGTCGAATACTGGCGCTGGTGGGTCGTGCACCTGTGGGTCGAGGGCTTCTTCGAAGTGTTCGCGGTCGCGGTGATGTCGTTCCTGTTCGTCAGGCTCGGCCTCGTGCGCGCGCGCACGGCGACGGTCAACGTGCTGTTCGCGACGATCGTGTTCATGGCCGGCGGCGTGCTCGGCACGTTCCATCACCTCTACTTCGCCGGCACCACCACCGCGGTGATCGCGCTCGGCGCGTCGTTCTCCGCGCTCGAAGTCGTGCCGCTCGCGCTGATCGGCATGGAGGCGTACGAAACCTGGTCGCACGGCCGCGCGACGCCGTGGATGGCGCGCTACCGCTGGCCGATCATGTTCTTCCTCGCGGTGTCGTTCTGGAACCTCGTCGGTGCCGGCCTGTTCGGTTTCCTCATCAACACGCCACTCGCGCTGTACTACATGCAGGGCCTCAACCTCACGCCGCTGCACGGGCATACCGCGCTGTTCGGCGTGTACGGCATGCTCGGCCTCGGCCTCATGCTGTTCTGCCTGCGCGGCCTGCGACCCGCAGTGCCGTGGAACGACGGACGCCTGCGCGGCGCATTCTGGTCGCTCAACATCGGCCTCGCGCTGATGGCGCTGCTGACCCTGCTGCCGCTCGGCGTGCTGCAGCTGTCGGCCGCGCTCGAACACGGCTACTGGTTCGCGCGCTCGGAGCACTTCATGGACCAGCCGATCGTGCACCTGCTGATCTGGATGCGCATGCCGGGCGACACGATTTTCGCGGTCGGCGCACTGCTGTTCGGCGGGTTCGCGCTGCGCCTGTGGATTGCGCCGCGTGCGAGCACGCCAGCGACGCTGCCGGAGCGCGCGTGATGGACATGCATCGCGACGGCGCGACCGCGTGGGGCGCCGCCTTCGCGACGCTGCCCTTGCAGCTCGCGGCTGCGCCGCACCGACTGCTGTTCTTCGCCGGCGCGAGCGCAGTGATCGTGTCGATGCTGTGGTGGGCGTGCTGGCTCGCGGCGGCTTATTTCGGGCACGCGTTTCCGGCGGCACCGGTTCCGCCCGGCTGGGCGCACGCAGTGTTCGCGCAGTACGGCATGCTCGCACCGTTCATCTTCGGCTTCCTGCTCACGGTGTTCCCGCGCTGGATGGCGCAGCCTGCGCTCGCGCGACGTCGCTACGTGCCGGTCTTCGCCGGCGTGTTCGGCGGCTATCTCGTCGCGCACGCGGGCCTGCTCGGCTCGAAGGCACTGCTCGTCGGCGGCATCGGCGTCATGCTAGCCGGCTGGCTCGCCGGCCTCGTTGCGCTCGGCGGCGTGCTCGTGCGCAACGGCGCGAAGGATCGGCACGCGCTGTCGTGCTACGTCGCGCTCGTGCTCGGCGCCTGTGGCCTCGCCGCGTTCGGCGCGTTCGCGCTCGGCGCGCCTTGGCAGTTCGCCTACGTCGCGATCCGCCTCGGCACGTTCGGATTCCTGCTGCCGGTCTACTTCACGGTCTGCCACCGCATGATCCCGTTCTTCAGCGGCAACGTCGTCGGCCCGCGCTACCGCGCGTTCAAGCCGGCGTGGAGCCTGCCGTCGATGTGGGCGCTGCTGCTCGTGCACCTCGCGCTCGACCTCGGCCATCACCAGGATGTCCTGTGGCTTGCCGACGCGCCGCTCGCGCTGTTCTTCCTCGTGCACTGGCTCGGCTGGCAGCCGTGGAAATGCCTGCGGCCGGGTCTGCTCGCCGTGCTGCACTTCGCCGGCGCGTGGCTATGGATCGCGTTCGCGTTGTACGCCGCGCAGAGCCTGCTCGCGTTCACCGACCGCGGCTTCCTGTTCGCGCGCGCACCGGCGCACGCGCTGACCGTCGGCTACTTCGGTTCGATGCTCGTCGCGATGGTCACGCGCGTGACACAGGGCCATTCGGGCCGACCGCTCGAAATGGGGCGCATACCGTGGCTGACGTTCTGCCTGCTGCAGGGCGTCGCGATCGTGCGGCTGCACGCGGAATTTTCGGCCGACCTGCCGCGCTGGCTCGTGGTCGCCGCGTTCGGCTGGCTGCTCGCGTTCCTGCCGTGGGTACTGCGATCGGCGTGGATCTTCCTCACGCCGCGCGTCGACGGCAAGCCGGGGTGACGTCGGCGCGCACGCCTCGTCGCTTCGGTTTGCGCTCTCGAAGAGCAATGGACTACTCGCTGCGCTCGCTCCTTCGGAGCCGCCCTTCGGGCGTTCTGCGCGCTTCACGCTTGTCCTGCTTGCGCGGGAATGACGTCATGTTACGGTCGAGGCCTCGCGCCGTGCCGTAGCCCTCAGCTCTCAGCCCTGAATAACGTGATCGAGTTCTACCCGCAGATCAAGTTCGTCCACGTCACCGCCGTGATCCTCTCCGGCGGCCTGTTCATGCTGCGCGGCGTGCTCATGCTCGCGCGCTCGCGCTGGGCGCAGCACGCCGCGCTGCGCTGGCTTTCGTACGCGATCGACACGACCCTGCTGACCGCCGCGCTCATGCTCGTGACGATCCTGCACCAGTATCCGTTCGTGCACGCCTGGCTCACCGCGAAGGTGCTGCTGCTCGTCGTCTACATCGCGCTCGGCACGCTCGCGCTCAAGCGCGGCCGCACGCGGCGCGTGCAGGTCATCTGCTACTTCGCCGCGCTGTTCGTGTTCGCCTTCATCGTGACGATCGCGCGCGCGCACGACCCGTGGGGCATACTCGGCCGACTGGTCCACTGAGCCGCGACGATGCCCGAACCTGCGCTGCTGTACGGCTTCCTCGCCGCGCTCGGCGGCGGCCTGCTGGTCGGCATCGAGCGCGAGCGCGGCAAGGGCACCGGCTCGGAGCGCGACGCGATCGGCGCGCGCACCTGCGTGCTCGCCGCGCTCGCCGGCGCGGTCGGCGCGCTGCTCGGTGCGGTCGCGCTCGCGCTCGGCGGCGCGGCGGTCGTACTGTATGCCGGCCTCGCCTACCTGCATTCGCGCACGCGCGATCCCGGCCTGACCAGCGAAATGGCGCTGCTGCTCGTCTACCTGCTCGGCGCGCTCGCGACGACGCAGGCGCAACTCGCCGCGGGCCTGTACGTGCTCACCGCGATCGTGCTCGCGAGCAAGCCGTGGCTGCACCGCTTCACGCGCCAGTCGCTGGGCGACGCCGAACTCGACGACCTGCTGCTGCTCGCCGCCTCGGCGCTGATCGTGCTGCCGCTGCTGCCCGACCGCGCGATCGACCCGTTCGGCGTGCTCAACCCGCGCAAGCTGTGGCTGCTGGTCGTGCTCGTGATGGCGATCAACGCGGCCGGCTACGTCGCACTGCGCACGCTGGGCGCGCGCCGCGGCCTGCTGCTTGCGGGCTTCCTCGGCGGCTTCGTGTCGAGCACGGCGACGATCGGCGGCATGGGCCAGCGCGCGACGGCGGCGCCGCATGCTCGTGGCGCGGCGATCGCGGCCGCGCTGCTGTCCAACATCCCGACCGTCGTGCAGATATGCGTGATCCTCGCGGCGACATCGCCGCCGCTACTGGTCGCGCTGGCGCCGGCGCTGGTGTCCGCGGGCCTCGCCGCCGGCGTGCTCGCCGGCGCGTGGGTCGCACGCGCGCGTTCGACCGACCACGACGCGCCCGCGTCGACCGCGTCGCGGCCATTCGACCTGCGCCACGCCCTGCTGTTCGCTGCGATCGTCGCCGCCGCGCTGCTGCTGTCGGCGGCGCTGCACGCATGGACCGGCGATCGCGGTGCGCTGCTCGGCGCGGCAGCCGCGGGTCTCGCCGACGTGCACGCGGCGTCGGTGTCGCTCGGCCAGCTCGCGGCGACGGCGACGTTGCCGCTGCCGCAGGCCGCACTCGGCGTCACGCTCGCGTTCGTCGCCAACTCGTTCGTCAAGTGCGTCGCCGCGCTCGCCACGGGCGGCACCGCGTTCGCGCGGCCGCTGATCGGCGGCGTGCTCGTGATCGATGCGGCGCTGCTGCTCGCGTACGCACTGTCGCGCTGACGCGCCGCAGCGCGACCGCGCTGCGGCGTTCGGCCGCAGAGGTTTGTTCTCGTACATCGCCGCGCTTGATCCGGATCAAGGCGGATCGTGCCCGTATCGGAGACGCTGACGACAGGAAAACAGGTCGCCGCAACGAGGGGGTCACCGATGAAACGCTTGCTGCTCGCCGTCGCCGTCAGCGCCGCCGCGCTGGCCGGTTGCACCGGTCGCCCGACCGGAACGAATGAAGCCGTCGCCGCGAACGCTCCAGCCGCGGCCACCACCGGCGGCTCCGCCCGGGGTGACTTCGGTCCACCGCAGGGAGAGCCGGTCCACGCGGTGCTCACGAGTCCGCCGCAAGTGCCCCCACCGACGAACCGCACGCAACCGGCGAAAGTGATCGTCGAACTCGAAGTGGTCGAGAAGGAGATGCCCATCTCCGAGGGCGTCACCTACACCTTCTGGACGTTCGGTGGCACCGTGCCGGGCAGTTTCATCCGCGTGCGCCAGGGCGACACGGTCGAGTTCCACCTGAAGAACTCGCCCGACAGCAAGATGCCGCACAACATCGACCTGCACGGCGTGACTGGCCCCGGCGGCGGAGCCGCGTCGAGTTTCACCGCGCCCGGGCACGAATCGCAGTTCACGTTCAAGGCGCTCAATCAGGGCATCTACGTCTACCACTGCGCGACCGCGCCGGTCGGCATGCACGTCGCGAACGGCATGTACGGCCTCATCCTCGTCGAGCCGCCCGAGGGCCTGCCGAAGGTCGACCACGAGTACTACGTGATGCAGGGCGACTTCTACAC
>Ga0105239_10010543_pt1 | contig 10333 bp, 7 predicted proteins | sample KBSC44metaG_FD_92761 | JGI IMG/M metagenome (GOLD analysis project Ga0105239, IMG submission 92761) | Corn rhizosphere microbial communities from Kellogg Biological Station, Michigan, USA - KBS C4-4 metaG | ecosystem: Host-associated > Plants > Roots > Rhizosphere > Soil | place: Michigan, USA...
CTGATCGGCGCTGCCTTTGGACTCGGATTTATTTTGGGGCCGGCGTTGGGAGGTGTGTTCGCGCATGTTGGCGACAAACTCGGAAACGCGCCACCATTCGGCGGAAGTTTTCCAGCCGTGATCGCTTCACTCATTTGTTTCCTGAATTTCGTTTCAGCGTATTTCTTTTTGCCGGAGAGTCGAGATCTCTCAAATGTTGAAACAGTGTTGAAAAAACCATCGCGCTTCAAACGCATCGCCGATTGCATGAGTCGCCCGACGTTGGGCCGGTTGTTGATGCTTTATTTTCTGAACACCTTCGCGCTCGCGCAGGTGGAAGCGGCCATGTTCTTGTTCGTGCAGGATCGGTTTCACTGGAGCTACATGGATGCGAGTTTCGGTTTTGCCTACATCGGAGTCATGATGGCCTTCACGCAAGGCTTCTTGATTCGTAAGCTGATTCCAAAAATCGGCGAAGGCAAAATGATCATGCTAGGATTATTCACAATGGGTCTTGGGCTACTCGGTCTTTCCTTTTCGCAGGAGATGACGTTGCTCGCGATATCCGTCACTGGTTTGGCTGTTGGTTACGGCATCACCACACCTGCTGTGTCAGGCAGTATCAGTCTTGCAAGCGGTTCTGAAGAGCAGGGAAATAATCTCGGCGTCGCACAGTCGCTCGCATCTTTGTCGCGCATTCTTGGACCTGTCGTGGGCGGTTGGCTCTATGAAGCGATCTCAATCGTTATGCCGTTTCGATTTTCTTCTGCCGTTGCACTCTTGAGTCTTCTTCTTGCGTGGGGCTTAATAGCAAAACTGCCAAAGAGGTCGTCGACATGAGTTCATTTTTTCAGATCGGTTTGTATCAGCTGGAAAATTTATTGATCGCACGTCCAGCGTTCCGATTTTTGGATGTACGGCTTCAGCCGCGACCAACTTCAGTTCCGCGGGTTCAAAATGTTTTGTCGCACGCAACAGTCGTTTCGAGTCATCAAGTCGTTAATTTTTTGCGCAATGCAGACTGCCGTGCGGACGAGCCAATTGTCTTGCTGTGTGAGGACGGGCGTCTGTCGCAATCCGTGGCGACCTCACTCGAGGCCGCCGGTTTTCAACAGATCTATGTCATCGAAAACGGACTCGACGGATTAATCCGCGAGGCTGCTGTTTCCGGTTGAGTCGCTCATGCAAAGATAGCCGATGATATAAAGAACGGCTGTCAGTCCGAGTGATGCCAGTAACAAAAGTAAAAAGATAAAACGAACGGCGCCAATATCCATGTCGGCTCGCTTGGCAAACATCGCACAAACGCCGAGCAAGCGTGGCTTTAAAGCTTCATATACACGGTCCTCGCGAGGAAGACTGATCGCAAGTAAGAGATAAACGCCGAGACCGACGCCGCCTAACAACACGCAAGCAATCCATCCGAGCCGAACCATGCCGACTGGAAGATTCAAAGTTTTCGCGACACCTTTGCAGACACCAAAAATCGCGCCGTCTTGTGAGCGCACCCATTGCTTAGCCATAAGAGACCCCCTCTTTCGTCCTGAATTGTTAAAAAACTTTTAGGTCCGATGCAAGAGGCAAACGCGTCAGGACTTTTTTACATAAACTTATTTTATTTATATAAAACAAGCCCCTTCGGATTTTAAGTTGACGGCATCATCCGTTACCTCCAGGATGAAGCCGTATTCTGTCGTGCTAGGGGACGAAATGCGGTTATTACTTGTGACGGAACACGAGCAAGTTACCGAGAAAATTAGAAAAACGGTTGGCCAAGAGCATTATCTTGGAATATTTTTGACACCAGATGCGCTTCTCCAAAGTCACCAGACTTTGGATTTCGACGGAGCGATCTGCGATCAAAAATTCTACCAACAACTCAGATCGGTTTTTCCAAATCCATTGTTCGTACTTTCGTCCACTTCGGGCGATGTTGGAGCATGGGTCACTACCCTACAGCAGGGTGCCGATGGAGTTCTCTTCTCGGATCTATCAGTAGATGGATTGGTTGCGCAAGTTTCGGCAAGTCTTCGTCGGTGGCGTGAGAAAAGTTCCACCCAACGAGTTCTTCCGAAATATGGTTTGCGAATCGATCTAGAACGGTATCGTGTTGAACTCAAAGGTCACGTGCTGGATCTTACACTCACCGAATTGAAAGTTCTAAAAGAACTGGCGAGTGAAGACGATCGCGTGATCCCGAGAGCAGGAATTCAACAAGAAGTCTTTGGTCAGCTCGCGCCAGGCAATCGCTCACTCGATGTTCACGTGTGCTCACTTCGTAAGAAGCTTCGCCCACATGGACTTGATGTTGAGTCGGTTCGTGGAGTGGGTTACCGGTTGTTGCCTTTTCTAGGTCGGCAGCAACTCAAATCAATGAACCAATAATCCAGTTGTTTTGAAGACTTAAGCGGGGCCCAGTGCATTTGATTGGGCCCGGCGCTTATGTTAGTGTTCATCCCTTCACACGAGGGAAAACGCTTGGAATTACCAGATCGCTATCAACCTGAGCAGGTTGAAAAAAGAATTTATGAGTGGTGGCTCAAAAAAGGCTACTTCAAAGCTCAAGACAAATCCACCAAACCGCCATTTGCGATCATCTTGCCGCCGCCAAATGTGACTGGCCAACTTCACATGGGCCACGCACTCAATCACACCATTCAAGATGTGCTGACGCGCTGGAAACGCATGTCGGGATACAACGCACTTTGGTTGCCGGGAACCGATCACGCCGGTATCGCCACTCAGTCCGTGGTTGAGCGTGAACTCCGTAAAGAAAATAAAACGCGCCAAGAAATGGGCCGCGAAAAATTTGTTGAACGTGTTTGGGAATGGAAAAACCAATACGGCAATCGCATCGTCGAACAAATGAAGAGCATCGGCGATTCATGCGATTGGGATCGGCAGACATTCACTCTTGATGAGAATGTTTCACGTGCGGTTCGCAAAGTGTTTGTTTCGCTGTTTGAGAAAAATTTGATCTATCGTGGTCAGCGCTTGATCAACTGGAGTCCAGCGCTTGAATCGGCAATTTCCGATCTGGAAGTCGAATACAAAGAAATTCGCGGCAGTCTTTATCACATTCGTTATCCGGCAGTGGGTGGCGGTGAGGGTGTAGTTGTTGCGACAACTCGTCCTGAAACATTACTGGGTGACGTGGCCGTTGCGGTTCATCCCGATGATGAACGTTACAAAGATTTGATTGGTAAAGAAGTTGTATTGCCTCTGACGGAACGTTTGATTCGCGTGATTGGCGATGAGGCGGTTGATAAAGAATTTGGTTCGGGTGTCGTGAAGATCACTCCTGCGCATGACTTTAACGATTATGCGATGGGCGCTCGTCACAAGTTGCCGATGATCAACATCTTAAACAAAGACGGGACGCTCAACGACGAAGGTTTGGCGTACAAAGGTCTCAAGGTTCAAGAAGCACGCAAGCGTGTTGTTGCAGATCTTGAAGCCGCTGGTTTACTGGTAAAAGTTGAGCCGCACACGCATCAAGTCGGTCACTGCTCGCGCACGGGCTGTGTTGTTGAGCCGTTTTTATCGGAGCAATGGTTTGTGAAAGTCGGCCCATTAGCTGCGCAAGCAAAACGTGTCGTTGAAAGTGGCACGATCGTTTTTGAACCGGAGCTTTACACAAAAACGTATTTGAATTGGATGAACAACATTCAAGATTGGTGCATCTCGCGCCAACTTTGGTGGGGTCATCGAATTCCGGCATGGCATTGTGAAAAATGCGGCAAGTTTACAGTTGCGATGGAAGATCCAACGTGTTGCTCGCATTGCGGTAACACCAAAGTTTCGCAAGACGTTGACGTGCTCGACACTTGGTTTAGCTCCGCGCTCTGGCCGTTTTCAACACTCGGCTGGCCGGATGAAACAGAAGCGCAAAAAACTTTTTATCCAACAACTGTGCTCGTCACTGGATTCGACATCATTTTCTTCTGGGTCGCGCGCATGGTGATGATGGGACTTGAGTTCAAAAAGGATGTGCCTTTTAGAACCGTCTATATTCACGGTTTGATTCGCGATGCTGAAGGCAAAAAGATGTCGAAGTCCGCGGGCAACGCACAAGATCCACTGCAGTTGGTTGCGGAGTACGGTGCCGATGCTTTGCGCTTCACGCTGCTGGCGCAACTTTCGGCCGGTCGCGATTTGAAATTTTCCGTTCAGCGTCTCGAAGGCTATCGCAATTTCATGAACAAAATCTGGAATGCGACCCGCTTTGCTTTGAGAAACTTTGGTGATTTCCAAGTTCCGAAAGAGGGAACTGCAGCATTACCAAATCGTGCGGATTTGAGCGACGCCGATAAGTGGATCTTATTTAAACTCGGCGAGCTTGAAAATGAGATCGATGAAGCGCTCGATACATATCGATTCTCCGATGCGGCCAATGCGCTTTACGCGTTCATCTGGAATTCGTTTTGCGATTGGTATCTCGAATTCACGAAACCGATTTTCCTCGGCACGAATGCAGCCGAGAGAGCCGCAACCCAACTCGTGATGGCGCAGGTCTTGAACCGTGTGGTGCGCTTGCTGCATCCGTTTGCGCCGTTCATCACCGAAGAGATCTATCAAAAGCTACCGATTCACAGCGATGCATTGATCGTCGAAACTTATCCGACGGCCCGTGCAGATCATGCGCTCATCTCGCTTGGTTCTGCCGAAGTGGCGGCGGAGATGGATTTGGTTCGTGACGTGATCACGGCACTTCGAAACATTCGTGGTGAAAACCGCATCAAGCCTGGTCAAATGATCAACGCGAAACTCAATCCCGCTGACGATACTGCACAAAAAGTTTTGGGCAAGAATCGCACCGCGATCATGACGCTCGCAAGAGTTGAGAATCTTGAGATCGGGCCCGTCACATCGTTTAGCAAATGCGCGGTTCAGCCGGTGCACTTGCAAAATTTTAAAGTGGATGTTGTGGTTCCTCTCGCGGGACTTGTCGACATCGACGAAGAAGTTAAACGCATTCAGAAAAATATCGAAAAGCTCGAGAAAGACCAATCGGGTTTGGCTCGGCGTTTAGAGGATGCGAACTTTGTGAAAAATGCGCCGGAAGAAATCTTGGCGCAATCGAAAGAACAACTCGAAGGCAATCGCAATCAACTCGCGACGATGCGTTTGCAACTCTCGAGACTACAAGAATAGTGGAGGCTGACGCAGAAGAATGTTTTGCGTCAGCGATTTCCTAACCATATCCCAACAATTTTTTACGATTCTCCTTAGGCAAAAATTGCAATTTTGCAGATCTTTGACACTTCATTGATCGATCAATAGCCTCGCTTCATCAAAAAAATCTAGGTGGGGTTTCAATTGAGTGGGGTTCGTTTTTCGCTTCTGGCGATCGTGGTATTTTCTCAAGTCTGTACGGCCAAGGTTGTTGGTCTTTTCGATATCGACGGCACATTAAACAATGACAAAGGTGCTTCATCGGCATGGCGAACACCGTGGTTGCTCAAGCGTCTCGATCACATGCATTCACTGTTTCAGCAATCGCCGAATAAGCCGGTGGAAGTTGAGCTGAGTGAGCCAGCGCAAATCACGTATTACAATCAGCGCTATGGCACTCATCACGATGTGAACTCGCCGGTGCGTGTGGCGATCGCTTTGCCACAGCAAATTGCCGTCTCTTACGATGAGTATTCTAGGTATCAAGATCTTTGGGCCAAGAGCGAAACGATTGCTGGCGCATTGAAACCTATTCTTCTCGACTACGATCCGCTTCGACAGAACAAAGAACGTTTGATCGTCCCTGGATATTTTCGAACTTTCGATCTGACATTTAAATATTACCGCGAGCGATCGGGCGGCGGGAAAAACTATATCGTTCAAGATTACGATCAGGCCAAACAACGAGTGCAAGCGCTTGGCGCGCCGTTTGAATGGAAAGGTCGCGCCTTCGCGTTGTTTCAAGCGTTCATGGCGCATCCGGAAACTGTGCTGAATGCCCAGCGTTTCACCTCACGTGGTCATCGTGTCGACGAGTATTGGGAGTGGGACGATCGCATGGTGGCCGATGGTGAGCTGGCGTTTGCGACTGGTCCTGAAGGTAAACGACCCATTGTTCATTCTCTGAGTCAGCCCGAAGCACGCATTTATGGACAAAGTCTCGTCGAGAAGAAAGTCGCAGTCGTGAAGGGCGCTGCCGAAGCATTATTTCGAACGACGGCGCCAAAGCATAGAGAGTTGGCGCCCGATGCGGAGCGTGCGGCGCGTGGAATTGAGGTCGAAACTCACACTGTCATTGTTGCAGATGACGAGCCGTCTTATGTCGCAGCGATCGCAGATTATATGGTGAATCTTAGCGGCTCGTACTTCGCAGACAGAATTAAACTCGTATTGTTTAACACGGGTTCTGATGAAGAAGTCGCGCATGCGCGTTTCCCGTGGCGTTGGACGGTGATCAGTGATCGAAGCGGCCGACCGGCAACCGAGGCTGAAATCCAAAAATGGCATGAACCAAAACGGCTCGAGGGTTGCGAAGGCCGTCTCGTTACGGAGGCACAATGAATTTCAAACTTTTAGTTGCGGCATTCTTCAGCGCTCTCTTGCTCGTTCCCGGCTTAAGTTTCGCCCATGGCAACATGGTGGATCAGGAACTTTACTGGGCAGTTCTCGATGATTCGACGGCTTTTTTACTCAAACATTTGCGTTGGCCAATGGGAGCAGAACTCACGTCCATCGTTGATGACGCGAAAGCGGGAATTATTCGCAAGACCGCGAAAGACGATCGCGACGTTCGTGCTGCGGACCTCAATTCAACGCCTGAAGAAATTCTGCGCTCGAGTGACTACGGCATCATGAATGATTTTAAAAAAGAATTTGGTGAACGCTATCTACTGCTTCGACGAAAGTTGGCTGCGATTTACAATCGATCTATTCGGCAAACCGATTTGGAGCCGCGCTATCGAACAGTTCCTCGTACGCCATCACTCAATCTCTTTTTCTATGCGGCATTGAAAGCGAAAACCAACGGTGGTCCGCAGCTTCTTATGGACTATGTTCGTAACCAATTCACGATCGAAAATTTTAAAGATCTTTTCGTACCAAATCGTTCGGATAATTCTCGTACCGGCCGATTTCCGCAACCCCTTGTATTCGAAAATGGAATTTCGGAATTGCAAGAAGCGACTCGCTTCGACACGCCATTTGCATTTCGTAGCTACGTTGATTCCAATCTTGTAAATGAGGAGCGTGCGGATCGGTTGCTAAAAGCTCTTGAGAAAACAAAAGGCTTTGTCGCGGTCTCATGGACTAGCGGAAAAAAATTGAACCAAGATTATTTGGACACGCTGTTCGCCATGCTCGAAGAGCGTGATTGGATCATGATCGTTGGAGCGACCCAGCAGATTTACGAGGGACTGCCGGATGTTTTGCTGAATCATCCGCGCGTTCACATTCTCACTCACACGATTGAGAATCGTTATCTTAAACTCGACAACATTCCACTGAATCCCAACGTTGAAAATCCGCTGCCGCGAGTGAAAAAGGCAGGTGGCATGGTGCCGGGGCAAAGGGTCGTCGTGTTTCATCCGCATCAGATGATGGAAATTGTACCGTCGACAACGAACGAGTATTTACCGATTCAGATTTGGTCCACTGGCTCACTCAACGAGCCATTTGGTCCATTTGCGAGTGTCTCATCGGGCGCGACCAATACTGCGAATAAAGTATTTCAGAAGATGAAGTTTGTAGTGTTTGAAAAAAACGACAACGTTTCGCGTTTCGATAGCGATGGCTTGCAAAACATCTGGCACCCAAGGCCTGTGACGTTTGCGAATGATCGTAAGCAAGCGGGAGTGGCCGGCTTTACGGATATGTTCAGGACTTACAAAATCACCTACGGTCCCGGTCCAAATCAAGAGCGTCAACTGGAAGAAAAGAATGTTGATCCAGACATTATTTATCTCGGTGATGGGCATGATCGTATTTCCGATCCGCGATTCGTCGAGAGCTTAGTGAATGACCTTGGACTCGACACCTACACGAAAGTGAGGTTTCGCACTGGCGATCTCTGGGATGGTGGCTCGATCAATCATTGGTTGGACGGAAAGTTTGTTGCTCTCAATCGCAAATACCAAAATGGTTCTTTGAGTGTACTCGATGAAGTGAATCAAATGATCAACTCGGTCAATGCATTGTTGCAGCGTTTTCCGAATGCGCGGTTCGAACAAATCGTCGGAAATCATGACGAGTGGTTGCCGCGCGCGATGGAAAATCCAACTGACTTGCACAAGGTGATCAACGGCGACTTCTTGGATGAGTTGGGCTTTGCCGTCAAAACTCTTCGAATCAATGTTTGGGATTATATTTTCAAAGAACGCCAAGGAATCATGGAGCGTTTGCTTGAGAAATATCCTGAGAAAAAACGTGAAATCTTAAGCCGTGTTGTTCCGGTTTTTGATCCCGGTCGAATTGATGTTCTCAATCGCGATCAGGTGAGCTTTTCTGGGCCGGAGTGGCGCCGAAATGCTTTGCACTATCATGGTGACAAAGGGACCGGGCCAAAAGCGGGCTCGTTTAAAGAGCAAGCGAAGGCGATGCCCGAAGGCGGCGGTGTTACCGGTCACACTCACAGTCCAAAAATTTACGGTGAGCTGATGGATGTCGGCGTTATGGCCGGAGTGATGCAAGACTACACAATGGGTTCGTTTAGCGCTCAAGGTCAGGGCTTCGCGATCGTTTACAAAGACGGAACCAAGCAACTAATTCTGTATGATCGTTTGGCCGGAACATTTCGTCAGCGAGATGCTGCAAAAGTCGATGGACCAGAGAAATTCTTCGGCGACGAGAAGTTGTCAATCGTTCCCAACGACAACGACCTCGTCCCGAAATCCGAAATGGAAGACAAAATTCAATCGGAGCTCAACCGCCTTCGGCAGCTCGTCGGCTGCGAAGCCGACCTAAGCTAGATGTCCGGCAAATGTCTCTAAAGGGTGGTAACCACCCTTTAGAGAATTACTTCGTAAGTCCGATGTCGCGAAGTCTCTCGAATAAGAAGTCGTTCGCCAAGATGTCGGGATATTTTGCGCCAGCGCCTCGGCAGGATGGCAAGCAACTCAACATCGCGTCTGGATTTGGGTGCATGAAGTATGGCATTGAGTAGCGGCTCAAGTTTGGACCCTCAGGATTCACCACGCGGTGAGTGGTCGCTGGGATCAAATCGTTCGTGATTCGCGCGAGCATGTCGCCGGAATCAACGATAATATTTTCTGGATCGCTGTCGATGTTGAGCCATTGACCTTTACGATCGAGTAACTGAAGACCAGAAGCGGATGCGCTCACTAGCAAAGTAATTAAGTTGATATCTTCATGCGCCGCCGCGCGAATCGAGCGCGGATCCGCTGTCGCAGGAATCGGCGGGTAGTGCAGCATGCGAAGGATCGAGCTGCCGTTTTCAGTCATGCGAGTGAAAAAATCTTTTTCAACTTCCAGCGGGCCAGTCAAAGCTTCGAGCATGATGCGACCGGTGTCGTCCAACGCTTGAAACAGAGTTTGAAAGATCGGTTTGAATTCTGGCAGTTCATTTGGCCAAACGTTGTTCGGGAAAAACTTTTTCAAGCGATGGGACTCATGCAACTCACGACCGACGTGCCAGAATTCTTTCAAATCTGGAACTTTGGCGTCTTTCGCATGTTCTTTTCCAAACGGCGTGTAACCGCGCATTCCGGCTGTTCCGTTGACGTCCGCATAGCTGCGCTTGACGTTTTCAGGTAACTCGAAAAACTTTTGGCTGTATTCGTAAGCCTTGTTCAAAAGCTTTACGTCGACTGGATGATCCTTGAGTACGATGAAGCCGTACTGCTTAAGGCCAATAAAAAGATCGTCGATAAAACGGCGGCGTTCCTCGCCAGTGCCGTTCGTGTATGCCCGCAAACTCAGTTCTGGTACGCGTTCCATGGAATTCCCCCCAATTAGGTCGACTTCCAGGGCTAATCGCAATCACAACGAGCGTCAAGCGGTCCTCGGCATGTTAAAAAATAGAAAGTGACGCGCGAGGTGGTTGTCAGTAGACTGGCGGTCAATGGCTAAACCACAACGTGAATCGACAGGAGTCGTCAAACGCCATCCAGATGGATTTGGTTTCTTTATCCCTGATGTAGCCGACGAACCCGATGTTTATATCCCTAGAAAATACATGACCGGCGTGATGTCCAATGACCGCGTAAAAGTGCTGGTAACTAAAGAACCTGGCGGCGACCGCTTTCGTGGCGAAGTGGTCGAAATCATAGACCGTTTTACCAAACGGGCGATGGGTCAATACAAGGAAACGGCGCCTGGCAAAGGTATCCTTTACGATCGCAGTTTTGCTTGGGGAGCCGACCTTCAAGTCACTGTCCCAACTCAC
>Ga0105239_10010544_pt1 | contig 10332 bp, 9 predicted proteins | sample KBSC44metaG_FD_92761 | JGI IMG/M metagenome (GOLD analysis project Ga0105239, IMG submission 92761) | Corn rhizosphere microbial communities from Kellogg Biological Station, Michigan, USA - KBS C4-4 metaG | ecosystem: Host-associated > Plants > Roots > Rhizosphere > Soil | place: Michigan, USA...
CGCTTTCGCGATGCGGCGAGCGCGGAATCTTCGCTCCAGCAATGCGAAACTTGCTGGACGGTGCCGCGTCGCGTATCGCCGCAAGTTCCGGCAGCGCTTCGGCCATCGCCCGAAGCACGTCATCAAGATTTTGCCAGTGGTCGGGCTTCAACCATCGCCAGCTTGCCAAGACTTCGTCCTCGGGCATGCAGACCTTGAAAAATCTCTGGGCGCGGCCTTCACTGCTGATGAAAGTCCCGTCAGATTCGGCGAACGTGCCTGCAGGCAGAAGCAGTTCAGCTTTCTCGGTTGTCGGATTGGGTAGATGATCGAGAACGATTACGTGGGGCGCAGCCTTGAGCACTGAATCCACTTCGGCATGGGGCGCGCGGCGATAGAGATCATTTTCGAGGATGATCACGGTATCGACGTAGCCATCCCGGACGGCCTGAAATGCAGCGCTCAATGGGTTCCCGCCCATGAGTGCGGCCCCGATGCTATTGCACTCCGGCGCGGTGAAGCTTAGCGCGGCATCGGCCGCCATCGCCACGTTCGCCGCTGCCTGAATGACAGCCTCGCTTGAGCAACTCGTACCGGAGATCACGAGCGGTTTCTTGGCCCCCTTGAGTGCGCGGGCAATCTCATTTGCCAGCGGCCAGTCATCGGCCTGGGGTACGGCTGGCGCGCTCGAGTCAAGGGCATGCGCTACCGCAAATCCCAGCCGAGCCAGATCGTCAGGCGCGGCATGGAATGTGGCCGTGGCGACGTCGTCGAGCCGAGTGCCATGAGGCGTCGCAATATAGAGCGGCCCCTTGGCGTCCTGCATCGCATCTCGCACGCCGAAGTCCAGCCACAGGGGAATTTTCAGCTTCTTGACCGCTTCCATCGGCTGCTGGCGTACCGACTGCCGCACCGACAAAGCCATTCGCGGAGCGACATTGGTCAAGTCCTCGCCAAGGATGAAGACAGCATCCGACTCCTCGATCTCGCGCAGCGTCGGCGTCCGCATCGGACCGCTCCCCAGGATCTCAATCGTGAGCCGAACCAGCTTTCCTTCATGATCGGCCATGCCGCAGTAGAAGTGATCCGCGCCGACGACGGTACGCAAGGAAAAGTTAGCTTCCAAAGAAGCGCGGGGCGAGCCAATCCCGATCACTCTGCCCTGGGCGATCTTTTCGTCCAGATAGCGCCGCGCCGAAGCAACAGAAGTAACCTGTCTTTTCAGCACGGGCTGGCGGAAACGTCGTTGGTTGTTGACGAATTCGTAGCCAAACCTTCCGCGGTCGCACAGGAAGTAGCCATTCACTTCGTGGTTATAGCGGTTCACGATGCGCCGCAGCGTCCCATAGCGTTCGCCAGCATCCGTGTTGCACCCGAGAGCGCAGTGCACGCAAACCGACGGAGCGAACTGCTGGTCCCACTTGCGAGCGTAGTGTTGCTTAAGGGTTTTATCAGTGAACACGCCCGTGGGGCAGATTTCCACCAGGTTGCCACTGAATTCATTCTCGAGAACGCCATCTTCGGCTCGCCCAAAAAAGAGCCTGTCCCGCAACGCAAAGGCATTCAAGTCGTTACCGCCAGCATAGTCGTGATAGTAGCGGACGCACCGGTAACACTGGATGCAGCGATTCATCTCGTGATTCACCAGCGGTCCCAGATTCTGATTGCGAAACGTGCGCTTCTCAAACTCGTAGCGCCGATAATCGTGACCGGTCATTACCGTCATGTCCTGGAGGTGGCATTCACCGCCCTCGTCACATACCGGGCAATCATGTGGATGATTCAGCATGAGTCCCTCGATAATGCCGGCGCGGAAGGCGACAGCCTCGGGATCAGCGATGGAGATACGGGTGCCTTCGGCCGCGGGTGTCATGCAGGACATGACGATTTTTCCGTGACTATCGTTCTCATCCCTGAACTGCTTAACAGCACACTGACGGCACGCACCCACCGAACCCAGCGCTGGATGCCAGCAGAAGTAGGGCAGCTTGAAACCGTTCGAGAGGCACCCGTGAAGTAGATTCTGCTCCGGATTCATCTCGCACGGTTTGTCGTTCACATATACGATCGCCATGCCTAACTCCACGGGCAGCCGTGCTCTCGAATGTGCCGCTCGAAATCTTCTCGGAAATGTTTCAACGCGCTCTGTACCGGCTCGGCGGCGCCCGGCGCCAGTGCACAGAATGTGTTGCCCGGAGCCCACATCTTGGTCTGGAACTCCAGTTTGTCGAGATCGCCGGGCCGGCCGCGGCCCTCTTCCATCGCCTTGAGAGTGCGATCCGCCCATCCCAGCCCGCTCCAACAGGGCGTGCAAAAACCGCACGATTCCCGTGCGAAGAAATGTGTAAGGTTCCAGGTCATGCCAACAGGGCAGGTATGGTCGTCGAGCACGATCATGGTGCCAGTGCCCATGCGGCTGGCGGCTTTGCCCAGGGACGCAAAATCCATGGCCAAGTCCAGGTGTTCTTCGACGATAAAGTCGGTGGAAGCCCCACCCGGCAGCAATCCGCGAAACTTCACTCCGTCCCGCATGCCTCCGGCATGCTCCTCAAGAATTTCGCGCACCGTGGTACCCATGGGCAGTTCCCAAAGGCCTGGATGTTTCACTTTTCCGCTCACGCCAAACAGCTTCGTGCCACCATCTTTCGTTCGGCCCAAACCTTGAAACCAAGTCGCGCCCCGGTTGATGATGTGAGGTACGCAGCAAATCGTCTCGACGTTGTTGACAATCGTGGGTTTGCCGAACAGTCCGACCGAAGGCGGAAAGGGCGGCTTCGACCTGGGATTGGCCCGCTTGCCTTCGAGAGCATTCAGGAGTCCGGTCTCCTCCCCGCAGATGTAGCGGCCGCCGCTGAGATGGAGATACAGCTCCAGGCTGTAGCCGGAACCGAAAATATTTTTCCCGAGATACTGCCGTTCGTAGGCCTCAGCAATGGCGCGTGCCAGGCGCTCGGCGGCCAGGGTGTATTCTCCGCGCAAAAAAATGTAAGCGATATCGGCTTCGATTGCGAATCCGGCCACCATCGCACCCTCTAAGAGCTGGTGTGGATCCCGTTCCATCAGCAAGCGGTCTTTGAATGTCCCCGGCTCCATCTCATCTCCATTGACCACCAGATAAGTCGGGTTCGGAACATCTTTGCCGCGCGGAACGAAAGACCACTTGACCCCAGTTTGGAAGCCGGCACCGCCTCTGCCGCGCAGATTCGCCTCCTTCACCTCTTCGGTCACCGCCATCGGTGTCATGCCAGTGCGCAAGACTTTCCGGATCGCTTGATAGCCTCCCGCCAGTTCGTAGGCCCGCAAGCTCACGACGCTTCCGTCCGGATGCATTCTCTCGGTCAGCGGTTTGTCGAAGTTGCCGGTCATTTGTATTTCTCGAGTGCGGAGTCAATGTTCTGGGGATTGAGGTCAGTATGCAGATCGCTATCAACCATCATGGCCGGGGCATGATCGCAGCATCCGAGACACACGATAGGCAACATGGTGAAGCGATCATCGGACGTGGTTTGGCCGTGTTCGATTCCAAGTCGCTCGCGCAGATGGGCCCGGATTCGCTCGTAGCCCATGATCCAGCAGCTCACACTGTCGCAGACCATGACCACGTGGCGGCCGACCGGCTTGCGAAAAATCAGGTTGTAAAACGTGGCGATGCTGTCCACGTCTGTGGCGGACATGCCGAGGTGTTCCGCGATGTCGCGAACGCTCTCGTCCGAGACCCAGCCACGATGCCGTTGCACGATCTTGAGGGCGTCGATGCAAACTGCTTCACGCTTCGGATAATGCTCCGCCTCGATCTCGATCTCTCGAATTTCTTCGGCTGTCAGCATGATCCCTTTTGTCACCGGTCAATGTCTGCAAGTACAAAATCCAGGCTGCCCAAAATGACCACCAAGTCGGGAATCATCAGGCCCTGCGACAACCAGGGCAACGTCTGTATGTGGGCGAACGATGGTGTGCGGATGCGGGTACGGTAGGAGACCGTGCTGCCGTCGCTCACCAGGTAATAGCCGTTATTTCCCTTTGTCGCTTCGATCGCGCCGAGCGCCTCTCCCACGGGCATTACCGGACCCCAACTAACGCCCAGGAAGTGGGTGATCAAGGTTTCGATGTCGTGCATCGTGCGGTCCCTCACCGGAGGGGTGGCCAGAGGGTGATCTGATTTGTACCGACCCTCGGGCATGTGGTTCACGCACTGCTCGATGATGCGCAGGCTTTGCCGCATTTCTTCGATGCGCACCGTAGCCCGGTCATAACAGTCGCCGTGTTGGCCCGTTGGGATATCAAACTCGAAATTGTCGTAGCCCGAATAAGGCTGCCGTTTACGAAAGTCCCAGTCCAGGCCACAAGCGCGGAGGTTAGGACCGGTAACTCCCCACTCGACAGCTTCGTCGACTGTGAAGCTGCTGATCCCCTTTGTCCGCGCCTTGAAAATGAAATTCCGCATGACCGTCTTGTCATATTCGACAAGGCGAGGTGGAAGGTATTTGATGAAATCCAGGAACATCTTCTCCCAGCCCTTGGGCAGGTCTGCGGTAACGCCGCCGATTCGAAACCACGACGGATGCATCCGCGCGCCCGTAATTGCCTCAACGATGCTGAAGGCGCGCTCACGATCGTAGAAGGTGAAAAAGACGGGCGACATTTGTCCCACGTCCTGGGCGAACGTGCCATACCAGACCAGGTGGCTGATGATACGGAACAACTCCGCCAGCATGACACGAATCACCTGGGCGCGAGCCGGGACCGTGATACCGGCGAGTTTCTCGACCGCTGTGAGATAGGCCAGGTTGTTCATTACGCCGCCGAGGTAATCCACCCGGTCGGTGTACGGAATGTACGTGTGCCAGGATTGGCGTTCGCCCATCTTCTCGGCTCCACGATGGTGAAAGCCGATTTCAGGAATGACGTCGACGATCTCTTCGCCATCGAGTTGCAAAGCGAGGCGTAGAACACCGTGTGTGCCAGGATGCTGAGGGCCAAGATTGAGGAAAACAAAATCCTCGCCGTCTCGCTCCCGGCTCATGCCCCATTCCTCCGGACGGAAGCGAAGGGCCTCCTGCTCTGCCAATTCCTTGTCAGGAGGTAACTGATACGGCGCCATCTCCGTCGCGCGTGCTGGATGCTCCTTGCGTAGCGGATGTCCGACCCAACTCTTTGGCATCAGCAGGCGTTGCAGATGAGGATGCCCGTCAAAAACAATTCCGAACATGTCCCACACTTCGCGCTCGTACCAATTGGCAGCGGGCCAGATGCGCGTTACAGTGGGCAGCGAAAGGCGGTCTTCCGCCAGGGCTACCTTGATGCGGATATATTCGTTCCGCTCGAAAGAAAGGAGATGATAGACAACAGTAAAATCGCTCGCCGGCTGACCGTCGCGATGTTGCCTCATGCGCTCATCGATGGCAGAGAGGTCATACAGCATCTTGTACGGACGGTCGACATCTTCTTTGAGAAAGCGGAGCAAGCCGAACACGCGATCCTTCGCTACCCAAAAGGTGGGGATATGATCGACCGTCTGCTGGGGCGCAGCGGCAGGACCAAGGCGATCGCAAATTTCCTGAGTAATGGTGGGAACGGCGATCATACGTCGTCAGGCTCCCGCAGTAGAGTGGTTTTCTGCCGTGATGGCCGCATCAGGTCGCGCATAGACGGAAGTGGAGCCCGCACCGTTTCTTGCGGGCCCACCACCCAGCTCAGCGGACGCTGTTCTGTTCCAACAGCCTTCTGCAACAACAGCAGGCCTTCCAGGAAAGCTTCGGGACGCGGCGGACAGCCGGGCACATAGACATCGACAGGTAGGAACTTATCTACACCCTGCACCACGCTGTAGATGTCATACATGCCCCCAGAGTTCGCGCAGGAGCCCATCGAAATCACCCAACGCGGCTCCATCATCTGTTCATAAAGCCTTTGAATAATGGGTGCCATCTTGATGAAGACTGTACCGGCAACCACCATGAGATCCGCCTCTCGCGGTGTACTGCGAATCACTTCTGCGCCGAAGCGGGATACATCAAACTTGCCGGTGATGCTGGTGGCCATCTCCACATAGCAGCACGAGAGTCCGAAGTTAAAGGGCCACATGGAATTCTTGCGACCCCACTTGACCAGATCCCCGAGCTGCGAGAGGACTATGCTGCGGCGTACGGTTTGTTCCAACGGCTCAGGGTCGGGAGTGGCGACGAGCCCTGTAATGTCCGGCTTGGTGAGTGACCACTGCATCAGATGCTCCTCGATCGACGCGGCTGCCGCGCCCAATCCAGAGCGCCAATCTTCCAGAGATAGACTAGGGCTGCGCCCAGTAACGCGACGAATAGCAAGACCTCGCCGTAGCCGGCCCAGCCCAGTTCGCGAGCGGCTATCGCCCAGGCAAATAAAAAGACTGCCTCCAAGTCAAAAACCACGAAGAAGATGGCAACCAGGTAGTAACGCACGGAGAAACGGACATGCGCTGAGCCCTCCGAAATGATGCCGCCCTCGTAGGGCTGACCGGTCGCGGGGTTGGAATGCCTTGGACCCAACAAGTAGGAAACAAGGAGAACCGTCGCAACCAGAACCAACACGAACCCGAAATATGCAACCAGCGGCCACATCATAAGGACGTGTACTCCTTTGACGATTCACCTTCGGTGGCCCATGTGTGTTGCCAGCCCATTCTTTCGTTTCTCTTCTGAGTAGCTCAGCGGACTTTTCTCTTCAGAGCAATGCATATGCCAAAAGTTGACACGTTTTGGGAATAGCGGACTGGTTGAATTCTTGCGAGATGCCCGCTCCGTGAGAGACTGGATTATCATGGTGCCACGATCAAGCGCTGCTAGGCGCCACACTTCTGCAGTTCCGGGGCTCTTTCAAATAGTGCTCCGCAAGCATCGCTCTAGCCCAAGCTTGCCCAGTCTTCGATAGCATCGACGCGCGGGCAGCAATCGCGGGGTTTCGACGACCATTCTCAACTCGATCAGTCAGCACTTCGCAAAAGCGGAGGTTCTAGCCCACGAGTTGCCTTCACCTCTAGGGTCCGATGCCCCGATCGAACTCGCAGTCTGCTGAGCAATACGATCAATGCGTCGCCGGGTGAACGCTTCGGTTTCACGATGATATTTGTCGTACCGGCTAAAGCGCTTGCACACAGGATGCCAGCCCGTCAGAGTAGGTTTAATCAGCGGCTTCCGAAGCAACTGTGAAATGTTAATGTCAATCAGACGACATGTGGCGGCATATTGACTTGGCCCGAATACGAGATACTGTTTCCATTGAATGCCGAATGAGCGCCATTTCCTGGACTCTAACGCAGATCAATCCAATTTCCTGGTTTAACCTTGGCGTCCTGCGATGCAACCCGTTCGAAGTCCGGCGATGTGTGGGTCAGTGGGAGACCTTCTACGTGATGCGCAGAGAATGTTTTGATCAAAAGCGCGATCTCTTCTGTTTGGGACAGCAACGTAACGCCGCCATCCGTCATGGTGTCGTCTAAATCCATCAAAAGCACTCAATTTGAGCAGCATATTCTTGAGAGCCGGGGAGATTTTAGAAGAATTACGCGAGAAAACTCCATCGTGACTAGTCGTTAGCGAGCAGTATCAACTTGCCTGTCTAGAGGACGTGCTTAGGCCTCAGTCGTCTTGCGCTCACCGCGCGGTGACACGGCGGGCGGTCTGCTCTCCAAGCCTCAGGACCCGCGGCATCAAATTGCTCTGTTTCTGCACTGTACCCGCCATTCGCAACTTCATTGCGAACTTGATGAGCGAAGTTATAGCGAAATTCGTGCTCGTCTTTGTGGTAGCCGCCATCTTCTCCAAAGCAGTTGCTGGGGCCGGCCTGGTAACGGGCCCGGGCGCCTATTTAGTTGCAGCCCTGGTTTGGGGTATCGGCCTGTCGCTTGGTGGACCTACTGGCTACGCGATCAATCCCGCTCGAGACTTGGGGCCGCGGCTTGCACACGCGATACTGCCAATCGAAAACAAGGGGTCCTCAGATTGGGGCTATGCAATCGTACCAATTCTCGGGCCTCTTGTAGGTGGCGGACTCGCCGGCGTTCTCCTACGAGCCATCTCTAAGTAACTGCGTTTCCGGCTGATCTCGTGACTTCGCAATGGCTTTGATTTCGCCCTCCTCTCGAGCAGCGCTCCTCCTCAGTCTTATACCAAAGCATAATTGCGCTTGCCTTTTCTATTGGATTAAGTTTGATCAACGTGGCTACTGAGGAGAAGCCGAAAGTGGTTGCAATCGTCGATGATGACGAGTCGATTCGGGCTGCACTGCATGGCCTGATGAAAGCTGCGGGATTTGCCGCTCGAGCGTTTGCATCTGCGGAAGAATATTTGAACTCCGGCGAGCAGAAACGCACTGCATGTCTGATCGCCGACATCCGTATGCCTGGAATGTCAGGTTTGGAACTTCAGTCAAAACTAAATTTAGATCATCACAGGATTCCTATCATTTTCATCACGGCACATGGAGACGAAAAGATGCGGATGCAAGCCTTAAGGGCAGGAGCAGTGGAGTTTCTGACCAAACCATTCGATGATGAGGCGCTAGTTGACAGCGTACGAGCAGCACTGGACACGTAAGCTTCTCAATTAGGAAGCCACTGTGGGGTTAGCCGTGAAGGGTATTGACCAATTTCCGGCCTGTGAACAGCAGGGTTATGCTGAGCGTAGATTTGAACGAATCATAGGCAACAGCCCTGCGCTGGAAGGGGTACTCGCCAACATCGAGCGAGTGGCGCCGACCGATTCCACCGTGCTGGTATTGGGCGAGACGGGTACGGGCAAAGAATTGATTGCTCGCGCCATTCACAACATCAGCGCACGCTGCGGACGGCCCTTCATAAAACTGAATTGCGCGGCCATTCCCTTTGACCTGCTGGAAAGCGAACTCTTTGGACACGAAAAGGGAGCTTTCACCGGAGCAATTGCACAGAAAATCGGCCGCTTCGAAATGGCCGATACTGGGACCCTGTTCCTCGATGAGATAGGCGATATTCCGCTGGCGCTGCAGCCTAAACTGTTGCGGGTTCTGCAAGAGCAGGAGTTCGAACGTCTGGGCAGCGGCCGGACGCACCACATCAACGTCCGCCTGGTTGCGGCGACCCATCGCAATCTAACCGAGATGGTGCGACGGAGAGAATTCCGCAGTGATCTTTATTATCGGCTGAACGTGTTTCCGGTCATGCTGCCACCGTTGCGAGAGCGTCGCGAGGATATTCCCCAGTTGCTCTGGCATTTTGTTGAGATTTTTATCCGGCGCATGGGTAAGCAAATTGAATGTATACCGCAGGAAACGCTCAACGCTTTTAGCTCGTATTCTTGGCCGGGGAACGTACGCGAGCTCCAGAATTTGGTTGAGCGAGCGGTAATTCTGTCAAACGACGGAGTGCTTCCGAATCCCCTGCCCACCTCGGACCACAATCCACTCACAGTGAGTCCCGCGGTTCCCACCACCCCTGCAGGCGGCACATTCAGGGATTCCCAACGCGCGTTGATTCTGCAAGCATTGCAGGCGGCAGGTTGGGTCATCGGTGGACCGCGTGGCGCAGCCGATCGTCTCGGGCTAAAAAGGACAACTCTGATCGCCAAAATGAACAAGCTCGGAATCTCACGACCTGCGATTGGCGATGACAAGAATGGGGCTAACGAGAACGGGATCGTGACTCCCTTTGCTCAATCAGTACCGGAATGAAATCCTCGCCGCCGAGCGCTGGCTGTGCCGCATCAAGTGACGTGTAAGGTGATATGGCGCGCGATTGTTGCCGAAAAATCTAGGTTATGCAAAGAAGTGGAAACGGGAGAACGATTGCTAGCAGACAGTTGGCTCATTCGCCGCTTGTTTCAGCTGAAACCGGATCCGAGGGCGCAACCGGGCCAAGCGAGGGAGTCTCTGAAAGGTGACCCGTAGCCCATAATTCGAGAGACGTGCCGCGCCATCTGCTCGAACGCTTGCTTCTTCATATCCAGAGGCCCGTGATCAGGAGATTACCGAAGAGCTAAGTCTCTTTATCCTGATTGAAAAGGAATTGCAAAGTGGCACATCTGCAGGGAACAGATCAGAACACGGAGCCAACGGCATTCCCACGGGTCATTCCAATCCTGCCGAACCCAGTGAATACCGATTTCCTGACGGGCGGCGGCGAGATGGGAGCTCTGATGCGCGCCCATGATTGCATGCAGTCCCCCTTGGGAACACCGGCGCAATGGCCTGACGCGCTAACCGACTCCGAGGAATCCCCGAAGTGGCTAAGGTAACGCAGCTCCTGTCGAAAGACCTGACAAACCTTCCTGGCAAAGAAGGTGTGATGATCACCGTGGAATATCCGCCGGGCCATTCGGACCAGGTACATCGCCACAACGCATATGC
>Ga0105239_10010546_pt1 | contig 10332 bp, 7 predicted proteins | sample KBSC44metaG_FD_92761 | JGI IMG/M metagenome (GOLD analysis project Ga0105239, IMG submission 92761) | Corn rhizosphere microbial communities from Kellogg Biological Station, Michigan, USA - KBS C4-4 metaG | ecosystem: Host-associated > Plants > Roots > Rhizosphere > Soil | place: Michigan, USA...
CGCGATCGCCAGCGCGATCGGCACCCCCCACAGCAGCCACACCGCGGCCCCGACCAGCACCGCCGACACCACCACCAGCCCGAGCGCCAAGAAGATGATGACCCGGATGTTGCGCCGAAAGTCCACGAACGGCACCTGCCGCGCGGCCGCATACAGCAGCGGCGGAAGGATCACGGTGAGCACGAGATCGGGGTGGATGACGAAGTGCGGCAGGGCCGGGATGGCGCCGAGCCCCACCCCGACGACCGCCAGCGCGAGCGGCGCGGCAACCCCGATGCGCCCGGCGAAGAAGCTGACGACGCCGACGATGAGGACGACGGCGACGACCACCAGCACGATCAGCTGGGTGGGTTGCATCCCGTCAGGCTAACTGGGGACGAAGGTGTTAAAGGAATATCGCCGTCCAGGCCATCGACGCTCCCAGGCACAGCGCCAGAAACCCGACGCTGATTGCCGAGAACAAGGCTAGATTCCATCGCCGGATTCCACGGTCGATCCGCCTGAACTCGGCACGGAGGGCCGCTGGATCCGCGTTCTCTGTCGCGCGTCGAGTCCAGACGGAGGGGTTCATCAGGACCTCCGAGATCTTCGAAACCTCACTCGGCGTGATGCGAGCCTGCCTCTTGCGAATCCGCCGCACAACCCGGTCGACTCGTTCGACCCCAATATTCCAATTGCCGCACCGTGGGCGGCGCACTCGGATTGACTTCGTCCCGCTGATCGCGATCAGAGGGACGATCGGTGCTCTGAGGTGAGCTGAACGGAGGATGGCTTCGATCCGTTCACCTTCAAACTGCGCGTTCCGAAGGTATTTCTGACGCCGGCCATCGACCCGAAAGTCGTCGTCAACAACCCGAACGTCTCGCCCGGATGTGATTCGCTTCGAGTTGATGGGGAAGACTCCCGGCGGGCCGATCACAACATGATCGATGTCGCTCCCTCGGTCGCCAACGGGGATCGAATGGAGCACGGTCCAGTCGGTCCCGAGGGCGTCCAACTCGCGGGCCATGTCCAGTTCGCCACGCACGCCGCGCCACCAGGACACGATTTCGTTGGAGATCCACACGATTCCCAGAGGGAGATCTCTCATGTCCTTCGTTCCTCGATAGGAGATGAGCTTTTCCATAAGGGCCTGGCCGGCAACTCGCTCGCGCAGATCCGACATTCACTCCCCCAAGCAGTCGCGTTGACTCTAACCAGGTGCGACGCCCGGTTTTGCCCCCAAAACGGGCATGCCACCAACCCTTATCGCTCGCGAGCGCCGCTCTCGCAGCAGTACGTTGACGCCATGAAGGCCTTTGTCGGAGTGACCGACGCCGACTGGTACCGGAACCTCTCGGCGCCGTCGCTCATCCGCGATGAGGTCAACTTCTGGTTCCCGTCGGCGAGGACGGGGTTCAACGCGGTCAACCGCGGAGAGCTCTTCGTCTTCAAGACGCATGTCGACCGAGGCTCTTCTCTCGGCAATCGGCTTGTCGGAGTTGGAACGTTCGCAGGCTATGCCCGGCTCCGAGTCAGCGAGGCATGGGAATTCTTTGGAGAAGGCAACGGCGTTGGCAGCGAAGCCGAGTTCCGTGAACGAATCCGCCGGTACCGGCGCGATCAATGGGGTCCGTCTGAGGACCCCGAGGTTGGCTGCGCCGTTCTGAACAACGCCATTTTCTACTCGGTGGACGACCTCCTACCGCCTCCGGACGACTTCGCATCCAGCGTCGTCAGAGGGAAGGTCTACGAGGTCGACGACCTGCCTGTCGAGCACCCGGTCTCAATGGCGGTCACTGATTACTTCGCTGCTCAACCGATCGAGATGCTCCACGCGGCTGGGTGGAGTCTCGAGGGTGGAATGCATGGCCTTCCGAGAATGACGATCCCACGCATTGGGCAGCAGAGCTTCAAGGCCGTGATCTCGGAGAACTACGGGCACCGCTGTGCACTCACCGGAGACAAGGTCCGACCGGTTCTCGAAGCCGCTCACATCCGATCGGTTCAGTCCGGCGGCGAGCACCGCAGCGACAACGGGATGCTTCTTCGCTCAGACATGCACACCCTGTTCGACCGCGGCTATATCACGTTCGACGATCGATTCCGGCTTCGAGTCAGCCCCGCACTCCGCGAGCGCTTCGGCAACGGAGATTGGCTGTATGCACGAGAGGGGACGCCCATCAACGTGCCCTCGCGTCCGGTCGATCGACCCGCAAAGGAGTTCATTGAGTGGCACAACGAGACAGTTTTCGTTGGGGGGTAGGCCTCAAACTTCCAACGAGGAAGCCGCGCCGGATTGAGCTGGTCAGATTCGGAAAGAGCCCTACAGCCCGCTCACATCGGCGACCAGAGTTTCGAGAGACTCAAGCACACCCTTCAAAGCCTCCGGAAAGACGGCCTCGGCAAAGGTGTACGCCTGGAGCTTGCCCGGCGTGGGCTTCGCACCGCGCACCTGCGACAGCCGCTGAACGAATCGACGAACGGGCTCTTCTACACTCGGCGTCTTTCCGAGCGACCAAGGGTCGACTCCGAAAGTAGCAAAGCGAGCTCCTTGCCACTGCTTCCCCTCCGGCAGCAGCCATCCGATCGACAGTGGTTGCTTCCGGTCAGGCGTGACGAACCGGATGGAGGCACCAACCGAGCGCCATTTCACCTCGAGCCCCAGGGCGGCGCACGACGACAACAGATCGCGCATCGCATGGCGATACTCCTCGCTGCCGATTCCCGCCAAGAACTCCGATTCGTCGGCCTGTCCGGCCGGGCCGGACGAACTCGAAGCCGACCGTTTCGGGGGAGCCGCCACAACCTGGGCCGCGTGCGCCGTGAGTTCAGCACCTTCGAGTTGAACGATCTCGACGAGATAGAAGCGTCCGTACCTCATCGTCGCGTTCATGTACTCAAGGCTGACCTGCATCGCGGGAGTGAATCGCTGCGCCGACACGACGTAGTGAAAGTCGCCAGTCTCGAGCACTTCGCCGAGCCGCGAATAGAGGCCGGCCCGCTCCTCCTCGCTGAGGGCCCATCCAGCACGTTCGATCGCCCTTTCGAGGTCTCCGGCCCCCACGAACGCGGCGTCACAATGGCGGCTCGTCAAGTACCGCTGCACCACACCGCGATCGAAGTCTTCGAGGCTGAGCCGCCATAGATCCGACCCATAGTCGATCAACTGTGCGAGAGCGTGACGAAAGTCAGGGTTCTGCGGCCCGGTCTTGAACTCGATCAGAACCAGATCGCCCGACCGGGCGAGGCAGAGGAGGTCGATGAACCCAGACGCAAGACTCGTCTCCCGACCGACGACCATCAGATCCCCGTCGAGTCCGAGGTCGTCGGCGGGGATGAGCTGGGGCTGGCTCTTCATGATCTCTTGCAGATGATGCTCATCGGGCGCCGGCACTTCCAGCAGGTCGAAGGCCTCCCCTTCACGCTGGATCAGAACTCGTCGTGGCATCGACTACTCGGCTTCGGAGAGCTGCGCTTGCGCGGCAGGCGCTGCGGTCCTGTTGAAGGTCGTCTTCACGTTTTTCTCCCGTCGTGGCCCATCGGAGTCACCATATCGAGGCGCCCGACATCGAAGTGATCGGGCAGGCACCACAAGTAGGGGCACGGCCGGGGCGTCGACCATCCCGATTGCCACGACCATCAAGGCCAGCGGTGCCGCCACATCGATGCGGCTGGCGGAAGACGCTCACCACACCAATCCTGAGGATGACGGCGACGACCGCAAGGTGATGAGCTGGGTGGCGGCCATGCCGGGAGGCTAGCCGTCCAGCCGATGCGTTAACTTGGTCACGCACCGCCGTACTGTCGGCGCCACTCGAATGGATCAAAAGCATATGGCGAAGTCGCTGCTGGAGGAACTCCCGGAGATCGTGCGGGCGGGGAGGCAACAGGCGGAGCGCATTCTCGAACAGGTGGATGGACCCGGTCGAGTGTCTCTTCAGACTCGAGAGTTTGTAATACCCAATCGCGCAACAAGCGCGATGGACTTCAGCGGATTGAACGACCCGGACACTCTGGCCGAGCCAAATCGGCTCATCTACGGCGACAACCTTCTGGCGATCGCTGCCCTGTTGGCTGGGGACGACGAGTCCCCGAGTATGCGCGGGAAAGTCGATCTCATCTACATCGATCCGCCCTTCGACTCGAAGGCGGACTATCGGACTACCATCACCCTCCCCGGCGGGGATGTCGGACGAAAACCCGCTGTCGCTGAGCAAACGGCGTACTCGGACACTTGGGCAGACGGGACAGCCAGCTATCTGCGAATGATCGTGCCCCGACTGATTTTGATGAGAGAGCTTCTGGCGGATTCGGGCTCAATCTATGTACACCTGGACTCGGCCGTCGGGCACTACGTAAAGATCGTGCTTGACGAGATTTTTGGGAAGTCCTCCTTTCAGCGGGAGATCGTGTGGCGTATCGGATGGATCTCGGGTTACAAATCAGCGGCGAACAACTGGATTCGCAATCACGATGACATCTACTACTACGTAAAAAATCCTGGTCAGGCGTATTTCAAAAAGAAGTACATCCCTTACCCAAATGGGTATGTGAGGCGAGACGGCAACGCGCCCACCGGGCAGGGGTATCCGATCGAAGACACTTGGAACGCCTCAGATCTTGATCGCATGGACTCAATCCAGATCATGAGTTTTTCCAAGGAGAAGGTTGGATATCCAACCCAGAAAAATCTAGGCCTCCTTGAGCGCATCATTGAAGTGTCGTGCCCCCCAGGCGGGCTGGTTGCGGACTTCTTCGTGGGATCGGGAACGACAGCCGCCGCTGCGGAACGACTTGGGCGTCGCTGGATCGTAAGCGACCTCGGGAAGCCGGCGGCGATGATCTCCCGTAAGCGGTTGGTTGATCAGGACGCGAAGCCGTTCCTTTATCAGGCCATCGGCGACTACCAAATTGAGCAAGCTCGAAGCACGCTTGGGCGAAAGTTCCGGGTTGGGGATCTGGCGAAAACCGTTCTCGGCCTGTTCGGCGCGCTGCCGCTGCCACCAGAGGAAAACGTCGGGGGATCCCTAGGTCGGATGCCTGAAGAGAGCACTCTGGTCATGGTCGACAGTCCGGCACGATTGACGACCCCATCCACTCTTAGCCGCGCTGTCGCTTACCGGGACGCAAAGATGGGCGGGTTCGAAAAGGTTGTCGTCTTGGGGTGGAACTTCACAAGCGGCATCGGTCAAGCCATCGCGGCGCTCAACGACCCTCGCCTCGACGTACGGGCCATCCCTGCCAACCTTCTGGATGAGCTCAAGAAGAAAGGCGACAAAGTTGGAAGCGTGCTTCGATTCTCGACGCTGCAGTACCTCGAGGCGCACGTGGAGCACCGAGTGGTCAGGGACGACACTGAGGAGCTCGAGATACAACTCGACAACTATGTACTCCTCGACCCGCGCGCCCTTCCGCTTCAAGATGCCGACAGCATCGACGTCGTCGTTGACGTCATGAACCGCGAGCCTCTCGCGTTGATTGAGTACTGGGCCGTTGATCCCGACTACGACGGTGAGGTGTTTCGCTCAACTTGGCAGGACTATAGGGAAAACACCGAGGCTGACGGTGATCCTCTCCGGACTGTAACTAGCGCATTCGTAAGCACGCCCCGCCTAGACGGCCCGCGAGTCGTCTGTGTGCGTGCCGTCGACGTATTTGGCTTCGAATCCGAGGTAGTCATCGAGGTGCTCGCGTGACCGCAGACAAGTTCCCTCTCGCCGAGTCCATCTCCGCTTTGACGGCGGAGGACGTGCAAAGCATCATCGCGGGCGAACCCAACGGACTGATCGATTCGGTCACTCCTGTCACCGCAGAGCTTCTTAAGTGGTGGTTTCAGTCGGACTACACAGATATTCGGCCGGAACTCAACTTCCATGAGGGCCAGCGAGACGCAATCATCGCTGTCATCTACGCGCACGAGGTCCTGAAGTCCGAAACGCTTCTCGATCTATACGAGAAGGTCGCGCGTGAATCAGTCCTGCTGGATGGTCGACTTGCCGAGGTAACGGCGGAGCGCAATGCGCACCCAAAGTATGCGATCAAGATGGCCACGGGAACCGGCAAGACCTGGGTGCTCAACGCGCTGCTCGTCTGGCAGTACCTCAATGCAATCGCAGACCGCGATGACCCTCGTTTCACCACCAACTTTCTCGTCGTGGCACCGGGGCTAATTGTGTACGACCGGTTGCTTGATTCCTTCCTCGGCAAGCAGGCTGACGATGGGACGCGTGACTTTTCCAGTAGCGACCTTTCACTCAACTCTGAGTTGTTCATTCCCGACGGTCGTCGAGAAGCTGTACTCGGTTTCGTTCAATCCTCGGTGGTAACGAAGACACAAATTGGCCGCCAAGTCACCGGTTCCGGGGCGATCGTTCTCACCAATTGGCATGTGCTTGCAGGACAAGATCCTGATGTGCCCGACTTCGCCGAGGAAGAAGAAGCCGCCCCAGGGCTGGATGTCGATTCGCGTGTTGCCGCTGCGAGCTTCGTGCCGCTTACGCCGGGAGTTGCAGCGGGCAATAGCTTGGAAGCTCTCGACCGCCAGCATCGCCGCGGAGAAGCAATGGACTGGCTCGAGGCTTTGCCAAATCTGATGGTCCTAAATGATGAAGCCCATCATGTGCACTCTGGTGGTAAGTCCGATCCGGACTCCGAGGTCGAATGGCAGAAGCGCCTGAATGAACTTTCCAACGGAAAGGGGCGCCGTTTCGTCCAGATTGACTTTTCGGCGACCCCATACAACGAGAGCAGGGGAAAGAAGAGATGGTTCCCACACATCGTTGTGGATTTCCCTCTCGACCTCGCCATTCGACAGGGACTAGTCAAGGCGCTCGTGCTCGACAAGCGTCAAGAGGTCGCAGCACTAAAAAACAGCGAGCTTGATTTCTCTGCTGAGCGAGACGCGAGCGGCAGAGCCGTCAGCCTCTCGCAGGGTCAGCGAGTGATGCTTAGCGCCGGCCTTGCCAAGCTCGAGATCCTGGAACAGCGGTTCGGAGGAGAGGATGGCTCTCGACCTCCAAAGTTGCTAGTTGTCGTCGAGGACACGTCGGTATCACCGCTCGTCGAGGACTACCTGCTCTCCGCCGGTTACTCGGCAGCAGAGATCTTGCGAGTGGACTCCGGCCGCAAGAAGGAACTCGGGAAGGCTGAGTGGGAGCCCCTGCGCGCACAGCTATTCGACATCGACCGCAGACCCGAGCCGAAGATCATCGTTAGCGTCCTCATGCTCCGCGAAGGATTCGACGTCAATAACATTTGCGTCATCGTGCCGTTGCGTGCCGCAGGGTCTGGGATTCTGGCTGAGCAAACCGTCGGGCGCGGCTTGCGCCTAATGTGGCGGGGCGAGCCTGCGATCGACGAGCTTCGGCGCGAGAATCTCAAGTTGTTTGCTCAGCGGAAGGCGCCAACGAGCTACTACGACGTGCTTTTTGTGGTCGAGCACCCTCGTTTCGAAGAGCTATACGACGAACTGCTCGGCGAGGGCCTAGTCGGCGTTGAGGAGCGCGATTCGCCCACGCCGACGGGCGATCTGGAGCGCATCGATCTGAGGGACGGATTCGAAGCGTTTGACTTCAAGGTCCCCTTTGTCATTCGGGATCAGGAAGATGAAATCGTCGGCCCGCGTATCGACGTCGATACTCTCCCGATGAGTCCGATCCCCCTGCGGGACCTGCTGAAGGTGAGCAAGAAGGGCGATCGCTTCATCTCAGAAGAGATGGCTTCTGGAGTCCGATTCGGCGCGTTCACTGTGGAGGGGGCAAAACTAACTGCTTCGGGCTACAACGACTACTTGGGCAAGCTGGCGGCGCGTGTTAGCGGTTCCGTTGGTCGATCGTTCACAAACCACGGAGTCCTTAGACAGAACCCCGGCAGTGAGGCCCTGCTTCAGATTCGCGGGCCGGAATTGATCGGTTGGGCAGACAGGTACATTCGCAATCGTTTCTTTGGCGGTGTCTACGACCCGCTCGAGGACGAGCAGTGGCGCGTTCTCATGATCGACGATATCGCGGACCGTATCGCGGGTAACCTGGCGACTGCCCTTGTGGAATCCCTAGGTAGCGAAGTCGTAGCCGAACCTGAGGTGCGATACCGGCTCATGTCAGAAGTAACCGGCTATTTTGTGCGCAGCACAACCGCAGCAACTGTTACGAAATGCATCTACCCGAAGCTCCGGATCGCCACACGGAGTGGCGGCCTTGAGCGTTTGTTCGCTGAATGGACCGATTCGGATAGTGACGTCGAAGCATTGGTGAAGATCGACGAGTACAAGCACACATTCATGCGACGCCCGTATTTGAAGGCAGACGGTATGCCAGCGCTCTACTCACCCGACTTCCTCGTGCGAACCGCGTTTGACGTTTTTGTAGTGGAAACAAAGGCTCAATCCGCGCTAGATGACGCGAACGTTCGTCGCAAGGAGGAGTCAGCTAGGGGGTGGTGTTCGCAAATAAATTCGCTGCCGCCCGAGCTGAGAGACGACCGGGACTGGCACTACGTTCTTGCGGGCGAGAAAAGCATCCGAGAATGGCGAGAAAAGGGCGCCACGGCCTCAGAATATCTCGCGTACGCGAGACTTCGCGCACCAGTAACCGCAGCCCAAACCACACTTCCTGGCATGTAGCGTGCCCCTGGAGGGACTCGAACCCGAACCCTTTCCTTGGGCGGAACTGCTCTTTCATCGAGCTACAGATGCTGACCCGTGCGATCTGGGGCGCCGCTCGAGCAAATCGCGGGCAGAAACTGTGGTCTCCGTCGAGCGCCGCTGTGACCTTTCGACTCGCCTGGGATCGGATTTCCAGACGCTACGTTCGTACCCGTGACGAACACCTCTCCGTTCTCAAAGGACCGCGCAGCAGCTCAAGCTAGTCAGCTGGATGCGTTGCTCCAACGTGCCGCTGAAGCCGAGATAGAGGTGGAGGTGCGACCGCTGGGGACTGCCGACACGAAGCGGCTGCGTTCCTATGCAATCCTGCAACTCCCAAACGGCAGGCGTAGGCGGGCAATTACGGTCTTCCCCAACGAGCTACAAGACCTACTGGCGATCGGCTTTGAACACCTCATCGTGCTTGGCGACTATCAAGCGGTCCTTGACAAACGCAATGGAAAGATCGAGGCCCAGGTGGTCGGGCCCGGGCCAGTCGGCCGCGCCAATGCTGGGCGGTCACTGCAACTCCTGCCCGGGGTGGAGATCATCTCAGATGGCTCGACGGACGCTGTCGAAGATGAGACCTTTGAGGATGACCCGGGTCCCACTGCGAATACGATCGTCGACAACTGGCGGCTTGCAGTCGAAAATGACGGTGTATCTATTGAGATCTCTCCCGCCTCTCAAGAGTTTGAGACGTTGTTCAGTGGAGGCACGACAGTCAAGATAAACGGAGTTGAGACGTCCACACACGACTCGGCGTTGGAGGCGCTCGATCGCTACGCGTCCGCGATGCTTTTCGACATCGACTTGGTTTACGGCCTGCCGGTTCAGATAGCGATTCGGCGACGAGGCGTTCGCCCACGCCGCCGCGATCGACCCGAGAATCCGCCCAAATTCCCTCGGAATCGGTATGCCGGCCAGGCGCTGGAACTGTATCAGTACGGCCGCTCCGCAGCCGGTCTTCCGTTGCTGGAGTACCTGGCGTACTACCAATCAGTCGAGTACTTCTTCCCGTTCTTCGCGAGAGAACAGACAGTCAACTCGGTACGGAGTCAGTTGCTGCACCCCGGGTTTGATGCGCAAAGCGATGCGGCGCTCAACCGACTAATCAATCTCGCTGCCCCCGCCGCCAGAGGTGGCATGGCAGAAAGAGAGCAGCTCCGAGCGACCGTGCGCGCGTCAATGGCGGAGTCGGACGTGCGCGAGTTCATCGAGTCGCTTCCGGAATACACCGAGCACTTCTGTTCCAAGACCCAGGCGATCAAAGGAGTTGGTGTCATTCAACTTAGCGGCAGTCAGTCAGATCTCCGAGATCAGGCGGCTGACCGGATTTACGCAATTCGATGCCGAATTGTTCATTCCAAACAAGACAGCGGTGGAACTGCCGACGAGGTACTCCTACCGGCGAGCGGGGAAGCCGAATCACTTCAGGCCGATATCGAACTTCTCCGATTGGTAGCTCAGCGAACGCTCATCGCGCGAGCTGCGAGGGCGTGAGTCGCCCGTCCCGACCAGCTCGCGGACCATACACTTCCCCCATGGCAGCCGGCGCAGTGATGTACAACTTCGCCGTGCAGCTTGCCGACGTCGACCGCGGCGTCTACGACGACGTCACGCTGCGGGCCGCTCGGCATCCCTCCGAGACCGACGCGTACATGATGACGCGCGTGCTCGCGTACTGCCTCGAATACGTGGAGGGGATC
>Ga0105239_10010547_pt1 | contig 10332 bp, 9 predicted proteins | sample KBSC44metaG_FD_92761 | JGI IMG/M metagenome (GOLD analysis project Ga0105239, IMG submission 92761) | Corn rhizosphere microbial communities from Kellogg Biological Station, Michigan, USA - KBS C4-4 metaG | ecosystem: Host-associated > Plants > Roots > Rhizosphere > Soil | place: Michigan, USA...
CCGAGAATCTACCCTTCGTGATTACCGTGGAACCCGCCAGCGAAGCTTCGATCCGAGCCGCGCTCGCGCGTATGGAGCAGCTTGACTTCTTCATCGAGCCCCCGCTAGCCATGCCCATGGAAGCGTCGCTCTAATAAATAGGGACGGAGTCTGATTATTGTTCCAAGTTGGAAATGTTCCGATTCGGAACAATAATCAGGCTCCGTCCCTATTTATTTTTTGAAGAAGTCGACGGGCGCTAGCGCGGTGATTCTCCACTGCTTACCCTGTCGCACCAGGCTGCATTTTACAATTCGCCTCCGCGTCTGCTGATCGCCGTTGACTGTGTTTTTTTCCGAGATGACCAGCAGCCAGTCCAACGCAACGGTTCGTTTTTCGTCATCACCTTCATCGGTGACCACTTCAATCGTCGAGCCGATTTCGTATGCGGCCAGCAGCCCTTCGATATTCGTGCGCAGCGCGGCGTACTCCGGCATGTCGCGGTCGAAGTTGTCGAGGAATGCGCTGGAATCGTCGTTGGTCAACGCCTCCGCCGCGGCGCTAAAGACGTTCAGGACATCGGCGGTGGAGTCCGCCAGGGCGACCATCGAAACGAGCAGCAGCGCGGTGCGCATGTTAAGTCCGGTAACTGGCGTTAATGTCAATGTACTCTTTGGTGAAGTCGCAAGTCCAAAAACGCGCACGTCCGCGGCCCGTCCCACGAATGGCGAAGCGGATGGAGCAATCAGGAAGATCCAGCTTGCTCTTCAGTTCATCTTCTGAAAAATCGGCGGCGAGTCCACGGCGGCACACCGCGATACTCTGCATGTCGATATCCACCTTGCGAGGATCGAACGCCACCCCCGCGTAACCCGCGGCGCAGAGAATGCGCCCCCAGTTGGGATCGGAACCGGCGATCGCGGTCTTCACCAGAGGCGAATTCGCGATGGCTCGTGCGATCTGCTCGGCCGCTTTTTCGCTGGCTGCGCCCTCGACGTCGATGGTCACCAGTTTTCTCGCTCCCTCGCCATCGCGGGCGATTTGGCGCGCTAGCGATTCCAGCACTTCCGTGAGCGCCGCTTCGAAGGCCTTGGCTGTAGGCTTCACTCCGGAGGCTCCGTTGGCTAGGACAGCGACGGTGTCGTTAGTGGAGGTGTCGCCGTCCACGGAGATCCGGTTGTAGCTGCGCCCCACCGCCGCTTTCAATGCCGAGCGTAACAGCGCCGGCGCGACCACGGCATCGGTCATCACGAATCCTAGCGTCGTCGCCATATTGGGCTGGATCATTCCGGAACCTTTGGTCATCCCGGCGATACGCGCAACTTTACGGCCGCTCTTGATTTCGGCGAACGCAGTCTTCGGAACCGTGTCGGTGGTCATGATGGCCGCCGCCACTGTATCGAAACATGCCGCATCAAGCCTCGCCACAAGTGCGGGAAGCGCATCGACGATTTTGCCGCCGTCCATTTCGACGCCGATCACGCCGGTGGATGCCGGCAAAATGTTTTCCGCCTTGACGCCCAGCGCCGTCGCGGTCGCGCGAATTGTGGCAAGCGCGACTTGGTCGCCCGTCCGAGTGGCGCAGTTGGCGTTCCCGGCATTGACCAGGATCGCGTTCGCCTTCCCGCGGGACGCCGCCAGATTCTTGCGCGCCAGCACCACCGGCGCCGCCACCACACGATTCTGCGTGAACACGGCGGCCGCCACGGCCGGCGTGTCCGACACAATTAACGCGAGGTCGTCTTTTTCGATCTTGCGAATCCCGGCGTAGACCGCCGCGTAACGAAACCCTTGCGGAAGACTCACACCAGCACCTCATCACCACTCAGCGGAAACCCATTTAGAAATGCGGCCACCGGCATTCTCTTCTTTCCCTCCAATTGAATTTCCCGCAACTCGATCGATTCACCCTGCCCACAGCCGGCGTACAGCTTATGATGGATCACTTGTAACGTTCCCGGCAGCAACTTGGATTCGCCCACGGTCGCGCTCCAGATCTGCAATCGCTGCCCGCGCAGAAAGCCGTAACCGCCGGGCCAGGGTTCGAATCCGCGAATCCGGTTCAAGATTTCCTGCGGCGAAAGGTGCCAGTCGATTTTGCCGTCTTCCTTCTTCAGAATAGGCGCGTAGCTGGACTGCGCATCATCCTGCGGCTCGGGCCGGATGGTCGCGAGTTCGGCGAGCGTTCGGACCAGTAGCTCCGCGCCCGCCACCGCCAGACGCTGGCCCAGTTCGACAGCGTTTTCCTCAGGACCGATCGCAGTCTCCCACTTCAACAGCATGTCGCCGGTGTCGAGACCTTCGTTGATCCGCATGGTGGTGACCCCGGTGCGGGTTTCGCCACGAGCAATGGCCCACTGAATCGGCGCCGCGCCCCGGTACTTCGGCAGCAGGGAAGCGTGCACGTTGAGGATGCCCTGCGGCGGAATGTCGAGGATCGCCTTCGGGATGATTTGCCCGTAGCCGACCACCACCATCGCATCCGGCGCCATCGCACGCAGTTGGTCGACGATTTCAGGACGCTGCACGCGTTCCGGCTGACGCACTGCCAGCCCCAGGCGCAGCGCCGCCTCTTTCACCGGAGGCATGGCGTCCTTGTGCCCGCGACCCTTGGGACGATCCGGTTGCGTGAAGACAGCGACAACGTCGTGACCGCCTTCGACGGTGCGCTCCAGGCTGGGAACCGCAAACGCGGGCGTGCCCATAAACACCAGCTTCACGGCGTTTCTATTCCCACTCGCCGGCTTTTTGCAGTTTACGGACCTTGCGCCGGATCAGATCTCTTTTCAATGCGCTGATGTGATTAATGTAAAGTTTCCCGTTAAGGTGATCCGTCTCGTGTAGGAACGCACGCGCGAGCAGTTCGTCGCCCACCATTTCGAACTCTTTGCCATGTGCGTCCCGCGCGCGGACCGTCACTTTCAGCGGCCGGACGACCTGTTCACGAAAGGTCGGCAGGCTCAGGCATCCTTCTTCACTTTTGTGCGAGCCTTCGGTTTTGACGATCTCCGGATTGATCAGCACGATCTTCTGCGCGGGGTCTTCGCCGGTTGTGATATCGATCACAGCCAGCCGCTTGCCGACGCCGATCTGGGGCGCGGCCAGGCCGACACCTTGAGCGGCATACATCGACTCGAACATGTCCTCGACCAGCTTATGCAGCTCCGGCGTATCGAATTCCGTGATATCGTCGCCGCGTTTTTCGAGTACGGGATTGCCGTACTTTACGATGGGATAAATCATGCTCAGAAGTTCTTCACCTGTTCTAAATACCCTTGATAGTTGCGGCGCGTCTCGGCCAGCGAATCGCCGCCAAATTTTTCAATCATCGCCGACGCCAGCACCAGCGCGACCATAGCTTCGCCGATGACTCCGCCCGCGGGGACCACCGCAATGTCGCTGCGCTCGTAAGCCGCGAGCGCCGCGTCGCGCGTTTCGAGATCCACGCTTTCGAGCGGCCGCCGCAGCGTCGAGATCGGTTTCAGCATGCCGCGCACCAGGACGTCCTGGCCGTTGGTCATGCCCCCTTCCAGGCCCCCGGCGCGATTGGCTCCCCGCGTGAACTCATGCTTTTCGCGGCTGTAGTGAATCGTATCCTGCACCTTGGAACCGAAGGCCGCCGCGCCTTCCGCCGCATAGCCGACTTCCACGCCCTTCACCGCCTGCATCGACACGATGGCCTGCGCCAGTCTGCCGTCGAGCCGCGTGTCCCAGGCAATGTGCGATCCCAATCCCGGCGGCACGCCACGCGCCACCACTTCGAAAACGCCGCCGACGGTGTCGCCGGTTTTATACGCCTGATCGACCACCGCCTTCATGCGCTGCTCGGCCTCGGCGTCGACGCAGCCCAGTAGAACTTCGTCGCGCTGGCTAAGGGCGACCAGCTCTTCCCAGGTTGCCGGGCGCTCGAGCTTCGCTTCGCCGACGGCGATGACGTGGCTTAGTACACCGATACCGAATTCTACGAGAAACGCCTTAGCTAGCGCCCCCACCGCGACTCGCCCCGCGGTTTCACGCGCGCTGGCGCGCTCCAAAATATACCGGGCGTCGTGGAAATTGTACTTGATCGCACCTGCCAGATCCGCATGGCCGGGGCGCGGACGCGTGACCGGTTTCTTGTGATCCTCGGCGCCATCGATGTCTTCAACCGGCAGCGCTTCGGTCCAGTTCTTCCAATCCTTGTTCTCGATCAGTATGGCGATCGGCGAACCAATGGTGTGCGAGTGTCGGATTCCGCTGACGATGTGGGCATGATCTGTCTCGATTTTCATGCGCCCGCCGCGGCCGAACCCTTGCTGGCGGCGCCACAGTTCCCGGTCAATCGCCGCGATGGACACCGGGACTCCAGCGGGCAGTCCAGTCAGAGTAGCGACGAGGCACTCCCCGTGAGATTCTCCTGCGGTTTCAAAGCGAAGCATGGAATCTCTTATGGTAGCAACAACCGGTGGAATTACTGGAGCGGACTACGTTGGGCCATTTTGACCCACCCGCGGGTCATTGCGGCGCAATGGTGGCGTCAGATGGCTCGACTTCTTCCGGCTTGGGAGAGGACGAAATCGTTTCCAGCAGAAGGGAAACGATAACAAACCCGGCGATGACGGCTCCGACGATCACGCTTATTCATAAGCAATTGATGTGCCAGAGGCGAACCCAGTACTTTAGTTCCTGAACGGAGCCTTATCCATCTTGCGGAAACTCATCATCTTCAAGTAAATGTCGTTGGCCATCGAGGAATTGATGCCCCAACCAGCCAGGTACATCAGCCTGAGGTCCCGGTCGCGATTGAGCGGAGCCCCTTTGGTCCATTCACCCAGGTCTGTGTTGCGGCCCATATAGACTGAAAACAAATTCGCCGCCGAGTAGACACTGAGATCCGCCAGCGATTGCGCCACCAGCGCGTAATCCGGCCGGTGCAACCGTTTTTCGATTTCCGCGACGTCGATCTGCAGCGGTTCCACTTGCCCCATGAACACCGTGTCGTAACCTTGCCCGCTTTGGTTGTTAGCCCACACGGTGGAATAAGGAAACGCGTCGAAGAAGGTCGCGAGCTCGCTCTTCACCGTCGCCTCGTCGCTCTCATACAGCGGGACGTACAGCGTGAACATGCCGCCCGGATTCAAGTGCCGCTTCACGGCTTCGAAATATTCTTTGGAATAGAGCGCCGCCGTGCCCTTCACGAAAACATCCAGCGGGTCCGAAGCAATGATGTCGAACTTCTCGTTGGTCGTCATCAGGTAGTGCCGGGCATCGTCGTAATACATATGCGTCTTCGGGTTCTTAAAGACCTCATAATTCTGCGCCGCGAAATACTTCGTCGAGATCGGCGGAATGATCGGCTCGATTTCGCAGATGGTGATCTTCTGAATCCCCGGATAGCGCGTGAACGTGCCCGCCGAGACGCCCGCACCAAAGCCGATGCCGAGCACCGACTTGGGATCGGGATGCAGCAGCGCCGGGAGGTGCCCCACCATGCGCTGGAGTTTCATGTCGAACGGCAGAGTGGTAGCCTCCACGTGCCCGTTGACGTCGATTTCAGTCGAGCCGTCGTTCAGCCGCCCGATCGCCACCGACGAGTTGCGCCCCTCCTGGGTGTAGATGATCCGCGAATTATTCATGTAGCTGGGCATGCGCCGCCCGTAAGCGATCAAGGCGCCGGGCACGGGATCGATCCCCCACGCCAGCAAACCCGCGACGATCAGCGACGCGGCCACCGCTTCACGTGCGCGCGGCAACAACACAAACAAAGCGCCCAGCGCGGAAACCACCAATAGCAATCGCTGGGTGTTCTGCGTGCCGATCCACGGCACCAGCACCAGGCTCACGCCCAGCGCCCCCACGATCGCCCCCAGCGTGTTGGCCGCATACACTCCACCAACAACCCGCCCTGGATCCTCGCCGCCGGTAGTCACCGCCGCCAGCGCCAGCGGCATGCTCGCGCCCCACAGTAGCGCTGCCGGCAAAATCGCCCACAGACAGCGCGCCATGTCGAGCTGAAACAATTGCCAGGGATTGCGAGTCAGCATGGTATCGATAGGCCAGTAGGGCAGGGAATCGGCAATCATGTACGCGGTCCACGCGATCCCCAGGGTCAATAGGAACTGGCACCATCCCAGCGCTTCCCGCGGACGCAGTTTCGGTAACAGCAAGGCCACGCCGCCGCTGCCCAGCGCCAAGCCGATCAGAAACACGGCGAGGATGATGGCGAAAACATATACCGTCGCGCCCAGCATCATGCCGAGCAGACGGGTCCACACCACTTCCGCGCCGAGCGCGCAGGCTCCCGACACCGCGATGGTCGCGTACACTGGCCAGCGCTTCACCGGCGTGTAGTCGCGAGGTTCCGTATCCTCGAGCGAAGCGCGCGCCGGCGTTTGCGTTGCCAGCCAGAAGCTGAGCGCAGCCACAACCAAGTTGATCGCCACCGCCGCATAGGTTGCCACGGCCGTGTCGTAAACGCGGAGCAAATAGAACCCGGCGAACAGACAACCGAATACGGCTCCGACGGTGTTGCCGCCGTACAGTAAACCCCACCACTCGACACCGCGCGGCGTCGACTCCACCCAGCGCACGATGGCCGGAAGCGACGCGCCCATCAACGCCGTCGGCACCAGCATGCAAACGGCCGCGACCACGCCACGCAGCAGCATCCCCGCGAGTCCACTCGATGCGCCCATGAAATACACACCGCTCACCAACGGAATGCCGGCCAGCACCAGCAGTCCGCACGCCGCGATCCCTACCTCGAGCCACGCATAAACCCGCAACGGATGCTGTTCCGCAAACCTTCCGCGCAAGCGCGGCAGCCCGACACTGCCGATGCACAATCCACCCATGAAGGTCGCGAGCAAAATCCCCAGCGACACCGACGTCGACCCAATCGCCAACTGCAGCAATTGGTACCAAACGATTTCATAGATCAGCGCCGAGCATCCGCTGCCTGCGAATAGCAAGAGCAAGAGCGGCAGGAAGCGCTTGGTATCGGATGCCGGGTAGTGCGACGTTCCCGACGCAGAAGGTGTATCGCTAGCAGTGGCCATTAAAGGAGCTATTATACTGGGTAGGGATCAAAGCAGTGCGCAAAATCCTGGGAATTAACGTTGTACTCAACGTGATGGTGCTGCTCGCGAGCGCCGCCGTCGCGCAGGATCGCCACTTCCCGGCGGCACTCGGTTCCGGACTCCCGCCCCTGCAACAGACCGCACCTCGCATACCGCCTCCACGAGGTCATCACATTCCCATCGGCCCTGGCTACGGGGGAGGATTCTGGGGAGGCTACGGTTACGGCGGCTACGCGCCCGTCGCTCCCGAACCAGCTCCTGTAGTAAACAACATCGTGTTTGAAGCGCCCCCAGTTATTTTGCCGCCTCCCGAGCCCATTCACTCTTCGATTCAAGACTTCAAACCCGCCGCCAGCAGCGCGCCTCCGGCGTTCTACGTCATCGCGCTCAAGAACGGCTCGCGCCTCGACGCCGCCGCAGTTTGGGTGCAAGGTAACGATCTCCGCTACGTCGACGCCGACGACCAAAATCGCCGCGTTTCTCTAGCGGATATCGATCGAGCGGCAACGCGGGAACTGAATCAAGCCCGCAATCTCAACTTGCGACTTCCTCCGCCGGCGCAGTAGCTCCCAGTCGTGCGTCCGTTCTGCAGACGTAACTGTTAAACGGAACAAAATCTTCCCAGTCACGTAGAGTCAGATGTGGAGGATCTATTTGCGGGCCTACTGGAGGTCGTCGGCGAGTTCCTGATCGAGATCGTTTTCGAACTGTCGGCAGAGGCTCTAGACGCCCTGATCAATATTGGAAGGCGCGGGGCTTCTTAAACTGACCAGCGCAATCGCCCACCCTCGTTCGCTACAATGCAAGAGTTACCCACTCCAGCATGGATACTCCTGTTCGCCGTCCCCGCATTGATCCCAAGTACGCCGGTTTCAAACTCGCGATTCGCAAATCCAAGATTCACCGTTTCGGCGTCTACGCCGAAGAACGCATCCCGGCCAATCGCAAGGTGATCGAGTACACCGGTGAACGCCTCAACCGCCGCGAAACCAAGAAGCGCGGCGAAGGCGAGTACACCTATCTGTTCACGCTCAATAAATACTGGACCCTCGATGGCGCCTTCGGCGGCAGCGGCGCGGAAATCATCAATCACAGTTGCGAGCCCAACGTGGTCGCGCGCATCATGAAGGGCCACATCATTTACATGAGTCTGCGTAGGATCAAGCCCGGTGAAGAGCTCACCGTCGATTACAACTTCGAGTATATCGGCGATAGAACCTCGTGCGCCTGCGGCTCGCCCAGTTGCCGCAGCGTCATGGAGCGCATGACTCCGAAACTCGAGCGCGTCCTCGCCAAACACAAGGCCGTCCGCACCGCCGCCAAGGCGAAGAGCGCGCACGCCTAGCTATTTGGACGGCATTTTGATGCGCCGTTTGCGCGCTCCCGGAGTACAATCAGCGCAGGGGTGAGCATATGGCCAGCCGGAGAGAATTTATCCAGGCAGGGTTCGCAACGACCGTCCTGCCGATGGTAGTTTCGGCTCGCGAAGTTTCGCGGCAGCCGCTTTTCCAGGTACAGTCTTTCTACAAGGTGGTATTCGACCAGCGGTTTCCCGCGAGTGTGGCCTTTGCCCGCGAGCTGAACCAACTAGGTGCACCCATCCACGCCATCGACGGCGACATCACCGATCTCTGGTTCCACGAATTACACGCGGTATGGAAGAAGCAGCCAGTGGGAATCGCGGGCATGACCGCGCACGGGCCCCTGTTCTGCCTGGAACGATTGGGGTGGGATTACGGCATGCGTGTGGTATTCCGTGCCGAACACCCAGCCGACATTGACGCCGAACCCCTGTACTCGTGGATCATCGCACCCAAGCAGGAGCAGTTATGAAACTACCGCCCGGCGTAACCAGCAAGGATTTCGCCGACGCTCTTAAGCAACTGGAAGGAGCGGTCGGCAAATCCTGGGTCTTCAGCAGCGATGAAGATGTGGCTCTCTATCGCGATGCGTACTCGCCCTTCTGGGGAGAGCCCGAAGAGCGCGTCGCCTCCGCCGCCGTCGCGCCCGATGGCGTCGAACAAGTGCAGAAGGTGGTGAAGATCGCTAACACTTACAAAATTCCGATCTACCCCATCTCCACCGGCAAGAACCTGGGCTACGGCGGCTCCGCGCCCAATCTTTCCGGAAGCCTGGTGCTGGACTTGAAGCGTATGAATCGCATTCTGGACGTGAATCCGCGCAATCATTCCGCGCTGGTCGAGCCCGGCGTGAGCTATTTCGATTTGTATCGCTACATTCAGGAAAAAGGCTACAAGCTGTGGATCGACGTTCCCGATCCTGGCTGGGGCAGTCCCATCGGCAATTCGCTCGATCACGGCGGCGGCTATCTGCAGCCCATGTATCGCAACCACTTCGATTCGCATTGCGGCATGGAAGTGGTGCTTCCCAACGGCGAGCTCTTGCGCACCGGAATGGGCGCGCTACCCGACGCGCAAACCTGGCAGCAGTATAAGTTCGGCTTCGGCCCATGGATCGACGGCATGTTCTCGCAATCCAACCTGGGCGTGGTCACGAAAATGGGTTTCTGGCTGATGCCCGAGCCGGATGCCTATCTCACCGGCACGGTGACCGTACCCAAGTACGGAGACTTGATTCCGCTGGTGGACATTCTCACGTTTCTTGAGAACTCGGGCGTGTCGAACGCCATGCCGGGGCTCGGCAGCCCACTGCTAGGCGGATTCATGATGCCCCCGCCGGCGCCCGAAGTCACCGCGCTGCTCCAGAAAACTGGCGGCGATATCTCGTCTCCAGACCTGCAAAAGTACGCACAAGACAAAAGCGTCCCCTACTGGAGCTGTACCGTCAAGTTCTACGGCCCAGTGAAGGGCATCCAGGCTCACTGGGAATACGCCAAGGAAAAATTCTCAGCGATCCCAGGCGCCAAGTTCCAGGATGGCGAGTTCTACAAACTGCCGCTGACACCGGAGCAATTCAAGCAAGTCCACAAGCCCGAGTTCGGCATCCCCAGCCTCGAAACCTTCTCCATCGGTGCGCGCTCCGCGATCAATCCCAATCCCAGCGCCGGACACATCTGGTTTTCACCCATCATCCCCCGCACGGGCGAGGCGGTGCTCGAAGCCAACAAAGTATTTTCGAAAGCCGCGAAGGACTTTGGCTTGCCGGTGCTGTCGTTCAGCCTGCCCTCCACCTATTGGATGCGCGCGTTTATTTTCATCTTCGGCTTCCCCATCACCCACGACGTCGCCACCAACAAAAAGAATCGCGAGTCGTTCAAGAAACTGATCCAGATCGCCGCCGAGCACGGGTGGGGCGAATACCGGACCGCTCCCGC
>Ga0105239_10010550_pt1 | contig 10330 bp, 9 predicted proteins | sample KBSC44metaG_FD_92761 | JGI IMG/M metagenome (GOLD analysis project Ga0105239, IMG submission 92761) | Corn rhizosphere microbial communities from Kellogg Biological Station, Michigan, USA - KBS C4-4 metaG | ecosystem: Host-associated > Plants > Roots > Rhizosphere > Soil | place: Michigan, USA...
ATGCCCATCACACGCAAGTATCATTTGAAGGATTTGATGGAATCTTGCCGAGTTTATCCACTGCGCCCGTGGGAGAAGCTGACCTTTGAGTACGTGCTGCTGAAGAATGTGAACGACACCGACGCCGATGCCCGCCGCGTGGTGCAGTTGTTGGCGCGGTTGAACGCGAAAGTGAACTTGATCGCGCTGAATCCGGGTCCCGGTATTCCCTTCGAGACTCCCGACCCCGGCCGCGTTGCAGCTTTCCAAGCGATCATACGCCGGTCACTGCCGTGTTTCATCCGCAAGCCGCGGGGACTCGACGTGTACGCGGCGTGTGGACAATTGAAGCGGATGGAGACCGGGGCTCTTACGCAAATTCAATAGGCGGGCGGTGAGCGCTGACGCGCCGGATAGGGGGCTTCCATTCACCCCGAGGATATGTTCAGAATAGGGGCGTGAGCGAACCAGATCACCAGGCCATGGCCCGGTTTTCAGCCGTCGTGCTTCAAGCCGTCAAGAGGGCTTCAGGGCGCTCAGCAGCTGTCGTCCACCAAGACCTGAAAAAGGGACTGAGCGACCTCGCTACCATAACATCCATCGCGCCGTTGGTCGGAATCTTAGGCACGCTTTGGGGTATCTTCAATGCGTTTTCGGCGCCTCCGGGCGAGAAGAGCGCAGCACTAGCGCACCTCGCCGGGCGATTATCGGATGCATGCGTTCCCACAGCGCTGGGTCTTCTGGTGGGTTTGCAATCGCTATATTGCCACAGATATCTAATCGGCCGATTAGAGACCGTCGACCTTGAGATGGAAAACGCATCTCTTGAATTGGTAAAGCGGCTGACCCGTTACGCTGGACAGTTGAAACCAGCAATAGAACAGACTAATTCCATTTTTGATGAGAGAGCGTGGCCGGAGCTGAGGCAAGACCCAAGACCTCCGCTCCCCTCCATCTTTCCAACTTGCGCGGCGCTTCTCATCGCATGGTTCGTCCAGGTGGCAAGCTTATTTGAGTACGACATGCTTCCCATCACCTCTGCCACGACGACGGCATTCGCGCACGTCCTGCTCACATTCGGCATCTCATTCTTTCCGGCGTACGCCGTGTGGACCAAACTTCTGCATCGCAGGTCTGGCGGTCTGGTTGTTCTGGCTTCCGCGTTTTGTCTCTGCTGGAGCCTAGTCCAGTTCGTGTTGCAAACGCATCTTCTGTGACGAAAGATCTGGAGAAAAGCGATTTCGTGGAACTCGAAACCGTAGCCTTCGAGCTCCTATTCCGGGTTGTGCCAGCCGCCAATGTCTGCCGCCAGAGCCTCGGCTTCCGGAGGGCCCCATGTCCCCGGTTGGTATTCATGCAGCGGCAAACTCCGGTCCGTTACCCCGTCGACGACGGACCATGCCGCTTCCACCGCGTCTTCGCGCACGAACAGCATGCCGTCGCCGCGCATGGCGTCGGTCAATAGGCGTTCGTAGGGACTCACGGCTCCGTCGATATTTAGCTTCATCACGGATAATTCACTGGGCATCGGCTGCAGGTCGAAGCCCGGCCGCTTTACGCGGATTCCCATCTTCACGTGGAAATCCGGGTCTTGGCGGATGCATACATAGTTGGCGCCGAAGGGTACTCTCCAAAGGGGAGACTCGCGTAGCCGCACCATCACTTCTGTAGCTTTCAGCGGCAGGCATTTTCCGGCGCGAATCAGAAACGGCACGCCGGACCAGCGCCAGGAGTCCAGCTCCAAGCGCACGGCGGCATAAGTCTCCGCCCGCGAATCCGGCGCTACTCCCGGCTCATTGCGGTAACCGGCGAACTGTCCGAGCACGGCCGTGTCCGGCGTTAGCGGCACAATCGTCCGGAAGACCTTGGCCTGCTCGTCGCGCAAGGCGTCGGGATAGAGGCTGGTAGGCGGCGCCATTGCCAGAAATCCCACTACTTGCAGGAGATGGTTCTGCACTACATCGCGAATCGCGCCTACTTCATCGTAAAACTTGCCGCGGCCCTGCACGCCGAAATTCTCGGCCATGGTGATTTGCACGCTATGGATGTAGCGGCGGTCCCAGATGGGTTCCAGAAACGTGTTGGCGAAGCGGAAGAACAGGACATTTTCCACCGCTTCCTTGCCCAAAAAATGATCGATGCGGAAGATCGACGATTCCGGGAACACCGCACTCAGGATCGCGTTCAACTCTTTGGCGGATGCCAGGTCTCGCCCAAACGGTTTTTCGACGACCACGCGGGCGTTCTTCGCGCAGCCCGAGCGCGCCAGTGCTTCGACCACTTCGCCGAACAGGCTGGGCGGGATCGCCAGATAGTGAGTAGGACAGCTACAGTTGCCGAGCCGGATGCGAAGCTGTTCGAAAGTTTTCGGGTCCTGATAGTCGCCATCGATATATTGCAGCACGCTGAGCAGTTTCGTGAACGCGGCGTCGTTCAAACCACCATGCTCGGTGACGCTCGCTCTTGCCCGCTGCTGAAGCTGTTCCAGCGTCCACCCGGCTTTCGCCACGCCGATCACCGGCACATTCAATTCCCCGTGCAACACCATCTGCTGCAGGGCCGGGAAAATCTGTTTGTAGGCTAGATCGCCGGTAGCGCCGAAAAATACCAGCGCGTCTGAAGGTACGGAGGAAGTTGGCACGGAGCTTACGGCTTCCAATTCACGCGGAAAATATTGAATTCGTAGTTGCCCTTGCTCTGATAGCTGGATGCGAAGATCAAATACTTGCCGTCCGGTGAGAACTCGGGGAAGGAAGTGAACTTGCCGTAATCGGTCACCTGCTCGAGTCCCGTCCCGTCAGGATTAATCAGGAACAGATCGAAGGAACCCGAGTCGCACTTGGTTTTGTTCGATGCGAACAAGATCTTCCGGTTGTCGGGCGTGAACGTTGGCGCGAAGCTGGCGCAGCCGAAATTGGTGATCTGTTTGGCGCCCGAGCCGTCGGCGTTGGCCACAAATAGTTCCATCTTCATGGGCGTAGTCAGATTCTCTTTCAACAGCTCGCGATACTTGGCGGTCTTCTCCGGTGTATCCGGATGATACGCGCGCCACACCATCTTGCTGCCGTCGTGCGAGAACACCGCGCCGCCATCGTAGCCTTCGGTATTGGTGATGCGCTTCTTGCCGCCGCCGTCCTCGTTCATGGTCCACAGCTCCAGATCGCCCGAGGCCAGCGACGTGTAAATGATCTTCTTGGTTTTGAAATTGACAGTGCCCTCGGCGTCATAGCCGGTGGTGTCGGTCAGCTTCTTGATGATCTTGCCCTGATCGGTGGCGAGATAGATATCGAAAGTCGGATAGATCGACCACACATATCCCTTGCTGCGGTCCGGAGGCGCGGGACACGCATCGCCGCCTTCGTGCGTCGAAGCATAAATGATGTGCTGGTTGTCGCTGGTGAAGTAGCCGCAAGTGGTCACGCCTTTGCCCGTCGAAACCAGGTGCTGATCGGAGCCATCCGCATTCATGATGTACTCCTGATCGCAAGTGCGCCCATCGCGCGTCGATTGGAAAATGATGCGTTTGCTGTCGGGCGACCAGTACGATTCGCCGTTCGACCCCCCTTCCGTCAGTTGCTTGAGATTTTCAAAATGACGAGCGGGTTGCTGCGCCAGTAGGGGCAGGGAAAACAGTAGCAGCAGGGTCTTCATAGCGATCATTGTAGACCGTGGCGCTTGTTGGGCGGAAGTGTTAGGCTTGGCGGCCATGTTCACACTCCAGCATGTCTGTCGCTTCGCGGCAGTGTTTGCTCTTATGGCGGCCACCGTGGCCGCTCAGACCAACGCCACTAACTGGAACATCGTCAAAGCACTCACGCTGGGAAGCGATGTGAGGGTTGCGGCCGGACCTCACGCCGTGAGCGGCAAAATCCAGCAGATCACGGACGATACGGTGGTGGTTACTTCCGGCAGAGGTCAGGAGATGTTCACCCAACAGGAGGTTACGCGTGTATCGGTCCGAGGCGGAAGCCATCGCAAGCGCCACGTGTTGATCGGCGCGGGGATCGGAGCAGGCGCGGGCGCGGCGCTTGGCGGAGCGGCGGCGAGCACGTGTGGCGGCTCGATTTGCGGTGGTCACGGTGCTGCGCTGATCGGGGCAACGGCCGGAGCCGCGGCGCTAGTGGGGGCTCTGGTGGGCGCGGCCTTTTCTGGCGGCAGTTGGCGTGAAGTCTACAAGAAATAGCCACGCCTGCTGCCTGCGTTAAGGAAGCGGGTCCTGGCGCGGCTGCGACCCGCTCAAGTGCGCGTAGAATCCCAGATCCTCGCCGGTGAACTGTTTGGTCAGCAGGATGATCTGAAAGGTGTGTCCGGCGAAGTGTTCGACCACGTGATAGATTGCCGCCAGTACCGTACCCTCATACCCCTGCGGCCGGATGCGTTCCAACAGGCGCTCCTCCGGCAGCGCGCGGAATAGTGCCACCGCTTCTTCCACGGTTGCCCGCAATCGTGCCAGCAGTTCTGGCGCGCCCTCGCCGTCACGCGCGGCGAATTCGGCGTCGCGTTCGCGATGATCTGGCTGCCCGCCTACCCCATGCAGAATCCATTGCCGCACGTTCCCGTTGAGATGCAGCAGCAGATTGCCAACCGCATTCTGATACGCCGATGTCCTAGCCCACAACTGTTGGGGAGTCAGCATCTCCACGCAGGTCTCGATGCGTCCCATCAGTTGCGTGAGTTTGTCCGCGGAAAAATTCAGGAACTCCGATTCAACGCTCACCGCTGAGACTCCATTCGCTCCGCCCATTGCAGAAATCGCACCAACTCCCGCCGATTGGTCCACGCAAACCGCCAGAAATCACGCGCGCCAATGCGTTCCGCGTGTAAACCGGAGTAGGTTTCGATGCGCCATCGCAGATACGGGCTACGCCAGGGACACAGCCGGTATCCTTTCGATAACCGCCACAAAACTCCAAACATTAAGGGAAAACTCGCAGCCTCGCTCGCAGCGACGCGGGCCTCACTTGTTGGCGGAGGCGTTGGCGTAGTAGCCATTCCGGCTGCGCACCGTGGGGCGTCCGGGAGCATTCACCGTGACGGTAATCTTACGGAAGGTTCCATCCAACGCCGGATTCAAAGGTGAATACGCCAACGTGTATTGGTTGCGGATCTCATGCGCTACGTCGGGTACAATCTTGTCCACTTCTTCCAGGTCCTTAGGATAGTAATCCATCGCGCCCGAAGACATTGCGAGATCGTGCAGCGTGCGCCGGGCCTTTTTCGCCTCGCGCGGCTCTTCTTCGCTTAAGATGCCGATCGAATAAATCAACACATCGCTCTGCTGGGCCTTGCGCATCAGCTCTTCCAGGTTGATGTTGCTGGTATTGTCGTTGCCGTCGGTAACGATCACCAGCACCTTCTTGTCCTTCTTGGCCTTGTCCTTTAAGTAATCCATCGACATGCTGATGGCGTCGCGCATGGCCGTACCGCCTTTGGTCTCCATGTGGTCGAGGGCTTCTTCCATCTTCTTTATGTCGTTGGTGAAGGGCTGGTCCAAATAGGCGTCGTCGTTGAAGTTCACGATGAACACTTCATCCTGCGGATTCGACGCGCGCACCAGATTCAGCGCCGCCGCCGCCACCCGGTTCTTCTTGTCGCGCATGCTGCCGCTGTTGTCGATGATGATGCCAAGTGACACCGGCAGATCTTCGCGCCGGAAAATCTTGAGCGGCTGCTCCACTCCGTTCTCCAGCACCTTGAACGCCGGTTCCTGGAGGTTCGTGACCAGCTTGTTGTTTTTATCGATTACGCTGGCGTGCACCACCACCAGGCGAGTGTCAGCGACGAAAACCGGAACTTCATCCTGCGGCGCTGCCGTGTTTTGCGCCGCGGGTGTCGAAGGAGGCGTGGCGGGAACGGGACGGCTCGGCGCCGCGCTCTGCCCCAATGCCCACGTCGCCGCTATCAAGACCGCGCCGGCGACGCTATTGGGTCGGAGCATAGTATCCTGTCCGGAACATCGCGCGCAACTGCGGCAATCCCGTGGTCTTCACCAATTTCACTTGCACGCGGCGGTATTTTCCATCGCGCGCCGTATTCTTGGGACTGTAGCCCAGCACATACTGATTGCGCAATTCGATTCCTATCTTGGCGGCCACATCCGGCAGCTCCGCCAGGTTATCCACTGCAAAATGACGGCCGCCGGTCTGTTCCGCCATCTCCGCCAGCAAACTCGGTCCGCTCAGTTCTTCCATCGTCCGGCCCCGTGATGCGACGGGCTCGAAAATACCAATGGCATAAATCTGTACATCGGCTTCCCGCACCGCATTCTTTACTTCGGTCTCTGTGTAGCGGCTGGAGTTGTCGCCGCCATCGGAGATAATTAGGATAGCCTTGCGCGGGTTATGCGCCTTTTTCATCTGGTTCATAGCCAGATACACGCCATCGAGCAGCGCCGTGCGCCCTTTGGCCTGCGTAAATGTAAGACGGTTCTGGACCTCTTCCGTTTCAGTGGTAAAGCTTTGCACCATCTCCGGCCGGTCGTTGAACACGATCAGGAAGAACTCATCCTGCGGATTCGCAGTCTTCATAAACTGCGCCACCGCCTGCCGCGAACGCTGCAATTTCGCGCCCATGCTGCCGCTGGTGTCAAACACGATACCCACGGAGAGCGGCGCGTCCTCACTCGAAAACTGCGTGATCTCCTGCTCCACTTTGTCTTCAGAAAGCTTGAAGTTTTCCTTGTCGAGGCCGGTCACGAAGCGGCTCATGGGGTCCGTCACCGACACTGGGATTAGCACCAGAGTCGTGTCCACGCGAATATCCGAGCGCCGGTCAGTAATCGATTCATTGGGATCGGCCGCCGGTGGTTTGGCGCGCGGTGTAATAGAAACAGTGGGTTGGGTGGGGTTAACGGTCGCGCGCGGTGCGGAGTCCTGCTGATAGCCCAGCGTGACCACCAGTGGAATCGTTACGGCAAGAGCGAGTCCGATCAGGAGACGCATAGTACAACCTGCCCTCAGTATATCAGGGCAACTGGTAAAGCAGCGTTCAATTTTTGGGATGAAGTTGATCGGCCAAAAAAGAAAATGCCGGTGAGTACTCGGAGGAAGATACTCACCGGCCGGTTTACTGTTACCCGAAGGCTGCAGTTCACCGAACTTTTGGGTGGTCACCGATGACCGGCAATCCATCCTAGAGAAAGAGACGCGGTGGAACATCGAAATGCTCCACAACTGGACAGCTTCGATATTATCATCGTAAATATTACTTGTACAGAGGTTGCGTTACGAAAAAGCGGCCGAGGAGCAAACTATCTCCAACGTGCAGGCCTATCTTTCGATAGATATTAGCGTTTCCTAATGAAAGAGATGGTTCAACACCGCGGCCAGCCGATAGCCCGCCAAGGCAACTCGTTGACGGCCCACGGACTTCGCTTTTTCTTCGTAACTCGGCGGCATAACCAGGGGGTACTCCTTCGATCCAGTTTCTAAACCGAAGGTGTACACCGTAGACTTATCCAGCTCGAAACTTTCCATCATCCATTCTTTTGGGTCCAGTGATCCCAGGTCAGGAGCAGGATACTCCGCGGTAATTGCACGCGCATAACGCACCACATCTTCATAGCTCAAATCTCTGGGAGCCGCGGCGTCGTCCCATAGCGAATGCAGTGTCTTTCCCCCTTGAACAAAAACGAAGTTCCCCCCGGCATCACCCTTGGGTTGCGATTTCAGGTAGCGGCTGGTGGCGTGTAGCGGCTGATGAGAATCACCCACCAAGTGCTCGATCCAAGGGAGGTCATAGGCAGCCTGCATCGGACTCACCTCCGTCAATTCGCTGAGCAAACGGGGGAGTTCTGTTAGCAGATGGGGTGGCTGCTTTTCCAAAACCGGAGTGCCGTCCCCAGAGATCGGGATGTCGTAGTAATGCCAGGTACGATGCCGCATCATGTCGGGGAAGCCTGGCAGAAGCGGAGTGGGCTGGGCATCCGCGCGAGTCTCATCATAGAAGCGGCTGTCGCTGAGGATCTGATCGGGCCAAGAGGCGGCCCGCACAAAGGCAAATCGTGCGCGCGCGGCCGGGTCCGCCGGAGCGTCCTTGCTGAACCTCTCGAAATCCGCATGCCGCCGGATCAACTCATCCACCCGCGCGCGTGCCTGTGGAGTCAGCCGCTCGTAGGCGATTTCGCCGACAATCCAGTGACCCGAGAAATTCCACGCCGCCGCTGGAAAGGCCAGGGTCAGAATAGCGATGGCAGAACGGAGCAGGCGCATGGTCCCTTTCTATTTAGCGGCGTGCTTAATCAGTTGTTCGGCGTGTCGCAGCGCTTCCGGTGTGACGCGCTCGCCCGAAAGCATGCGCCCTATTTCGCGGGTGCGGGCCTTCGCGTCGAGTTCCGCAATGGTAGTAATGGTGCGCCCGCCCTCCGTGTGCTTCTCGACGTAATAATGATGCTCCGCGAAGCCGGCGATTTGCGCCAAGTGGGTCACGCACAGCACTTGCGCGACGCCCGCAAGCTTCTTCAGTCTGCGACCCACCGCTTCGGCCGCGCTGCCGCCCACACCTGCATCCACTTCATCGAACACCAGCGTGCGCGGGATGGCATTTTTTTCAGCGCGTGGCGGAGCCACACAAGTCTTCAGAGCCAATGCCACCCGCGATAGCTCGCCGCCCGACGCGATCTTCTCCAGCGGCTTCAGTTCTTCGCCCACGTTGGGCGAGAGCAGGATCTCCACCGCATCCGCGCCCGTGGCCGACCACTCTGCGACCGAGACCCGAATCTCCACGCGGGTCTTGTCCATGGCCAGCGAAGCCAGTTCGCTCTCGACCGCCTTGGCCAGCCGCCGCGCCGCATCCTTACGCAGCTTCGAAAGCCCCCCTGCCGCGGATTCGTACGATGCCGCCAGCGCCGCGACTTCTCGCGCTAACTCCGCGCGCCGCTCCCCAGAGGATTCCACTGCCGCCAGATTCCGGGCGACGTCCTGGCGGAACGCAAGGACATCCTCAATCGTCGCCCCGTACTTACGGCGCAGCTTTTCGAGCGCCGCCAGCCGCGTTTCGATCTCTTCCAGGCGCGCCGGGTCCGCTTCCAGCTTTCCTAAATAATGACTCAACGAATGAGCCGCCTCGTCTACCGCAATGCGAGCCGGCTCCAGCGCGGCCACAACGTCCCGCATACTTTCATCGATGCGTCCGAGCTCTTCCAGCCGCTTGACTACCGCGTGCAACTGCGCCGTAACGCTCTCCGGGTTTTCGTACAGAGCAGCGTAAGCCGCTCCGGCCGTTTCCTCCAGCTTTACGACATTACGCAGCACACGGCGCTCGTTATCAAGCAGCGTGTCTTCGCCCGCTTGCGGATTCACCGCTTCGATTTCGCTGCGTTGAAACGTCCACAGGTCGGCTTGCCGCAGCTTTTCCTGCGATGTGCGCTCGAGCTCCGCCAACTCCTGCGAGGCGGCGCTCCAGCGCGCATACAGAGATCCGACTTCCGACACCAGCTCACCCGCGCCCGCGAACCCGTCCAGCATTTCCCGCTGCACGCTCCCCGAAAACAACTGCTGTTGATCGTGCTGCCCGTGGATATCACCCAGGCTCCGCGCCAATTCTTTCAACAGCGCCGCCGTCACCGGCCGCCCACCCGCGAAGGCTCGCGACTTGCCGTTGGGCAGAATCTCGCGCTCGACGATCAGCTCGCCGTCTTCCGGCTCCACACCCTCCGGGAGCGTTTGCCCGTCGACCTCAAAGATCCCGGAAATGCGTGCCCGCTCCGCGCCGCTGCGCACCATCTCCGCCGCCGCGCGCCCGCCCAGCAGCAGCGCCAGCGCATCCACCACAATGGATTTGCCGCTCCCCGTCTCGCCGGTCAGCAGATTCAGCCCGCGATGAAAACGCACGCGCACCTTCTCGACGACGGCATAGTTCTCGACGCTAAGTTCCAGCAGCATGGGGCTTCTAACGAATTATAGGCAACTGTTGCACCTTCCCGCCGCAAACATTTTGAACTTCTTTTGTTTTACGAGGTCCAGGTCGATTACAATGTGAATGGATGAACTTCGGCATCGTAGCGCAAATCAATTTCTGGGAGATGATCAGAAGCTCGGAGCCAATCCCCATTGCGGTGATGGGCATCCTGCTGCTCTTTTCTTTGCTCTCCTGGACCGTCATCTTCTCCAAGTGGTTTACCTTCAGCCGCGCCGCCTCCGCCAATAAGAAATTCCTGCGCGCCTTTCGCAAAGCCGACCGCATGGACACCATCGCCGCCGCCAGCCAGCAATTCACTGCCGCGCCCTTGGTTGCCGTGTTCGATTTCGGCTACGGCGAAATCCGCCGTCAGGTGACCAAGCGCGGCAACATCGCCAGTCCGATGGCACTCGAGCGCACCCTCCAGCTAGGCATCAGCGAGGAGATCTCGAAG
>Ga0105239_10010551_pt1 | contig 10330 bp, 8 predicted proteins | sample KBSC44metaG_FD_92761 | JGI IMG/M metagenome (GOLD analysis project Ga0105239, IMG submission 92761) | Corn rhizosphere microbial communities from Kellogg Biological Station, Michigan, USA - KBS C4-4 metaG | ecosystem: Host-associated > Plants > Roots > Rhizosphere > Soil | place: Michigan, USA...
AGTATACCGAGATCAGTAAGATCAGCATAGCAGGAGTACCCCATTTGTTTACCGCGCCAGCGCTTACAGTAGCCATACTGATAGGCCCTGTTTTTGATACGCTGCGGGTGTTTACTTTAAGGATATTAAAAGGGGTATCACCATTTGATGCCGACCGAAACCACATGCATCACCGAATGCTGAAGTTGGGTCTGAACCATTTACAGGCCACGCTGTGCCTGGCAGGTATTAACCTAGGCGCCATTGGTTTTGTATTATTTTTCAGCGATCTGAGCAATACTTTTTTGATTTCAATTATCCTGTTGATCCCCATTGTTTTTAATTGGATGGTCACTTTCTGCATCCGATCCAAGGAACGCGAACAGGTAGCTTTACGGAACTTATTTGTTTGAAAATTCATTAAGGCATTCAGTCATTTACTTTGTAGTCATTGAGCCATTATGTAATTAAAATGACCCAATGACTCCATGTCCCAATGACTTAATTACTAACTTTGGCTGTTTTTAAAAAACAGATGATGAAGACCGCTATAAATGGATTTGGCCGGATAGGTCGCATTTTTTTAAGAAATATTTTAGCTAAACCCGGTATTGAGGTGGTAGCTATAAATGATCTTACGGATACCCAAACGCTTGCTCATTTATTTAAATATGATTCGGTTCACCGAGGGTTTAAAGGCACGGTTGATCATGACGCCAGTAATCTTTACATCAATGGCAACCAGATAAAAGTATTTGCCGGGCGCGACCCATTGGCCTTGCCCTGGGGTATGCTGGATATTGACCTGGTGATAGAATCAACCGGGAAATTCACTTCCAGGCAGGGTGCCGAATTGCATTTGACCGCAGGCGCCAAACAGGTGATCATCTCGGCCCCATCAACTGATAAAAATGTACCAACCGTTGTATTAGGTGTGAATGATGGCCTGGTTGATCTACGTTCCCCCGTGTTATCTAACGCCTCTTGTACCACCAATAATGTGGCGGCCATGGTGAAGATATTGGATGAGAACTGGGGAATTATTGATGGCTATATCACTACCGTGCACTCCATGACCGGCGATCAAAGTCTGCATGATGCCCCGCATAAAGATCTGCGCCGGGCAAGGGCGGCTTCGGCTTCCATTATACCTACCACTACAGGTGCCGCGAAAGCTATTACCGCCATATTTCCGCATCTGGAAGGTCGTTTGGGTGGTGCTGGTATCCGTGTTCCGGTACTCAATGGTTCATTAACCGATTTTACCTGCAGCCTAAAAAAGCAACCCACCATACAGGAAATTAACCTGGCATTTAAACGGGCTGCCGATGGCCCTATGAAAAATGTACTGGAATATACCGAAGATCCAATTGTATCAACCGATATACTGGATAACCCGCACAGCTGTATTTTTGACGCGCAGCTAACCTCTATTGTAGGAGGATTGGTGAAAGTGGTGGGCTGGTACGATAACGAAATGGGCTACAGCAGCCGACTGGCTGACCTGGTAGAGGAAATAGCTGCGTTAGAACCAAGAGCTAAGAATCAAGAGTCAAGAGTGGAAAATAATCACTGATAAACGAATGGTTCTTTCTTGATTCTTAACTCTTGATTCCTGACTCTAATAAAAAACTATGATCAAATTTATAACTGTAGAGGAGTTACTGCCCATTCGCAACGAAGTGCTGCGTGAAGGGAAACTCACCCTGGATGAATGTATTTTCCCGACAGATAAAATAGAGGGCGCATTTCATTTAGGCTATTATCAGGATGAAGAGCTGGCTTGTATATCATCATTCCATCCCCAAAATTATGAAGGTTTTGCAGGTAAGGCCTATCAACTACGAGGCATGGCTACTATCGAAAAATACAGAGGTAAAGGACTGGGGAACCTGTTGGTTAATTTTGCGCTGGTTTACCTTCGCGGACAAAAAGCCAATTATGTTTGGTGCAACGCGCGCAAGAAGGCTGTAGCTTTTTATCACAATGCTGGTTTCGAGATCATTTCGCTGGAGTTTGAAGTGCCCGGAATTGGGCCACATTACGTGATGTATGTTAAAATAACATGAAGTTTGGGCCATTTTCAAACACCTTTTTTACTTTTTCGTTAAGAATTAAGAATAAAATGTTGAATTTGCGCGCCTTACAGTAAATGACCCATATAATTAATATGAAAACAGTAGATCAAATAAGTTTTGCAGGCAAAAGAGCCCTGATCAGGGTTGATTTTAATGTGCCTTTGGATAAGGATTACAACATTACTGATGATAACCGGATGACGGCTGCTTTGCCAACTATAAAAAAGATTTTAAAAGATGGCGGTAAGGTTATCCTGATGTCGCACCTGGGCCGACCAAAAGATGGTCCGAATGAAAAGGATTCCCTAAAACATGTTGTTGCGCATTTATCTGATCTGCTGGGTCAGCAGGTACAATTTGCTGATGACTGCATTGGCGCCGACGCGCTTGAAAAATCACAAAAATTAGGAAAAGGCGAGGTGCTTTTATTAGAGAACCTGCGTTTTTATAAAGAAGAAGAAAAAGGCGATGTGGCTTTTGCCGAAAAGCTTTCCAAATTGGGTGATATATATGTGAACGATGCCTTTGGTACGGCTCACCGCGCACATGCTTCTACAGCGGTTATCGCGCAGTTTTTCCCGGACGCCAAATACTTTGGTTACCTGATGGCTGCCGAATTAAACAATGCCGAAAAGATCCTGAACGGTGCTGCTAAACCTTTCACCGCTATTATGGGTGGTTCAAAGGTTTCTGATAAAATTGAGCTGATCGAAAAATTGCTGGATAAGGTTGATAACCTGATCATCGGTGGCGGTATGGCTTATACCTTTGCTAAAGCCGATGGTGGTAACATTGGTACTTCACTGGTTGAAGCTGATAAGCTTGACCTGGCCATCAGCCTGAAACAAAAAGCTAAAGACAAAGGCGTAAACCTTTACCTACCGGTTGATAACGTTATTGCCGATGCTTTTGCCAACGATGCCAAAACTGGTGTTGCCAAAACCGGGGAAATTCCTGACAACTGGATGGGCCTGGATATCGGTCCGGAAACCGTTGCTATATTCAGCAAAGTGGTTGAAGAATCAAAAACCATTTTATGGAATGGCCCGATGGGTGTTTTTGAAATGGAAACCTTTTTAGTAGGTACTAAAGCTATTGCTGAAGCAGTAGTTAAAGCAACCGAAAACGGCGCTTTCTCGCTAATTGGTGGTGGCGATTCAGCTGCGGCGGTAGCCAAATTTAATCTGACACATGAGGTGAGCTATGTATCAACCGGTGGCGGTGCTTTACTGGAATATATGGAAGGTAAAGAGTTACCAGGTGTAAAAGCTATTAACGACTAAGAGAATATCATACTGATATAAAAGCCTACCGATAACATCGGTAGGCTTTTTTTGTGGCTAAATCCCTTGCCAAGCACAGGCATGCCGCATAGTCGACTCTCCCGATCTGCGCGTTCCTTTTCCATGTCATTGCGAGGAGGAACGACGAAGCAATCTCGCAGCTATGCTCATCGATGAACTTACGAGGAGATTGCCACGCTACGCTCGCAATGACATGATTTTTATTTTGTTTTAATCCCCTCTTTCCGCCCTAGGCGAAGAGAGGGGTGACGAGCGTAGCGATGTCGGGGTGAGTCTACACCACGTGCTAATTCAATTATTGAATCTTAACCGATGACACCACATCGTTGGCGCTTGGCGACAGGGCGCCAAACCAACTGTTATTGGCTGTCAATGTCCAGGATGTACCGCTGAAATTATCATTTGAATACATGATAACGGTCCAGCCAGAGGGTATTTGTGCCGAAGATGCCCAATCGTTCACAAAGCCTTTGGCCTGTAATTGTGCTAAGGTGTAATTACCCTTAGCTATCTTTTGGGTGGCCGTACCTGCATAGTTGGAGTTTTGATAAAAGACCACGCCTGTTGTAGTACCACCGCCGCCACCGGTTGGGTTCATGATCTTGATCAAGTCTTTAGTTACTTTGTAATCAGGTACGCGAAGGGTATTGTCATGCATAGAGGTAAGCGGCGCATCGCGGTCAATGGCATAACCAAATACCCCTCCTTTTTTTCCTGAAGTTGGCTCCCAGCGGGCATAATCATAAGCACGACCTGTGCCATTTTCCGGATAGGTAACATCATCCCAGTAATTGCTTGGGTAACCGTTTTCTTCATAAAATGAAAATCCGGGTACAAATTTATCCGAAGTGATGTAAGAGGAGAAGGTGTTCCAGGTGCTTTGCATTCCGGAGGTACCGCGACCATAAGCCTGTAGCCACACATAATCGATCATGGTATAAACATTTTGGAAGAGGCTATTGCTGCCGGTTTGGTTGGTATCAAAAGTAAGCAGTTTGCCAGTGCCTGATTTTGGACCCAGGTAAGCCGAAAGTGCGGTATAAACCCCGGTCATATCGGTTAAAGTTGTACCCGATGGATTGCTTTCCACATCAATATCATAACCATCTAAACCATATTTGTTCACCACACTATCCATGATCATTTTGGCTGTTGTCTGGTAACCTGCTGTAGTATGTGGTACGCCTGATGGAATATTCAGGTTGCCGGTGATGATCACTTTGGTTCCTTTGGCATGTAAGGCACTCACCCATGCCGGTACGCTGCTGGCAATAGGGGAAGTTTTGTCGAAACAGAAAAGGATAAGCACGTCAAGACTATCGGGTACCAGTGAAAAATTGGAACCATTTACGCCTGCTCCATAACAAGGGCCTTGGACGCGGTAAAAGCCTGCGGTAATTTCGTGTTTGGTTTTTTTGTAGGCAACCAAAGCGCTGTCTGAAGCTGCCGACATAGTTGTCAGATTGTTTTTGGAGGCACCTGCTGCCTGTAATTTGGATGCCGCGTTTCCACTATCCTTTTTGCAGGATGGGGTGTAGGCCATGGCGGCCAGGCCAAGCATAAAGAGGCCGGTTTTAATGGAGAACAGATTTTTTTTCATAATGGGGGTTTTTAAAGGTTTATAATTTATTGATTTATCTTTTAAAAAAAATGACAATAGGCTACCCGGGAACCCTTCCAAAAGAGGATTCTGAAGCAGATTAATGCTTGGATTTACACCTTGTGTATTTAGGAATCAGGAACCGAGAGTCAAGAATCAGGATCTACGAAAATACCTTGGGGATTTCGTTTTTGTCTTGGCTCCTGATTCTTGTCTCTTGACTCTTCAGCGTTATTGAATTTTAACAGAGGTTACTTTATCATTGGCGTTTGGCGATAAGGTGGTAAAATCGGGTGTGTTGGCTGTGCGTGTCCATGAAGTGCCGCCAAAATTATTGTTGGTGTACATGATCACCGTCCATCCCGATGGTACTTTTACCGATGATGCCCAGTTGTCTACAAAGCCATAAGCCTGTAATTGGGCCAGAGTATAAGTGCCTTTAGGTATCAGGCTGGTAACCGTACCACCGTAGTTGGTATTCTGATAAAAAGTTACACCGGTAGTAGTCCCTCCACCACCTGTACCGTTCATGAGCTGAATGGCGTTCCTGGAAACTATAAATGGGGGTGTGTGATTGTAATCGCGGCTCATGCGGTATGCGCCAACGCCGGCAACCTTATTGGTTTTGGCCCAATTAGTGGCGTAACTGTACAGATCTGATGTTGCTTGAGCATCGCCGCCTGATTGGTCTTCAGTGCCATCGGCATGTTTAAAGCTATCGCCGTTAACCAGCAAAATAGTTTTATCCGATCCATAAGTAGAAGCTATCGAGGATAGTGGGAAGGAACTGCTGCTCCAGAAATGGCTTCCGGTTGTATAGGACTGGAATAATATATAGTCATAATTGCTTTTGGTACCAGTTAAACTGTTGTTATCCAATGATCCATCGGTATCATAAAAAAACACGGGTTTTTTGCCCATACTTAATGTAACTGCTGAAGTGGAGTTCGGTCCAAACCATTTGGCCACCGATTTTAATAAATTCGGATAACTGCTGCTGGTTACATTTTTATTGTCGATGGTGCCGGATTCTATATCCAGATCAATACCATCTAAAGAATCGGCTACAATATGCTGGTTATACATCGCCTGCGACCAATGATCATAAGTGCTGGTTGCAGTTGCTACAGTGGCGGTTGAAGTTGGCGTAGCGGGATCCTTGGATGAACCATCAAAATAGGCATCGCCCAAAAAATGACACACTACGATCCTGGTTCCTTTGGCCTGGGCTGCACGCCAGTGTGACCTGGTGGCATCATTCCCGGCAAAAAATTCCAGAAAATCGGTACTGTCTGGTGCATTGGCAGGATTAAAACTGGCGGCAGGGTCGGCACCGTCACCTACCAGAAAGCCTACAAATATTTTATGCACACTATTTTTGTAAGCGATCAGGTCGGCATTTGAAGTGACCGCCTGGGTTGTTAAACCATTTTTGGATGCACCAAGTGTTTGTAGTTTTTCGGCGGAGTTTTCATTGCCCTTTTTGCAGGATTGAGTAGTGGCAAGGGTAAACAAGCAGAGTATAGGCAATCCTACTCTCATTAAAAAAGCATTTCTTTTCATAATAGGTTTTTTTATAAATAGTTGATAGAGTCAAGAGCCAAGAATCAAGAGTTTGGGAAAATAATTCCTGGAGGATTTAACGCCTGTCTTGATTCCTGATTCTCGATTCTTGACTCTTATTTTGTTATTGAATTTTAACAGAACTTACCACATCGTTCGCATTGGGCGACAGGGTGGTGAAATTGGTAGTGTTGGAGGTTAGCGTCCAGGAAGTACCGGCAAAATTATCGTTGCTGTACATGGTTACCGTCCATCCCGTAGGAATTTTTACCGACGATGCCCAATCATTCACAAAACCGAGGGCCTGCAGCTGCGATAAGGTGTAGTTACCCTTAGCTATAGTACTGGTAGCAGTGCCAGCATAATTGATATCCTGGTAAAAATTAACACCGGTTGTGGTGCCCCCGCCGGTGCCATATACAGTTGTTTTACCATATAGATTGTTTGATACGCCGGTTAAATAAGAATGTACGTCGGTACTGGTCAAATTGTAAAATAGATAAACTCCATAGCCATCAGTTACGGTTTGTGAAGCATACGATGCCGCGGTTGACGCACTGGTACTTTGAATATCAACAGCAGCCGCACTCAGTTTGCTATTGGTTAATCCCGGAACATTGGGTGCAGAATAAGTGCTGTAATATGGATTCCAGCTATAATCAACCTTGGAGCCTACGGTTACGCCGCCATAGCTTTGGTGCGACGCTGCAGGACCGATATAATAGAATGTGATAAGCTTGGTTGGCATCAGCTGGCGCAGCGCGGTTACCAGGTAAACAAATGAGCTGTCGTTAGGTTGAGGGGTACTATTGGTACCATAATCGGCATACTCATCGTCAAAGTCAATACCGTCAAGTCCATATGTTGTAACAGCGTTGCTTAATTGTGTCGCAAAATCGGTAGCTGCTGCCTTGCTGGTGAAGTTACAGAAACCGGCGCCCTGGTGGTTGCCCAAAATGGATAACGTTACCTTTATGCCTTTGGCTTGTAATGGCTGTATATAGGTAGCCTTATTAGTCAGTACATTGGTAACCTGTGTGTTAAAAAACAATTCGGCCTTGTGGGTGGTGGTATTATAATTAATATTGGCTGCAAAAATAACCCCGATATCAAAAAGTGGTTCCCCGGTTGATAGGGTGTATTTTCCAACCTCGCGCATATCGTTGCTGTTTACTTCAACATAACATACGGTCTTGGTACCGCTCACACCAACTGCCTTAGTGCTTAATTTTGATGAAGCATTGTTTGTTTGCTGAGTAGGGGCCAGGTCTTTTTTACAGGCTGCCGTGAACATTAGCGCGGAGCCTAGTACGGCCATAGCTATCCTGTTAAAGGATAAATTCATAGATGTTTTCATGTCGGTTTTCTATTGGTTTTTTAGGGTAAATGTTAGGGCAATTTCACGGTAGCCTTACCATAAAGCTTATTGGATACGCTTGTTAAGTAAGTATGAGCATCTGTATTGGGCAGGTTATAATACAGGTAAATACCATAGCTATTGTTTACGGTTTGAGTAGCCAGTGAAGCAGCGGTTGATGAGCTGGTGCTCTGGATATCAATAGCGGCAGGACCCAGGTTACTTTTAGCTAAGCCCGGAACATTTGGCACCGAGTACGAACCATAAATGGCATTCCAGCTGTAATCAACTTTTGAGCCTACGGTTACGCCGTTAAAGCTTAAACGCGATGCGGCCGGGCCATAAAAGTAAAAAGAGATGAGTTTGGTAGGCATCAGCTGACGTAAGGCAGTTACCAGGTATACAAATGAGCTGGAGTTGGGCTGCCCGGTGCCGTTGGTGCCATAATCGGCATACTCATCGTCAAAATCGATACCGTCAAGTCCGTAGGTGGTCACGGCGTTGGCTAACAATTGGGCAAAATCCTGGGCGGCTTGCTGACTTGGGAAATTAGTGATACCCGCTCCCTGGTGATTACCCAAAATAGATAGCATTACCTTAATGCCTTTGGCCTGCAAAGGTTGGATATAAGTAGCTTTGTTGCTCAATACATTAGTTACCTGCGGATTAAAAAATAATTCGGCCTTGTGGGTGGTGGTGTTATAGTTAATATTGGCCGCGAATATAATGCCAATATCAAACAATTGCTGCCCGGTTGATAAAGTGTATTTACCCACGTTACGGATGTCGTTGCTGTTCACTTCTACATAGCAAACGCCTTTGGGGCCGCTAACACCAATGGCGCTGGTGCTTAATTTAGATGCGTCATTGTCCGCTTGCGGTGTTGGGGCCAGATCCTTTTTACAGGCTGCTGTAAATAGCAGCGAAAAGCCTAATACGGCCACGGATGCTTTGGTCAATAATAAATTAGATGTTTTTCTCATTGTCGGTTTTTTAAATTGGTTTTTTTTATAAGTTTTTAATTGGTATTAAGAGCGGTGTTTATCCATAGGCGTATCGGCTTTTATTGATGGCAGCGAAGAAATAATTGGGGTAAATTAATAAGGAGGGTTGGGTGTTAAACGATTTAGCATTATAATATGTTTAGTTAAATAACTAATAAATGTTAGGTATTTTTTACTATCCGGTAATGTAATGGGCATATATTAATGGGTTTATATGCGTAATGATTTAATTGGTTTACAGGTATATAGACAAACAATAAATAACAATTGCCTACAAGTAATTAAAATTTAATTATATTAATATACATATTATGGCTATATATGGTTTAATAACATCGTTTGCCGCTATAGCCGATAGTATGTCACCAGGAAAAAAATTACATTTGCCATGGCTTTAGGGGTATTCTGTAAAGAATTGAGATAAACCCTTTGAACCTGATCCGGCTGATACCGGCGTAGGGAAAAGTCGGGATCTATTCTGCCTGTAGCGCTCAGTCCCGAGCCCCCGAAGCCATGTTTTTATGAAATTGTAAACCATGAATAAGAAAGCATCTGGCTATCCATCCGTTTTAACGATTGCGGGATTCGACGGCAGCGGCGGCGCCGGCATACAAGGTGATATCAAAACCATCTCGGCGCTGGGATGCTATGCCACTTCGGTACTCACCGCGCTCCCGGTACAAAATACCTGCGGGGTCAAGTCCATTTATCCTATCCCTGCAGATGTGGTAGAAACACAACTGCAAGCCATACTGGACGATATTTTCCCGGATGCCATCAAAATAGGTATGGTGCATACTACTGATGTTGTAGAAGCCATTGTAAACACCCTGCAGCAATACCCGGAAGTTCCGGTAGTGTTTGATCCGGTCATGGTATCAACCAGCGGGTACCGGCTTCTGGAGGATAGTACGATAGAAGCAATTGTTAAAAAATTATTCCCGCTGGCGGCTGTTATTACCCCTAATTTAGATGAGGCCACTGTTTTAACCAGGATGCCTGTACATACCGTGGATGATATGCGGATAGCCGGTAAAAAACTCATGGAGCTGGGAGCGCCCTCCGTATTATTAAAAGGCGGTCATCTGGATACCACACAATTAACTTCCTTATATTTTACAAACGACGGCAGGGTACATGAATACAGCTTTGAAAAAATAAACACCCAAAATACCCGAGGCACCGGATGCGCCCTTTCATCGGCCATAGCAAGCCATATCGCCCGGGGGAAATCATTGCGCGACGCTATAGCCCTTGCACAGGAATACGTACACCAGGCCATACTGACCGGTAAAGAGGTACAAACCGGTAAAGGCAATGGGCCGCTGAATCACTTTTTTAATCCACAGAAACTAATCATAAACCTGTAGATGATTTAGCACGAGGTGGTTTTCTTCCACCCTCTTTCCAGCGAAGTTGAAGAGGGCCGGCCAGTGTAGCGGAGA
>Ga0105239_10010555_pt1 | contig 10327 bp, 13 predicted proteins | sample KBSC44metaG_FD_92761 | JGI IMG/M metagenome (GOLD analysis project Ga0105239, IMG submission 92761) | Corn rhizosphere microbial communities from Kellogg Biological Station, Michigan, USA - KBS C4-4 metaG | ecosystem: Host-associated > Plants > Roots > Rhizosphere > Soil | place: Michigan, USA...
TTTATCCACAAACGGCGAACGGAAATCCTTCAAAAATTGAAGGGAGCCGTTTAGTGGATAAAATATTTGAAAAACTAGAGAACTCTAAGTGACGGTGGCCCAGTTTTAGGGGGAGCTCACACACTGAGTGCAACGTTGAAAAAACAATCTCTGGTATGTCATAACGATCAGCAGCGCGATCTCTTTATATTTGGTGATGGAGGATACAGCATGACGCATTTATTTGAAGTAAAGACAGATATAATGGATAGCGATATCGAAAAAGGAATCGGACAATTGCTCTAGTATACCAGGAAAGAGACTATAAAACCTAAGCTTGTGCTGGTATTGCCTAAAGAGCTGAACTCGTCTGACGAGGAAAGCTTGCTCTCCGTTAAAATTCAAATACTCTACTATCGATGTACCAACGGGGAAATAATATTTTAAAATCTGACGGACATAATATAATTATAACGAACCTATCAACTTATTCTTTCTTAATTAAAATTCTTGTATCAATTCAGCGGATTATTTCTCCTTCGTTCTTGTGCATAGGTTGCCCAAAAAAACGCAACCGTCAATTTTTGGCACAATTCGATTTCATTAGGTCGCAGCAAGTGGTGAGCTACCGGTACCGAGTGGATCCAGGTCTCGACCGTCGGATGACTTGCCAGTCCCAACTATACCGGCAACGTCTACGTCACGTCCACGGCCCCGTATACTTATTACCGGTTTCCGGTCGTTGGAAAAAATGTCTCCCTGGACTTCCTCCTGGTAAAATCCGACACGAACGGCCAGATACTCCAGGGACGGCTCGTTTCACTAAAAAACAACGGCCCCGCAACCACTCCCGGCGAAATAGCACTCACCTCGCTGCCGGGCGATCTGGTTCTACAGTCCACCATCACCAACGGCTACATCGACGCCCTGCACCCAGGCGTAAACACCCCCAACCGACTTAAACAGGTCGACTCAAAAACCATAACGCTGCTGCCTGACCCCGACGCCGACTGGCTCCCCGAAGTGATCGTCATAGGCTATGGCGGCGGCTCCTCTACCTCCGCGATCTCCCTCGACGGGTTCCTGGGTTCCCCCAGCGGCAGCATTATCGGCAGCGGCGGTGGCGGCGATGCATCCGGCAACCCGGGCGGCGGCGGAGGGGATGGCGGGAGTTACTCAGGATCAGGCGGGAATAGCACCTCCTCTCCTGTTTATGTTGCCCAGGATCCGACAGTCGGCCCGGCGTTCGGTAGGGGGGCGGTTGGCGCTTCGCCACTTATTTTTGAGCCGGAGTAGATGTATAGTATCCCGGTGGTTGATATCAAAGCAATATTTAATTGCTTTGACCAAATCCCCGATGCGGGCGCTTCTTTTTCAGTGCAATTGTGTGTGGATATACCTGTCAACGGGTCTCCGGCCGCGTCCAGTAACGTTAGCGCATTTAGTGCCGGCCATAGTTTTCTGATCGTATCTAAATCGGGTGGGGGTAACTCAATTACGCAGGCATTTGGATTTTACCCTGCTACCGGTATCTCTATGTGGAACCCCTTCACATCAAAGCCTTCTGCCATCAGAGATAATTCCGGCCAGGAAATTAACGGCTCCTTGTCTATGTCGCTATCCTCCGACCAGTTTGGCCAGCTCAAGGCTACCGCGATCGGCCTATCTTCGAAGCCCTACATCCTGGACGCCTCCAATTGTACGGATTATGCTGTCGGTGTGATCAACAGCCTAAGGTCCCAGCCGCTTAGTCTCCAGCCCTATGTCGTGCATCAACCTGGCGTTACTGTTTCCGGGAGCCTTTCTCCGGGGTTTGATGTGACTATAAACAATTCGCCCCAACGCCTGTACGAACTGCTAAGTCAAATGAAATCCGCTGGTGGCCCCGAATCAGCAAATATTCAATTAGATTTGTCTCACAATCTCAAGGCGCCGCTTAGCCACGGCCCCTGTGATTAAAACACCTTTCATATGAACGGTACATCGATGACGATCTTCGCTGCTACGTGCGTCATTATTTTGTTAAATATACCGCCGATAAAATTCTTATTCGGCAATGACGACTGCCAGTATTCGAATGGCAATGGCTCCTTCACATTCCAGGAAGCGAATTTTAACAGTAGGGATTATAATAATGCAAAGTGGAAATTCGCGGAATACAAGAAAAGGTATTCTACAGATACTGTCTTGTACAGACTTTGTCCAATGAATCCTTTGTCCGTGTGGAAATATGGGCAGTTTTTTTTTCCGCAAAATACCGGTTGCCATATAGATCGTTGAAAGAAATTGAAAGCAAGAGAGGAAATGTGAAGCTCAGAACGGTGTTTCAAGATTTCTGAATGAAGATATGTGTAAATACTAAAAAAATTAGCAAATTAATAGCTTTTTTATACCTTCGCCAAGTATGGGCTATGTTCGGATTATGATTTTATTGCGCGACGGGGGCAAGCGGTCGGGTGTCCGACGGTTCGATGAGCCGATGGTGTTGGAGGACATCCGCGCACAGGCATTTCAATTGGCTGCAGAAGTGCTGGGTCAGATAGCGATCGATGAAGTTATCGTTCACGAGTTACCGCCAACGGATCCCGCCGTGGTTTCGTTGATACTTGACGAGCTGAAGAGAAGCAAACCCGTTCCTCGAAGCGATGGAGTGCATCCCTACTTAAAGGATCAGCAGCGTAAGCCACTTCATTGATTATTAACGGACTGAGGGAAGAGTCTTCTGATAGAGATTCACACAGCGGTACCTATAGAAATTTTTTTAAGATTTTCATGTTGGCCGTAGCAATTCTTTTGTCCAGAACACCTGCAAATAGGTCTCCTTTCTTTTTGAGGCGAGCTAGTGTGTTGTCGATACTAAAGGAACTAGGATCAAGGCGCCGGTTTATCTCTTTCCAATCGAGCGGAGTGGATACGGTAGGTATATGGAAAGGACGGACGGAATAGGGAGCAGCCAGGGTATCAGCATAGTCGTTTTGAGATGGATCGACATAAACCAGATCATGGCGCTGAGATATACTGTTTTCGATGGTGGAGGACTTAGGAGCGAGGTCGTGGATTGCAGCGCAGATTTGTTCGGTTATGGTACGGGCTTGGGAATACTCGATACCAGTACAGGGGATATAAAAATGGATGCCGGTCTTACCGCTGGTTTTTACGAAGGCTTTGACCTTGTGCTTGTCGCACCAGACTTTTGCGGCCAGGGCAGTATCTAGGAGCTTGTCCAGATAGTGGGCTTTTTTGTCTTTTGCGGTTGGATCGAGGTCGATGGCGAGGTAGTCAGGGTTTTCGGGCGCCACGATTCGGGAATTCCAGGGGTTGATGTCGATGCAGCCGAGATTTATCATCCAGAGAAGGGTAGCTTCATTATTGCAGACCAGGTAGTCGATCTTATTCCGCTTCCCTTTTGCTGGATGCCGACGGGTATCGGTGAATATGTCGGCGCATTCGGGTTGGCGGCCTTCCATGTCTTTTATATACAGGCCGGGGGCGCTGGCGTTCGTGAGTTTGAGGTACAGGCTTTCCGGGCGGTCTTTCAGGTAGGGAAGAATGTAGGGCGCAACGTGGTGATAGTATTCGATTAACCCAGCTTTCGTTATACCCTTCCATATCTGGCGATCTACGTTGAAAACGTCGATGGTGCAGTGTCCTATGTCGATAGTATCGTGCTGGTTCATCGGCTGCTTTTCTACTAGCGGCCAATTGCTACCGGGCATAGGCTTGGCTACATTTTTGCGGTCGGATTTTGAAGCAGCTGCAGGATTATTATGTATTTGTTCTTCTACTGCGCTAACCGGTTTTGGTACTTCGCGGACCACCTGGGTAGGCTTTTTGTCCCCACGGAATTCGAGGAACGTCGCGGGTTTGCGGATGCGGCCTGATTTTGTCCATGTGGCAAATTCAAAGTTGGCGACGAGCTGCGGTTTTACCCAATGTATTTTCGCGCCTTTGGTATCCAGCACCTTGTTGACGAACGGAGACTTATCAATTTCAAGACTTTCTAGCTTTTTGAGGATGCCCGGCATATCCTTCTCTTTAAAGCCGCCTCCTGAGCGGCCGATCCATTCGAAGTTTTTGCCGTTGTAAGCACCGAACAAAAGTGAACGGAATGAACGGGATTTGTCCGACTCAGCCCATCCTCCTATCACAAATTCCTGGCGTTTGCGGGTTGGTGTCTTAAGCCAGTCGTTGCCACGCTGGCCAGGGTGATATTCACTGTTCCGGCGTTTGGCGACGATACCTTCCAGGTTGCGGTCAAGCATTTCCTGATAGAGGCCCGGACCGTCGTCAAAAGATTCGCTGACCCGGAAAGTCGGATGGTCAGCAATGAGGGCTGTCAGCAGTGATTTCCTCGTTTCCAGGGGTAAGCCCATCAGGTCGTAGCCGTCCAACCACAGAAGGTCGAAGACACAATACGATATATCGGTATTGTGGCCATTGTATAGCTGCAGGGCATCAAAGTCGGGCATGCCTTCTTTGTTAAATACTACGGCCTCGCCATCCAGGACCGCGTCATGGCCCAGGTCCTTCAGGGCTTGCACAATAGGCGGATAACGAGCGGTGTAGTCGAGCGAACTGCGGGAATCCAGGCGGACTTTCCCCTTTTGGACGTAGGATATGATTCGGTATCCGTCCCATTTTATTTCGTAAATATAGTCGGGGTCGTCAATCACAGATTTGGTTAATGTGCAGAGCATCGGAGATATGCTGGTGGGCATGGCTGCTTTGCGGCCTTGCTTGTGGCTGGTGGGGACGCCGCCAACGGCCTCAGGAGTTTCCTTGAACGATCTTTTTCGCTTGTATTCCTTCAGCGCCATATAGTTGGAAGTATAAAATCTGTGCCAGGCGTTCGGGAAACCGGCGTATTGCGCCTTTGGTGGTTGAGGCTAAATATGCCTTTGACGGATGAAATCCGAGACGGGGTCGCCTTCGATCGGATGTTCCAGCACCTGCTGAAAATGAACGTCAAAGTCGGATAATGCTGCAGTGACCGTATCACCACAGCCGAAGATGCCACGCTGAGGATCTGGACCCAGGATACAGCACACCGCATCTCCATCTTTAAAAACGAGCGGATGAGTTTGGCGGACGGATAGCGGTGTGGTGTCAGCATCATAGTCGATCGGGATAACTTCCAATCCGGTCGGTTGCATTTGTTCCATAAGGATGGATATGCAATATCCGTACCGTCCATCATAATCAATAACTTGCACAGTTCGGGGCGTGCAGCGATTTATACTATATACTTCGGCCAAACACCAAGGCTGTGCCAGGTGGCTTAAGTAATCATCTTCGAAAGCCAGCGTTGGACGGCTTTTGGTCCAGGGATGCTTTGATAGATACAACAAAGAGCGAGGAGGGTTATTGGCGTCAGATCAATCAGTGATGCTGGTGGGAATGTTTCCGGGGCCTGGGTTCATGCACATCTTCCGTCTGTACGGGGACTTTAATGAGTTTGATCGTATCTGAGCCAGGATCACCTATCAAAAGGATACTGTCATCCTTATGCGCGAATTTTACCAGCTGCCGGCAAGCTCTTGCGAGCGCCTTGCCGCTGTCGGCTGCGCATCCGGACCGGCTGGCAATATTGTATCGATCGCGGGTATTGGCTTCGAGGCCAAAGCCGGCGCCATCCGCCACCTTGCACCCTATCGTATATGGTAAGTGCCAGTATCCGGAAGAGTCGATGAGGGTTGTTAGATATCTGTATTGGCTGTCTGTGATAGGGTAGGTTCTTTCGTAATAGGTAAAGGCGCGGCGTGCCGGGCGGGTCCAATCTATATTTTACTAAACGCGGGCCTTCTAAATTACCGTTGAATAAAGGACAAATCGGGTTCTATTCACTAACCATTTGGGAGTATGTAGCGGCTAAGTGTTTGTACTTATTTTACTTTGTCGGATGACGACATACTTTTTCGTTCAGATCAATTGGACATCTTACCTGGTATTCTATAAGAAAAAAAGGATTGGTCTTGTATGCAGGGCGTCCAATGGATGGTTAGTTGCAACTGAAAAGCCTTTAACGGTACACCGCTTTCGTTGGCCAGACTTCAAAGAAGCCAGGTCCGCATTTATCGAAGTTTGCGAAGGGCGGACTCCGTTGAAACCATCAAGAAAAGCGCGCGTTCTTTAATAACTAACCGACGGCAGGATATCAATCGCGCACCTTATTATACCAATTGTACCTCGGGATATGGCTGGGAATATGACTTTTTTGAGAAGGATCATTTGGGTAATACGCGTGTTGTGCTAACGCAGCAGAGGGACACGGCCCAATACATAGCCACCATGAATGCTGCCTTCCGGGCCAAAGAGATGGCGCTTTTTTATAATATTGATTCCACCAGCTATCCTACAGCATCCGTTCCCGGCGGATTCCCGGATGACGGTCCTCCAACCCCCAACGATTCGGTTGCGCGGGTCAGCGGTAGCGTTGGCAGCCATAAAATGGGTCCAGCAATCCTGCTCAAGGTTATGAGCGGCGACTCAGTGGCTTTTGGAGCTAGGTACTTTTACCGGTCGAATGCGTCGCCAGGACCTGATCACTCCTCCCTTCAGGACATAATGACCTCCCTGGCGCAAGGACTGCTGACGGTAGCCGGTGGCGGCCACGGGGCGATGGCGGATTTAAATAACACTTCGGGTAGCCCCGTATATGCGGCGCTGAACAGCTTTCTGCCGGCCAACGAACAGGATGCTACAGGTAAACCTAAAGCATATCTCAACTGGATGCTGCTCGACAATCAGTTTAATTATGTTAGTGGCAACGGCCAGAGTGGAGCCCAGCAGGTAGGCGCGCCTGATATTCTCAACCCTCCTCTCGCCCAGGCTATTAGGCTAAATCACAGCGAATATTTGTATATTTGGGTCAGCAATGAGACCGAGAACTGGGACGTGTTCTTTGATAATTTAAGTGTAAATCATTATGCAGGGCCGATGGTGGAGGAAACTCACTACTATCCATTTGGATTGACCATGGCTGGGATCAGTGATAAAGCGTTGAAGGGGAATTACGCTGAAAACAAATACCGATATAATAAGGGAAGCGAGTTGCAGAATAAGGAGTTCGCTGATGGATCAGGGCTGGAGATGTATGATACTCATTTTAGGCAGCTCGATCCGCAACTGGGGAGATGGTGGCAGATTGACCCAAAGCCAGAAGAATCTCAAACTCCTTACGGATCAATGGACAATATCCAATTTTACGTAACGATCCAAACGGAGATTGCATACCATGCGTCATTGAGATCGGCGAAGCAATTTATGCTGCGGTCGAGGGAGAAGAGGTGGTTACTGCTGGCGCAGAGGTTTACCGTGGGGCAAATGCGATCAGAACTACTACCGGCGTAGTAAACGGGTTAAACGCTTTGATTGGTAACGGAACCGGCACTGCCGCAGATGGTACTAAGGTCACAAGCATGGTTATCGTGACGGGCGCAAACGTGCAGCCATCGGCCATTCCATCGGATGTTGACTTTATGAACAAGCTGAATGCTGGAATTTTGCCGCCAGTTACAGCAATTCCACAAGCACCAACGGCGTTGCCTGCTCCAGGTCAGGCTCCAGCAGCTCCGAAAAAAACTGGAACTATTTATAGAGTTCCGGCCGGCCAAAAGAATACCAATAACGGAAAACCATACATCGGGAGGCACAAAGGCTCAAATCCCGCAGCGACAAGAAAATCTAAAGATGGACGCGATAGAACAAAAGCTGAGGTTATTGATCACTATGATCCCGACAATGTTCAGGAAGGACGGGAAAAAGAACAGAAAGCAATAGATGACCATGGCGGAATTGACAATCTAGATAACAAACGCAATGAAATAAAGAAAGACCCCAAAAAAGACAATGGCAACAATGGATCGTCCTAAGATAGATACAATTAAAATCGCAGAGTTCTGGGCGTGGTTCTCAGACAATTGCGACGACTTTGGAGTTGATTTTGATAATACCGAACTATTAAGCGAGCTAGACAAGAGGATTGATCGTCTCGGCGGTTTTAGTTGGGAAATTGGGCCTGGAATAGTCAAGGAAAATGCATTAGTAATATCGCCGGGGGGCGACTTTGATTTGCTAGAAGAATCAAAAAGAATAGTTAGTGGGGCCAAGGAGTGTGCCGGATGGGAATTTTATTATGCGAAGCAACCCAAGCAATGGGAGTTGATATTCGATTTTGAAACGAGCGACAACAAAGTAGTTGAAGTCGATGGCTCTCAGTGGGAATATGTGTTGTTAAGATATGAGGATGGATTGTTTGAGATAATTATCAAAGCGCCGGATTTAAGTCGCTTTGATGAGTCGGATAGGATTACGGCTGCTGAAATTCTTTTGGATGGCATATTAGGGGAAGAAGTGAGAATACAGTCTATTTGTGGAATAGATGTAGTGGAAGCGTTTGAGAAACCTTATCAAGAAAGAGCAGGTAATATCAAGAATCTTTCAAGTCATTTGAAAACGCTCATAAAAGAGTAGTGAAGCAGTGGGGCGGCCGATCACAAAAAGCAGCTGTCGATCGACCAGGTTCTGGAGCATTACGGACTGAAGCCCGACAAGCATGACCGGTTGCTATGCCCCTTCCACCCGGACAAGACGCCGAGCCTGCAGGTGTACCCGAAGACGGGCACCTTTTGCTGCTTCAGCAGCAACTGTACGGCCGGCACGGGGGATGTGATCCAGTTTGTCCAGCTGATGGAGAAATGCAGCAAGCACGAGGCGCTGCTGAAAGCCACCGCGCTTTGCGACGGAGGTTCGACTCCCCTCAGCTCCACCACAACAACTGCGGCCGGTAGTGAACTGTTCATCGAGCCGGGTGATGAGCTGGAAAGGCAAGCGATCCTGGGCAAGGTGTTCAACTATTTTAAGCGGGCGCTGCCGCTGACCAGGAAGGCGTATGAGTATTTACAAGGGAGGGGCCTCGATTGGGAGCAGCACGGGATCGGCTTCAACTCGGGCGGGCTGCACGGGGAGAGCAAGAACCACCACCTGGTTGCCGGCATGGAAAAGTATGGCCTGCTGAAATCCCGCCCGGCTAAGGGCTACAGCGTATGGGCGAAGGACTGCGTGATCTTCCCGCTGCGTAACAAGGAGCACAAAGTGGTGAGCCTGTACGGTCGGAGCATCACCAACGACACGGACCAGCGGCACTTTTACCTGAGCGGTCGGGAAGGCCTGTATCCGGATAATCCGAAGGCCGGCACTACGCGGCTGCTGCTGGTGGAGAGCATCATCGATGCCGCGTCGCTTTTACAGCAGCACGAGCTATCGATCCAATACGAAGTGCTGGCCTTGTACGGCACGAATGGGCTGACCGACGAGCATCTGCAGGCCATATTATCGTTAAAGCACCTGGAAGAGATCATTTTTATGCTCAATGGCGATGCTGCTGGAAGAGCCGCCACACAGAAGCACGGTACGGCGTTGCATGCGCTGCTGCCGGATATAGCACTCACGACCGTCGCGGTACCGGATGGCGAAGACGTGAACAGCCTGCTGCTGGTGCATGACGACCCGCGGGTACTGGCGGAGCTGATCGGGCAGCGACGCGAATTTTCTTTTTCAATTGAACCTTCTTTGTCAGAAACTACCGTTACCGAACACCCGAATCCATCTGCCCCTGCCGAAACAAAATCAGCTGCCAAGCTGATCACGGCCAACCCGGAGCTGCTGGTCTATGACAGCGGCGAACTGTTGATCACGGTGCTGGGCGGCATCAAGCTGACGGGGCTGGACCGAATGCAGGTGACGCTAAAAGTAGAGCACAAGGCGCAATCCCGTTTGCCGGTGCGCCATCACCTGGACCTGTACAACCACCCTCACACCGAGCAGCTGGTGAACAAGATCTCTGAGAGCTTCGATTGTTCTACGCAGGGAGTGACCCAAACGATTGCTAGCTTACCAGCGAGCTAGAGGGGTATCGAGCGCGGCGGATGGAAGCCTTACAACCGCGAGCGGAAGAACGGATCTCATTAAGTGCAACTGACCGGCAAGCAGCGATCCAGTACCTAAAACAGGCGAACCTATTAGAGCGAACTGGTGAGGACATCGGTCGATCGGGGATTGTAGGAGAGGAGACGAGCCGGCTCATCGCCTGGCTGGTGTACAGCAGCCGCAAGCTATCCGTCCCGCTGCACCTGCTGTTCCTGGGATCGAGCGGCAGCGGCAAGACGTACCTGCAGGAGCGGGCAAGTGAACTAATCCCACCGGAGGATAAGATCGAGATCACCCAGATGTAAGCATTCGACCAACCACGTCTATGCCATAGGTTAATCAGGCAGTAGTTTTGAGGATAAACTACAATGTCATGGAATTATCTAAACAAGATCGGATGCTGGCTCTGGTGGCGTCCAAA
>Ga0105239_10010556_pt1 | contig 10326 bp, 13 predicted proteins | sample KBSC44metaG_FD_92761 | JGI IMG/M metagenome (GOLD analysis project Ga0105239, IMG submission 92761) | Corn rhizosphere microbial communities from Kellogg Biological Station, Michigan, USA - KBS C4-4 metaG | ecosystem: Host-associated > Plants > Roots > Rhizosphere > Soil | place: Michigan, USA...
AATATCATCCTGCACCGAGTGAGCAACCTGCTCGGCTTCTGCCAACTTATCGCGCATTTCCTTCAAGGAGTCGCGAGTAATGTTGGTGGAAGTGCGCAGTACATCGCCGTAATCCGCCAAGCCCTGGATCGCCTTCTCGACATCCTTCGACTTGTCCGAAATACCCATCGCCACACGAATCACTTCCTTCTGTGCGATGTTGTTGGTCTTGTCTGCCATCAAGTTCATAGCATCACGAGCCAAGTTGGCAGATTCATTGATAGCTGCGGCATTGATCGAAGTCAGAGCAGTTGCAAGACGATCTGCAACACCTGCCACACCTCGTGCATTCAAGACACGGACCTGATCGATTTGATCATTGTTCGTATCCTTCATGGACTTGATGCGAATCGTTTGAGACGTCAGATCCGCGTAAGTGACAGTGGTGTCAGCTTCTGCAACACCAAGAAGCTTGATGTGTGCGTCCAGATCTGACGCCTTTTCTTCACGAGTCATCTTGTCAATGAGGCTCTCTTCAGTAGCTGGCGGGACCAGACCCTTGCGGATCTCCTGGTTCTTCTTGTCAGCTTCCTTGATGCCGTCGGAGAAGATGGCGTAGATCTGTGTCATCTGACCATTGGCGTCCGTCAGGTTGTCCAACTGGGTATTCATCGTTCCTAGGTGCTCACGAACAGCGCCGGTACGTTCCTTGGCGTTGGTGACATACGTCATCGCGGAATCAACCAGATCCTGTTGACGCTTCTGATGACCTTCGGAATTGATGTCGAGCAATTCACGAAGCTTGTTCTTCTCAGCCGCGAATTTACCCGTCTTGTTGCGAAGTGTATCTCGCTCCAATTTGGTTGCCTCGATTGCATCCTTGGTTGCCTGCAAACGCTGTTTAGCAGCTTCGATTTCTGCCTGGTTCTGTGCTATCTTGGCCTGTGCTTCAGGCTTGATTCCACCGAGGCCAAAGAAGCCTTTCTTCTGGCGTTGACGTTCGATGTCAACATTGAGTTCGTCGAGACGATCAGATTCTTCGTCGATCGAATTGGTCAGGCCCGAGAGCTTCTCTTGAAGCTTAGCTTCATTCTCACGATCCTGTTGGATTTCCTTGAACGTATCGGAAACGGAACCCTCTGTACGGATCTTGTAGATCGCATCGAGAATCTCCATCAGCGGTTCCATCTTCTTGTCGAAGTTGTCAAGGCTGCCATACATGTCGTCGACGATGGACTTGATTTCGCCGTATGTATTGGTATCCGTGAGCTTGATGATCTCCTCAGCCATCGTGGTTCTCTGCTGTTGCAGGAACTCCTTGATGTTCTCGTATTCTTGAACACGAGTACGCATCTCTTCCTTTGTACCCGTGAAGGTCAGAGCAGATGCGATTGCGTCACGCTTCGCAGCAAGATCCAACTTTGGATCGAAAATGATCTGTGCGAAGGTGTTAGTCTGGATCGCCGCAAAGGCGTCCTGTTTGGTTTGAGTTTCCTGCTTTTGAGCAGTTTGCGCACGATTGCGAACAGCATCGGTGATAACAGTCGACGTAGCGGCTGCTTTCTTTACTGCAACGTTAGCCATGATGTATTCTCTTCAGAGTTAGTTGGAAAGTGTTGCGAACTTTTCTATGTCTTCTATTTCAATTTCAGGGTACTCCCCTTGCAGCCTATTATAGACTGACAAGGAAAGGGATGTCAAGCCGTGACGGCTTTTGGATAAGATGTATGAAGATCCTGATTCAGTTACAGCTCGAATGTTAGTTGGAGTATCTTGCTCATCAGCGATAGCTGAAGAAAGTCTCCAGTCATCGCCCCAGGGATATCCTCTGTGATACACGGAAAGTATACGCCTTACGACTCCACCCTCATCATTGAGTCGAATAATGGCCCAACTATCGGGAGTCAATCCTTCTTCAGGCAGCATTGGATGCATTTTTCTTCTTCCGAGTTGACTTCTTCGGCTTTCCGAAAACGCTCTCAAGATCGACGCCAACTTCTTTGGCGACTCGTCTCAAGAATTCGATTTTCTGTTCCATCTCACAATCTTTCTGCTTTGTGATTTCGTCATAAACTTTTGCCTTCTCAAGCACATCCTTCAAAGCTTGAAGTTCTTTCTTGAGTTGATCGAATTCTTCCTTAGTCACCTGAGGATATACAGGTACAAGACGAACTGGATCTACAAAATCGTCTCTTGGCGGAGCTGGCGACGGATAAGGCGTGATCCATGGTGTATTTGGTTGATATGGAGGAAGTTTTGGACGCCAACGTTCCATGAAATCTTCGCCGATGAAGGATACTATGCACATTTTCAAAAATCCGATGAGGATGAACAGCTAGAGTCAGAAGACGATGACGAATTGTCACAATACGACGAACTCGAATCGGATAAAGGAGACGTGTCTGAAGTGTAGCTTGGAGACGAGTCGTAACTTGGCTGATATGAATCAACAGCGTTCACGATGGCTTCTGCCAACAGCAGATTCAACATCGTGTCGTCTGAACCATAATGCAGAGAAGAGAGGTTTTGATCTGCACTTGGTGCCACGAAACCTTTCAAGCTGTGTGCATGGCTCGGATACAACTTCAAGTGGTCGATCAGATTCTGCTTCGAATATTTCTCGGCCTTGCAATGCGGGCAACGGAATTGGCTCATATTTCCTCCTCAGTAGATGAGAATGTAATCGAATGAACTTTCTACTTTTTCATCAACATCGTCATCTCCGTCGAAATATTCTCGGATTTTCTCGACATTGTCAAAAATGCTTTCGATCTCGTAATTTTCGTTATCTTGTTTAAGTACAAGAACAGGATCAGTTCCACTCATACGACGATAGCCATTGCCTTCGTCATCTTTTGAAGCTAAGACGGGCGTGGCTGGGTCATATTTCTGTAACTGTTCGATCAGTTCACCGACTGTTATGCTCATACAAGCTCCAATTGGTTTTCAAAGAATGCCATATGAGAGAATGGATACTCAACAGGCTTGTTTGATGTTTTCATTTCTACTATCCAAGACGCGCCAAGGATAGGAACTTCCATTGACGCCACTCCACGTATAATGCCCGTCCCGTGAACATATCCGCTCACAAATTTAACGAGATCGCCTTCTGCAAATTTGTTTGGCCATTTGATATTCATGCTGCAAGAGCCTCTTTGAAGATGATTTCATCACCTTCACCGGATTGTGGTCCAGTAGGCTGTGTCTCGGGAACGACATACCCAAGATTGATTTCGAGAATCTTGTTGAATCCGAATCCCCAGCCACGCGCATCATTGATGACGCTGAGTATGCGCTCATTTTGAATATGGCTGATGGTAAATCGGAGGCCTTCTTTGTTGTAGCGAGCCAGGAATTGCTCGTCAACAGTAGGCTTGTCGGAGTAAGAACTGTGGATTCCTGCCACACATCCATTGATGATGGCAAGCTGCTCAGTGTTGATCATTGTGAATGACGTCTTGAGATTGAACCTACAAGGCGTATTCTATGGTATTTCTAACAAAATGTCAAGTGTTATTTTTGACTTTTCTTGACTTCAGGCGGAGCTTTCTCTGGTAAGAGATTTTTGATTTCTTCAGCTGCCGCTTCGAAATTCTTAGACACGATGTGTTGTACAACAGTAGCAGAAGCATCTGTTACAACAGCAGAAGTCTGTATATCATTCAATATCTGCGCAACCTCTTTGAATGGACGCTCAACGAGATAGTTAGCGACATTCTGTAGAACTTGTTGGTTGACGATGAAAAGTGTGGCGCTCATGATGTATCCTTTGTTGTGAAATGATGTATACTACAGATTTATTTACGGTGCCTTAAGCGTTAAGAACAGAACCCATATTCCAATAGTTGGTACCATCCCAGAATAAGCTATAGATGTTGGTCTTAGCTAGAGTTGGTGTTGCCAATGCTGTTCCCTTGACTGTGGGCCAGGTTATTGTTGAAGATGTACCTGATGCTGGTGCTTTTGCAATAACAACTACATAACAATTTTGTGAAGGATTCGTGAATGTGACAGTGCATGCAGTTCCAGATGTAGTTTGAATTGATTGAACACCTGCACTGGCGAAATTCATTGTTGCTGTTGATGTTACAACTCCATTGATACTTGGCATTGTATGGTTATTGGCTTGGAATTCTCCAGTAACGGTTACACGACTCGCGTTGGTAACTCCAACATCGAGCAACGTGGTTCCGTTGGCTTGAAAGGAGATGCCTGACCCAGCCATGATCACAGGAATATATGTTGACGTGCCTCGGTTGTATCCGTTGAACCTTGCATTGGTGCCATCATACAGCATTTCAGCGCCAACACCTGACCCTGTTGTAATGCCGGCCTGCGCTCTGACTCCCAAGATGCTGTCAGTGAGTCCGCCGCTAAGGGTAAGTGAGTCGGCGCCGCTGATCTGCAACTTGATAACCGCAGCGCCAATCTGCATGTTCTTCCATAGCGTGTTCGTACGGTCGTATGCCTGAACAACTCCTGTTGAGCTCGTGTATGCAAGCTCAAGTCCAGCTCCAGCGGTAGGGAATGTTCCACCGGTAATTTGGCCGGTTCCGCCGATCGACAGATTACCTTTGTTCGTAGCGTTGCCAGACTGGTCGAACGTTGCAATATCAAAGTTGATACTATTGTACAGACGTGCAGTGCCACCAGTTGCATACCATGACCATTTTGTCGTGTTGGTTGTGCGGTCGTCCCACTGGAAGCCGGCGCCGGAACCGGTGGATAGGACACCCGATCCAGATGTGATGATGCCACTAGTACTGATGGTGGCAACGCCGGAGATGAGTCCTCCGGTAATGTTCACGTTATTAGCATTTTGCGTCGACATCGTGCCAAGACCAGACACATCTGTGTTGGCGATTGCCAACAGTGTTTTCACTTGTGAAGTAGTGAGATCAGATGGGGCTGCGGTACTACCTGTATTGTTTCCCTTCAGACTGTTGGCGGCCATGTTTGCAAGGGAGATGGTGCCGGAACCTGTAATCGTACCACCAGTCAAACCTGTGCCTGTTGCTACCGAAGTTACTGTTCCAGCAACTGAATTTGTTTGGCTCGTGATAGTGTAGTTGGTGCCATCATAAAAGAATCTGTATGTAGTCTTGGCGCCAAGTGTTTGTGTAGGCTGCACAAAATTACCAACAACAGATGCGGGCAAAGTTATAGTAGTAACGGATCCACTGGATGGCTGTGTCACAATCAACTGCACTTCTGTGTTAGAGAAGGTTGGTGCTGTGAAAGTGAATGTACAAGGTGTTGCAGTAGTTAGTGTTGCAGTATTTGTTCCAGATGTTGCAAAATTGGCTGTCGCGGTTGCACCGACAGTGCCGAGTGCATTCGTATTGGTTCCAATAGACGTGGTTTGCAACGCACCCGTTAATGTATTAGACCACGTCAAATCACCGCGTAGAAGTGTAGTTTAATTAGCAGTACCAGTTCCATGGTCCGCTGCAACTAGTGATCTGAAAGTAGGGGTTGCTGCACCACCAGACGACGGGCCTGAGAAAATTAAATTCGCGTTCTGAGTTGCCAATGTACCTGTCAATGTTCCACTTGTCGTGACAGGGGAGCCTGATACTGAAAAGATTGAAGGTAGAGCCAAACTTACAGATGAAACAGATGCACCTGTTGTCACTCCCAACATAGTCAACACTTGTGCTGTAGTCAAAGCAAGAGGCACAGCAGCTGATCCAGTGTTGTTTCCGATGATTGAATTTGCTGCCAAATTTGCATGCATTGCTAGTGTCACCGCACCAGCAGCGATAGTGGTTGCAAATGAACCTGTACCAGATCCAGTGACGTTTCCTGTCAATGTGATTGTTTGATCTCCGGAATTTGTACCCGTGAGATTCAACATTGTTTTAACTTGTGCTACAGTTAGAGCAATCGGAGTTGCACCTGAGCCAGTGTTGTTTCCGATGATTGAATTTGCTGCAAGGCTCGCCATCTTAGACAATGTGACTGCACCAGCAGCAATAGTGGTTGCAAATGAACCCGTGCCGGATCCTGTCACATCACTTGTCAGAGTAATCGTTTGATCACCTGTATTAGTGCCAGAAATATTTGAACCAGACACAGATCCTGTGACAGCTAAGTTGTATCCGATTGACACGTTTCCATTTCCGAAGACTTGGAATCGTGTTCCGCCTGTTAGGGTGTATGTTGAATTTGTATGTGAACTAGTGAAATTGGCAGATGTTGTAAGATGAGTGTTATCCGTGATGGTAAGAATCGTCTTCGTTTCTGCGCCAACAGTAATCGAATCGCCAATTTTGAAAGTATCAGTAAAGGTTGTACCAGTGCCTACAACACTTGCTGTGTTGATACTGATGTTAACAATACCTTCACCTGCAGTAGGTTGGGTAACTTGGAACAATGCAGTTTGAGTTTTTGTTCCGAGGCCAAACTGTCCATACTTGTTCCAGTAACCACGCTCAGTAAAGTTTGTACCGAAATGAATTCCTTCATTGGTGTCGTTGAAAATTAACATCGTAACAGGATTTACACCTTGAGCCGCGATGTATCCTAGGTTTTGATTGGTGTAACCGTGGGTATTTCCTACAGCATTTGCAGTTCCGTAAAACTGCATTCTAATAGACTGTGTATTGGTATCATAATCAGAACCTTCAAGCTCGACAGTAGCTTGGTCAAAACCAGTAGAACTATCACCACGTACGTCTACATTGGCACCGTTGGCGCCTCCGAAAATATACAAACGTGAATTGTTGCCTGGATTGGTTGTTGCACCAATGTTTACATTGCTATCATCTTGTAGCACCATCACTGCTTTGGAGGTGGTTACAGCGTAGAACCCCAATCCAGTATTCGTTGTTACACCTGTATCAATACGCCAGGTGTCTCGTCCTGAAAATGTATTGGTGAGTGTAAGATATGGCCCACTTGCTGTGATATTCACATTCGTGGGCACGATATTTGCAAGACCCAAGGTGACGTCACCGGTTCCGGAATCGGCACCAGTAGATGAGATGGAAATACCGTTACTAACTAAAATCTTGGCAATTATTGCACTACCAGCTGTTGCAGTGTTTAGTAGTGCTCGCGTGACAGTACCTGGTTTAATTTCCTCAGACGCTATCGCTAGTGTTGTTGCCATTGATTTTCACTCTCTTCTTTTTATCCGATCTTGTAATCTGTTGTGTCAGTTCACGGATTGCTTCTCGGTCAGTTGTTGACTTTTCAATCAATTCCGTGTTCTGCTTCCTGAGTGCTTCATTTTCAAGAGTGAGACGAGTAGCGACTTCGTCAAGTACAAAGTTAGCAAATGCCGTCTCTGCATACTCTTGACGAAGCCGTGCCAGTGCGATTGCTGCCATCGCAGGATTATTCAAGTCAATATTCATAATTATTTCATGTAGTTAGCAGTTAAGTTACCGTTGGTTGAGTTGCTTGGAGCAAAGAGCATCGTGATGGTGGTGCCAGAAATAGTGTAATCGTTACCAGAACCCGCTTTCAACAATTCACCGCCATAGAACAATTCTAGGGTCGAAATACCGCCATTTCCTGTTGCTGGTGTGTTAGCAAGAGTAAACGTCGTATTAACTCCGTTGATTGTACCAGACGGTACTTCACCAGTGATGAAGTCTGTGTACTTAGTAAAGCCAGAACCTGCAGTATGGTTGATAGTCGTAGCTAGAGATCCTGCTGTGGTTGTGACATCTCCAGTCAATGCTGGGAATTCACCTGCTGTCAAGAAACCAGAAGACAAGAGAGCGAAACCAGAACCAGTTCCTGCTGCGATTGCTAGAGCAGTTCCAACACCTGTTCCCAATCCCGTGATACCTGAGATTGGCAGACCAGTTGCGTTTGTCAAAGTTAGAGATGACGGAGTTCCAGCAGCACCGTTGAAAGTGATGAATGCACCAGCTGATCCAATGTTGACACCAAGGGCAGTCTGTACACCAGTTCCAAGTGCAGAAGTCTGCAATGCATCAGTGATACGAGAGTCGTTACCAACAGCCGCAGTTGTTGAGGTAGTACCATAGTTGACTGAGAAGGTGTTACCAACCAATGACAGACCAGTACCGGCAACATATGTTGTGCCCGAGCTATCCTGCACGAATGTTGTCGCAGTTGTATCGACCGTGATAGTACCAGTGTTTGTACACCACCATTTCGTATCTTTGTATGTAGTACCTTCAGCAACTGTGAAGTATTGTCCTTCGTTTACAACAGATGCAGACGCTCACCAAGATGGACGTGTCCAAGATGACGAAGCTGCAACCCAAGGACCATTTTGTGCACCGGTTGATTGTGCAGTCAAAAGGATCACATCTCCCGCGATAGGTGTAACACCATCAATAGCAGACAAGCCGGAAAGGGCACCAATGTTAGCTGCACCAAGAATACGAACAGAGTGGAAGCCACCAATACCACCGGTTTTGGCGTCTACGTATGCTTTTGTTGTGAGATCAGTTCCGTTGGTAGGTGCTCCACTGTTTTGCGCAGTAAATCCTCCCAAGTTAAACGCTGCTGTCATTGTGACAGAGCCGTCTTTCTTCAGGAAGTTAGCACCATCTACGAGAGATGCAGTTGGGACAATGGCTCCCGAGGCCATTGCTGACCATGGGATAGAGGCAGACTGAATCTGCTCACCACCATTGATAAGAGTACGTGCCATTGTGATGTTCCTTTAGTATGCGTATGCGAAGATTATTTGCGCTCCGATCCACACTAAATCCACTGGCACTGTAAGAAGCGTTCTATCTGTATTTAAGTAGTAGCTTGTTGGCGCTTGGGTCACACCATTGATTGAAAGTATTCGCATACCTTCAGGAGCCGCCGCAGGATTCAAATTGATGAGAATATCATTCTGTGCATTCAGTACAGTCATTTCTGCGTATGTTGCATTCACACCTGTACCTGCGACGATGCTTTGTAGTCTTTCTTCAAGTCCTTGCACCAATGGAATATTCGATGGAAAAACTGAAGGTGGATCAACGACTCCAGTCCATGGAACCTTATCAACTATTCCGTCTTTATCAGTATCATAGATTGAAGTAAACATCAAGTCTTTCAATCCGTAGATGGGTATGTTTTCAGTGTTATCAGGAAAAGTTCCAGGTGGCTGAGGTACAGGAACCTCTGAAGAATTCGTCACTCCATACTGAAAAACTGGTTTGGAAATAGGGCCTTTTGAGAGTATCAGTACTGTCATGGAATGTTAGTTGAAGAAATTTCGCCAGAAGTAAAGGCAGCAGTGTTTCCTGCATCCCATGAAACAACAAACATTTGCATCGAACTCGAATATGAGACTCCAAATCCTGCAGTGTTTAGGTTGGTGAAAATCTCATCATACAAATTGATGATAGTCGATGCTGGAACACCTGGAAATCCAAAAGTAATATTTGTATTTCCCAGTACTGCTGATTTATCAATGGATTGCTGAATTTGTAATGCTAGTTCAGTAACAGAAGTCTTCCTCAAATCATTTCCGTTAGTAAGACACAGGTAAATTTGTGCAGCTGTGAATCCTGCACCGAGTTGTGAAATCATCCCTGGATATGATCGAGTGATGTTTCGCAAATCCTGCCATGACATATCAGGATAGTCCCAAGAGATTGTTAAGGTTCCTGCATTACCATCGTAAACAGTGATAAACCCTCTGCCAACATACCCCGCTACCAAATCATACACAACATCAGGAATTTGATCAGTGTAACCATAAACTGGTACATCTGTAGAGTATTTGAATTGATACTGGTTTCTAGTGGCGATTATCTGAGCATCAATGCCAGCAACTAAACCATCGTAATTTGGTATGACGGTTGGGAGTTCAAATGTATTCCCGCCGTTCTCAATAGTGAAGGTTGTCATTAGTAATCTGCCGTTGAACTGAAGACAACATGTTGTTTTGAACCATCGCTAAAGAAGACAGTGGTTCTTGATTTACCTAGTGCGCTAGGAACATTCACAGTTCCAACAATCGTGCTTGGGAAGAACGGCGCAGAGATAGTACCAGTTGAAGGTGATGAGATTTTCCACACGAAGAAGCATGGAGCAGAAGGAAGATTGAAACTAAATGTAGTAGCAACAGCACTTGTCAGAGTTGTTGAAACAGATTCGTATGATGTCAAATCAAGAGTGGCAGTTGAACCAACACTACTATAATCATGAGAGGTACCTAGGAAGACTGATGCTGTCACTGGTCCTGTGAATATCTGTCCATGACTTAGAGTTGAAGCTAGAGTGGGATTAGGATATGTTCCCTGCAGATCACCACCAGCTGATCCATTTGGTGGGAGGGCTGAAGGTGTACCAGAAAGGTCTGAGTAGTTTCCAGTAGTTGCAACCGTGGAGAATGAAGAAGGAACACCATTCAACTTAGTC
>Ga0105239_10010559_pt1 | contig 10324 bp, 9 predicted proteins | sample KBSC44metaG_FD_92761 | JGI IMG/M metagenome (GOLD analysis project Ga0105239, IMG submission 92761) | Corn rhizosphere microbial communities from Kellogg Biological Station, Michigan, USA - KBS C4-4 metaG | ecosystem: Host-associated > Plants > Roots > Rhizosphere > Soil | place: Michigan, USA...
GCATATTCTCCAGGCAAAGGATGGTTGCGTAGAGCATGGAAATTTGAACGATACTGCGCTTGACGGAGGGCGTGCAGTCCGTGTCGCTTTTCATCCAGTTCATACTCAACAAGAACTCTCTGAGCCTCTTGAATCTTCTAGACCCTCCTGTTGGTCGCTCGTCCCCTTGTCCTCCGGTTCGATCCAGTCATCAGTGTACCAACCACCGAAGTCCATGACCCAGACAATTTAATCCTCGTCAATGATCATGTTGTTCAGTGAAACATCGCCCCAGATGACGCCGTTGTCGTGCAAGATAAGTACCATGTCCTCGATTTCATAATACCCTCGCTCGCCGCAAAGTTACGGCGAGTGATAGTTTTTCGGGTCCGTTGACTCGATCCACGATTGTTCCACAATTAGGATGGATAGCGGAGAGATAAGACAGTTGACACAACCACGATCACAATCGTTGTCGTCAAGAAGAATCATTTGCAGCTGCGGCAAGAGGAGTGCTTGGCTAAGAATCAAGATTTCCCTGAGAGAATTGGAATAGCCGAAAAATTTCTCGAATATAGTAAATATATGGAAGCTTGTCGACGCCAGCCAGAACAGGTTTCTGCCCTCACGTCATGCCAAGAGCCCAGGGCTTGTTAAATAAGTCACCTGGGACGCAAGGCTGTCGCATGTACACCTCAGGATGGACGTTGCCCCCTTTCCTCTCGAAGATCCTTGCCAGAGACAAGGGCTCTCATCGCGTGCGAGATCCATGAGCCTCTCAAGCGATGAACCGATGTTCCAGGCGCAGGCCGAGGAATCTACTATATCTACCGTAGCATACACGATTGTCATTTTACCTCTTTGCGGGCTGTGCTGGCTATTGTTTGTCCGATTACCCCGGAGTGGGTTCCTGACGCTACTATGGGTGGCAATCCCGGTGCTGCGCACTGTCGTAGACAGTCCAAACTACTTCCCGGGATCTTCGTCCTCGCTCTCGTCCTCCGACGCATCTTGCCCGTCTTCTGGCTGGAGCGGCTGGCCAATTTCGACACCCGGGACACTCCCTTTGATCTCTGGTGCAAACTCCACCACGTTTTCGTCCTCGTCTTGCATGTCAATGACGACTGGCCTGATGACGACGCGCTCTCCGGCACCACCGAGAAACTTCTGCTTCTTCCTCTTCGTGACGGGTTTGATGTCTGACGTGAACCAACGGTCTTCACACCACAGCCCGTCCATTGCGAGCACCAGGCCGCCCTCTTGTGTCTGGGTGAAAATTAACGCACTGTCAGCCATTATACTCAGTTCGATGTTGGGAGAGGATGGCATCTTACCAGATCTTGGACGTTCCATGCCTCCGACTTCTGGTTAGTCCACCACTCCTGCGTTACCTGGACGTTCCCCTGGCCCAAGGCTTGTGCGTTTACGTCCAGGGTCAAGGATGTTTCGTTGCCTGTCAACAATGCTACCGCGCGGGAATCGGCACTGTAGGTCTTTGTCACGAGCCAGAGTCCCCTGCCAATGCGAGTGTGGTTTTTAAGCACGGCTCGGCCGTTTTTCACCAGCCACAACAAGTGCGGCGGAGCGGCTTGGTGGTGGACCACATTTCCTGCGGTGACCATGATGGCTCCGTGTTCGCCTTCCCGGCGGTAACCAATCGTGACGCCTCCACCTGCGGGCAGCGCTGGCGTCCTTCGCCCTCGGTTAGGATGTTTACAAGAAGTGTGCAGACGTTCAAATTCAAGAATGGTTGTGGGGGGGATCTGACACTGGACTTACGCCACATTTCCTCCGACGGTACCCTCAATCCTCTTCATGTTTTCCGACTTCCGCAAGGGCCACCGCTCTTCCCCAGGGTCGGCTGTAACGTTAATTCCCTCGATGTAAGTATAGCCGGCTTTCTCAACCTCGTCCTTGTCGGTTATGTCAACGACAAGTTGCCAGTCACCTTGCTCATCGAAGTAGCCGCACATGCCCGGGCGAACTTTGGTGTTTGCGACCTTCTTCCAGAACGCCCATCCCTCGGGTTGGTACTTGAAGCAGTCAGCGAATATGACATCCCAATCCTTCTTGCGAGACATTGTGTCATGAGAAGTCAATTGTTAGTTAATTCAGCTTGTACACTCTTTACGTGGTTGCAATGAAGGGAAGAAAACCAACATCGTCAATCAGGCTGAAGAACTCGGCGAGGTTGCCGTGAGGTAGCTTTCAGCCACAACACGTGTCGAGATGATAGAGGTTCAAATCTAGGCGAGTCGAGCCTTCCCATGATTGGCCTGGACTTTGAAGTTTGCTTGCTTTTTCATGGGTGCCCCATGTCCCTGCCCTTGGCAGCTCAGAGCACCGTGTGGCAAATGGCGAGATCGATGCGTCTCTAATTTTCAGCCTTGAACTGATACTCTGGCAACTAGAATTCCCTAAATATGCCTAATACATTTGCACATACTGTCGCGCGGCGGGATTTCCTGTGTCGGATCACTCCGCCTTGAGGAGTCCAACATCTCTTCCGTAGTTCCATTCGATGTAGATAACAGGGAATATGTGCATTTACACAGGTCCAAGTGCGCCCGAGGACGTAGCTTCTACAGACTCCGATGTCCTTCTCTGAGAGGGCCGAATCTCTCTTCACGCGGTTTTGCGTGTTGTCGGTATTAATAGTTTCGTGAACAGGCTTAGAATGCCCCCTTGCCAGCCAAAGTGCTCTTTCACTCGGTCCTTCAGAACAGGTTCAACCCAGAGAAACCGGAGGATGAATATGGCCAGTAACGTAAAGGGAAGTGCGAAAGAAAGCCAAATGACTAGGTATGATGACGCTGGGCGGTCGCCGAAGATACCGGCGGCAATCAATGACTGCCTCGCACGTTGAGAATTCAGCTCCTTCTTGTCGTTGTGCACAGAAGGGGGTGGGGTTGATATGTACTTACCGAGACGAAGATTCCAGGCAGAAAGAGAACAATCACATAGGCTGTCCCCCGCAGATGATTCTGTGAGATGTATTGCAACTTTGCAGAGCTGAAGGCGATGGTGGTACGCTGGGTGGCTAAACTATTGCTTTGGTTTGTTAGCCTATTCCTTTGATTTGTTAGTAATTCATCAAGACGATCGAAGAGAAGTGCCGCCTGTTTCTCGTATCTTTCTAATTTCCATTGAAAGTTTTCGAGTTGTCGCTGGAAGTCTTCACCGAACGCGGCTTCGATGTGTTGTAACCAACGGCTGGGGACCTCTCCAACGAACACAACACCCTCTGGGCGTCCCGCTCGATCGCGTGCCATACTTAAATCCGATATTGTTGAAAGGTTGATCGACAAGCCAGTACGGATCAAACGTAATTTAGATAGTAGGGTATCTGGGAGAGCTTCTGGCAAACCTTCACGGCCCAATTTCTCCTGTCACAGCGTTAGGTCGTCGGGAAATGCGAAAAGGTAGGGTGGAGCTTACAATTCCCCATATGCTTTCTTCGACTTCTGTTAGAGCCATAGTCCATCCAATCGTACAGAGATTCAGCATCTCAACTATGTTTGCACCGATGTTGTACTTGGCTTGGCGTGCGTCCGGGGGTACATTTGGCAGTGAGGCTGATGCATAGTCCTCCATCACCAGACAGATGTTGTGATGTTCGCGCATGTGATAAATGATAGCGATATGATTGACGGCCCAGTCCAGGACGCCAGGGACGCTGTGATCCTCTTGCTGTCTGCAAACATTTCGCAACGAGAATAAGATTCTTATGCCATCTCTGAGGGGGGGTGAAAGTCCAAAACTATAAGCAGTTTCGAACTTTTGGGAAAATGGCCCCATTTGGGATAGGATTCCCAACATGCTGTAGCCGAGCTCGAGGGAGTTTATAGTCTTCTCAAATTCTTGGAACCATAATGATGCGTCTATATCCGCAATATTGGATGCGGTCATAAAACGGAGATCCTGAACGTGGCTATGTTGCTTGTTTTAGCTAAGCGTAGCGTCGACCTATTACCGATGATTTTAGCTTACTGAACGTGAACCCCAAACCTATCTAGAAATCCAGTTGTCCGGAAATCGTGGGATACTAAATGTGGTAAGCACACTCCCTCCATAGTCGTGGATAGATCTTACTGGAGATCGACGGGATTCGCGGCACAATTCTCGAAAGGCTGTCATTGTCCGGGGCCTCTCGTAGGTACCGTACAAACGCTGGCTTATCGAAAGTGAACGACGCATTGATGGCAAGAGACCACTCCCGGTCTTCAGTAGGTCGCTGGAACCTCGAAGCAAGGAGGGAGCCCATTGTTCGAATAGTTGGATCGTACTGCCTAGCGACTACGAGGCTCAATGTCTTGAGGCTGAAGTTGACGCCCACGAGCATGGACCACACGCGAGGGACGGGACGCGTGTTGTTGCGCCCGCGTGGGGTCGGACACGCTTTACCCTTCGCGGCTTGAACGAGCATGAGTTTAGCCCAGCAGCCTTATAATATTATGTACCTAGGGATATTCGTTTATGGCTCGTTACCACTTACTGGCGACTATGCGCTTATTTCAAGAAGGGATATTTAATTTCGCCGCTATACCCTCTTTCCCACTTATACCATAAGAGTACATATTAGAATGGAATTTCGGGACATCGTATGATGGGAGTTCGCGCTGAAGAAGCAATAGATCTCGCAATATCTCAACCGACAACACACCAAAGGCCCTTCTGTCCGAGATAACCAAATGTGCTGCATTGCTTGAAGCGAAGTACCCTCCCCCAGCCTCCCCCTAAGAAAGTCGCTGTTATATTCTTCCTCTGGCCAAGTTACGGACTTGGCGCTGACTGACCTGCTGAGTCTTCCTTTGGGCCAGGTCTTGGAACCGGTCGTTGTTGAGATTCATCAACCATTTCCCCCATCCTGACCAGGACGGAACGTCCGAGGAAGCTCTGTCGTTGATGACAGAAAAGGCTTCCTGGAAGGCGGTGACGGCATTGGAAACCTGCATCCCAGTCTTGCTTGCCACACCATTCCTGTAAGCCTTCCGCTTTGTCAAACGCTCTCTGTCTTCCATGTCTCGTTCACGCTCCGCCAGTCTGCGTTCCGTGAGCAGTACAGACTCCTGATGTCTCCGTTCCCTTTCTGCTACAGCATTCGCCCTCTGGTCGAGCTCTCCGAACGTCTCTTCCTTGATTCTCAGTTGTGCCTCGCGTTCTAACAGTTCTAGACTCCTTTGTTGTAGAGATTCCTCACGTTTTCGAGCCTCTTCTCTCATCGCAGTCGCCCTCTCCCGTTCTTGAATTATTAGTTGTTCCTCGCGTTTTCTTAGCTCTTGATTCTTTTGTTGCAGAGATTCCTCACGTCTTCGGGCCTCTACCTCCATGGCATTCGTTCTCTGCTCAAGCTCCATGGCTTTCTCGCTCTTGATTCTCTGCGCTTGTTCGAGCTCTAACAGCACTTGTTCCAAAAGACGAACAGCTTCCTCTCTCTCAAGGAGCCTTTCCTCCATGTCCTTCAACTGTATTTCTGCTGCCTCCTCTTCCTCTTTCTCTCCCTGCGCTATAAACCCAAGCTTTTGTGGAGTTTTTACGATGTCACCCTCTTTCTCCGGTGCTGTCTCGAACACGGACGGCTTACTCTCATCGGGAGGCATCGACATCTGCCCCAATTTCTTAGATGATGAGAGGTTTTTAGCAATTTGCATCATTCCGACAGCTCGACCAGGGGCCAGGAGATTATCAGAGCGCACGACGCCCAGGTTCTCGTATGACGTATTATGTTCAATCGTCTGCCAGAGCCAAATGGGGACTGTAACAAGAAGGAGGCTGGAGTCGCTCTCGAAAACAGCATGACAGACCACCTTGTCCACAATCTCCACTTCGATGCTATCGACATTCTCGGGTCTCTGTTCGAACATCGCCATCCAATCCTCCGTCAAGAGCTGTTCAGCGGGATTCCGCAATCGGATCTTTACTAAAATACGGGCATCGGATAGGTCTGAAAGCTCATCAATCGTAGACTTGATTACCCTGGGCGCCGAGACGATCGAAGCGCTCGACGAACCAATTCCGGAGTCGCCATCAGGAATGCTAACTGCGTCAGTCGGTTGTGGACGCGTCCATTTCCCGCTCTCGAGGAAGATGCCGGTTCGGAACGAGACACCGGAATATCTGCGCCACAGAGGAGCTTGAACCAGTTTGTGTTTTCGCGTATTTATTGTAGACGTTAGTAATGTATGGTACCAGTTAGCGCCCTGTCCACGTTGATCGCTTCGTTTCTCGAGCTCCTCTGCCAATGCCTTCGTAAATGAGCTGTCCTTCAGAGCAGAGGCTTGTTCCAGCGCACTCGAGGAGCAAAGGATTTCGGACCGTTTCGGCCACTTCAGGAACTCGCCCTCCTCAATCATGGCCAGGGCGTAGCAACAATCGAACAGGAAAAGAACGTCAGCGCGCATGTTCATCAGCATTGGTTGACATTGCCGGAATTGCAAGCGATGACTTGGGGCTGTCTGCGTCGGTTGCCACACGTATGGAGCCGATGTCTCCTCGGGCTTCTTACCATCCAGCGTAGCACCGTGCCCGGCATAGTAGAGAATGAGCAGATTCGACTGATCCCTGACGCTGACTTTCTCGATCACTTCGTCCAGCTTCTTCCTGAAATCGTTGTATATGTCATAGTCGTCCTTTTTGGCACTTCGCTTATTGTCCAAAAGATGGGTCTCTACCTCATAGCCGTACTCGCCGAAAACACGGCCGAGGTAGCCCGCATGACCCTTCAAGTGAGAAACATCGCTAGCCGCCCAATATACCATCAGGACCACGACGCGCGTGTACTTTATATCGACCGCCGGTAGCTTGCGCAGCGCGTTGTTCAGGTCCTGCCTCCATGTCCGCAGATTCTCCAAGTGATCCTGCGTTGGCGAGATGCAGCCACACCCCACTGCTGCCTCGCGGGAAATGTTCGAGCTGGTGGCCACATCCTGAGACTCGGGAGACTCGGGGTTTAAGGGACGCCCTTGAATAGCTTCGTCATCGGCAGGTGCAGCGCCACCATGTGGGGGGTCTTGTGGAGATTCAAGGGGATTCGCAAGGGCCTCAGCATCCATCGTTGGAAGAGTGGAGGAAATGTTCACGGCCGAGCTCCATGCTTTGTTTCACAGCCTTATCATGGGTGCCGGAGACCACTTCTTGACGCAACAACACGACATCAACAGGCTAACCTCTGCCTGTGCAAGGCTGCCCTCGTTGCATGGTGCATGGGAAGCGGGGTTGACCCACAGTGGAAAGGGGTCATGGAGGCAAATCTTGATGTCGAGGGCAATCCAAAGCCAACTCAACAGTGGCATTAACACACGTGACATCGCGTAAGGCACGCGTTCCGTGTTGCTCGCGATATGACCAATCAGGGCGTAAGTAAGACGTCGCCATCACCAATGACTGATGTTGGAGCATAACTGTGAAATATCATGTCAGCCCGGTGGTGGTATGATTCATCTCCCCCTCCAGGCATATATATGAGTTAAAATAAAAGGTCACTCTGCGAAGGGAGTAATACGGAATTCATCCAATTCTCGTTGTACACCAGCAGCCCGGAGGCTGGGAAACCCGATTGTGCTGCTAGAGTGCTCTAATTAGAGCCATCTTCCCTCTCCAGCCGTCTTCTACAAAACACCGTTCCTTTCCCCAAAGTCCTCCGGTTTCTACGAGAAGGCAAAGCCGATCCAACAACATGCCAGTGACGGAATTCCAAGAGGTCTGTCCCTCCCCACATCACACCTCACACCTCCCGCTCCCCCTCCCCTGATATAAAATCAAGGCTAACAACCTTCCTTGTTTTCGGATATATAGCGAGTCTACGCCCATCTGCTGAGCATACCAGCGGGTAAAGTGACGACCTACGGCAATCTGGCACGGGCGTTGAACTCGTCGCCTCGGGCCGTGGGAGGTGCGCTGCGTTGCAATCCGTTCGCCCCGGAAGTACCTTGCCACCGGGTGATCGCGACGGATGGCTTCGTGGGCGGGTTCAAGGGGGATTGGGAGAAGGCTCCTTCTGGTGTAAATCAGAGTATGAAACTGGATCTTTTAAGAGAGGAGGGCGTCAATTTCACTCCGGAAGGAAAATTGATTGTGACGGATAATGTTTGGTTTGATGGTCCATGGGACGTGAAGAAATCGAAAACTGTGTACAAAAGTATCAAAGACAAGGAGAAGTAGCAAAGTGATGATTAGTTGATTTTATTGCTTAAAAGGATGAAACCATCTATTGCACCAAAAAAGCAAAAGAACTGCAGATGCCCATGTTGTTTAGCACGCCATCATTCCAATATCCGGGCCACGACGCAAAGAAAGATTCGAACGAGGATGACCTTCCGTTCTGGCCAATCCTCAACCAATTTAATCATAAACCGTTTTGCCAAATGTAGTCACCCAGTGGCTCAACCAATTTACAACAGGGAGGCTCCAACGAGCATAGAGAATACCGTAATGGCACCACAGACCAAAGGAGCTAGTGACCATTCCGGTGCGATCAATGCAGAAGCAGCGTTGGAAGTGTTAGAACCCGAGTTAGCGGTGCTTGTGGCAGATCCGCTACCAGCAGTGGCAGTTCCAGTGGATGCACCACCAGCATTTTGAGAGCCGGGGCCGGAAAGACCAGGGCCAGTGCCAGCACCATTTGAGGATGTCATGTACTGCTTTGCGCCATCAGGAATAGCTGGAAGACCGCTGCCCTTGACCTGCCAGTTGGGCGAAGAGAATGCTGGGCAGTCAGAGACAGCTTGGGTGCTGGAGTAACCACCGTCACCCTGAGGATTGGGGGTCTTGGAGAATTGGTCAGCCAAAGTCTGGAAGTCGGGCAATTCCTTGGGGGTGGAACCGCTGAGATCGATCAAGCCGTAGTTGCTAGGCTCCTGGGAGTACTCATAAACCAAGCCGCCAGAGTAAACGCCAGTCATTTGGGTGCTGTAGAGGGCCTCGACCTCACCAAAGTCCCGCTTGTTTGTGTTGCATCCGTACTCAGAGAGGAAGATAGGAAGGCCATAACCGGTGAAGTTCTTAACCTTTTGGTCCCATCCGGAAACTGTGAAACTGGATGGGTCGCACCAAGAGTAGTCGTTGAAGGCAAAGAAATCCGAGCGCTCATCATCAGTGCCGCAGTTCATATAATGAGCCATCTCCATACGATTCTCGCTCACATCGGCAGCCGAGTAGCCAACAGGAATGGTACGGTATCCACGGCTGCGGATGTACTGGCGGATGTCTCTGGTGACAGCCTTGATGTAGGGAGCGGTGATGGAGGTTTCAGGATCGTTGATGACCTCGTTACCAGAGAAGAAAGCCAAAGTATTCGTATATTTCTGGAATTTATCAATGGTTGCAAAGATGTTCTGGAGGTAAGCAGCATTGTATGAAGGGCCGGGATTGGCTCGGTTGAGTGAGTAGAGAGGAGTGTTGACATCGAGGACGAGGTAGATGCCAGCATCTGCCAAGGCGCTCATGCATTCGTCGTGATCTGCAGAGTTGTCGACGGTGTAGACACGAATGGTGTTGATTCCCAATTTTTTGAAGTAGTCAATGTCTCGAGCACATCCTTTTGCGTCGGCAATGGGATCAGCAACATCGGAAGAACCACCAGGCTGGTAGTCGACGCCACGGATATAGAATCGGTCATTTCCGGCGAAGAAGGCTGTTGAACACGTCAGAACAAGGGTTGGAGTATAGAGAAGACGTGGAATGACATACCGTTGCCTTTGACCGCGACGGCGGGTAAATCGGCTCTGGGCTTCAAGGCAGAGGCAGCAACAGCGCCGGCGCCGAGAGCGGCAGCAGCGAAAACTGAGGTCCGCATGATGAAGATACACGCTTTCTAAAGGTGGGCAGGTAAAAAGAATCCTCTCGTGAAACGTATGTCAAGGAAGCCAAGTAGAGGCTAGAAATGGCAAGGGACTTGGTATAAGGGGCACCAAGAAATCTTGTGCAGTCGGGATCCGAAAGAGTGAGAATTCCCAACAAAAGAGAGCAATTGTAATTAGAATTGTGGTAGTGAAAACGAAGGAGGAGCGACACCGTGAAGCAGGAAAAGGACGGTGAAATGCCCAAACACGAAAGGATGGCAGGAAGAAGAGGTTGTCGATAGCGAGAGGCAAGAACTTGCAAAGCGTGGTGACAAAGGCAGGCACGACGAAGTATCGACGATCCATGAGCTGTGCACGCCCTGTACGGGTAAGTGGTACGGGCGCTGGAATTCAACGCAGGCAGGGGGCGCAGGGGTCCAATTGGCTTTCCCCCTGTTTGTTTCTCCAGTTCAGCAGTTTTGGCTCAAGCCTCACCCGCCGTTCGCCAGCCCCAACCCCTGGAACACTTGAGCTTCATCCCTGTCAATCCCTATCCCATCCCTGAA
>Ga0105239_10010563_pt1 | contig 10322 bp, 8 predicted proteins | sample KBSC44metaG_FD_92761 | JGI IMG/M metagenome (GOLD analysis project Ga0105239, IMG submission 92761) | Corn rhizosphere microbial communities from Kellogg Biological Station, Michigan, USA - KBS C4-4 metaG | ecosystem: Host-associated > Plants > Roots > Rhizosphere > Soil | place: Michigan, USA...
CCACCGGCCTGCTCGATCTCCGGCGGCTCGGCGACATGTTGCAACGAATACATGGCCGCATTGTCCATCGGGAACTCGACCGGGTTTCCCCATTGGCGGTGCCGGTGATGCTGGAAATCGGTCGCGAGTCAGTTTATGGCGAAGCTTCCGACGAGTTGCTGGCGGAAGCCGCCGATGAACTCGTCAGGGAAGCGACGGGATAGAGCTTGGCGGGGCCTTCATTCCTATTTTCGGATCGAGCATTGCCCGTGCCGGGGGCTGCCCTCGAAGTAGCGGGAGTTCAGCTCGTGGCTGATCTCTCCGGAGCCCTGTTCTGGGAAGAGCAGAAGCTGCTCGCGGTTTCCGACCTGCACTTTGAAAAGGGATCGAGTTTCGCCCGGCGCGGTGTCCTCTTGCCGCCCTATGATACCGGGGCGACCCTAAGCCGGCTCGCCTCTGTGATCGCCCGACACGATCCGAAAATTGTGATTGCGCTTGGCGACAGCTTCCATGACCGGGACGCCCATCAGCGTCTGTCCGCGACTGATCGGGAACTGATGAGCTCGCTGCAATCGGGCCGCGACTGGATCTGGATATCAGGCAATCACGATCCGGATCTGCCGGCGGGGCTAGGCGGCACGGTGGCCGATGAGGTCGCGATCGGGCCGTTGAGCTTCCGCCACGAACCGACCGGGGCAGAGGGCGAAATCGCCGGTCACCTGCATCCCAAGGCCCGTGTCGCCATGCGAGGCCGCACGGTGGAACGCCGATGTTTTGCGAGCGACGGTGCGCGCGCGATCATGCCGGCCTTCGGCGCCTATGCCGGGGGTCTCAATATCCGGGATGACGTGTTCTCGAGGTTATTCAGAACGGCTGACCTGACGGCGCATGTGCTCGGCGATGCCCGGTTGCATGTCATCGCGGCGGCGCGTTGTCGCTGAATGCAGGCGGGCCAGCGATAGCTTGTGATGCTGTCGTGGCTCGGGCAAGGTCGGTGCCGGCGCCAAAGAGTGCTAGCTCGGTCGGAAGCTGGGATTTTGGGATGAATCGTCGCAAGAATAAACATCATCATCAGGCTCACCCATCGGAAAGATCGGCGGCCAATGGCGCCCCATCGGGCGGTTCTTCCCGCTTTAGCCGCTTTCTGAAGACGCTTGGTCCCGGGTTGATAACCGGCGCATCCGACGATGATCCATCAGGGATCGGCACCTACAGCCAGGCGGGCGCCCAGCTCGGATATCATGTCGGCTGGACCATGCTGCTGACCTTTCCGCTGATGGCGGCGATTCAGGAAATATCGGCGCGTGTCGGCCGCGTGACCGGGCATGGTATCGCCGGCAATGTTTGCCGCTATTATTCGGTGCCCTTGCTCAACGCAGTGGTCACTCTCTTATTCATCGCCAATACGATCAATATCGCTGCCGATCTCGGCGCGATGGCGGATGCGACCCGGCTTCTGATCGGGGGACCCAGTCTCCTTTATGTCGTGCTGTTCGGCGTCGTCTCGGTGCTGGCGCAGATCTTCCTGGATTATGAACGCTATGTTTCGGTGCTGAAATGGCTGACGCTAAGCCTGTTTGCCTATGTCGCGGCGTTGGCTTTCGCCAAGATTTCATGGGGCGATGCCCTGGTCGGCGTTCTGCTGCCCCGCGTCAGCTGGAATCTTGATTACTTCACGACCATCGTCGCCATCTTGGGGACCACGATCTCTCCCTATTTGTTTTTCTGGCAGGCCTCGCAGGAGGCGGAGGATCAGCGGGTCGACGAGACCAAGCGCCCGTTGATTGAGGCGCGATATGGCGCACGCAAGGAATTCTCCCGCATCAGGGCGGATACCGTGGCCGGCATGGCGTTTTCGAACGTTATTGCCTTGTCGATCATCGTCACTGCCGCCGCGACGCTGAACGCCACTGGGCGAACCGATATCCAGACTTCGGCCCAGGCCGCCGAAGCCTTGCGGCCGATCGCGGGCAAGTTTGCCGAGATCATCTTCGCGTTGGGGATTGTTGGTACCGGATTGCTCGCCATTCCCGTGCTGGCAGGCGCGACCGCCTATGCCGTGGGTGAGGGACGCCGCTGGCCGGTTGGCCTCGCCCGAAAGCCGAAGGAGGCGGCCGCCTTTTATGGCGTGCTGGCGTTGTCGGCGGCGATCGGGATTGCGCTAAATTTCACGCCGATCAACCCGATCTCGGCATTGTACTGGAGCGCGGTAATCAATGGCGTGCTCGCCGTTCCCGTGATGGTGCTGTTGATGTTCATGGTGCGCCGAAAAGATGTGATGGGCCGTTTTATCGTTGGCGGGCGGCTTTATTGGCTGGGCTGGCTTGCCACCGCCGCGATGTCGCTCAGCGTGCTGGCGATGGGAGCGACATTCCTTCTATGAAAGCACGAAAAGAAATGCCGCTCAGTCTCTTCGGAACACGATCGACGCCATCCAGCCCGTCATCAGGGCCATGAAGGCCGTGGCGAGTCCGTAAGTGAGCCCATTCTGCCGCGCTGTGGTTGCGACAAACTGTTCGAACCCCACCTTCACGATCTCGAATGCGGTTTCGGCGTGCGTGATCAGCGCTCCGCCTGCAAATAATTGGATATCGACATGATAGGTGCCGGTCGCGACTTCGGCCGGAAGAGGGATGCCCGTTCGGAATAATGTCGGGGTCAGAAAGGTCACCGCTGACATATCCTCGCGGTAGAGGCCGCGTTCAGCTCGCAATCGCACAAAGGCCCGGCGGAAGGCGTCATTAGGAACGACGTCGGCATAATCCAGTCCGAGCCGCTGGGTCAGGCGGACATTATCGAGCCCAAGCTTCTGGCGGCGGGCGATTTCAGGCGAGGCAATCGCCTCAAGCGGCCGGTTTGAGAACACCGCCAGGTAATCCGGCACCTGAATGAATTCGCGATAGTCGGTGTTGACCCAGATGCCGAATTTGCGCTCCTTGCGGCGCGTCACCATGTCGGCGCGCGGCCCGCTGATGGTGACGACAAGGTCATAGCCTGGTCGACCCGGTGGAGTTTCGGCATCCTTCTCGATCGAGCCGAACAGCACGAGCTCCTCGCCGGAATAATTTGGCGTGACCGTGACACGCTGGTTGGAGACCGACACGATCAAGCGTTCGGCTCGGGCGCAAGGCAGCGTGATGGCGCTGGCTGCTAGCAGGCAGGTGGTGACCGAGAGGACCAGAGGGAGCCACCTCATTCGGAGATCCCAAGTTCGCGGATGGTGAAGAGGTCATCAGGCCGGATCACCAGCTCGATCACGAAACGGATGCCGACAGCCAGGATCAACAGTCCAAGCAGGAGCCGTAAATGCTCGCCGCGGATGCGCTGGCCAGCGCGGGCGCCGAACTGGGCGCCGGTGACGCCGCCAACCATCAGGATCAGCGCCAGCACGGCGTCGACCAGATGATTGGTTGCCGCGTGCAGCAGCGTGGCGATCAGCATGGTCACCAGGGTCAGTACCATCGAGGTGCCGATCACGGTCGAGGTTGGCACCCGCAGCAGATAGATCATGGTCGGGATCAGGATGAACCCACCGCCGATTCCCATCACTGCACCGATAAAGCCGATGATTAATCCGACCACGACGACGGGAATGACCGAGAGATAGATTTTCGAGCGCTTGAACCGGATCTTGAACGGCAGCGCGTGAATCCATCCATGGTTTCCCGCCCGTCGTATCCGGACCGGGGTGCCGCGTCGGACGCGGATCATGGCGCCCAGCCCTTCCCAGAACATCAATCCGCCAACCGTGGTCAGCAGTACGACATAGGACAAGGCGATCATGAGATCGAGCTGGCCGAGTGATCGGAGCAGCGAGAACGTGCCTACGCCAAGCGCCGTGCCCATGACGCCGCCGGTCAGCAGGACAAAGGCAAGCGCGGGATCGATGGCCCTTCGCCGCCAATAAGAGATGGCGCCCGAAAACGAGGATGCCGCGATATGGCTCGCCACCGAGGCGACGGCAACCGCCGGCGCGATGCCGACAAAGATCAGCAGCGGCGTCATCAGAAATCCGCCACCAATGCCGAACATGCCGGAGACAAAACCGACGGCAGCGCCCATCGCCAGGATCAGGAAGACATTGACCGGCAGGTCGGCAATCGGAAGGTAAAGCTGCACGGGTCCGCTTTTGGATGTTTGCCGAAAGCCAATGCTCGCGGCGCGCTGAGAGGGCTATGAATTCGACCGTTCAAAACGACCGAGGCTTCCTGAATAGCCGAATTCGCAAGCCTGCGGCACCGTAGAATTGGCCTGAGGTTAGCCTTTTTGCCGCTGCGGCCAATCAGCTAACGCGGGATTGTTGGGAGCGTTTCGGCGCGAGCCGTGATGAGGTGCATATCAACTGCATTCTCGGTGCTGAGCCAGTGAACGTCGCGGGTTTCCGACATCGCCTCCACGATGGCAGGCGAAACACCCATCTTCGTCATGTAGCCCAGGATCGCGCCGGCGGTCCGCCGCGTTTCCGCGACCGGGTCCTGACCGGATGTGGTTGTGACAAAGCGATGAACGCCTAATTCCGAGCCCTCGATCCCGATGCGCGCTTTCCCCCCGGCATAAGCCAGCACGCAGGCGCTGGCGCAATAGGACGGGATGATGCGATCTGAAGCGTCAAGGATTCCGACGGCGGTATCGAGCCCCCGGGCGCGAATGAGCTCACCCATGATCATCGCCTGATTGAGATCGCCGCCCGGCGAGGAAAGCAAAACGAGACTTCCCGCCGGTATCTTTATCTCGTCCAGCCTGTCGCGAAACCAGCTCGCCGAGGAGGCGCCGATCCTGCCGCCGATCGAAAGGATGCGCTGACCGTGGAGATCGCCTGATCTCGCCGACATCGTGCTGGAAGGCGCATAGTACTCCTTCCAATAGGCCCAGCCTTCCGGGCGCGAGAGATCACGATAGGCTCGTATCCCGACACCGGAAATCAAAAGCAGAAAGACGATGACTGACCACAAGGGCCGCCGGGATCGTCGCAGCCCGGGCACGCGCCCAGGGAGGCCGGTCGGCCCGCGTCGCGCGATAAGTGGGCCGGTCGGCCGTTGGAAATGCTGAACCGGTTCATTTCGAGGATCGTTGGCAGGCAAGGCGGCCTCGTGCCAGGGAAGCAAGGTTGCCCAATGGTCAGGCAACAACCGTTTGCCATCCGAAAAGGCCGGTGTCCACCAGCGCGTGCTGTGCCTGGCAGCACGCGCGTAATTTCTGCTAGGACTTGGCTGCGGGCCGCTTACCGAGCGGGCTCTTTGCCGCCGTCTTGGCAGTGGTCGCTTTGGCGGCCGCCGGAGCCTTGCTGTCCCATCCGCCAGCGGGCGCCGGTACATTGACCGCGTTATCCGGCTGGGGGTCGACGGTGAAGGTCTGGATCGCGAGCTTTGCGGCAGCAAGTGATTGAGGATCGAGACGTTTGGCGACATCGTCCCGTTTACGTGTTGCATCCGCATCGCCTTGTGCAGCCGCCAGGCTGAACCATTTGAAGGATTCCGCGAGGTTCTGCTCTACGCCGATGCCGCGCGCGTAGAGGATGCCGAGATTGAACTGGCTGTCGGCGATGCCGTGATCGGCCGCCTTGCGGAACCATTGTGCCGCGCTCTTGAAATCCGCGCCCTTGCCGCCACCATCGGCATAGAGCACCGCGAGATTGTGCATGGCCTTGGCGTTGCCGCGTTCGGCGGCCTGCGTGTAATAGCTGCGCGCGAGGTCGACGTCTTTCTTTACGGCAAGGCCTTTTTCATAGAGCGTCCCGAGCCGGAAGATCGCAGGTACGATGCCGGCCTGGGCGGCGCGCTGATACCATTTGGCGGCTTCGTCAAAATTAACCGGGACACCTTTGCCTTCGGCGAAGCGCACGCCGACTTCATAGGCCGCGGCGGGATCGCCTTTCAGGGCGGCCGCCCGAAGCAGCGGGCCACCAAGCGAATCCGGCAATGGCTGGCTTGCAGCCAGCGGAGTCGGTTGCGGAATAGAGCCGGTCACATCGCTTGCGGGCGACTCAGCTGCCGGCTGCGGCGGCTCCTTCGGCGCGGCGGCGACTTCCCCCTGTCCCGGCGCGGCGTCGGCTGGTGCGGCGTTGTCGGGGACGGTCGAGTTGAGCGATTGTCGTCCGTTTGGTGCAGGAGACATCATCGCGGGCTCGGCCGGCGCTGGCGCAGCCGAATCCTTGTCGGCGGGAGGCGAAGCGGCTGGCTGTTGAGGTTGGCTCGGGCTTTCCAGACCCGGGATCGCCAAGAGGTTGCCACTATCCAGAAAGTTCAGCGCCATCTTGAATGAGCCGAGCACGATGACCACCACGCTGGCGCCGACCAGTAGTGACCGAATCTTGGAGGTGACGGTCGATGCTTCCTTTCCGGGCTCGGCTTTGACCGACGCCTTGGATTCCTTTTTGGCTTCCTTGTCCGCTTTCGACGTTGGCTTGTCGGCGGGTAGCGCGGAGGCGGCCTGCGCTGCGCGACGTGCCGCGGCGATGAAGGAGGAGGTGCTCACCGGATTGACCGGCGCTGCGGGAGTGGGCGGGATATCGGCGATCGCATTCTCGGACGCGGCGATGCGCTCGGATGGCGAAGCGGGGCGCGTGGCCGGACGGGTCCCCGGCTCCAGCGGATGATCCGGCGGCAGATCGGGAACGATGGCAGTGCGCGCGGTCGGTGCCCGCGGCTCCAGAATTTCGCTGATCGCTTCCGATACCGGCGGCACCGCGTCGGCCTGCGGATCGGCGGGACGAAAATCACGCGGCGCGCGGACAAAATGCTCTTGCGCCGCAGCAGGGTTGGGCAGCTCAGGTTTGGGTTGCGCCTGCGCCGCGCCGCGCGGCGCGCCGCCGGAGGGGCCGGAGGGAGGTGGAGGCGGCGCTGGCGGTATTGCCCGCGCATTGCGCAGGTCGCTTTCGATCATCGCCAGGCGATCAACGACGTGCCCGAGTGTGTTGTGAACGGCTTCCAGTGAATCCTGGCTGTGCCGTTCGATTTCGGAATGCGAAAATCGAAGGTCGGACAATTCGCGCCGGACCATGTCGAACAGTCCGCTCTCCGCCGGCGCGGGGTCGCGCCTGATCTCGGCGAGCGCTGAAATCTTGTCATGCTGCAGGCTGAGATGACGAAGGATGTCGTGCAATCCTTCCTCGACCCGGCCAAGATTGGCGATAGCGGGAGCGGCCGAGGATTCCAGCCGCTCAAGCAAATAGGAGATGCGTTGCTCGAGATGGTTGAAGGCCGACGCACTGTCCTGGCCGACCGACAGGCGATCGAGCCGCTCAGACAAGGCCCGCAGGGTTTCATCGAGATGTTGCGAATGGTGGCTTCCGGCGTGCGGTTCTTGTCGATCCAGGCTGGCCGTCAATGCGGCCATCCGCTGCTCCAACGCCGCAAACGCATCATTGCTGGTTTCGGCGCGCGCCAGCTGATCGACCCTTGCCGCCAGCGCGCGCACATCGTCGCTGAGGCGCGCCAGCGCGTCGTTGGAGGCGACATTGGAGACGATAGCGCGAAGCGCGGCGATCGCCCCCTCGAGCTGATGGACCGTGCCGGGATCGTCATTGGCGCGCAGGATCATGTCGAGCTTGGCGCCGAGATTGCGGATCGCCTCGTCATAGCCGGTAAGCTGCTCGGCGGGCGTGAGCGAGCGCAGCACTTCCCGGATTTCGCCAAGCGCGTTTTCGATTCCGGCTAGCGCCCGGCCATCGATTCCGTTCTGGCGGGTATCGTCGATGCGGCGCGACAGTGCGCGGATTTCGCTTTCGATCGTCTCAATCGCCCGCCGAGGCATGGCCTCGACAATGGCGCTGCGGATTTCCGCTAATTCGTTTCGGAAGGCCGCAATCGATTCGTCAATGCGATCGGGTCGCTGCAGCGCCTCAATCTGGCCCGTGATCTTGATGAGATATTCCTGCAGCGAGGAAAAGTCGGGACCGGTGCTTGTGGCCGGAGCCGGCACGGCCTTCTCGGATAGCGGCATCGGGCGTGTTGCGCGTGGCAGGCCGCCGTCGAGCTCGCTTTGCCGTGCGGCGATTTCAGCGATCGCAAAATCGAGAGAGTCCGGGTTCGCTGACGAAGGATAGACCTGCGCTGCGGCCCGCTCGGTGCGTTGCTCGGGTTCCAGCCGGATGTCGCGTTGTGCAGTGTCCGTCGCGGTTGACCGGGATGGATTTGAAATCTGCGACAGCCGCGCCTCCAGACGCGCGATGGCGTCGTTCAATTGGCGCGCGCCACCGGTATCGCTGCGTGGTGCCTCGCTGCGTACTTCGTTGCGCGCGGCGGGTCGCGAAATTTGCTCGATCTGTCGGGTAATGGCATCCAGCCGCTGGTGGATGTCGGCGACGTCGGGCGCCCACTGGCCGGCCTGCGGGCGTGCCGCGCCGGGGGTGCGGAAGTCAGGCGGATTTGCGCCGCCAAGCGTGGAATTGAGCCAGTCACTCAAGGACATGCCGGCACGGCGCGCGGCCGCTTCGGCGCGTTCGCGGACCGATGTCGATACCTTCAATACTCCACGGTACGCGCGAATTCATGTTTTGGTCCGGTTCCGCTGCCGCGGCGCCAGGTGCGTCGCGTTCCTCCCGCGCGGGCCCCAAACATCGGGACAATTGACAACCACGCCGGTGTCAGCCTCAGGCCCCGACTTTTTCGCGTTACGGTAAATAAGGAGTTAAGGAATGCGCCGCGCCCGATTTTAAGTTTGCGTCGGCGCCGAATAGCGGCTCCTGCTCGAACAGGCTCAAAGGCGATCTCCACGCCTATTTTCGTTGGGAGCGGCCTGGCAGGTTGGAGGCCTCGGCGCTTGGAGCGCCGAGGGTGTCGGCATCGAGGCTGTGCGTCAGCTCGGACAAGGCGGTCAGCGCCTCCTCGCACCAATCGGCGACCATGTTCTCGTGACGAAGCCCAAGCCGAAGCGTGAGCAGCTTGCCGATATCGGCGGGCGAAGCCGTTCCGTCGGGAAAACGTTTCTTGAGGATACGTTCATAACGGGCTGCCCGGTCGCGATGATGCTCCTGACGCGCCATCACGTCGTTGCGCAACGGGTCGGGATCGATGCTGTCGAGCGCATAGAGCCGGACCAGAAGGTCGTCCTTGATCGAAGGCGGCACGCTCGGGCGGGTTGCCCAGTGTCGCAGCGCCGTGCGGCCTTCCACGGTCAGGGTATAGACGAGCTTGTTGGGCTTGCCGGACTGAACCACCTCGCGGCCCTGGATATGTCCCTTGTCGCGAAGCCGGGACAGCTCGCGGTAGATCTGCTGATGGTCCGCCTTCCAGAAGAACCCCATGGAGGAATCGAAGGTTTTCGCCAGCTCATAGCCGGTCATCGGCCCTTCGGTCAGGCAGGTCAGGATCGCATCGCCAAGGGCCATGACCCCTCTCTCCTTTCCCAGCACCGCCCTGGGACAAGACTACAGCTTGACAATATGCATAAAAGCGCATATGCGTCAATATTCATATTATTGCGGATCCCTCCCCTCGAAGAGCAGCCTATGAACAGGTCCGGTCTCGACAGATGGTATGGTTTCATGAAGTCGCACGATCCTCGGGGACTGTGGGACCTGCTCGACCCAGACGCCGTGTTTGAAAGCCCGGTGGTCCATACGCCCCAGCGTGGCCGCGATATCACGTTCAAATATCTGCTCGGAGCGGAGAAGGTGTTGGGGGGTCCCGGCTTCAAATATCTCGGCGAGTGGCTGAGCGATCGCGGCGCCGTTCTCGAATTTGAAAACGAGATCGAGGGAATCCGGATCAACGGCGTCGACATCATGACGTTCGGCGACGATGGCCGGATCACCCATTTCAAAGTGATGGTTCGGCCACTCAAGGCGATCAATCTGCTGCACCGGCTGATGGCCGAGCAGCTGGCGAAACTTTCAACGCCGACCCAAGACAAGAGCCGCTGATCTCTCAAAAAAGACTCGTCACGACGATCGGGAGAATTCCATGCCGATTTACAAAGCGCCGATTGAAGACGTCAATTTCCTGCTTGATGACGTGTTTCAGATTGATCGTTTCGCCAACCTTCCCGGCTTTAGCGATGCCTCCGCCGATGTCCGGCAAGCCATTTTGGACGAGGCCGCCAAACTCAGCGAGGAAGTGCTTCAGCCTCTCAATCGCACAGGGGACCTCGAAGGCTGCAAGCGCCATGACGATGGCCGGGTCACTACGCCGGCAGGGTTCAAGGACGCCTTCAAGCAGGTCGCCGAAGGCGGCTGGCTCGGTCTCTCGGCGCCGACCGAATATGGCGGACAGGGATTGCCGGCAACGCTGTCGCAGACGGTCGCCGAATTTCAGATCTCCGCGAATATGGCATTCTCGATGTATGGCGGACTGACCATGGGTGCAATGGCAGCGCTGCTGGTGCATGGAAATGCTCAGCAGAAG
>Ga0105239_10010568_pt1 | contig 10319 bp, 8 predicted proteins | sample KBSC44metaG_FD_92761 | JGI IMG/M metagenome (GOLD analysis project Ga0105239, IMG submission 92761) | Corn rhizosphere microbial communities from Kellogg Biological Station, Michigan, USA - KBS C4-4 metaG | ecosystem: Host-associated > Plants > Roots > Rhizosphere > Soil | place: Michigan, USA...
GCTCGCTCGCTCATAGGGGCAGTGCGATTTCGTCGGGTTTTCGTCGGTGGAGGGGGCAAATAGCTGAAATTTCGTCGGGTCCGGCTATTGCGACGTAGGGGACGCCGCATTGGCGGGCGAATGCCCGCCAGCGTGTGATTTCCTTTCGATTGTCAGGGTTCGTTCGATTCGAGCACGAGGCCAGCGATCGAGGCGGTGACTTCTTTTATTTTATCGGGGGTGAGAGATGAAGAGGCGTTCTGGAGAAAAGTAATCCCCCGGAAACGGGGGATTACTTTTGGGAAGGGGATGCTTTTTCCGGCACCGAAGTATGCGGCGAGGAAGCGCTATGAAACGGTTGCCTTCGCGTGTTGTGGCGGTTATCGCCCTTGTGGGAGCGGCAGCGGCGGGTGGGTCTCTGCCGATACTGGCGAGGGCGTTGGATACATCCTCGACGGTATCGGGGGTGGTAGATCTGAACGAGGGATCGGGCGTTGTGGGGCTCGATGCTGCTGGAAATCGGCTGCTCCTGGAGGGCAATGAGAGTGTCGATCTACCGGCAGCGGGAGGAAGTAAGGTTCGCCGGTCTCCCGATGTACAGTTGGTGCGTGGGGCCGCCAAGGCTTTTGGGAAGGACAAGATCGCTAAGCATAGCACCCGGCTGGACCTGTCGGCGCTGGAGATCGACGATGTCGAGGAGGTCGCGTGGGACGGGAGCCGGGGCGCGGCGTTTCTGGTGGCATCGCACTCTCGCACCAAGACGGGCAAGGTCAAGCCGGAGCGCTATAAGCTGGCACGGCTTATGTTTGCGGGAGATCGTGTCGCCAATTCGGCGGCGACCGATGCCCTGCTGCCGGCGCTCCGGAAGTCGTTCCCCTTCCTGGCGAGCGCTATGGATACGGCGGAACCGGATGTCGGCGGACCGAACGGCGCGCTGAATATCGAGGGCGCCGTCTTTGTGCCCGCCGGTTCACCGGGGGCGCGGGCGGGAGGTGGCTTCCTCTTGCTGGGGCTACGCTCTCCGACGAGCGCAAACGGCGATGCCCTGGCGCTTCGTCTGCGTCATCCGCACGCTTTATTCGATAGGCTGCGAGGCGCAGGGGCGGCTGCACCGGACTTCGATCCGGCGCCGGTGCGTCTACCGTTGAATGGACAGGGTATACGCGGAATGGCTTACGACCCGGAGCGCAAGGGCTGCTGGATCGTCTCGGGCCGCTCTGCCCACGATGGTAAAACCGATCCCTGGGGTCTATGGTTCTGGGATCTGAAGCAGGGAGACCGTCCGCGCAAGGCGACTGTACCAGCGGATATCAACCTGGCGACCCCGGAGGGGATCTGCTGCCTGCCGCTACGTGGCAAGCCGGGTCTATTGCTTGTCGAAGACGCCAATACACCGACCAGCCGCTATGCGCTCTTCCCGAAACTGCCCCCGCCCTGATCGCGGCGGCGCAGGACGAGGCCGGCGAGGGGGAGGGCAGCTAGCCCCAACAGGGCGAGCGTGCCAGGTTCGGGTGCGGCGGCGCTCGGGACGACGGTCAGGAAGAGCGGCGTTGCGGCGTCGCCGCCGACGATTGCGAAGCTGCCGACGCTCACGCCGGTTCGGGTGAATTCATGGACGACACCACTGGCGTGGCCTGCGACGTAAAGGGTGGCGCCATTCGCCGAGATGCCTATCCCGGTGGTGCCGACGAGGCCAGAATCGAAGTTGGAGAGGACGACGCCGAGCGGTGATAGGTGCTGTACCAGCTCATTCGTACGGTCGCTCACCCAGAGCGTTCCGTCTGTCGGATCTACGACGAGATCGGATGGTCGGAAGGTGGTCGCGAAGCTGCCCAACAGGGTGCCGGATTCGGTGAAGTGATCGATCTGATTCCCGTTGACATCCGCCTGCCAGAGGGTATCGGTCGCCGGGTCCACATAGTTTCCAAAGGGGTCGATGGCGCCGGGCGCCGACAGCGTGTTCAGCAACGTTCCGCTCTGGCTGTAGAGAAGCACTCGCTGATTCTGCTGGTCGGCGATCGCGAGGACACCATCGGCAAAGACGCTGATGTCGCCCGCTATCAGGGTCTCCGGCGTGGCGAACGCGCCGATCTGCACTCCGGCGGGAGTGAAGATCTTCACTCCCGCATCCGGCAAGCGGAAGGTGGTGACGATGTTGCCATCCGGCGTGAGACCGGCACCTTCCCAGGCCATCGTGGCGCCGTCCGTGTACGTGTTGCGCAGCCCCCCAGCCGGGTTGTAGAGCAGAACATTCTGATCGGTGAACGTATTGAGCAGGATATCGCCAGGCGCCGGCGCTTGCGCAAAGGCCGGGATGCCGGTCAGCCAGGCGGTGACAGCGGAACCGACGAGGGCAGTCATCGCGACGGACAGTCGCCGAGGACGCGTACCATGGGGCAAGGGCAGGAACAGCATAATTCCTCCAATGGTTCGTGGCGTTTCGCTCTGTGTGTATCCGCGCGAAATCGCCGCCGCCGCATTGACGTGCATTTTACCTCAGGGGTTCAGAAAGCGGGTCCCCTACCGCAACGCAGCGCAGCGCAGGTGCATACCACGCTTCTGCAGGAACGTCGTCAGGTCAGTAAAAAGCGCCGCGTTCTGCCGGTCGGCCGACCAGGTGGGGTCTACCATCAGCCGGAATGTCGTGCCGCGTGGGAACTGCGCCAGCTTATCTTTCAGCGCCGTGCGCGAGGTCATCTGGTACTGCTCGACGCGCCAGGACTCCTGTTTGCCATGGGCGGTCGTGGTATCGGCGTAGATCTGCGGGGCTCCGCTTCGCTCCATGGCGCCGGGCGGTACCACGATGTCGCAGAGCCGGCGCAGTTCCGCCATTTGCCGCCGATCGATCAACCAGGCGGGTGCGGTCGCCAGCGCCTGCGCGATGCTTCCTTCCGGTGTATCCGACGATAGATACGCGGCTTTCTGCGCTTCCCTGTGTGTACGGACCCATTTTCGTAGATGCTGCCAGAGTACCGCTTCGGCGGCCGGCGAGCCGTGGGCGCCGAGTGTCTTCGCGGCATCGCTCCGCACTGCCGGATCGGGATCATCGAGCGCTTCGATCGCGATCGTCTGCAGCGCCGGAGGCAGATAGGGGGAGGCGGCGCCGCTGGGAGCGGCGATATCGCTGAGCAGGGTCCGATAGCAGCCGGTCTCCTGTCGCGCTGCCAGCGCCTTCCGCACCGCGGCTGCCCCATAGCCGGGATCCGCCCGCAGGAGGTAGGCGAGCAACGGTGCCTGAATCGCGCAGGCCCACCGGCCGGGCGACGTTTCGTAGACCGCACGGACACGATCCACGATGCTACTGGAGGCATAGCGCTGGATCAGAACCGCGATCTTCCCTATTTCGTTGTCGTCCCGGTCGTTCTCCAGGTTGGTCACCAGGGCCGAATCTAGCTGCGGCAGACGGGTGTCCGGCAGCGCCATCAGTATCTCTACCGGCAGCCGGAGATGCGGACGCTGGATCTCAGTGAGCAGGAGATGCCTTCCTTCGACCGGCACTAGATCGAGCAGCCGACGTAGCGCCAGGCCTCGCTGCTCTTCGGCCGTATACGTGCTTTCGGTCGCTGTCGGCGATTCGTAGAGACGGCGGATCGCGGGCAGGAGACGCGGGGTACGTATCTCCGGCCAGGCGGTATCCTGCAGCAGCGCCGACTGCTGGTCCGATGGCAACTCGTCGAAGGCGGCGACGAGGTCGGCGGCGACCGCTTGCCGTCGCTGCCGACTCTCGCGACTGGCAGAGTAGGGTTCGGCCAGGGTCATCAGGCTGCGGGCGTGAGCGAGGCCCCGCTTAGCGCCGATTACTTGCTGGAGATGCGCTCGCGCCGCCTGCAAGAACGCCTGCTGCGCCGCCTGCCGCGCTGCGACCGTCTTCCGCCATATGACCGCTTTTGCTGGATCGGCCTGCGGGTATGGCGGCATCGGTTCCGAGTAGGCGATCAACGTCTGGAGCTGGGCCAGATCGTAAAGAAAGTATTCCGCGATCGGAAAGTCCGGATCGTCGATCTTTGCCTGCATCGCCTGCGCTACCACATCCCGATGCCCTGAGCCGAATAGTCCCAGCCGTCCCTCGTAGTAGACCCGAGAGTTCCAGAAGTCGAACTGCGACAGAGTCGCATAGCGGTTCAGGATCGCTCTCTCCGCCTCGGGCGTTCCGAGGAAGCGCAGTACACGGCTCGCCGCCATACGTGCCTCCTGGTTATTGGCCGACCGTGCTTCGGTGAATAGGGGCAGCGCCTGCTGCAGTGTCTGTACGGCCCACGCCGGATCATCCGGTAGGATCTCGATCTGCAAGATATCCGACGTCACCGGCGGCCCATCCAACGCAATCCCGTGTTCGTCTCTTTTGCGAGAAGCGATCCGTGCACAGGTGAGATAGAGCCGGTAGATCCCCGGCCGGTCGAAGCGGCGCCACTGGTTCAGGTCGAGGGAGACGGCGACGGGAGCGCCGCTGAGTTCACGCCATTGCGGCCCCGGCCCGTCATACCCCATGCCGTGGGAGCCGTCGTAGAGCGGCGCCAACGGGTCGGGAGCCTCTGCGGGTAGGTCGACGACAAAGGCATCGCTGGACCAGGGAAGATCCCGGTTGCCGGGATCGATGTTGACTCGATAGCCGCCGGGCGCGCTGTCCGAGAAGGCCGCTTCGAGCGGGATCACCTCGCCGATATGGAAGCGCGTCCGGCCGCCCTTCACGCGCAACCCGAGGTGAATCCCCGGCGGGTTTTTGGCGGCGAGCAGCGCCTGCCGTCCGGTAAAGTCGGACACGCCTCTCGTGGACGCCTTTCCCGACGACGTCGACGACAATGCAAAGCAAAGAAGCGTAAGGATAAGAGCGATGACGCGGGATCTCATACCTATTCGGACCGCGATTGGGTCGAATCCCTTCAGGAGGGATGCATCAAAACCGGGGCGGTAGTTATATAGGTGAGAAATCGAATTGAAAAGCCGCCGGGGTTTCTTGACAATGTCTCCCGGTGTATGGCACGCTATCGGCAATCCATCGCCGCCGATCCGGCTCTTCCTGTTTTCCACGGCGGAGCTTCGAAGAACAAAGCGCTGTCTATATGGAGTGATTCCTGCGGGTCGGTATAATCTTCTACCTGGCATCGCACGATATCTGCATTACGTTGGTGGCGAGCATCGTACCCTGGAATTAGAACGCGGAAGAATATAACACAAGAATGATCCCCCCTGCCTCTCCCCTCGTGCGTTTCGCGCGCCAGTCCTGGCCGGTGATTGCGGCATTTGTCCTTATCGCGGCGGCTCTCTTCATGTCGGCGCAGTTGAACAAGACGGCGACTTCGACGAAGACGCCCCCGGCCACACAGGAATCGCAGGCGGCTCCCCCTACGGCGGAAACTCCGGGGCCCTCTCTTGTCGGCACCGCCGCTTACCCCTTTTCGGCCCCGAACGTGGAGACAGGTGAGATGGTATCGCTGGCCTCGTTTCGCGGCAAGTCGGCGGTAGTGGTCGATTTTTATCAGAACGACTGTGATACCTGCCGCATCGGTTTTCCCCATCTGGTGGAGCTTTCGAAGACCTACCGGGGGAAGGGCATTGCGTTTATTGGCATACCGCTGGAAACGGATAAGACGGCAGCGGGTAAGTGGAAGACGGAGTACAAGGCAGACTTCCCCTTCCTTTTTGATCCGGAGTTCACCACCGCCAAGGCCTTTCAGGTCAAAGTGACCCCGACGACCTTCTTTATCGATCGGAGCGGAAAGATAATCCAGTCGATCATCAGCTATGATCAGGCGACGTTCGACAAGGCAGTTCACGCTCTGGAGCCGACCTCTTAAGAAGGTGGTTGCCGGCACAATTGTTGAAAGTCGCCGCGTGCTATCACGGCTCGCCTGCCCAACAGATGGCAGTTCCTGGATTAGTGGCGGCATCGGGTACTCTGCGGTAAGGAGAATGCGATGACGAACGGCGGCTTCGTGGCGAGCAGCTCTTTTCACGATCCGGCGCGGGCGGCGGGGCTGCCGGACTTCGCGTATGACACGGCGGCGTCGGTCTGGGAGCCGTATCAGGATCCCCGGCTTGGCTTCGCGGTCGAGCGCCCTACCGGCTGGAACGTTGTCGCCGACGCCCACACGATCCTGGTGTACAGCCCGGAGCGGTCCGCCTTCGTTCTTGCCGTCTCGATCCATGGCGCCCCCGGTATATCGGCCACTGCCTGGCTGGAAAAGCTGCCATCGGCCTATCCCTCCCTGTTCCCACAGGCACAGGCGATGCAGATCACGCCGCAACCGCAAGCAGCAGCGGCGCCGGGCGGGGTACAGCCTCCCGAAGAGGCCGTGGGAGTGCTGTCCTATCAGGGCGTGCAGGGCGCAGGGCGTGCACGGCTCCTGTGTTCCGTTGCTCCGGACGGCAGCGGTATGGTCTACGCTATTGCCGCCCTAAGCGATCGCTTCGAGGCGCAGCGAGAGACGCTGCTCCGTATCCTGAAGTCGCTTACCTTCCACGCGCCGCAGCCCGGCGCCGGCGACGGCGAGGGCGCTCCCGCAGCGCTTACCTATACGGCCTGGACCGATCCGCGCGAGGGCGCGTTCCATATCGAGGCGCCGCAGGGCTGGACAGTAGAGGGCGGCGCCTTTCGGTTCGGGCCGACGGACATTCGGAACTCAGTACGGTTACGCTCGCCGCAGGACGATATCCTGGTCCAGATCGGCGACCCCGGCATCACGGGCTTCGCCGTTCCTACTCCCTTTCTGATGCAGATGGGACTGCATGAGGGACAGGTCTTCTCCCCGACCGGCACGTTCCAGTCGACGGTACTGCGTTATCTGCCGGCGCGGGATTTCAACCGCTGGTACCTGCAGACCCATCTGAGCGCCGCCCTCGACAATCTGGCGGTCGTCACCGAACAGGCGCTGCCGGAGATCGCTCGCCAGCATGCGACGATGCTGGATCAGATCAGCGGCGGTATGTCTCAGGTCGCGGTCGACGTGGTGTCGACCGAGTTTACTGGCAGGGATCGGCAGAGCGGCCGCCCGGTCACCGGCATGATCCTGGCGACGGTCGATCGTTACCCACAGGACCCTATGGGCGGCATGATGTGGACAGCGAGTCTGCAGATCTGCAGATGCACGGCGGATGATCAGGCAGAGGCTCGCAAAGCGACCGCAGCAGCGGTTCTTCTCCATCTGGTTAAGAGCTGGCGCGACGACCCGCAGTGGAGTCGCCGCAATCAGGAGATGCAGGCGCAGATCCTGCAGCAGCAAAACCGGGACAATCAGCAGTTCAGCAACCAGATGAATCAGAGGCACCAGGATGCGATGGACCATATCCGCCGCGCGGGCGAGCGCTCCCGGGAGATGGCGCGCGATAGCGACGAGCGCAGGGCGGCGATGATGGGGGCGCACTGGCGTCGTCAGGCGGCAGATGACAACCAGCAGCGCCAGAGGATCAACTATCTCAGCGACCAGACGGATGTCCGCGATACGAACACCGGCGAGTCCTGGAAGGTCGGCTCGGGCTACAACCACTACTACCGCAACGCTCAGACCGATACGATCCTGGCGACCGATTCCGCCACTACCCCCGGTATCGACTTTACGCGGTTGGAGGAGTTCTAGACTCCTCCTTTTCCCCATGCGCCAAGTCGATCCTTAAAACTTTCGGGTTGCCTGATGGGTCAGTTTTGGCGGCCAAGACTCATTCGGGAAGAGGCCGTAGGGACCATAGGCATCACCGAGTTCGATCGTATATTTGCCGGCGAACGGTCCCCAGTCCCAGGCGCGATAGATGATCTGAGACGCGGGTACGCGGACGACGGCGCCATCGCCGCGCAGCACGGTAAAGAACTCCCCCGGCGGATAGTATCCGTGGTTCATATCGTTGCAGTTTACGACGTTACGCACCGCGGCCGGGCAGTACAGGATCACACTCGATGCCTCCGGTTGCATCCGCCACTTCTCCTGCACCGTAGAATCGACCTCTCCGGCGTTACTGCCGGTATTCGGGTTGAAGGAGAAGACAAACCGGGTGCAATAGCTTCCCGCCTCCGCCGCTGGTGGCTGCGGATCATGGATCGATTGCGGGCAATGAAAGAGTGCCCCTCGTGCACCGTAGGGCGCGAGGGGATTGCGCGGTGAGCCGTCGTCTTCCGTGGTCTCCGGCGAGAAGGAGGGGCTGTAGGGGTTGATCGACGGCAGTTCCCCGTCGTAATCCGCCTGATAGGCATGTACGGCCAACCCGATCTGCCGCAGATTTGATACACACACGGAGACGCGCGCCTGCTGGCGCGACCGGGCAAATACCGGCAAAAGCAGGGTGATAAGCATCCCCAATATGGCAATAATGACAATCAATTCCACCAGCGTGAATCCGGAGCGTGTGGAGATCCGGCAGGATGCGACAGCCATAGCAGTTTTCCTTGTCTGTAGAATCACGAGGTTCCACCGATTGCCCAGCGCAGGTAGAGGGTGCGGCGCAGATGGCGGAACGCAGCGGAGGCAAGACCGGCCGATAGCAGACCGGCAGGCAGCCACCAGAATGCCTGGATGAGAAAGAGAGTCAGACCGCTCAACTGCGGCCAGAGCAGAAGCACGACCGCGGCGCTATGGAGGAGCACGACCGCCATCGCCGTTGCGACGGCGCGGCCAGTGCGGACACGGACCAGTGCACCAGTAAGGATGCCAGCGAGGACCGGCGATAGAAGATTTACTGGCAACAGCCAGGGAGAGGGCTCCGGCACAACCGTCGCCAGCGCCGTTCGCTGGCTCAGCAGTATATTGACGACCGAGACGGTGCCGAAGCAGGCGAACGCGGTCAGGGTGGCCGTTCCGATACGTCGGGTAAGAAACGTGCGGGTTACGGCGCGCCCCTTTGCGTACTGCGCCTGGCAGTAGGTATCGGCGAACTGCTGCCCGATACGCCAGGGTTCGCCGTGCTCCTTGAAGGCGGCATCGACGGCGGCGGAAGCGGAAAGACCGTCCCCTTCACGATCTTCGATCAGGGCATAGAGATGCTCCTCGGTCTCCGTTCGGAGCGCGAGCCGGTCAGCATACGGCACGAGCCCGACGAGCGGAGCGCAGAGGTGGTCCAGGTAGTCTTCGACGCGCATCCGGCGCCGACGCTCCTCGCGCAGGCGGGCGCTCTCCGGAGGGAGATCGTCGGGCAGCAGCAGATCAAGCAGGTTCCGCATCGGGTAACCCCTTTCCGATCCCGCCGCCGAGGGTATCGCCGACACCCATCACCCGCTCCATGGCATCGGTGAATCGTATCCACACAGCGGCCCGCCGCTCCAACTCGGCCAGCCCCGTCTCCGTGATCGAATAGATCTTACGCGGCCGCTCCCCGGAGCCAACCTCCCAGGCGCCGGCGATCAGCCCGTCCGCCTCCAGTGCATGCAGGACCGGATAGAGCGTCCCCTGCTTGAACTGCAGCGAGTCGCCGGTCCGCCGGTTCACCTCCCGGGCGATGGCGTATCCGTGGCGCGGCCCATCCCGCAGGACGGCCAGCACCATCGTGGGTGTGTTGCCCCGCATCAACTCGCGTTCGTCGTACACGGCTGATCCCCTTTTCGCGTCGATCTCATGCCGACACTATATTCTATGTGACAAGATATGTCAACACACAATATGAGATTTGAGGCAAGCTATTTTGGTCAGGGTCCCAGCGGGACTCGTTCGAAGGCGCGGATGAGAACCGGTCCCAGGAGGCCGGAGGGCTGGAGGGGGTCGTCTTTGTGCCAGAGGCGCCAGGAGGTGAAGGTGAATCGGCCGGTCGGACTCGGCTGGCCCTGCTGCAGCCAGTCCGGCCAGCGTTTGAGGGTGCCGTCGGGGTTGCGGTCGCTGTCCTCCGGCAACTGCTCGTCGCCGATCATGCGATTGATCCATAGGTTGGTCACGCGGATCTGCAGATCGTTTCGACCGGGCTGGAGCGCTTCGGTGATCAGGACGCGGTAAGGCGGTTTCCAGAGTGTTCCGAGATCCCGGCCGTTCAGGGTCACCTGAGCGATCTCGCGAACATCGCCGAGATCCAGCTCTACGCCCCGATTCGGTGCGTGGAAGGACTCCGGCAGGGCTAGATCGTAGTGATAGGTTGCGGCGCCGGAGAAGCACCGCACGCCGGGATCGGGGTGGTCGCTCCAGGAGAGGAGCGCTGCCAGACTTAACTCGGGTGGGGCGCCGAGATCGGGGGGGAAGTGGAGAGACCAGGGGCCGGCAAGAGCAACCGGTTCCGGCAGCGCGGCGACAGTAACGGGAAGAGAGCGTCCGGAGTGCATGGTCACGGCATATTGGCCCGGCTGCCAGGCCTCCAGGATAAGCTGGCCCTCGGCGGTGCGGCGAGGGTACGCGACGCGCGGCCAGTCCGGATCGGTGAAGGCGATGGATTCC
>Ga0105239_10010569_pt1 | contig 10319 bp, 5 predicted proteins | sample KBSC44metaG_FD_92761 | JGI IMG/M metagenome (GOLD analysis project Ga0105239, IMG submission 92761) | Corn rhizosphere microbial communities from Kellogg Biological Station, Michigan, USA - KBS C4-4 metaG | ecosystem: Host-associated > Plants > Roots > Rhizosphere > Soil | place: Michigan, USA...
ATTTAATAACCATCCATTGATGAAATCTGTGGGGTCGATTGGTGTTGTTCCTGCCACTTCTGGTCGAATCTCGTCTAGATACTGGCTGATTTGGATAGGATCAGTTTGCCATGGTGGGAAGACAGGGGTTCGGCCTAAATACTCGGGCTCCTGGCTTTGCCGGGATGCTGATTCCGAAGAAGACGCGTTCTCCTGGGGAGTGATCTCTGTCCCATTGCGCAGTTGCGAATCGTTTTCTGCTGACATGGTGTTCATATCTTCCTCCGTTAGGTACTGTCGTAATGATTTCAGGACCATCTCGGCATTATGCAACTCGTTCAGCAGGGTTTCATTCTGAAGCTCATATGATTCCAGAAAGGCAAGTGAGTCTTCGTCTAGACTTAAGCCAAACTGGTCTCGTGCTTCTTTATCGGCAAGGATCTGGTCACGCTCGATATTCAAGTCGACAAGTTTCTCGCGGAGGGCGTCAACATCTCCAGTTTGGGAAAGGAATCGCAGCAGCTCTGGGGAGTGCTGGGTGTCTTCCTGAGGAACATCATCATGGCCTTGGGACGAGGTAAGGGTACGAAGAAGGATTCCGTCGGTCGGTCCATTCCTGTGAGCATCTAGAAGCTTTTCGATATAACCAGTAGAACGCCAAAGGGCTTGGACAAGCGCGTCCTCTTCTTCCCCGTACTGATCATCTGCTGTTTTAAAAGCCTTGAACTGGTCGTCGCGTATGTGTCTGAAGTCTGTTCCTGCGAGTTGTTTGAAATCATTTTGCAAGTCATCTGGAAGGGGGGTGATCCCCACAAACTCAGTCAAACCAAGCATAAATTTGTCAAGAGATTGCATGAAATTGGCCACGCCCGTGGATAGAGGAGCTCGGGCATCGTTCAGATTCAGTGTCCGCTGCATCACATCTTCATGTGTTTGTTGTAAAAGGTGTAATACCGGAGTAATATTTTGGTTTGCAGTGTCAGTCGATGCCACTGCCAGTGGTTCAGATCGCTGATGCTCAAGCGGGATCAATTCTTCATTTCCACCTTGGACGTTTTGATCAAAATTATCACGACTGCCGCGACGCAATTCCTCAGGAGCACTTGCCGCGCTTCCTGCACTTGCTGTTGGGGGCATATTGCAACGGCCGTCGTCGACCTGTTCCTGCAAGTCTCGTTCCACCCTCACCCATCCTGTCGAAAGTTGATCGTCCGTTGTGGATGGCTTTATTGATGATCCTCCTCTTTTATCGTGGTTCTCCCAGAGTTTCGATGGTCGTCCCTTAAGGGTTGGCCAATTTGTGATGGCCTCTCTGATTCGCAGGCGGTCCCTGGGCGATATATATTTAGCAGGTGCACAATCCAGCTCATCCGGATTACGGTTGACTTCACGAGAACTAAGGGTGCTTACTCTCCCGCAAAAGTCTTTGACCAGCGTGATCCTGATCCAAGAGACCGGCTGCCATTGAAGAAGGACCAAAAATGCATGCATGCATGCCCAACGGAACAATGGAGAGCTGCGCTCGGTTCACGAGCGGTCTCCGCAATGGAAGAGCGCCAAAACAACAGCCTCTGGACGCGTGGGTGGGCGAGAATACTTAACAACTTGGAGGTCGAAATCCAGTGTAACTTTTATCACTGCACAGACTACCAGAGACAGGTGTCCCACGCTGGCCTCATGATACGAAGTGAGCATTCCTCGCCTTGATCAATCAGAGATTGACAGGAATTTCAACAGTCCACCGAAGCACCCAGGGTGGTTCATGATTTTTGGGGCTTCATCAATGTGCTAGTGTGGCAGCCCCTGGTTGGAACGCTGTGCAAGTTTCTTAGGCAGCCACCCCCGTTTGTTATTCTGGGGAGCCCGGGTCACCATAGGCTGGTGCTTATTGGGACAACGCCTAAACAGGCATTGAGGCCGTTCCAAGTTCCCGCGCTCTCCACGGGCCAGGGCCCAAGAGGAGTCCGCGAAAGTCAGTCCAAGGAGCCCCCCTGCGTGCCGTCCCGTGTCTGTGCGCACGGACTTCGATAGTGGTCAACCAAGCCCGAGGCCATGAGAGCCTGAAAGCCTGAAAGCCTGAGGAAACTCGGACGAAGCCAAGCAAGCTTGACAGTCCTGCTGGTGTCACTTCTTCAGTTGATGCTCATTGTTGGCATGCCCCTCCTCGGCGCTAAATCTGCAGCCCATCGCGAAAAACTTCAAGACTCCAACATCCCTGGATCTGGGACTCTGACCATGTGGACATTGCTCTAGCAAGTTGACTACGAGTAACTTTCAATGCCGAGGGGTTCCCACCTGGCTAGGTTCATGAAATGACTGGCGCTCCTACTAGGGTAGTCTCACATGAACAACGCACTTATAACTAGGATCGATGGATCTGCCCTTGTTGCTCAGCTATTTTGCTGTTCCATCAGTCTCGTTTGAGATTCATCTATCGCCGTGATGTGAGTTGAGTGAACATGTCTAATAATGGCGATCGTCATCGCAGGAGACATCCTTCAACCACGGACGAAGGCCAGCCTTATTCAGTTCGTCATGCGGGGGCTCGTAAGTATGGGCCGGCCATCCATGAACCTTATTGACGTGAGGCAGGACGATTAGACAGTAACAGAACATCCTTGCAGCAAGATGATGGGTCTGATGAGCCTGAGCGCGAAGGGTATGTTTGATTCCTGTTCACCACAGCAATGTATCTCCTTACTGACCGTCGAAAGAAGTATTCCGCGCTTTTCAGGGCACGCGGGGCCTGATGACTTGAGGGGCACAAAGGCCCATCGCGCATCCGACCCGTTAGCTACAGACAACCCCGTTACCGTCTTCTGCAACTGATATCTTTACAGCGAAACTGATGATTATTATATTAGAAGTTCCTCGAAAAATGGCCCAAGGGTTCGGGCTGAACATCAAGGCGATGACCAGGAAGCGACTCTTGCCCGTTCCTCCCATCATCGGCCGCAGTCCCAAATGGTCGTCGTCCAGCCAGCGGGGGACAGGTCACGAAGGCCACCATCGTCATACCACTACCACGATCGAAGTTCAAGAAATTCGCAGGGAAATTCCGGTGCAAGAGTAAACTATGAGGATGAAAACCATCCCCCTTTGAAGCCACGACGATTGTCATATTCCCAAGACTCGGAATCCACTTATACTCCGCATGCTGTCCGTAGTCATTACCTCGTCAGGCACCCACACGCCGATGATGGTCCAACCCAGCAGGACCTTGCACTCAGGTCACGAACTCGAGACTCAGACTCGGCACAGCCACTCATCAGCGCTTCAGATGCTCTCAGCAGTAGAGGAAGTCTTCCAGAACAGCCTCCTCCGACCATTATCACCTCGGGTAAAGAACCGACACATGGCACCAGTGTCCACGCACAAATCTCCGCACAAACGACTACTAATTCGGCTTCGAGGCGGTTATCTGAGAGCTCTTTTCGAAGCTCATTATCCGGGCCCCTGCTGCAATTTGCAAACATTCCCCGAAATGACTGGAAAGCCATCGAATCGTTCGTTGCGAAGGATTCTACGATCCTTGATGCTAAGGAACAACTGTTTCTCAAGGAAGCAATCCTAGCATTCTCGATTGGAAAGGACGAATACGCCAGGCAGTGCATACACCGAATTGCACTTTTGCAACAAGTGGAAAAGTGTTCAGTCAAAACTGCCATCAAGACGATTAAAAATATTGGAGAAAGGAAGTCTGAAGCGAAAGACTTCCTTCAAACCTATGATCGAATACAAACTGCTGCAAAGGAAAGAGCGAGTGCTATGCCTGCTTCGGTTGGTCCAGGAGTCGCCCAGCCCAGCCCTCCAGCTCCAGGTCTCACACCAGCATCCACTGGAACCCAGATAAGTTCAGATCGGAGAGGCGATATACGCAGCCATCAGCGACACACCTCTATGGCCGGATCCGATGTCCGTGCACAACCTGCAAATATATCTGCCATCTATCATCGGCCTTCCCAGCCATCGGCAGTGTACCACCAGCCTGACTTAAGCCAAGGGAATCCAAGAACCTATCCGTATCCTACACAAGCCTCTCCATTTGCGATAGGCGCTTCTCCCAATACAGGAACGCTAGACCAAACCAGCTCTAGGCCCAACGACATCAATTCGATCAACTACATGGTCACTGCCAGTCAAGCGCAATCGGTCTCAAGAGAATCGGATGAGTCAGATGACGAGAATGCCACCACACCGAAACCCACAAGTCGACCAGGTGGTAGCATCATATCAATTGGAACGTCAGATATTTCAGTAACTGGCGAGAACACTTTCCCACTCCCCACGAACCCACAAGGTCAGCTCGATCCAAGGTTCCAACCCCGCCATCATTCGTTCTATAAAGTGGGAACAGTTTTCTCCGTATTGTGGCATGTACCCGGGAGCACTGAACCTCCAAAAGGTCACCTTAGCGAGAAGCGGGTTCTCACGGCTGGTAAATATGGTGAGCCAATTTACAGCACGATCCGGAGGATGGTAGTTGTGCGTGAGGGGCATGGCTACTGTGTGTGCATTCAGATCAATACATACGGTGGCAGGGGCTTGAAGAAATTCAGTCGCACGCCGGGAGAGATTAACAACCATTCGATAATACACATGACCGACACCCAGCCCTTTTACATCAGGGATGAGCCCGAATCAAACAAAAGACCAATCGCAGTGAAGAAGGCAAACCAATATCAAAAACTCGAGCCTGAGAGTAGGATATGTTATTCGCAACCGTCAACGGTACAACACAATGTCAAAGCGATGCCAGTAGGGCAAGTGACACGGGAATGTCTACCTTACCTTGTGCATTATTATAAGCAAGCGAACAATTAGGAAGCGGAGCCCTGACGACGGAGAGGAGTCCATCATAAAAGGCTTGATGGCCAACCTAACCTGATGATCACGAAGCCAATATACGTTTATTAACAAGTGTGCTTCTTTCGACAAGCACTTTGCCAGCATGGCAATTTACGTTTGCATGAAAAGAGGCATGATGCGGGCTTATCTAAAACATGTCGCTGCCAAGGCAACACCCAACACTCCAAATCACATCTCAGACCCGCCTCACTGAATTGTGGATTATGAAAACCAACGCATCATGGACTCACGCAACTTACGATAACTATTAAATATGATAAATGGAGGAAGGGGCGGATCTATTGGTAGTTTTGAGCGGTTGAAGTCGATATATGCCTATGCCTCATAGGGAGTATTTGGTCGAACCGTGGGGGAATGGCGCGTGATGGTTTTGGGTCTGGGTTTCATCTCAACTTTCCTGCGGATTTCTTGCAGTCATTTCGTGACCACCAAGTGGGTGAATAACCCAGCACAGGTCTAGCCTATAATCTGTTTAAACCTGTGCTTTATCCTCCGAAGATTTTCAGGTTAAGGGCGGAATGCTCTAAATATTGTCTTTTGTCTGACAGCTCGTCTTGCATCGCCTGTGATGCCACACCCGGAAACATGGTTGCACAAAGCTAGCATATTGGATACAGTCAAATGATCACTTGGATCGGCCACTTGTTTGATCAGGTCTGGCTAAGGTCACTTTGAATCCTTCTACATCTGCAAGCTCGATCGCACTTGCATAAGCCTACCCGGAGCCTACCAGACTCTGCCCAAGGCATATTGGGATAATGTCTCTGGCTCCACGCGGAGCCTCATTTGCGGGGTTTGGGAACTTCTGGGTGGTCGAACAGAGGTTGACGATGTGGCAGTGCGTCAGAGCTGAATGGTATCAAGAGAGCTAGCGATTGGTAAGTTCCATCTGCAAGTCGACGAGCTGGGTAGGGACTGCAGTTTCCATGACCAATGGAATGGGTGATATCTTCGCGATATCCCTGAGGTCCTTACATCATGGCACCTTCAGCTTTCAAGATGGTGGATGGGCCAAAGATGGTGACAGCTCGCTTCCGTAAGATCGGTTGCGAGACCACACAAACCTATCCTTGGATTCCGCATGCGGTGTTGCGCAGACTCTCAGAGAAACACGTAAAACGACCTAAAACGGCTATCAGCGGTGCGATAAAGGATTCTGTGAGAGGAGAGACAGGGTGCGATCCTCGAACATGGTCAGTCACACCACGAGATATCGTGATATCGCTTTGGCTCGAAGCATTGCTAGCCGACAACGAGACCAAAAGATCGGCTTTCCGTGACGAAAGTGGCCATCCTGCAATGCATTTCCAATCGCATCACCCAAGACGTGAATTCCTGCAACCACTCTCCACAACTATTGGTTGCCCCTCGGGTAGGTTCTCCAGAGTATTGGGCAATGCGTGGGGGTCGCTCAAAGCCGCCAGGGTTAAGTAACCTCATGCATTTTGCATATCTTGGTAGCCAGGAGTGCTACATGCAGGTTATCGTGGCACCCTGGAACTCAACCCTCAGCAGTCCACAGACATTTGAAACTTTTAGTTCTCCAATGAAACGCAGGCTCCTCGTATTCCTTTGCAGGCAGCTGCAGCACAGACGTGCATTGTATGACAGTTTGGGCTTGGTAAACGAGTAGCAGTGCTTCTGCTTCCGAACATTGCCATTACTATCGGAAAGCGTTTGTTTCAGAACGCCGGAAACGAAAATGCTTCCCATCAGCCGTCTCCTCAAATACGGCCCCGGGCCGATGGCGGGCCCTCAGGATGTCACGAAAAGCATCTCCTTAGCGTAAAGCCTTTCTTGACTTTTGGTGTCCGTGCTCTAGAGGCCCTCCGCATCAGTATCCTGGTAAACCTTGCCCACACGGGCTCTAAACCCAGGGGAATAACTCCGAAAGATTCGTCGATAATTAGGCAAACAACCTTTTCCGGTACGGGATGCTCAATTAGCGTGGCCTTTGTGTAACCAACGGGCTGCCGTGGTAAATATGCGTCAGTTATTGGCTACAGAGGCAGGAATCCCCCCCGGTAACCTTCTGAAATGGGACTTTTGGCGCCTAGCATGTCATTCGGTCATTTTCCGAACATGAGGAAGTCAATTCCCAGCGCATCCGAGCAGTCACATGGAGCTTCTCTTGTCGAGGCTTCGCAGGCGTAGTTCTCATCACCTCTCTGGCTGGCTGGCCCTCATCCATGGAAATGCGCTTTGTCAAATTGAAACTTCTTGGTCTCCTTCAATACACCTTCAAAGGGTTTGCGCTGACGGGTCCAAGTGGAGGGATGCGTCGTCACTCAATGACTGGAGAACACCCCTTCTTTGGGCAACCAGTTGGCAATGCCGGAAGGCATCCAGGCCTACTTGGGCGGGCGAACACTCGTAGTTAGTCCTAGGTACTCTGGGTTTGCAAGGAGGGACTTATTCAGCCCATACACTGCGGTTCAGAAACATGGTGTCGAGAATTCACCTACGTGTCAGTGATTCTTCTCAAAATCCGGAGGGTAGGGCATTATTCCAGCGCAGGAGAACCGGAACGAGAGTGGTGTTGGAAATGGGCTTTGCCTTGCCTCGCTGAGTCGTACTGTGGAGACACACGGCACGGCAGTCACTTGGGCTAAGCACACTAAGTACTCCGTACACTCCCTTCCATCCACACTCGGAATCTGTTATCACGCTAAAGTAGAGGGCAAGCAAGATAGCTGAGAAAAGAACGTTCACAACCTTCCCTCTGATCTCAGAGACCTGCAGATCCACGATTTGTCCTTTTCCAGTCGTGCCCATGTCCGAAGATGCCGGCACTGTTGGGTGACATGGATCGCTAATTTGGGCGTGTCTTGCCTGGTTGCCGTCTCTGGGCGTCGCCCGGGGACCCTTTGTTAACCTCGTTGCATTGCAAAGACACTTCTCTTTTCCAAATATGGAATACATATGGGGTAATTAATATTTGCTCGGACTTCGCCGGACTTCCGATTGATTACTGGTGCGTGTGCCCTGCAGTCGATCACTCAGCCTTGTAGGTCACCCCTCGCAAAAACCATAGGAATCACGTGAGGGTTACGAAAGAACGCAGGGGGTTCAGCCTCGTCGCCCTATTCCTCCTCACCTATTCGCCTGATAATCACTACGTACATCCAATTATTCCAACGTTTTGCCTCCATCCCTCTCTCTCTCTACTGATGGAGGTATATCTATACACCTCCTGAAGAGCTACCAATGCTCCAGGCGTACGATTTCCGAGTCAACTTTTATTCCAGTCTGACCAGTCCCTTTCTTTTTCTCGATGCGAGCCGCCCGAACCTCGATTCGGGCATAGTGGTTGCCTTTTTCCTGTGCATCCCCCAGGGCTGAATTAGATTCTTTCCCAGGTAGAGCCAGCACCCCTTCACCATCGCAGCGCCTTCCTGCAACCCAGTCGACTGGATCGCAGGGATTCTAATTCCTGACACCACTAGCTGCGATCAAAGTACCCAAGTCAAATAGTTTCTCGGCAAACCCCGGTAACTGAAACGTGCAATGCGCTCCGAGGACGACTCTTCGTTGGCATTTTCACACCAACTGATCGTTTGACCAGATTGGCCCCAAATTTTGGTGCCAAGACAATTTAGAAGTTCCCATGTTCCAATAAGATGGATGGTTCCGCGATTTGAGGAAGGCTGGCCACCCTGCGGACGTTGAGTCGTCCCAAATTTACCTTCTGTCACCCCTATCAAGGCAACCGGAAGCTTCACGCCTAGCAAATCAGGAGGCTTTGGCTAGCACGTCAGATGCAGCGCAGCGCCCGACTCGAGGGGCCTTCACATTGGACTCCGGATTTCCATCTGCTGCCTGCCAATGCGTTTCTGAAAGGCGACACACCGCTTTTCACATTTAGATCACTAGTTCGAGGTGAATACGAAGTAGTGCGAAGCCAAAGCTGCCTCAAGCATCCTAGACGCCGGGTTTGACTTTGCGGGCACAATCAGGATACCTGAGGATGGTATTGGATATTCGGGTGCAATCTTTCAACAGTCGCTGGAAAAATTCGTCGGCACATTGTTCTACCAATTTCACGTAAGAAAGGTCGATGAAGTTGGCTAGACCATCGCTGCCCCCATCATCGGTCGCAGGACCCATATGCCACCCAGAAATCTCGACGCCGGGGCTGATTGCCAGCTGAGATCCGCTGAGGAAGCTACGTAGTAGTCTACGCAGTGCTGTATTGCGACCCCTTGTGGGTACTTGCCAAAAAGTGAGGATATGCCTTTCCATAATAGGTATCAAAGACAAAGTATAATTGTTCATTCATTCATGGCTCTGTATTGAAGCTAAAGCATCCATAGGGAAAACAGAGATTCAACCAGGTGAAATGAGCGTCATTGCTTCACAATATGCCATGCTGCATACTTTATGAAGCATGGCATGCAATATCATGATGGACAACTTCACCTAGAAACTCCAAACAAACCCAATAATAGCAGAGCTTAAAGTCTTGCACAAGCATCTGAGGGCTTATGACCTTGGACCGAAGCTATAACTCCTGTCTCCAATTGACAGCAGTAGAATATTTGATTTCTGCATCCACCGATGTTGACTGCCTTGAAGAAACAAACCCCTCATGGCTGAGCGCAGCAGTATCAACACATGCCCACAACAATAAAGAACGCCGGCACACAAGTGGCCAGTATTACTCCAACAACTCTTGCTGCCAATACATCTTGACATCTTCGAGTGAACTCTTGGCAATAATTCCAATGCCATAAACTTTAACATTCCATGCGATGGTGAATATCTTCCCGAAGTGGATTCTGCTTGTCGGTTCGAGAGTGTCACTCTTATTCTTGATGTCGACGGCAATAGGATTCTTGACAAGATCCTCCTCTCCCGGAAGTATCGGAGCAGATGGGAGGTAGCGGCTGTCATGGATAATCGCATGAGCTTTTTTCTCACCCGCTGGCAACCCGTTTTTACCGACTCCGGTCCCTCGATATGAATTTATTGGGACACATAGGCAGTACCCTAAGCGCTCTCGTATCACAACAAACCTTTTGATATGGCTGAAGATCCTTTCACCTTTAGGCCCCATAATGACATGCCTTGAATCATCAGGACCAGTATTGATGCGTCGATCTTCTCCTTTTAGTTTTGGATACATCATTGCGAAAACACGCCCTTCCACGAAGAAGTCCCTTCCATTTTGTAACTTGAACCTGGGGTCCAACCGCTCTGGATCTCCAAATTGACTCGCCCGGATCCGCATCGTTCGGCTGGCCGCCGATTCTACAGAGGTCATTGTCGAAGATGCCTGTTCATCGTACTGTTCTGAATCAGAGCTATCCATGTGGTCACCTTGGCTTCGGATATAAGGGGCACTCCAAGAGCCTGGCGACCAATTTGGTAGGTATTCTTGGCCCTGGGTTGGTGGAGCAGCTATTTGAGGCTGATTTGAGTCTGATGCAATTAAATGCTGTTCCTCATCCTGACTTGGATGACCTGTTCGA
>Ga0105239_10010570_pt1 | contig 10318 bp, 5 predicted proteins | sample KBSC44metaG_FD_92761 | JGI IMG/M metagenome (GOLD analysis project Ga0105239, IMG submission 92761) | Corn rhizosphere microbial communities from Kellogg Biological Station, Michigan, USA - KBS C4-4 metaG | ecosystem: Host-associated > Plants > Roots > Rhizosphere > Soil | place: Michigan, USA...
CCGAGCGCATCGCGCGCGGCCAGAAAAGCTGGTTCTTCTCCCATCACGCCGACTACGCCGCCGTCACCACCACCGACCACCCCTCGGAGCAGATGGATGCCTTCAAAGGCGCCACCCACTACCTGCTCGACACGCGCCTGATGATGGCCTGGGCCAAGGCCTACGCCGAACGTGGCGATCTCGAGCGCGCCCGCAACATCGCGCAGCGCCTGCGCGAATTCCACAACGAGAAGTCGGACGATTTCTTCGCCGAATGCGATGACGCTCCCCCATCCGGTCCGGAGCGCCCGTTCCAATGCGATCCGCCGGCGAAGGTGATGGGACCGGAAGACTTCCGCTGAAAACCCTCGGGGGCGGCGACTCAATCCGCCACCCAATCCCCCGACTTCCCCCCACTCTTCTCCAGCACCCGGATCCCCCCCATCACCATCCCCCGGTCCGCCGCCTTGCACATGTCGTAGACCGTCAAGAGCCCCACCTGCACCGCCGTCAGCGCCTCCATCTCCACCCCCGTCCTTCCGAAGGTCTCGACCTGCGCCTCGCAGCGCACGCAGCTCGCCGCGGCATCGATCTCGAACTCCACCACGACTCGCGTGATCGGCAGCGGATGGCACAGCGGCACCAGCTCGGCGGTGCGCTTCGCGCCCTGGATCGCCGCGATGCGCGCGATGCCGATCACGTCGCCCTTCTTCGCCGTGCCGCCGGCGATCAGCGCCAGCGTCTCCGGCTTCATGCGGATCGATCCGGCCGCGCGTGCGACGCGGTGTGTCTCGGCCTTCGCGCCCACGTCCACCATGTGCGCCTGGCCCTGGCCATCGAAATGCGTCAGCGGTGAGTTCATCGAGATACAGAGGCGAAACAGGGAGCTGTCATGATAGGCGTGAACTTCCGGCGGTTCGTCCCTCTCCAAGCCAGCCGCCACTTCGATGTCATGCGACCGACTGCCCCGCCTTTGAAGAAAGCTCCGTCCACCCCCAGCCGGCTCGGCACGCTGGTACTGGCCCTGTCGCTCGCCTGGCCCGCCGCGCTGCCGGCACCGGCAGCGGCCCAGGTCAACCTGCCGGCGCTCGGCGATTCGGTCTCGGCCGACTTCGGCATCGGCGCCGAGAAGCGCCTCGGCGACCAGGTGATGCGCGAGATCCGCGTCGATCCCGACTATCTCGACGATCCCATCCTGCTCGACTACCTGAACACGATCTGGCACCGGCTCGTCGAAGCTTCGCTGAAGAAGGGCAACATCACGCCCGACATGAACGAGCGCTACGCCTGGGAGCCCTTCCTCGTGCGCGACCGCACCGTCAACGCCTTCGCGCTGCCGGGCGGCTACATCGGCGTCAACCTGGGCCTGATCCAGATGACGACGAACCAGGACGAGCTCGCGTCGGTGCTGGCCCACGAGCTCTCGCACATCACGCAGCGTCACATCGCGCGCGGCATGGTCAACAGCCAGCGCCAGTCGCTGCTCAGCATGGCGGCGATGATCATCGGCCTGATTGCCGCCGCCAGCAGCCGCAGCGCCGACGGCGCGAACGCGGTCATCGCCGGCAGCCAGGCGGCGGGCATCCAGGGGCAGCTGAACTTCTCGCGCGATGTCGAACGCGAGGCCGACCGCGTCGGCTACGGCGTGTTGACCGCGGCCGGCTTCGCGCCCTGGGGCATGGCCGCGATGTTCGAGAAGCTCGATGCCACCGCGCGCCTGACCGACAGCAACAACTATCCCTATCTGCGCACCCACCCGCTGACCACCGAACGTATCGGCGAGGCCTTCTCGCGCATGGGCCCGGCGAGCGCGCAGCGCGGCGACTTCAAGCCCACCGGCAGCGCGCTCGAACACGCCGTCATGCAGGCCCGCGCGCGCGTGCTGATGGACGGTCGCGTCGAATCGCTGCAGCGCCTGCAGCGGCTCGATACCGCGAACGATGCCGAGGTCGAGTCGGCCACCGCGCCGTTGCCTGTGCCTCCATCGCTCGCCGCGAGCGCCGCCGCGCTGCCCACGTCGTCGCCGGTCGCGTTGCGGCTGATCGCGCTCTGCTCGAGCGCGATGGCCTCGGCTGCGCTGCGCGACCCGGCGCGCTCGGATGCCGCAATGCAGCGTGCGCTCGCGCTGGTGCAGAGCACGCCGCGCAGCGATGCCCGCGCGGTGCGCGCGGTCAAGCTGGTGCAGGCGCAGATCCTGATCGACCGCGATGACGACATGCGCGCCGTCGAGGTCTTGCAGCCCTACGCCGGCGACGGCACGCGCGCCGTCTCGATCATGCGGGCCGAGATCGCGCTCGATCCGAAGCAGCGCGATTCGCAGGCCCTCGGCCGCAGCGCCGAAGACCTGCAGACCCGCGTCGCCAACACCCCGCTCGATGCCACCGCCTGGTTGCTGCTGAGCCGCCTCGACGATCGGCTGGGCCAGCCGCTGCGTTCCTTGCGCGCCCAGGCCGAGGCGCGTTATGCGCTCGGCGATCTCTCCGGTGCGATCGACCGCCTGCGTGCCGGCCGCCTGGCCGGCCGGGCCGGCGGCACGCCCGACTTCATCGAAGCCTCGGTGATCGAAGCGCGCCTGCGCGACATCGAGACCCAGCGCAAACAGCTCGCCGCCGAGATGCGCGGCGGCCGCGGCGGCAGTGACGACGCGCCGCCGTAGTCGGGCGGGGGCTCAGCTGCGCGTGAAGAGCCGCTCCATCGCCACGTCGATGACCATGCCGCAGAGGCTGTAGATCAGCGAGCCGATCAGCGCGGCGCCGAAGCCGCTGACGCTGAATCCCTGCAGCACCTGCGCCGCGAAATAGAACAGCGCCGCGTTGATGATGAAGAGGAAGAGGCCGAGCGTGATCAAGGTGACCGGCAAGGTCAGCAGCACGAGGATCGGCCGCAGCAAGGTATTGAACAAGCCGAGCACGAAAGCGGCGATCAATGCCGAGCCGAAACTCTTCACCGCCACGCCCGGATAGAGATTCGCGACGAGCAGCAAGGCGGCCGCGAGCAGGAGCCATCGAAGGAGGATTTTCATGATGGCGGCAAGCATACGACGCGGCATTGCGCATCGTCTGCGCGCCGTTAATCCGAATCCGAATCGCAAAGGCCGCCGCCGGTTGACGCCATGGAGCGACATAACCGCCTTTTCAGAGGCAACGATGCGTGTTTTCATAGGCGAATGTGCTTCTCAGTGTGCATTGATGGCAGTACCATTCGCGTCGCGGGGAACCGAGAGATCGAGAGCTCATGCGGCTCTCGCCCGACCCCGGCACATCAACAACACATTTGATGGAGAGATTCAAAATGGCAACTGCGAAGAAAGCTCCCGCGAAAAAGGCGGCAGCTAAAAAGGCCCCGGCCAAGACGGCGGTGAAAACGGCGGCGAAGGCACCTGCAGCCAAGAAGGCTGCAGCGCCCGCCAAGAAGCGCACGCCGAACGCGGCGTTCATGAAGGCGATGACCCCCAGCCCGGCACTCGCCGCGATCGTCGGCGACAAGCCGCTGCCGCGCACCGACGTGACCAAGAAGGTCTGGGACTACATCAAGAAGAACAATCTTCAGGACGCGGCTCAAAAGCGTGTCATCATCGCCGACGCCAAGCTGAAGGAAATCTTCGGCAAGGCCAAGGCCGACATGTTCGAGATGACGAAGATGATCAATGCGCACCTGAAGTAATCCGGCCTTCTCGGCCTGATGGACAAACGCCCGGTCCCACCGGGCGTTTTTCTTTCCGGCTCTCTGTTTGTCCTACAGGCGTATCGGCGCCTGACGACTGCGCGGGCAGCCGCTCCTCCCTAGCATCAACCATTGGCCAGTCCCGCGGACGGGCCCGCCAGTCGACGGAGGATTTCCCATGCACCGCACGTTCGCCCTCTCTGCCACCTTTGAGCCTTCCGACCTCGAGGCGGACACGCGCGCACTCGGCGAGCAGCTGCGCCATTGCGAACGAAGTGTCGGCCGCTGGTTCGAGCTGCATTGCGCGGTCGAATCGATGCGCCGTTTCACCGGCCGGCGCCTGATGTCGGTGGTCTTCCTGTCGACCGTGATGCTCGGCCTGCTGTCGGTGTGCGGCTGAGGTCGGATGCCCGCGAGCACCGCGTCTGCGCAGGACAACCCCGGCGCACACGCAGCAGCCGCCTTCCTGCGCGCGGATCGCGGCGCCATCCTGGCGCCGGTGCGTTCGGTATTGTTCGGGCGCGAACGTTTCCATGAACACGGGCTGAGCCTCGCGCGGGCGCAGGGCATCGGCGAGCCTGGCCGCACCGGGCGCTTCTATCCGCGGCTCGACAGCAACCTGCGCACCCTGCATCGGGCACGCGCCTACCTCGATGCGCTCGATCGCCGCGGCGAGTCGCTGAGCCCGGCGGCCGAATGGCTGCTCGACAACTTCCATCTGATCGAAGCTCAGCTGCCCGAGATTCGCGCCGCGCTGCCGCGCCGCTACTACGCCAACTTGCCCAAGCTCGCGCAGGAGCCGCTCGAGGGCCTGCCGCGCATCTACGGCATCGCCTGGGCCTTCGTCGCGCATACCGATTCGAGCTTCGATGCGCAGCTGCTGTCGAGCTTCCTTGCCGGCTATCAGCAGGTCAGCGAACTGACCTTGGGCGAGCTCTGGGCCTTGCCGACGACCTTGCGCGTGGTGCTGCTGGAGAACCTCGCTCGACTCGCCGACATGGTCGCGACGAACAAGGCTGCGCGCGAGCTGGCCGATGCCTGCTGCGACGAGGCCGAGGTGCCGGACGTCGACCGGCTCGATCGCCAGTTGCAGATGGCGCGCGAGCGCGGCGTCGACGTGGCCTACCTGTCGCAGCTCGAACAGCGCCTGCGCCCGACGGTCACCGCCAGTTCGCCCGAGCTGCATGACTGGCTGCTCGCGCACGTGCCGGATGCCAACGCGGTGATGCTCTCGGCGCAGGAGCTGCAGGCAGCCAACAACGTCAGCGTCGGCCACGCGGTGATGGCGCTGCGTGCGATCGAGAACCACGATTGGGAACGATATGTCGCCGGCCTGAGCGCGGTGATCGGCGTGCTCGGCCAATCGCCTGCCTTCCTCGCCAGCGGCGAGCTGACGCGCGACCAGTGCACCCACGCGGTCGAGCGCATCGCGCGCGAGCTCGGCCGGGCCGAGAGCGAGGTGGCACGCGAGTCGCTGCGCCTGAGCGAAGCCGATGCCGGCGTGCGCGAGCTCGGCCCTTCGCATGTGCTGATCGGCAGCGGCCGGCCGTTGCTGCTCGCCGCGCTCGGCGTGCCCCACGCCAACAGCCGCTGGCGCAAAGGCCTCGCGCCGGGCGCGCGTGTCGGCCTCTATCTCGGACTGATCGCCTGCGCGACCGCCTGGCTGGTGCACGTGCTGATCGGGGGCAGCCAGGCGCCGGCCTGGATGCAGGCGGTGAGCGCCTTGCTGCTGTTGATCCCGGTGTCCGAATTCGTCATTGCCGCGCTGAACCGCGCGCTGGCCGAGTCGGTGCCGGTGGCGCGGCTGCCGCGGGCCAACCTGCGCGGCGGCATTCCCAGCGAGCAGCGCACGCTGGTGGTCGTGCCCTGCCTGCTCGGCAGCCCCGCGGCCACGCTCGATCTGGCGCTGGCGCTGGAACAGCACCACCTCGCGGCGCAGGAGCAGCAAGTGCAGTACGCGCTGTTGAGCGACTGGGCCGATGCGGACGCGGCCACGCAGCCGCAAGACGCCGATATGCTCGCCGCGGCGGTGCACGTCATCACGGAGTTGAACCTGCGCCATCCGCGCTCGGGCGACCCGTGTTTCCTGCTGCTGCATCGCGAGCGCAGCTGGAGCGAGAGCGAACAGCGCTGGATGGGCTGGGAACGCAAGCGCGGCAAGATCGAGCGGCTGGTCTCGCATCTCGCCGGCGATTGCGAGCTGCCTTTCATCGAACTCGGCGAATGCAGCCGCATCGCGCCCGGCGTGCGCTACATCGTCACGCTCGACAGCGACACCCGCATGCCGCCCGGCGCGCTGCGCGAGATGGTCGCGATCGCGGCGCATCCCTTGAACCGGCCGCAGGTCGATGCGGCCACCGGGCGTGTCGTCTCCGGCTACGGCATCCTGCAGCCGCGAGTCGTGACGCCGTTCGCCGAGCCGCAGCAGACGACCTTCTTCAGCCGCGTTTTCAGCGGGCCGAGCGGCATCGATGTCTACAACGCCGGCAGCTCCGATGTCTATCAGGATGCCTTCGGCGAAGGCAGCTTCAGCGGCAAGGGCCTGATCGACGTGCGCGCCTTCCATGCCACCTTGGCCGGCCGCGTGCCCGAAGGCCGCCTGCTCAGCCACGATCTCTACGAAGGCCTGCGCGCGCGCTGCGCGCTGCTCAGCGATGTCAGCCTGATCGAAGAGCAGCCGACCCATCCCGACGTCGCCGCCTCGCGCGAGCACCGCTGGACACGCGGCGACTGGCAGCTGCTGCCCTTCTTCGCCGACCTCGCGCGCAGCCGCGTCGGTGCGCTGAACCTGTGGAAGCTGATCGACAACCTGCGCCGCTCGCTGCTCGCACCGGCCTCGGTGCTGCTGCTGTGGTGGTCCTTCACGACCGATGCCATCGCCCCGCCGGTCGCGCTGCTGGCGGTGCTGATGGCCTGGACCATCGGCCCGCTGATGAGCGCGATGGCGGCCTTCGCACCGAGCCGCGACGACATCGCGCTGCGCCACTTCTTCGGCCAGGCGCTTGCCGACCTGGCGCAGGCGCTGAGCGGTGCGGCCTGGCGCATGGCGGTGCTGCTGCAGAGCGCGGCGCTGCAGCTCGATGCGATCTTGCGCGCGCTCTGGCGCATGCAGGTCTCGCACCGCCTGCTGCTGCAATGGACGCCGGCCGCGCAAGCGCAGGCGGCGGCGCGCAGCGATGCCGGCTGGTTCTGGCGCCGTCACGCGGCCACGGTCGTGCTGGCGGTGGCCTGGGCCGCAGCCGGCCTGCTGCTGAGCCGTGCCAATGCGCCGTGGCTCATCGGCTTCGGCCTGCTGTGGGCGTTGACGCCGCTGTGGCTCTGGCTCGGCAGCCAGCACCTCGCGCGGCCGGCCGCGTCGACCGCCGATGCGGCGCAAAGCCTTTATCTGCACGAGCTGGCGCAGCACACCTGGCGCTTCTTCCAGCGCCACGTCGCGGCCGAAGACAACCACCTGCCGCCCGACAACCTGCAGCTCGAGCCGCGGCCGATGCTCGCGCACCGCACCTCGCCGACGAACATCGGCCTCTATCTGTTGAGCCTGGTCTCGGCGCAGCGCCTCGGCTACATCGGCAGCACCGAGCTGATCGAGAGGCTGCGGCTGACCCTGGAGACGCTGGACCGCCTGCCACGCCACCGCGGCCACTACTACAACTGGATCGATACCCAATCGCTGCGCATCCTCGAGCCGGCCTACGTGTCGACGGTCGACAGCGGCAACCTCGCGGCGGCGTTGTGGGCGGTGGCGGAAGCCTGTCGCGAGCTCGCGCTGGCGCCGCCGCTCGAGGCGCGCGCCGGTGCGGCGGCGGCCTTGCAGCGCGCCGCGCAGCGGCTCGAAGACGACACCACGCCGCTGATTGCCGGCCTGCGCCAGGAGCCTGCGCTGCGCGAGCTGCTGGATGCCTTGCTGCGCCCGGCGTCCGCCGCTGCCGGCGGCGCATCGGCCGATCACGAGGTCGCCGCGATGCGCCGCCGCTGGCAGGCCGCGCATGCACGCTGGACCGCGCTGAGCGACGACGCCGAAGGCCTCGATCCGCTGCTCGACCTGCTGCACCTGCTGGGCAGCCATCTGCGCGATGTCGAGTCCGGCGCGGAGACGCCCGCGCTGCGCAACACCGCGCTGTTCGATGCCGCGCGGCGCTTCGATGCGCTGGCGCAGGCGATGGAGTTCGGCTTCCTCTACGACGCGAAGCGCCGCCTCTTCCACATCGGCTACCGCGTCGCCGAGCAGAGCAGCGACAGCTCCTACTACGACCTGCTGGCATCCGAATCGCGCCTCACCAGCTTCATCGCGATCGCCAAGGGCGACGTGCCGCAGCGCCATTGGCAGGCCCTCGGCCGGCCGTTCCTGTCGGTCGGCGGGCGGCCGACCTTGCGCTCCTGGTCCGGCTCGATGTTCGAGTACCTGATGCCGAGCCTGCTGATGACCGAGCCGACCGGCGGCCTGCTGCAATCCATCAACCGCGGCGCGGTACAGGCGCAGCAGCGCTTCGGCGCCGAACAAGGCCTGCCTTGGGGCGTCTCCGAGTCGGCCTATTTCTCGCAGGACCACACGCTCGCGTTCCAGTACTCGCCGTTCGGCGTGCCCTCGCTCGCGCTGCGCCGCACGCCACCGGAAGACCGCGTGATCGCGCCCTATGCGACGGTGATCGCTGCGATGGTCGACCCGGCCGCGGCGGTGGCCAACCTGCGCCGCCTGCAGCAGCTCGGCGCGCGTGGGGCCTACGGTTTCATCGAAGCGCTGGACGCCACCGAGAGCCGCCTCACCGAACGCGAGACGCCGCAGCGTGTCGCCACCGTGATGGCGCATCACCAGGGCATGAGCCTGGTCGCGCTGTGCAACCTGCTGTGCGAGCAGGCGCCGCGCCGCTGGTTTGGCGAAGCCCCGCTGATGAAGGCGCATGCCGCCTTGCTGCAGGAGCGGCTGCCGCGCGAGATCGTCTTCCAGCGGCCCGCGGCGGTGGCGCGGCCGGAGCGGAGCTCGGCCGATGCCGCGCTGCCGGCAGTGCGCGAGATCGACCCCGAGCGCGCCGGCGCGCGGCCGACGCAGCTGCTCGGCAACGGCAACTACAGCGTCTCCCTGCGGCCCACCGGCGCCGGTGCGAGCGTCTGGCGCGGGCGCGCCATCACGCGCAGCCGCGACGATGCGCTGCGCGACAGCCACGGCCATCAGCTGCTGCTGCGCGGCAGCGACGAAGCCGACTTCCATTCACTGACCTTGCTGCCCGCGCCGCGGCCCAACACGCGCTACCTGACGCGCTTCTTCGCCGACCATGTCGAGTTCGATGCCGCCTGCAGCGATTGGGATTCGCAAGTCACCGTCTTCGTCAGCCCGGACGACGATGTCGAGTTCCGCCAGATCCAGCTGCACAACCGCACCGACCGGCCGCTGGTGCTGCAGCTGGCGAGCCGGTTCGAGGCGGTGCTCGCGCCGCAGCGCGCCGATGAAGCGCATCCGGCGTTCTCGAATCTGTTCGTGCGCGCAATGGCGCTGCACGAGCGCTGCCTCGCGCTCGAGCGCCGGCCAAGGCTCGCCGGCGAAGCGGGGGCCTGGGCGGCGCATTTCATCGCGCACTGCGATCTGCCGCTGCAGCAGGTCGTGCTCTGCGCCGACCGCGCACGCCTGATGCCGCGCCTCGGCGCGGGGGCCGAGCCGGCGGCCTCCACGCTGCAAGGCGACGCGCTGCAGCCCGGCCGCCGGCTCGATACCGGGCTCGACCCGGTCGCGGCGATCAGCCTGCAGGTCACCGTGCCGCCGAACGGCAAGCTGACGCTGAGCCTGGCCACCGCCGCGGCGCCCGATCTCGCGGAGCTGGCCGGCATCGTCGACGAGTACCAGCAGCTGGTGCACATCAACCGCGCGCGCATGATGGCCGCGACCTTGGCGCGCATCCGCCAGCGCGAGCTCGGCCTCGATACCGCCGGCATGCACGCGGTCCAGGACCTGACCAGCGTGCTGCTGGCGAGCCAGCGGCGCGCCGCGACGGCCGAGGTCGCCGGCTTCGATCGCCGCATGCTGTGGCGCTTCGGCATCTCGGGCGACCTGCCGTTGATCGTGCTGCGCGTCAACGCCGAACACGGGCTCGACCTGATCCAGGCGGTGCTGACCGCGCAGCGCCTGTGGCAGATCGCCGGTGTCGGCTGCGATGTGGTGATCGTCAACGGCGAGCCGGCCTCGTACCTGATGCCGATCCAGCGCCAGCTGATGGCGATGCGCGAGCGTTCGATCAGCCCTTTGCCGGGCGAGCAGCAGGCGGCGCGCGGCGGCGTGCACCTGCTGCAGTCGCCTGGGCTGACACCGCCCGAGCTGACGGCGCTGACCGCTTCGGCGCGAGTGCACCTGCTGGCCGATGGCCGGCCGCTGAGCCGCCATCTGCCGGACGTGCTCGGCACCTGGCCGCGGCTGCGCGCCGAGGCGCGCCGCGTCGAGCCGCGTGCGCTCGGCGGCATCGCCGAAAGCCGCTTCGCGCGCGGCGGCCGCGATGTCGTGATCCAGGTCGACGAAGCACATGGCACGCCACGGCCCTGGGTCAACGTGATCGCGAACCCCGGCTTCGGCACCGTCGTCAGCGAGTCGGGCGGCGGCTTCACCTGGGCCGGCAACAGCCGCATGAACGCGCTGACGAACTGGAGCAACGATGCCTTGCTCGACCCGTGCAGCGAGCACTTCCTGATCGAG
>Ga0105239_10010572_pt1 | contig 10317 bp, 9 predicted proteins | sample KBSC44metaG_FD_92761 | JGI IMG/M metagenome (GOLD analysis project Ga0105239, IMG submission 92761) | Corn rhizosphere microbial communities from Kellogg Biological Station, Michigan, USA - KBS C4-4 metaG | ecosystem: Host-associated > Plants > Roots > Rhizosphere > Soil | place: Michigan, USA...
CAAATGCGTCGCGCGTGAGGTTCTCGGGTTCGGTGCTCGTGCAGACTACGTCGTCCTCGATGCGGATGCCGCCGTAGTGCCGGAACCTGTCGACCTTGTCCCAGTTGACTTCCCTGGATTGCGGCTGTTGCTTGAGCTTGGCCAGCAGCAGATCGATGAAATAGATGCCCGGCTCGATCGTCACCACCATGCGCGGCTGCAGCGTACGCGTGAAGCGCAGATACGGGTGCGCGGCCGGTCGCGGAATCGTGCCGCCGGTGTCGTCCTTCTGGAATCCGGCGACATCGTGCACCTGCAAGCCGAGCGGATGGCCGAGGCCGTGCGGGAAGAATGCCGTGCTGACGCCGGTCTCCACGGCGCTTTCCGGGCTCATGCGCAGGAAGCCCTGATCGCGCAGGATGCCGGCGAGCACATGGTGGGCGTGATCGTGCAGTTCGGGGTAACTCTGGCCATCGCGTACCTTCGCCACGAAGTCACGTTGGGCATTGTCGACCGCATCGATCAGCACCTGGAACTCGCCTGCGCCCGGCGCGGCGTAGGTGCGGGTGATGTCGCAGGCATAACCATGGAAACTCGCGCCGGCATCGATCAGGAACGAATCCGCGCGCGCTGGCGGATTGCGCTCGAGCGCGGTGTAATGCAGCACGGCGCCGTGCTGGTTCAGGGCGACAATGTTGCTGTACGGCAGCTCGTTCTCGGTTTCGTGCACCGCGCGCAGGTACGCCATGTGGATGTCGTATTCCGACGCGCCGGCGCGGAAAGCGCCTGCCGCCGCAACATGCGCGCGCGCGCCGAGCTTGCTCGCCACGCGCATCATCGCCAGCTCGTAGTCGGTCTTGTAGCTGCGCTGCCAGTGCAGGTAGTTCAGCACCGCTTCCGGATTGTTGGGCTTGAGGCCGTCGAGTGCGAGATTGTCTTCGCCGATGATCGCGCAGCGCGCAAGATCCTTCGGCAGGTGCGCGAGCGCTTCCTTCGCCTCGCGGACGATCACGATGTCGAAGTGCTCGACCCAGTAGCCGGCCGGCGCCTCCGGCACCACATGCCAGTAATCGAACGGCTGCAGGTAGATCAGTTTCGGTTTCCGGCCCGGCGCGTACGCGATCCATGATCCGGGCGCCTGCGTGACCGGCAGCCAATGCTTGAAATGCGGATTGACCGCGAACGGGTAATCGCGGTCGTCGAGGAACTGGTAGCGTGGTGTGCCGGCGGCGATCAGCAGATGATCGAACTTGCCGCGCGCGAGCGCCGCGTCGGCGCGCGTGGTCAAGGTCTTGAGATGGTCAGGATACAGTTGGGCAAGAAGGTCTGACATGACATGCGCGTGCTGCTGTGAGTGTGCTTATTGTGCCCGAAGCGCCGCCGCCGCACATTTGCTCCGCCATCAGCCGGCCATCAGCGCCAACGCAAACACGCCCAGCATCGTAATACACAACGCGATTTTCGCCAGCGTCCCGAACAGCAGGCCGAGCCAGGTGCCCATGCCAACGCGTGTCGCGTGAGCGAGTTCGCGCCCGCCCGTCAGTTCGCCGATTGTCGCACCTAAAAACGGGCCGAGCAGCAGGCCGGGCAAACCGAAGAACAGGCCGACGAGTCCGCCGAGCGCGGCGCCCCACAGCGCGCGCGTGCTGGCGCCGACGCGCCTTGCGCCGAGCAGGCTGGCGCCGAGGTCGACCAGCAGCGCGAGCGCGCTGAGCACGCCCAGGACCGTCAGCGTGAACGCCCCGATGTGCCGGAAATGATCGGTCCAGGCGGCGAGCAGCATGCCGGCGAACACCAGCGGCACGCCCGGCAACACCGGCACAACGGTGCCGGCAATGCCGGCCAGGATCAGCATTGCCGAAAGTATAAAATAGAGCGTTTGTTCCATTGTGAACTAACGCACGCCGGGCGCGATTCTCGCCGCTTCCGTGTCGATCTGGAACGCGTCGCGGTATTCCGGCCTGAGCAGGCCGTAAAAAACCTTCGCCGGTACTTCAACCTGTTGCGTGCCGTCGGCGTGGGCGGCGACCTGGTAGGAAGGGAAGATCAAAGTCAGGCCGATCGCCTTGGTTTCCAGCCCGTCGACGAGAAACGCGGCGAAATTCCCGGGCGTCGCTTGGGTGCCGCTCGCGACCCATTCACGCATGCTCTTGAGCGCAGCGGCCTGATCCTTTTCCGGCGTGGTTTCGCGCAGCTTCGCCTCGTAGCTTCCCTCCAGCTGGCGGCGCGCCTCTTCGCTCAGGGTATTGAGTGCGGCGCTGCCGTCGGCGAACAAATCGGCGAGCTCGATCAGCTTGTTGTCGCTGGTGTGCAGGTTGAAGCTGGCGACGAGCGGCATGGGATGGGCACCGCCGGTATACACGCTGCCGTTCGCCAGGACGCTGACAAAATCGCTCGTGCGCCGCGCGATGTTGAATTCCAGATCGAGATTGTACGTCGGGCCGTCCGCGTTTTCGTCGGCAAGCCGCGCCTCGAGAAAATCCTTCTTGCGCGCCGCCGCGTAGGCGTGCAGCGCCTCGGCAAGTGTGCTCCATTCCGGCGCGAGCTGCGGATAGCGAACATGATACGTATAGCCATTGCCTTGGCCGGCATCTTCGCTCGCCGAGGATTCCAGGGCCGCGGCATTGACTGCTGTTGACCCCGCCGGAACGGACGGCGCCTGATCGCAGCTGGCAAGCAGGCTCAGGGCGCCGGCAACGACAAGGCAGGTGAATGGACGGGGTGACATGCGCAACGCGATAGTTGAGGGCGCGACAGTGTAAGGGCTGCGCCGCGAGCGCGCATTAAAAAACGGTTTGCGGTTCAATCCAACCGCTTGCGTGTGCGCGCGATCGCGATGGTCAATACGATCACGCAGAACGCGCCGAGCGCGGCGAGTTCCGGCCACAGCTCCGCGAGCGTGGCGGCGCGCAGCATGATGCCGCGGATCAGGCGCACGAAATGCGTCATCGGGAAGATTTCGGCAAGCCATTGTGCCGGCCACGGCATGCCGGCGAACGGGAACATGAAGCCGGACAGCAGGATCTGCGGCAGGAACGTGAAGAATGCGAGCTGCATCGACTGGAACTGCGTATTCGCCAGCGTCGACAGGAACACGCCGAGCGCGAGCGAGGCGATGATGAAGACGAACGAGGCGGCGTAGACGTCGAGCAGACTGCCGTTGATCGGCACGCGGAAGATCAGCACGCCCAGCGCCAGCACGACCGTGACCTGGATCAGGCCGATCGCGATGAACGGCAGCACCTTGCCGATCGTCAGCTCCGCCGGCGACAGCGGCGTGGCAATCAGGAACTCGAGATTGCCGCGCTCGCGTTCGCGCACGATCGCCATCGCCGTGAACAGCACCATCGTCATCGTCAGAATCACTCCGATCAGGCCCGGCACGGTATTGACCGGCGCGCGCCGTTCCGGATTGTAGAAGTTCACAATTTCCACATTGTTCACCGGCGTCGCCTGCAGCGGCGCGAGCAAGGTCGTCAGCGGCAGCGCGCCGAGCTGGCGCGCGGCCTGCTGCACGACCTGGTCCGAACCGTCGACGATGATCTGCAGCGGCGGTTCGTCCTGCACGGCGATACGGCGCTCGAAGTCCGGCGGGATCACGAGTGCGGCGCTGATCTTCCCGGCCCGCAGCAGCGCGTCGATTTCCTGCGTTGTGCGCAGGCGGTAGCTAAAATCGAGCACGCCGGTCTGCTGCAGCTGCGCGACGACTTCGCGGGACTGCGCGGTCTGCGCCTGGTCGAGCACGGCGGCGGACAGGTGGCGGATGTCGAGATTGATTGCGTAGCCGAACAGCAGCAGTTGCATCGTCGGGATGCCGACGATCATCGCGAACGTGAGCCTGTCGCGGCGCAGCTGACGCAGCTCCTTGACCACGATCGCGATGAGTCGCCGCAGGTTCACGCGGCTTTCTCCGCGTGCTCGTTGCGCCCGCGCGTCACGCTGACGAACACGTCTTCCAGATTCGGCGCCGCGGTTTCGACTTTCGCCTCGACCCCGCCTTCACGCAGATGCGCGCCGATGCGTTCGCGCACGCCGGCGCCGTCGCTCGCGAGCACGCGCAAGTGCGCGCCGATCTGCGCGCAGGCATCGACGCCGGGAAACTTCTCGAGCAGTTCGCGCGCACGGCGCAGATCGGTGCTGGCCACGACCAGCACGTGGCCGGACAGCGAGTCCATCAGTTCGCGCGGCGTGCCGTCGGCGACGAGATGGCCGTGGTCGAGGATCGCCAGGCGATGGCAGCGTTCGGCCTCATCCATGAAATGCGTGGAGACGAGGATCGTCGTGCCGGCATCGACGAGCGCAAACAGCGAATCCCAGAATTCGCGGCGCGATTGCGGATCCACCGCGCTGGTCGGTTCGTCGAGCAGCAGCAGCTCCGGCTCGTGCAGCACGGCGGCCGCGAGCGCGAGGCGCTGCTTCTCGCCACCCGACAAGGTGCCGGCCAGCTGACCACGCAGATCGCGCAGCGCATAGCGCTCGACCAGTTCGCCGATGCGCGCCTTGGCGCGCGCGCGGTCCAGTTCGTGCACGGCGGCGACGAACTCGAGATTCTCGGTGACCGTGAGGTCTTCATACAGCGAAAATTTCTGCGTCATGTAGCCGATGCGGCGCTTGAGTTCGTCAGCTTGCTGCGGAATCTTGAAGCCGAGCACCTCGATATCGCCTGCGCTCGGCAACAGCAGGCCGCAGAGCATGCGGATCGTCGTCGACTTGCCGCTGCCGTTGGGCCCGAGAAAGCCGTAGACCTGCGCGCGTTCGACGGTGAGGTCGAGGTGATCGACCGCGACGAGGTTGCCGAAACGCCGCGTCAGCCCACGCGCGACGATGGCATTGCCGGTGTCAGTGCGCGGCATGATCCAGCAGCGTCGCCTGGCACGGAATCCCAGCCGGCAACTTGCGTGCCGCCTCGCCGTCGAGCACAAGTTCGGCACGATAGGTCAGACGGCTCGCGTCGTCGCCATTCAAGGCGTAATACGGCGTAAAGCTCGATTCGGAGCGGATGCGCGCCAGCGTCGCCGCGAACGGCTGCGCGACGCCGTCGACATGCACCGAAAAACGCGCTCCGGGCTGGGTGCTCGCGCGCAGGCCTTCGGGAACGAACACGCGGGCGTACGGCGCGTCGCCGACGAGCAGGCTCGCCACCGCCGCGCCAGGTGGCGGGCGGTCGCCGAGCTTGAACGGCAGCGCATCGACGCGGCCGGCGCGCGGCGCATGTACTTCCAGTCTGCGCAAGGTTACGCGCAGCTGTTCCAGGCTCGCCTGCGCCTGCGCGAGCGCTGCTTCGCCCTGCGCAATGTCTTCCGGCCGCGTGCCGTGCAGCAATACGTCGAGGTTTGCGCGCGCCGTGGCCACATCGGCATTCGCCTGGCGCAACGCGGTTTCGGCATTGTCCAGATCGACCTGCGCGTTCAAGCCCTTGCGGCGCAAGTCAGCGGCGCGATCGCGCGCGATCCGCGCGTTAGCCGCCGTGCTCTGCGTACGCGCGAGCGAACCACGCGCAGCGTCGATCGTCTCGGCGCGCGCACCGTGACGCAATTCGTCGAGCGCGGCGGACAGACGCTGTGCATCGGCTTGTGCGGCGTCGACTTGCGCCTGGACCCGCTGAGCATCGAGCTTGAGCAGCAGCTGATCGGCGGCGACAGTGTCGCCTTCGTGGACGAGGATCTCGGTAATCGGCTCGGACACTTCCGCCGGCACCCCGATCCGGTCCCATTCCAGTGTGCCGAGCAGAGCCGGCGGCGTGTCGTCGCGCGCGCACGCCGCGAACGCGAGCAGGCCGACGATGAGCGCAGGACGGGCGCGCATAAGACCTCCTTTTCCTGTGACCATTATCGCAGCCCTGGCGACGATTTGACGGCAAAGTACAGCAGCTCCGGAAGTCGCTATGATGCGCGCCGGCGAACACGGGATAAAGCGCGGTGACGATACTGTGGCAGCAATAGCCTTGTGGCCAGGCTGGGCGGCGCCGCTGCTCAACGCGGCTGCGCTCTTGCTCGCGCTCGGCTTCCGCCGCAATCGCGCAGTCGTCGTCCTCGTCGTGCTGTTGTTTGCCTCGCTGGCGATCGTCGGCGTGCTCATGCCGGAAGGCGGGCGCGGCGCCGAAGCAGCGCGCATGTTCGCGCCGTGGTTGCTGCTGGCGGCCGCCGCGCTGCCCGAGCGCGGTCCGCTGGCACGGCGCAACCTGATCCTGCTGCTGTTGTTGCTGATCGCGACCTGGCTCACATTCGATGCCCCGGCGCACGTCTGGTCGAGTCTGCGCGGCGCGTTGCCGTTCGGCGTGCTGCGCTTCAGCGCCGGCGCATTGGCTGCTGCGCTCACTTTCGTCGCCGCTGCGCTGTGCCTGTTGCGTTGGGTGCTCAACGGTGCGCCGATGGAAGCCGGGCTCGGCATCGTGCTCGGCCTGGCGGCGTTCGCATTGCTGCCGAGCATGCACAGCGACGGCAGCAGTACGGCGTTCGCATTCGCCGGTCTGTGCGCGCTGTTCGCGGTGCTGTACGCGTCGTATCGAATGGCGTTCATGGATGCGCTGTCCGGCCTGCCGAACCGGCGTGCGCTCGACGAAACGCTGGCGCAGCTGTCCGGCGACTATGCGATCGCGATGGTCGACGTCGATCATTTCAAGCTGTTCAACGACACGCACGGCCACGCCGCCGGCGACCGCGTGCTGCAGGCCGTGGCGCAAGCGCTGCGCCGTGAACGTCGCGGCCGCGCCTTCCGCTACGGCGGCGAGGAATTCTGCCTGCTGTTCACCGGCTCGCGCCACCGCGACGCCGCGGCAATGTGCGACGAGACGCGCGCGCGCATCGAGGCGATGCGCGTGCGCGTGCGTTCGACGCCGGCGAAGGGCAGGCGTGCGCAGAGCGAACGTGGCGACACCGACGTCAAAGTCACGGCGAGCATCGGCGTTGCGTTCCGCGACGAACAGGCGCGCTTCGCTTCCGACGTGATCAAGGCCGCCGACCAGGCGCTGTACCGGGCCAAGGCGAAGGGGCGCAACCGGGTGATTGCCAAATAGGCGCCGCAATGGGCACAACGCGCTGTACTGACGTCGGATGGCCGTCGCGTTCATAGCAATGATAATGTCGGCATGGACTGCCGAATGGCGTTATCGACCGGCAGAGGGAGACATGGCCGAAACCGATCTGAACCGCCGACCGATCGCCGCGCGCAACACCGGCTGGGCACAGCGGCTTGCAGCGGCGCTGGCGCGCTCGTCCATCACGCCAAACCAGATCTCGCTGCTGAGCGTGCTGTTTGCCGGCATCGGCGCGGCGCTGCTGGCATGGGCACCGACGCCGGTCGGCCTGTTGCTCTGTGCGTGTTGTATACAATTGCGCCTGCTCTGCAACCTGCTCGACGGCATGGTTGCCGTCGAGGCCGGCAAGGGCTCGGTCACGGGGCGCCTCTACAACGAATTTCCCGATCGCATCACCGATTCCGTGCTGATCATCGCCTTGGGTTATGCCTGCGACATGCCCTGGCTGGGCTGGCTCGGCGCCGTGTTCGCGATCGGCACGGCCTACGTGCGCGTGTTCGGCGGCTCGCTCGGCCTGGCGCAGGATTTCGGCGGAGTGATGGCGAAGCAGCAGCGCATGGCCGTACTGACAGTCGCGTGCGTGGTGGCGGCCGCGGAACATTTCTGGCACGCGCAACACTACGCGCTGCAAGCTGCCGCGGCGATCATCGCTGCCGGTGCACTGCTCACGTGCGTCACGCGTACGCTGGCGATCGCGGCAAAGCTGCGCGCGGGCGCCTGACGATGTGGCTGTCGCACGTCTTCGCGCTGCTGGTGCGTGTGCTGGTCGGGGCGCAGGCGCAATGGATCGGCTGCAAACCCGCGCCCGTGTTGCGCATCTATTACGCCAATCACACCAGCCACCTGGATACGCTCGCGCTGTGGTGCGCGCTGCCGCACCATCTGCGCAAGACCACGCGACCGGTCGCCGCGAGCGATTACTGGAATCGCGGTGGTTTGCGCGGCTACGTGGCGACACACGGTTTCAACGCGCTGTTCATCGAGCGCGACAAGGACAAGCGCGCCGGCGATCCGCTCGAACCGCTTGCGCAGGCACTCGCGCGCGGCGAATCGCTGGTCATCTTCCCGGAAGGCACGCGCCGTGCGCAGGCGCTGCCAAGTCCGTTCAAAAGTGGAATTTTCCATTTGGCGACAAAGTTTCCGGACGCGGAGCTCGTGCCCGTCTATCTCAACAACCTCTATCGCAGCATGCCCAAGGGCACGTACCTGCCGGTACCACTGACCTGCTCGGTGCGTTTCGGCGCGCCGCTGGCGCGCATCGCAGATGAGCCGAAGGAAGCATTCCTCGAACGCGCCCGACAGGCGGTGGTGGATCTGGCGTGAACATGCAGCAGAAATTCTATTGGCTGTTCGGCGGCATCGGCGTGTTGCTGGTCGTTGCTTCGACGATCGGATGGCTGCTGCAGCGGCGCTCGCCTGACAGCAGCACGATTGCCAATCTCGTCGCGCGCGTGAACGCGTGGTGGATCATGGTGGCGGTGCTCGCCGCAGGCTTCCTGCTCGGCCGCAACGCGACGATCGTGCTGTTCGCGATCGCGTCGCTGTTCGCGTTGCGCGAATTCGTCACGCTGACGCCGACGCGACCGGGCGATCATCTGCCGCTCGTCGTGTGCTTCTACGTGTTGTTGCCGGTGCAGTACCTGCTGATCGGCGACGACTGGTACAACCTGTTCGCGATCTTCCTGCCGGTGTACGGCTTCCTGCTGCTGCCGGTGCTGACCGCCGTCTCCGGCGATACCGAACAGTTTCTCGAGCGCGTGACGAAGTTGCAGTGGGGGCTGATGATCACGGTGTATTGCATCAGCTACGTACCGGCGCTCGTGCTGGTGCAGGTGCCGGGGTTCAGCGTCGGCAATCAGAACCTGCTGCTCGTGATCTACCTGCTGTTCGTCGTGCAGATCAGCGATGTTCTTCAATACGTGTTCGGCAAGCTGTTCGGCAAGCACAAGATCGCGCCGCGCGTGAGCCCGTCGAAAACCGTCGAAGGCTTCATCGGCGGCGGCGCGAGTGCGGTCGGCGTCGGCGCGGCGCTATGGTGGATCACGCCGTTCACGCCGCTGCAAGCTGCCGGCATGGCGGCGGTAATCGTACTCGCTGGATTTCTCGGCGGCATTGCACTCTCGGCGGTCAAGCGCAGCCTCGGCGCCAAGGACTGGGGCTCGATGATCGAAGGTCACGGCGGCATGCTCGACCGGCTGGATTCGGTCAGCTTCGCCGCGCCGGTGTTTTTTCACCTGACGCGATATTTCTTCGAGCCCTGAGCGGGCGCTCGACGTACCGCGTTCGTGACGCTGCTTCGCCGCTGGAATTGTGACAATATGCTCGCTTGCGCCATCGACCGGCGCCTCAATGCATCGAGCAGGGGAAAATACGATGAACGTTCCGGCCACCACGGGTGCGCTGCAGGCCTTCGATGAGGATGCCTGGGACGACCTGCTCAACTACATCGAGGAACGCCGGGTCATCCCGATCATCGGGCCTGATCTGCTGCGCGTGCAGACCGACCGCGGCCTGCGTCCGCTGTACGAATGGCTGGCCGAGAAACTCGCCGCGCGCCTGTCGGTGGATGTCGTCGGCTTGCCGCAGCCGCTTACGCTCAACGATGTGATGTGCTGTTATCTGGGCCAGCGCGGGCGCCGCGAGGAAGCCTACACGCGCCTGCGCTCGATCCTGCGCGAGGTGACGTTCGAGCCGCCGCTGGCGCTGCGGCAACTCGCGCAGATCACCGATTTCGACCTGTTCGTCACCACCACGTTCGATCCGCTGCTCGAGCAGGCGATCAATCTGGAGCGTCATGGCGGCCAGCCGTCGACCGAAGTCATCGCCTACGCGCCGAACCGCGTCGCCGATCTTCCAGTTGAGCGTGGCCAGCTGCAGCATACGGTGGTGTATCACCTGCTCGGTCGGCTTTCCGCCTCGCCGACCTATGTCGTTTCCGACGAGGACATGCTCGAGTTCATCTGCGCGCTGCAGTCCGAGCACCTCACGCCGGAAAAACTGTTCCACGAACTCGAGCACAATCACCTGTTGCTGATTGGCAGCGATTTCTCCAACTGGCTGGCGCGGCTGTTCCTGCGCATGGCCAAGCGCCGGCGCCTGTCCGACCCGCGCGACTTCAGCGAAGTCATGGCCGATGACCACACCTCGCAGGACGGGCGCCTCGTCGCGTTCCTGCAGCAGGTCAGCGTGCGGACGCGCGTCTACGGCGGCGCCGAAGCGTTCGTCGCCGAGTTGCATGCGCGCTGGTCGCAGCGCCAGCGCCCGGCGACGCCGGCGCCAGGCGCCGGCAGCGCGCCGCAACG
>Ga0105239_10010576_pt1 | contig 10315 bp, 10 predicted proteins | sample KBSC44metaG_FD_92761 | JGI IMG/M metagenome (GOLD analysis project Ga0105239, IMG submission 92761) | Corn rhizosphere microbial communities from Kellogg Biological Station, Michigan, USA - KBS C4-4 metaG | ecosystem: Host-associated > Plants > Roots > Rhizosphere > Soil | place: Michigan, USA...
CGGCGATGTTAGCTACACCGCCATCAATATGGATCCGAATGAACGGCTCAGCGTTGAGCTCGAACCCCGAGCGCATCGCGGAACAGCGCCTGCGCAGGTCGAGCTCCCTCGGATCGCTGAACGAATACATCCCCATCCCGGTTCATCACGTATGCGAACCGGACTCCGGTGTCGGGGTCGGCGAATGCGAAAGACCCTCCGGCGCCAGGTGTTCCGAAGGCGGTGCTTGACGCCCCGAACACCCACTTGGACGTCGGTTTGTTGAAGCCGAGCGAGTACGACGTGTCGGCCTTGCCGAGGAAGTCGCGCGCTCCCTTGGTGGGTATCACGGCAGGCGCCTTCAACGCCTCGAACCCGTCAGCAGATGAGCGTGTCGCGCTCCCACGGTTCTCCAGTGGCCCCGTCGCGATAGACCGCTACCGCGGCACCTACCTCGCGACCGCTGGTCAAATCGCGGCGAAACGCGTCGGCGACCTTCCCTAGCCCTCGTCGACGTCGCCGCCGATGAGTTCGGGAGAGAACGTGAGTTTCTCAGGCATGTCAGCGCGATGGTAATCGCGCTGACTGGGAGGGCGCTTGCCGGAAGCTACGCAGCCGACCTCTTGTGCGCGGCCCACCAGGAGCCGTGCAGGCGTTGACAATCCGCGATGCGCAGCGGTCCATCGCTGCTGTAGTCCCTGCGAACCGCCACTGCGGCGGGGAAATCCGGGGTGCCGTCGCCGGTGACGACCACCGTGGCCAGACCTGCCGAGGTCGCCGAGCGCAGCCCCGACGCGGAACCGGTGATCGCGAGCGCGTTCTCGGCGGGTATCCCGAGTTCCCACAGCGCATTCTGGTGGGCCTCGCGATCCGGCATCGGCTTCTTCACGTCGTCGGCGGTCACGACCGTCTCGACCAGGCCATCACCGACGAGTTGGCGGATCAGCGGCTCGGCCCAGCTGCGGGGACTGTTCGCGACCACGCCCACCCAGACGCCTGAGGCGAACGCATCCATCACGAGATCGACGAGGCCGGGTCGAGGCGTCAGGTCGGCGTCGCGGACCAACTCCTCGAACATCATGGCCTTGGTCGCGCAGATCTCGTCGGCAAGCAACTCGGTGAGCACGTCGCACTCCGTGGCGATGCCGCGCTTGCGTAGCTCTGCAGAGACGCGCTGCCGCTCGTCAGTGAGGGCCAGCAGCTGCCGATAGCGGCCGACGGACCACTGGAAGTCCAGGCCGTGCGTCGCGAAGGCGGCATTGAACGCCACGCGGTGACCGTCGCATTCGATGTCGGTCAGGGCGTCGAGGTCGAAGATCACGGCTCGCAGCGGATACACAACGCTTTGAGTCGGCGCGGTGGCATCCCACCAGAAGCGACCTGCGCGCCACGATTTCTCCTGCGTTGTAGGCATGCGGATAAGGGTGGCCCACCTCACAGCCATCGGTCCTCCCCCAATTGGGGGATCGGGCAGGCCAAGTTCTTCGACCCGGCGAAATCCCAGCTCTAAGGTGGTGCCATGACGCCCAATGGCCATCCAGTGCGGCTTGTGCTGGTCGATGACCACGAGATGGTCATCGAGGGCCTCAAGGCGATGCTTGCGGCGTTCGAGGACCGCGTACAGGTGGTCGGACAGGCCGTTGGCGCTGAGCGGGCGCTCAGCGTGATCGCCGAGCTCGACCCCGACATCGTGCTGTGCGACGTCCGCATGCAGGGGTCCAGCGGGCTGGACCTGTGCCTGCAGCTGCGCGAGCGGGACCCGAAGCGCAAGGTCGTGATGCTGTCGGTCTACGACGACGAGCAGTACCTCTTCCAGGCCCTGCGTGTCGGAGCGTCGGGCTATCTGCTGAAGAGCATCAGCAGCGACGAGCTGGTCCGTCAGCTCGAGTTCGTGCAGGGCGGCGAGACCGCGATCGACCCGGGCATGGCCGCGAGGGCGGTTGACACGGCGGCGCGGTTGCAGCGCGACGAATTCTGGCCGGGGGCCCGGCAGGGGCTGACACAGCGCGAAAGCGAGATCCTGTCGTTCGTCGTCAACGGGCTTTCCAACCGTGCCATCGCCACCAAACTGGTCATCGGCGACGAGACCGTCAAGTCCCACCTGCGGTCCATCTACCGCAAGCTCGGCGTCAGCGACCGAACCGGCGCCGTAGCGACCGCGCTACGGGAGGGCATTTATCAATGAAGCCACGCCCACCGAATGCCGTTCGAGACCTCGTCGACGCCGACCGCGAGCTCGCGCTCCTGCGCGAGCTGATCCAGGCCGCCTCGAAGGGCCCCGGCGTCGAACCGCTCGCCGCTGCGGCGGCGCGGATGATCACCGCCGCCACCGCCAGCGATGTGTGCTTCGTGCACGTGCTCGACGACACCGACCGGTCGCTGACGCTCGCCGGGGCGACACCCCCGTTCGATGCCGAGGTCGGCAAGATCCGGCTGCCGCTCGGGCAGGGTATCTCGGGCTGGGTGGCCAGCCACCGCGAGCCCGTGGTTATCAGTCACGACAAGGAAGCCGACCCGCGGTACATGCCGTTTGAGTCGTTGCGCGGCAAGGACTTCACCTCTATGGTGTCGGTGCCGATGGAGACCGATCCCGGCGGCCTGGTCGGTGTTCTCAACGTGCATACCGTCGAGCGCCGCGAATTCATGGAACGTGACGTCGAACTGCTGCTCGTCATCGGTCGGTTGATCGCCGGGGCGTTGCATCAGGCCCGGCTGCACCGTCAGTTGGTGGCCCGCGAGCGCGCGCACGAGAACTTCGTCGAGCAGGTCATCGAGGCGCAGGAGATCGAGCGGCGCAGGCTGGCAGGCGACATCCACGACGGCATCTCACAGCGGCTGGTCACGCTGTCGTACCGGCTGGACGCGGCGACGCGCGCCGTCGGTGATCCGGTGATGATGTCCGAGCAACTGAGCAAGGCTCGCGAGCTGGTCGATCTGACGCTACAAGAGGCCCGCGCGGCGATCAGTGGGCTGCGGCCGCCGGTGCTCGACGACCTCGGACTGTCCGGCGGGCTGGCCAGCCTGGCCCGTTCGATCCCGCAGATCACGATGGAGATCGACCTCGACGACACCCGGCTGCCTGATCACATCGAGCTGGCGCTGTACCGCATCGCCCAGGAATGCCTACAGAACGTCGTCAAACACGCCAAGGCCAAGAGGGCACGCCTGACTTTCTTCGTCGACAGCGACACCGCCCGCCTCGAAATCGCCGATGACGGTGTGGGTTTCGACACCTTCGAACATCCGTTGGGAGGCGATGACATGGGCGGCTACGGTCTGCTGTCAATGGCCGAACGCGCCGAGATCGTCGGCGGCCGGCTGAACATCCGGTCGCGCCCGGGTGCGGGAACGGCGGTGACAGCGACGATCCCGCTGCCGTCGGCGACGAACTAGACCGGGCCTCGATCAATGAAAGTCGTTACGGCACACCCGATTATCGACGGTGTCCTGGATCAGCATTTCGCGGCGATCGGCGATGATCTGGGCGCCTACCGCAACCACGTGTACCGCTGCCTGAACTACCACCAGCTGCTGCTCGGGGCTCCGCCCCCGGACACCGCAGCGCTCGCGTGGGCGGTGCACGACCTCGGCATCTGGACGGCCGACACGTTCGACTACCTGTCGCCTTCCGCCGAGCTCGTAGCAACGCACGCAACGGAATTCGGGATCACTGACGTCGACGAGGTGCGGTTGATGGTCACCCAGCACCACAAGTTGCGGCGAACCGGCAACCGCATGAACGATGCATTCCGGACGGCGGACCTCGTCGACGTGAGCCGCGGGCACGAGCCTTCCCTACCTGGGCTTCCACGCGTTTCTCGCACGTGGCCTGACCCGACACGCCGTCCGTCGTCCCACCCGGCCGCTGCCGATGCTGCGGTGGTAATGGCGAGGCGATCGCGGCGTCAAACGAGACCGACCCAGTGGAAGTCGTGCAGCTAGTTGCGCTGGCCATCGAGGTGACAGTCGATCTTCTGGTGTTCCTCGATGGCCGCGATGACGTCGTCGGATGCCGTGCGTAGCGATTCGAGGCGATCGGGGCCGAGGACGTCGACGAAGAACTTGCGAACTCGGGCGGCATTTGCGGGTGCGGCCGCCTTGATCGCGTCCCGACCGGCGTCTGTCAAGACGATGTCCGGATAGCGAGCGCCCGACTCCTCCCTGCGGATCAGACCGCGCTTCTCCATCCGCCCAAGGTGGTGCGACATCCGGCTCTTCTCCCACTGGGTTGCCTCGCCGAGTTCGTATGCCCGCATCCGCCCTGTCGGCGACTCCGACAGGTTGACGAGAATCTCGAAATCAGAGTCCGAGAGCCCGAACTCACGCTGTAGATGCAGCACCAGGTGCCGCTCCAGCGAGTGGCGCATCGTCACATAGCTCCGCCATGCCTTCTGTTCGTCGTCACTGAGCGCCCACTTTTTCGCCACCATGTGATCGTACCCACATCCAGGTTGACATATCAACTCGTGGGACTAACATTGCCACTAGGTTGACAGATCAACCCAAATCGAAAGGAGAGGGCAATGTCCGACAAGAAGGTGATCGCCGTGGTCGGCGCAACAGGCTCACAGGGCGGCGGTCTCGTCAGGGCGATTCTCGACGACCCCGATCACGAGTTCGCCGTGCGTGCGTTGGCGCGCGATGCGCGCTCAGCCAAGGCGCAGGAACTCGCCGCGGCCGGTGCGGAGGTTGTCGAGGCGGACCTCAACGACCAGGACAGCATGGTGCGCGCATTCAGGGGCGCCTATGGCGCATACATCGTGACGAACTACTGGGTGGCGCGGACACCGGAGGAAGAGGCAGCGCAGACCCGCGCCGAAATGGAACTGCAGCAGGCCGAGATCGCGGCGTGGGCGGCCAAGGCAGCCGGCGTCTCGCACGTGATCTGGTCCACGCTGGAAGACACCAGACAGCATTTCGGCGACGACGACCGTGTGCCGAATATCGATGGGCCGTACAAGGTTCCGCACTTCGATGCCAAGGGTGAGGCCGACGAACTGTTCGTCAAGTACGGCATACCGACGACGTTCCTGCGCACCACCCTCTACTTCGAGGGCATGACGAGTGGACTGGGTCCGGTGCGGGATTCGACCGGCGAGCCCGTTTTGACGCTGCCTATGGCCGACCAACCCCTGTCGGGCATCGCGGTTGAGGACATCGGCAAGACCGCGCTGGGGATTTTCAAGCGGGGCACGGAATTCATCGGCAAGACGATCAGCATCGCGGGCGACCATCTGACCGGTGACGAGTTCGCCGCTGCGCTGTCCGACGCTGTCGGCGAGACCGTGGTCTACCGGCCGCTCAACTGGGACGATTACCGCGCGTTGGGGTTTCCGGGTGCAGTCGAGATGGGCAACATGTTCCAGTACTACGCCGAGGATTCGGCCCGGTTCACGGCGGCGCGGGACCTGAGGTTTGTGCGGCAGCTGAACCCAGAACTGCAGTCGTTCGGTGACTGGTTGGCGGTGCACAAGAGCGAGATCACCCTCGGGTGATCTCCCCTGCCCACGCTCAGAAGTCGCCCGAGTTGCGACGCAGCGTCTCGATGGAGTCCGCCAGCGCTCGCGACTCGTCGTCGGACATCCCGATGTCGGCGAAGACCTCGTTGTTCAGCGTGACGGTCGCGTCCTCGACGGTCGAGCGGCCGAGGTCGGTGATCTGCACCAGCGTGGTGCGGCCGTCGGTCGGATGTGGGATGCGTTCCACCAGGCCGTCGGCCTCGAGGCGGCGGATCGCGTGCGTGACGCTGGTGACGTGCACCTGCAGCCGGTCGGACGCCTTTGTGATCGGCAACGCGCCGGTACGGCTGAACGCCAACAGCCGCAGCAACTCGTAGCGCGAAAAGCTGAGGTCGTAGGGCCGCAGCGCGGTTTCTACGCGGGCCAGCAGGATCTGGTGGGCCCGCATCACCGACGTCACTGCGACCATGCCGTCCGCGACGTCACCCCAGCCGGATCGCTGCCAATTGGCGCGCGCCAGCGCGATCGGATCGCCATCGTCCCGTTGCGAGGCCACGCCTCTTCATACCGCATGGAGCGGCCGACACCCGGGCAGATTCTCAACGCATCGCGACCGGCGCCACCGCAGCGAGCACCGCGCGGGTGGACTGCCGGTTGCCGACAGTGATGCGCACACTGCCGTTGGCGTAGTTGCGAACCTGCAATCCCGTACCGTCGAACACCTCCCGCCACGGCTGGCCCACCGGCGGTAAATAGACGAAGTTGGCATGGGCGTCGGTGCTGTAGACACCCATCGAGCGCAGCCGCATCCGCAGATAGCGCCGCTCGGAAGCGATCATCCGAATGCGTTGCCGCAGCTGGCTTTCCGCGTCGTAGGAGGCCGCAACCGCTACCATGCTGGTGAGGCCGACTCCGAACGGCGGCTGCATGCTCCACAGCTGGCGGGCCAGGCCCGGTGCGCAGAAGCCGTAGCCGATCCGCAGGCCTGCCAGCCCGTATGCCTTCGAGAAGGTGCGCAGCACCACGACATTCGGGTACCGCTCGACGAGCGCGGGCGCGTCGATCCGGTACTCGGGCGACAGGAATTCCACATAGGCCTCGTCAAGCAGCACCACTGTGTCCGACGGGACCCGCCGCAGGAAGCGCTCTATGTCGGCGGCCGGCTCGAAGGTTCCTGTCGGGTTGTGCGGCCTGCACACCACGACCACCCTGGCGTCCGCCGCCGCGTCTGCCATGGCGTCGAGGTCATGGTGGCCGTGCGCATCCAGCGCCACCGTGACCAACTCGAGTCGCGCCATCTGCGCGAAGATCGGGTAGCCGTCAAACGTCGGCGACGACATCACGATCTTCTCGCCCGGGTCCGTGACGGCAAACAGCACCTGCAGGATCACACCCGTCGCCCCGGCGCCGATCACCACCTGCTCGTCGCGCACCCCGACGCGCCCAGCGATCAACGAGCGCAACCGCTCCGGGAGGTACTCCGGATACCGGTTGGCCGCGTCGATGGACTCGATCAGCGCGGATCGCACCGCGGGTAACGGCGGGAACGGATTCTCGTTGAGCGACAACGCCAATGGGTTGACCGCGCTGGGTAGTGCGGCGATGGCATCGGTCACCTCGCGCTTGAGCATGGCCATCAGTTGCCCTGCCCGATGTCGCCGCCGTTGCGGCTCCGACCGCCCCACCTGATCGCGGCAGCCCCCGCGAAGTCACCGGCGTGCGCGAAGGCGGCCATCATCAGCACGTCACCCGTCTCGAGCGTGCCGTCGGAGATGGCACGGTCGAGGTTTATCGGGATACCTGCGGCGAACAGGTTGCCGCACTCGTCGAACGTGTCGACGTGGCGTTCCTTCGGCAGTTCCAGCGCCTCGCGCCAGTTCCTCAAGAACACCCGGTTCGGCTGGTTCGTGACGAGCAGGTCAAGATCCTTGGGCTGCACACCTATTCGATCGCAAACCGCGTACGTGACCTCAGGCACCTGACGGTTGCCCCGCGCCAGCACTTTGGTGATCTTGCTTTCGGTGAATCCGATGCAGAGTTCGCCGGTCCCGGGCTGCCACCACTTCCGGGGCGGGTCCGGAGCGAGCGTCATTTCACCGGCGTATTCACCATAGGTGCGGCACTCGATATCGAGAATGGGCGACTGGTCGGACAAGGTGACCAGGCCCACCGCGGCGCCATCGCCGGGGACCGCCGCCTGCGCCTTGCGCCGAACTCCCGGCTGATCGAACACTTGGCCTGCGCAATTTTGCGCGATGGCGATCAACGCGGTGTGCCCTGAACCGGAGGCCAACAGCTGACGAGCAACGTTGAGCGCCAACACGAAAGCGGCGCACCCACCGTTGTGCAGGTCGAGCACCCAGGACGGCCGCATGCCCAGCCGGTGAGCGATGCCCCCGCCGGCGCCATAAAACGGCAGGTCGGGTGCCTGGGTGTGGGTGATCAACACGTCCGCGCCTTCGATGACGTCGTGGCCGTGCCGTTCGATCAATCCCTGGGTGGCCCGCTCCACCATGTCGATCGCGGTTTCATCCTCGGCCACGTGATGGCGGAACTTGGGCGCGCGGAACATCAGGTTGTCGCGCATGTCGTCGGATTCGGCGTACTGGGCGTAATAGTCGGCACCGATCGGCTCCCCGGGCAGATAAGTCGAGAGGTCAAGAAGACTGACTGGCCTCTGTTCGTTCATGACATTCCTCATCTCATCCATGCCGGGGTGATCGGCAGGCCGTTTTGGCGGCGGTATTCCGCGATTGCCTTCAGGTTCTTCAGCTCGAGCAGATGGCCCGCGCCGAACATGTCCCAGAAGTCGCCAACCCACACCGGCCGCTCGGGCGGCGCGGCCTCCGGATACGGGTTGTGCTCGTAGAACGGGTGATGGCAGTTGGTCCACAGGACGACTGAGCCCGGCTTGTCAAACACCGTCTGCGCGTCGACGATCCGCATCAGGTAGATCATCCAGAGGTGCTTGCCCTGGTCCCACGCGCAGCGGTAGTCGACCGTCATGGCTTCCCTGTTGGCCACGGTGCGGGTGAAAATCCTTGTCTCCGAACCCAATCGGTCATAGGCGAGCCACAGACCGGGCTCCTCGGTCGGCGTGAACCCGCGCAGGCTGTACGTCCACTCCTCCAGACAGCGGGTGTCCGCCATGTAGTCGAAAAGCTCGTCGGGCGGACAGTCGATGTAACTGTTGACGGTGCAGAACTCACCGAACACCTCGTCGTGCGGATACACCGACCGCATCATCTCCATGATGATCGGGGTGGCCTTCTCCCGAGGTGAAGTCTCGATCCGGACGACGTCGTCGATCGGATCGGCGGTGCCGCGATGAGCGGTGATGTCGTCAAGCGCACGCAGTGACATTCGAGTGGTTCTCCTTTGTGATGAACAGTTGTCTCGCGGCGGAGCCGAGAAAGTTTGCAAACGGCGGGATTTCGTCGGCCGAACATTCGATGCTGACGACGGACGGGCCATCGGTGTCCAGCGCCGCGCGCACGGCGCCGGGCAACCGGTCGATGTCGTCGACATCGACCGACGGCAGGCCGGGGAACATGGCAGCCAGCCCGCGGCCGAAACAGCTTGGCCCAAACCGGTTGTAGCTGTAGAGGCCGTCGTAGAACAGCTGCTCGCGCGTCACGCACATCGCGTGTGCATGGTTGTCGAACAGCAGGAAGGTCACCGGGAGCCGGTACTGCAGCGCCGTGTGAATCTCCATGCCGTGCATGAGGAAGGAGCCGTCGCCGGCGATGACGACCGTTCGCCGCCTAAGCTGATCGCCGTTGGCGCGGGCGCTCGCTCGCCCGAATGCCACGCCGACGCCGGCTCCAAAACTGTATCCCATCCCGCCCATGCCGAGGGCGACGATGAACCGTGCGTCGCGCCTCACCGGCAGGTAGTGAATCGCCGACGCGCCAATGTTTCCCGCGTCGACGACGACGTCTGTCCCGTCGGGTAGCGCCGCGTCCAGCACCGTCATGGCATCGCGGTAGCGGATCCCCGGACCACTGAACCGCGGCGGCCGCAGCTCGGAGTGGGGCACCACGTCGGGCACCCGCACGCTGCGCGGCCTGCCGTTCCGCGTCAGGTCCGCGATCAACAGCGACAGCGAGCCGCGCAGGTCGTCGGTATGCACGTGCGCGCATTCGACGTATGGCGACGCCGATCCGATCGACACCACGGGAGCCGACGCCAGCACGGCGTCCAGCCCGGCACGCGACGTCACGCTCATGCGAGTGCCCACCAGCAGGCACAACGCGCTGCCGGCAATGGCCCCCGCGACACCCGGATGGCCCATCACACCGGTAACACCCAGCGCAGACGACGAGCCAAGGCCCGGCGTGCCTGCGACGTCCTTGGCGTCGGGCACCGTGGCGATCCTGGCGCGCAACATCGCGCGCAGTTGTTCGAGTTCGACACGTGCGTCGTCGCGGGCGACCTGCTCACCGGCGATGATCGTGATCGGCCCGTCGGCGCGCCGCAACGCGTTCGCGATCGCCCCGGGATCGCCCAGTTGGGTGGCGTTCGGCTCGAATCCGCGACCGTTGAGACCGACGTCTGATTGCTGAATGTCCTTGGGCAGCAACAACACTGCGGGACCGCCCGTGCGCGCGGCGGATATCGCCTCTGGCAGCGCCGTGATGATGTCAGCGGGCCGCACCACACGCCGGCAATACACCGACACTGCGGAGAACAGCGCCTCTGCGTCCAGTGCGCCATTGCGGCCGCTGGTGTCCTGGAAGGCACCCCTGCCGTCGAGCGTGGTGGGTGGTTGGCCGATCAGCGCCAGCACCGGTACCCGGCTCGCGAACGCCTCGCCGAGCCCCGGCACGGTGTTCAGGCAACCGCCGCCCGAGGTCGCGGCCACCACGCCGAGCCCG
>Ga0105239_10010578_pt1 | contig 10315 bp, 7 predicted proteins | sample KBSC44metaG_FD_92761 | JGI IMG/M metagenome (GOLD analysis project Ga0105239, IMG submission 92761) | Corn rhizosphere microbial communities from Kellogg Biological Station, Michigan, USA - KBS C4-4 metaG | ecosystem: Host-associated > Plants > Roots > Rhizosphere > Soil | place: Michigan, USA...
CGACCGCCGCACGGTCATCGATCACCGGAATCCGGTCATCGACCCAGGTCCGGGTTGCGTTCGTCACCACAAACCGGTGATCGATCACCGCCGGGTGGTCATCGCTGGGCGCATCGATCGTCATCGATCACCGGCGCGTGCTGGTCGGCCTCCGGAATCCGGTCACCGGTCAGCGTGCGGCGGTCATCCGGCACCAGGATCCGGTCACTGCTCACCCGGATTCCGGCAAGCGCCCCCGCGAAGTGGTCATCGGCCTCCAGGAAGCGGTGGCGCGAGTCGCCTGGCCAGATGGTGATGTCGCCAATCCGCAGATGGTGCAGCAGGAATCCGGCGCAACCGGGACTCGATGGTCCTTGCGTGGCGGGAAACCGCTCGACGGCGACAACGCGCCGGCCTCCGGCGACGGATCGTGCGGCGGAAACCGCTGGTCGGCCTTACTTCTTGAACCGCACGAGCACGCGCTGGCCGATGCGGAATTCGCCGCCGTCGAGACGCAGCACGCATTCGACGTCGTGCGCGCCGGCGCGTTCGACCGGATCGTCGGTGAGGCGGCTCGGGCCGAACACCTCGCCGACGCGCAGCACTTCGGCGCTGACGACGGTGCCCTGGTCGGAATCGCGCACGACTTCGGCGTGCATGCCCGGCTTGACGAGGTCGACGTAGGCTTCGTTCAACTCCGCGCGCACGATGCGCGGTCGTTCCGGCAGCAACTGGAACAATTCGCCGTTCGCCTGCGTCGACACGGTATCGCCGACATGCACGGAGCGTCGCACGATGCGGCCGGGCGCCGGTGCGACGATCGTGCGCGCGTCGAGTTCCGCGCGCGCTTCCTCGACATGTTCGTGCGCGACGCGCGCGGCCGCTTCGGCGGAGACGATCTCGGCGCGCAGCACCGCGAGCGCGGTGGCCGCATCGTCGGCGGACTGGCCGGTCGCGGCGCCTGCACCCGCCGCCTCGGTGACGCGACGCGACTGGTCCGCGAGCGGCGCGAGCTTCGCCTTCAGCACGCCGACCTGCGCAGCCGCCTGCGCCAGCGTCGCTTCGGCGATGCCGAGCGCGATCCGCGCCGGGCGCTGCTCGAGGCGCGCGAGCACGTCGCCCTGCTTGACCGCATCGCCGTCTTCCACGCGCACCTCCTCGACCCGCCCGTCGCGGGCGGCGACGATGCGCACCAGGCCACCTTCGACGTCGACCTGGCCGCGCGCCATCGCCACGTACGCGCCGGGCGGCGGCAGCGGACCGGCATTCGCGTCGCGCTCCTGCGAGCATGCACCGAGCAGGCCGCCGAGTGCGGTCAGCGTCGTCGCGAGCAATCCGGCGTGCAGTACGCGGGCCATGGTCATCGGTGAACGTCCTCGACGGGTGTGGCGGCGGGCCGGCGGTCGGAGAGTATCTTGCCATCCTCCATCGCGAGGACGCGATCCGCATGTGCCGTGAGGCGCGGATCATGGCTCACGCACAGCACGGTCGCACCGTGCGTGCGCGCGATGCGATGCAGGGTGTCGATCACGATCTGTCCGTTGGCGGCGTCGAGCGCGCTGGTCGGCTCGTCGGCGAACAGCAGTTGCGGTTCCTTCGCCAGCGCGCGCGCGATCGCCACGCGCTGCTTCTCGCCGCCGGAGAGTTCCGCCGGTTTCAGCTGCATGCGGCTGGCGAGACCGACTTCCTCGAGCGCGTCGCTCGCGCGCCGGCGCGCACGCGCGTCGTCGAAGCCGAGATAGCCGAGCGGCAGCATCACCTGTTCGAGTGCGTTCAGCGCGGGAAACAGGTTGAAACCCTGGAACACGAAACCGGTGTGCTGCAGGCGGAAGCGTTCCAGTTCGACCGGCCGCAGGCGCGCGAGGTCCTGTCCGAGTGCGAACGCGCGCCCTTCGTCCGGTCGCAGCAGTCCGCTGAGGATCGCCAGCAACGTGCTCTTGCCGCAACCGGACGGCCCGGAGACGAGGGTGAGCTCGCCGGCCGCGACCTCGATCGACAGGCTGCGCAGCACATCGGTGCGCACCGCACCGGTCACGAACGATTTCGACAGCGCGTCGGCGACGAGGGCGGCGGTCACGCGTTCACCGCAGCAGCAACGCGGGATCGGCGTGGCGCAACGCGCGCACGGCGGCGAGACCGGACAGCAGGGCGATGCCCATGACCAGGGTCGCGCAGACCAGCACGGTCGTCAGGTCCAGTTGCACCGGCACGTCACGCCGGTGTGCGAGCAGCACCACCAGCGCGGTCGCGACGAGACCGACGACGAGGCCGAATGCACCGACCCAGGCGGCCTGTTTCAGCACGACGTGGCGCAATTGCGCGAAGCCGACGCCGAGCGCGTGCAGGGTCGCGTACTCGCGAATCGATCCGGCGACCGCGCCCATCAGGGTCTGGCTGGTGATGACCGCGCCGACGATGAACACGACGATCGCGAGGAACAGCACGCCGAGACCGGCACCGGTCTCGAACATCCAGTACGTCACCGCGCGACGCGCGAACGCATCGCGCGTCCACACCTCGAACGGTCGCGCCTGGCCGTTCGGCTGCAGGCGCGCGCGCACGGCATCCGCCTGCGCCGGATCGCGCAGCTTCACCACGTAGTAGGCGACCTGGCCGGCGCTGTCGCCGTTGTCGAGCCGGCGTGACGTCGCCAGCGAGGTCACGATGTTGACGCCGCCGAGGGCGCGCAGGCCGTTGCCGACGCCGACGATGCGCACGCGGCGGCCATTGATGACCGCCTGGCCGCCGACGGCGAGGCCGAGCTTGGACAGGTCGGCGCGATCGACGATCACGCCGTCCGGTTCGTCGAGGCGCGCGCGCAGTTCCGGCGTCAATGCATCAGCGAACATCAGGCCATCGGCGCGCGTGTCGATGCCGGACACGAACACCGACACGCCGCCGCGATCGGCCGGCCCGCGCCAGTCGCCATCGATCCAGTTGAACGGCTCCACGCGCGCGACGCCCGGGTCCATCAACGCGGCGATCTCCGCCTGCGCAGGGATCGGGCGACCGAGCTCGATGCTTTGCGTGCCGGGATAACCGAGCCAGAGCTCGCCACCGGATTTGCGGATGTACACCGCCGAACTGTTGAAGATGCCGAACACCAGCGCCGCCTGTACCAGCAGCAGCAGGCCCGAGAACGCGACCGCGAGCCCCGACGGCAGGAAGCGTCGCCATTCGTGCACGAGGGTCTTGCGCGCGAGCGGGATCATTGCGCGGGCTCCGCCGACGGCACGGAGGGCAACGGCGCGCCGCCGAGCGCCTTGTACAACGCGATGAACGCGATGCTGCGATCCTGCTGCGCCTGCACGAGGTCGCCCTGTGCCTCGATCTTCGCCGTCGTCGCGGCGCCGAGATCGCCGCGGTCGGCAAGGCCGAGCCGCTGCAACGTGGCCGCACCATCGACGGCTGCCGCCATCGCCGCGACATTGCGTTCGAGCAGCGCACTGCGTTCGCCTTGCGCATGCAGCGCCGCCAGCGCGCCTTCGACTTCGGCGACGCCCTCGATCACCGCCTGGCGGTAGGCGAGCAGGCTCGCCTTCAACTCGGCGTCGCGCGCCTGCTCGACCGCATGGCGCTGGCCCCAGTCGAACAGCGGGATGTCGATCGCCGGTCCGAACGTGACGATGCCGTCGGCGTCGGACAGGCGCGTATGGCCGATGACCTTCGCGGCATACGTCAACGCGCCGCCGAGGCCGACGCGCGGAAAGAGGTCGGCATGCGCGAGACCGAGTTCACCCGCCTTCTTCAGCACCTCGTATTCGGCACGGCCGATTTCCGGACGCGAACGCAAGAGGTCCGCAGGCACGGCATCGACCGCGAGACGCGACAAGTCGGGCATCGGCGCGGGCGCATCGGTCGCGATGTCCTCGCCGGCGCCGTTCCTGCCGAGCAATACCGAAAGCTGCTGGCGCGCGCGCGTGATCGCCGCTTCTGGTTCCGCCAGCGCCGCTTGCGCCGAGATCGCCTGTGCGCCCGCTTTCGCGACGTCCAGCGAGGACGCGAGGCGCAGGCGTTCGCGCGTCACGACGAGCTCGCGCCGCGCCTGTGCGTCCGCGGACAATTGCTGCATGAGCGCACGACGACGCTGCGCCGCGCGCAGGTCGACGTAGCTGCGCACGACTTCCGCGACGACGCTGACGCGTGCGGATTGGGCCTCGCTGCCGGCGATGCCGAGATCGCCGGCGACGACGCGGGCCTGGCTCTGCGCGCGACCGAACAGGCCGAATTCCCATTTCGCGTCGAACCCGGCCTGGAAATAGCTCGCACTGCTGTCCGGCGTCGGTTCCGCGTAGGTGCGGAATCCGAATTGCGGCAGGAAGGGCGAGGATCGATGCGCATCGAGCGCGCGTGCGCCTTCGATGCGCAAGGCCGCCTGGGCGAGGCCGAGGTTGTCCTTCAGCGCGGCATCGACGAGGCGGTCGAGTTCGGGGTCGTCGAACGCCTTCCACCAGCCGCGCAGGTCGGGCGCGGCCGCCGCGGCACGGCCTTCGGCCTGCCAGCGCGATGGCGCTTCATCCGGCAGGCGCGGCAGCGGCGCCACCGCGCAACCGGCCAGCGCGGCGGCGAGCACGACGCCGAGCCGCGCGCATCCACGGGAAAGGCTGCGCGTTGGATTCGACGTGTCGCGGATCGGCATGCGGGATGATCGGCTTGCGGGCAACGGCCGCTGTCGACGGCCTGCGCAAGTCTAACCGAACCACACTGCAGCCGAAGACGCTCCGGCCGGGGGCCGGAGCGTCGGACGCGGATTCCGGATGTTGCCGGCGAGGCAGTCAGTTGAAACCGTTGGCGAAAATGATGTCCGAATTGATCTGCAACGCGCCGATCTCCGCCCAGTCGCCGACCGACTGGCGTGGGAAACCGGAGCCACGCTGGTCCCACGACCAGCCGAGCACGTTGCTGCCGCCGAACGTGTCCCATTGCCCCGGCGTCGGCACGTGGGTGCGCGTCGGGCCGCCGTTGTCCTGCAGCGGATGCAGCCCGGGGTCCTCGTGCGAGGTGTCGTTCGGGCATGGCACGCCGCACAGCATGACGTTGTTGTGGCCACCGCTGAATCCAGCGCCGGGCTTGCCGGTCAGGTCTGCGGTCGGATACTGCGCCGGCGCACCGGTGTTGACGTTGTTGCTGATGATCGTGCTGTCCATTTCGCCGGGAACGCTCACGTGCACGCCGGCGCCGAGATAGTAGCCGGAGCCGATGTCCCACTCGTGCGAAGTGTTGAATGCGATCGTGCTGTTGTAGAGATCGAGTTTTCCGACCGAGAAGATCCCGCCGAAACGGTTCGCGACATTGCCCGATACGGTGCTGTTGATCATCGTCAACGTCGCGGTCGTCGAGCCCTTCGTCGCGATGCCGCCCATGCGCGCCGCCTGGTTGCCGGAAATGGTCGAACCGAGGATGAGCCCGCCGTTCCACACGAACAGTCCGCCGCCGAACGTCGGCGTCGCGCTCTCGCTGATCGCGACGTTGTTCGAGATCGTGCTGTACAGGCTGGTGGTGCTGTCGCGCGCGTAGACGCCGCCGCCGCTCGCGTAGCCGTAGCCGGTCGCCTTCGCCATGCTGCCGGTCACGACGCTGTCCTGCAGCACGACCTGACCGCCCGCCCACACGGCGCCGCCGAGTGCCGCACGGTTGCCGGTACTGAGCGCGTTGCAGTTGCGCATCTGGACGTCGTCGAACGTCGCGTTGCCCTGCGCGTGCACGCAGCCGCCGAGCGCATCGTCGCTCGTGCGGTACTTGAAGCCGTTCTCGATCGATACACCCTGCACCTTGAGCGTGCCGCTGCCGATGTCGACGAATACACCGCTCGCGAGATTTCCATTGATGGTGAGACGACCGGAGCCCGGGCCGGTGATCGCGAGATTGGCCTGTCCGAACACGATCTCGCCGCTGCTGAGCGTGATGCGACTGCAGTCGAGCTGGGTCAGATCGATGGTGTCGTCGCTGTCCGCGGCGTTGATGGTGTCGCGCAGGCTGCCGGCACCGCTGTCGTCGCAGTTGGCGACGACGCGCGTCGTCGCGGGCGACGGCATGCGCTTGCCGACCTCGGGCAGCAGGGTATGCGGGAGCGCGACGCGCCCTTCCTGCACGAGCCGATGCAATGCGTCGAGGCGGGACTCTGCCGCGCCGGCGGAGGATGCGCCCATGCAGGCCGCCAGGCACGCTGCGAGAGACCGCAATTGCAACGCACCGCGACCGCCCATGTGTTTCACGCTCATCGTCTTCCCTGGTGGCACGCGGAAATTCGCGTACTTGGATGAACGCCCTTATCGCGGGAATTGAGACATCCGGGACATCGAATGGCGTCGCGACGCGCGCGTCCGCGCACCGACTCCGCGGCGACGAGGCCGTGCCAGTCGCCGTTACGCAGCGACCAGCGCGTCGAGGAAGGCTTCGCCGTAACGCTCGAGCTTGCGCTCGCCGACGCCACTGACCTCGCCGAGCGCGGACAGGGTCTGCGGGCGTTCGCGCAACATCGCGAGCAGGGTCGCATCGTGGAAGATCACGTAGGCCGGCACGCCCTGCTCCCTGGCGAGTCGCGCGCGCAGATCGCGCAGCGCATCCCACAATGCCGATTCGTGTGCCGCGATGTCGAGTCCCGCGCGCATGCGTTCGCTGCGCGACTTCTGCCGCTTCGCGCGCCGCCCGGCGCTGTCGGCCTGCCGGCGCAGGCGCACCGGCACGTCCCCGCGCAGCACGCCGCGACTCGCCGCGGTCAGGCGCAGCGTGCCGAAGCCTTCGTCGTCCGGCGTGAGCAATCCGGATGCGACGAGCTGGCGGAACACGCCGCGCCACTGCTGCTTGTCGAGTTCGGCGCCGACGCCGAACACGCCGAGTTCGTCATGGCGCAGCGAGCGGATGCGCTCGTCGGCTTCGCCGCGGAGGACCGCGGTCAGGTGCGCGACACCGAAGCGCTGGCCGGTGCGATACGCGCATGACAATGCCTTCTGCGCAACCACGCTCGCGTCCCAGGTCTCGGGCGGATCCAGGCAGTTGTCGCAGTTGCCGCATGCCTGCACCAGGTTCTCGCCGAAGTAGGCGAGCAGGCGCTGGCGTCGGCATGCGGTGGTTTCGGCATAGCCGAGCAGTTCGTCGAGCTTGCGCCGCTCGACGCGCTTGCGCTCCTCGCCGGACTCCGATTGCGCGATGAACTGCGCCAAGGTCACCACGTCGCCGAGTCCGTAGCAGAGCCAGGCATCCGCGGGCAGGCCGTCACGACCGGCGCGACCGGTTTCCTGGTAGTAGCCTTCCATGCTCTTGGGCAGGTCCATGTGTGCGACGAAGCGCACGTCCGGCTTGTCGATGCCCATGCCGAACGCGATCGTCGCGACCATCACGAGGCCGTCCTGGCGCAGGAAGCGCTGCTGGTTGCGCGCGCGTTGCGGCGCGTCCATGCCGGCGTGGTACGGCAACGCGGCGACACCCTGCTCGACCAGCCACTCGGCGGTATCCTCGACCTTGCGCCGCGACAGGCAGTAGACGATGCCGGAAGCGCCCGCGTGCGCAGCGAGGAAGTCCTTGAGCTGGCGCCGCGCGTCGTCCTTCTCGACCACGCGGTAACAGATGTTCGGCCGGTCGAAGCTCGCGACGAATTCGCGCGCGGATTCGAGCGCGAGCCGCTCGACGATCTCGCGGCGCGTCGGCGCATCCGCGGTCGCGGTCAGCGCGATGCGCGGGATCGCCGGGAAACGCTCGTGCAGTACGGTCAGCGCGCGGTATTCTGGCCGGAAATCGTGGCCCCATTGCGACACGCAATGCGCCTCGTCGATCGCGAACAACGCGACCGGCGTGCGTGCGATCAGGTCGAGGCAACGCTCGGTCAGCAGGCGTTCCGGCGCGACGTACAGCAGCTTGAGCGATCCGTCGGCGAAGCGCCGCTCGACCTCGCGCTGGGTCGCCGCGTCCTGGCTGGAATTGAGGAACGCCGCATCGACGCCGAGCTGGCGAAGCGCATCGACCTGGTCCTGCATCAGCGCGATCAGCGGTGACACCACGATCGCACAGCCGGCGCGCAGCAATGCCGGAATCTGGTAGCACAGCGACTTGCCGCCACCGGTCGGCATCAGCACCAGCGCATCGCCGCCGCCGACGACGTGCGAGATGACCGCTTCCTGTTCGCCGCGGAACGCGGGATAGCCGAATACGGATTGGAGGATGTTCAGGGCCGAAGGCATCCAGCCATGCTAGCAAAGCACGCCTTGGCGATCATCCGTGGCAGGTGCGAGAATCGACGGGCCATCGACCGGGATTGCACCAATGAAGTTGCGAGTCCACTTGCCGCTCGGCATCACCGCGACGTTCGCGCTGCTCGCGGGCAGCTTCGTCGATGCGACGAAGATCCTGCCCCTCGGCGACTCGATCACGGAAGGCCTGTGCGCCGACGGCATCGATTCGAATACACCGGCTGCGACCTGCTACGAACCTTACTACGAGCCGCAGAACGCCTACGTCTACAACCACTATTCGACGGAACCGACGTTCTGCGGCGATTTCGCCCGGCGAATGGTCGAGGACTACAACCATGGCGTGCAAGGCGGTTACCGCGGACCGCTGCTCACGCAGTTGCGCGCGGCAGGGATCGACGCCGCTTTCGTCGGAAGCGTGCACAGCGGCAATGCCATGGCTGCGGCGGATCGCGCCCACGAGGGGCATGGAAACTGGATTGCCGAGCAGGTCGACTACTGCGCCGGCGGCTATCCCGCACACTCCGGAATTCCTGCGTATCCAGGCTACGTGGCGGCCCAGCACCCGGACATCGTGCTGCTGCAGGTCGGCACCAACAACATCTTCAACGGCGCGGCGGCATCGCCGCTGGCTGACCTCGTGACCGGCCTGCAGCACAAGATCGAACGCATCGTTCCCCACGCACGCGTACTCGTCGCGCTCGTGCCTCGACGCTGGGACTTCGGTGTTTCGCCACCGCAGCCGAACACGGCGTTCGAGGCGACGCGCAAGGAATTCTCGCGACGCCTCGCACTGGGCTCGGGCAAGGACTATCCCTGCACCGCGCGCGACCTGCCCGACATGGCCGTGCTCACCGCGACGGACATGACGTCCGCGAGCGCGGCAGGGGGCGTGCATCCGAATGCGCAGGGATACGGGAAGATGGCACAGATATGGGCTGCGGCCGTCACTGCGCCGGAGTGTCGCTTCGACACCCGCACGTTCGTCACGCTCGGCGGCGTACTCATCGAGAGCATCAGTGCCTATGGGCGGTATTGGAACTACGACGCCGCCAACTGGACGCTGTTCGAGAATGGCCCGCTCGATACCGCCGACATCCCGCGTTACGAAGGCATTTGCGACGGCCATCCGCTGTGCACGTTCGATACACGCACGTTCGTCGGCGACGGCAACGCGGCCGTCGAAAGCATCACCGCGTTCGACCATTACTACGACTTCGACGTCACGGGTGCGCCGACGGCGAGTGGCACGCTCCGCTCCGTCCCCCGCTACGGTCCGATATGCGCGCTCTCGCCCGACCAGGCGCACTGCGTGTTCGACACGCGTGCGGTGACCACGCGCAACGGCACGCGCGTCGAAACCATCACCGCATACGGCCGCTACTACGACTTCAACCTCGCGACACAGGCCTCGCTCGGGTCCGGCACGCTCGCTTCGGTCCCCCGCTACGCGGGCATCTGCGCGCTGAAGCCGTCGACCGAAACCCTCTGCCGGTTCGATACGCGCAGCTACGTGCGGTTCGCCAGCAACGCGCCGATGCTGGAGTCGATCACGGCCTATGGCCGATTCTGGAACTTCGACACTGCGAGCGGAGCCCTCGTCGAATCCGGGTCGCTCGCGGGAGTACCGCGTTATCGACGCGATGACGCGATCCTCGTCGACGGCTTCGATGCCTGACGAGGCCGGACCAGGCTACGCCGCTCCTCTTGCGATCACGAGCGCAGCGGCGGCACGCGCTACCCGCGCGCCGCCCTGCCCGTCGGCCGCTCAGTAGTCCACGCGCACCAGGTCGAGCCGCTTGCCGTCGGCGAGGCGCACGTCGAGCTCGGATTCGAGGCGCGCCAGCAGATGCAGGCGCGGGCAGATCCCGGATGCGCGCCGCTCGAGTTCGTGGCTGCGCCGCTCGACGATGCGGTTCACCTTGCGGTCGATACCATCCGCGCGCGCCTCGAGTTCGGCGGCGGCCTTCTCGTCGCCGCTCAACGCGACGCTGATCGCCTGGCCGGCGACGTTGCCGACGATTTCGCCGACCATGGTGCCGACCGCCTGTTCGACGATCCGGTCGATCTCGCCATCCTTCCAGCCGACGAGGCTGTCCTTGGCGTCGATCTGCCGGTCGAGGTCATGCGCGGCGCGGGCGAGGTGCTGC
>Ga0105239_10010579_pt1 | contig 10314 bp, 10 predicted proteins | sample KBSC44metaG_FD_92761 | JGI IMG/M metagenome (GOLD analysis project Ga0105239, IMG submission 92761) | Corn rhizosphere microbial communities from Kellogg Biological Station, Michigan, USA - KBS C4-4 metaG | ecosystem: Host-associated > Plants > Roots > Rhizosphere > Soil | place: Michigan, USA...
AAAAAGCAATCTACAAAACCCGCCGAATGATACCTCCTTCCAGACAATCGTAACCATCCACCCACTGACGCTCTCCTTCTTACCCTACCATTTCCACTCACCTCATGCCTGACGGCCGGAGCGCTGGCTCGACGAAGCCCTCAGAGACCCGAACTCGCACTATCACAATGACGGTAGAAAGAGTGTTCGCGCCTTTGCCGCCGGCCCGCACGCCTGCATCGCCATGCCCCTTGCGATGGCCGAGCTGTGCCATGTTTTGGCACGCTTAGTGTGGAGTTTTGATCTCTCAAGAGCGAATACGCCGCATAGAGAGGTGGTTTGGGAGGATCAGAGGGTTTGGGGGGTCGTGGAGAAGAGCCCGTTTGATGTTAGGCTTGTGGCAAGGGAGGAGGTAGGTAGTTAGTGGAGGGGGGTTGGGTAATGGGAATTGAGAGATTGGGAAGGAGGATTGGTTAATATAACTAGACGCCGTGATGGATAGTAGAAAGAGGGTTGTGTGAGGAGTGCCATTATGTCAGCCTGATCACTATTCGTAGTTCTACATACATACAAACACACATGACAAAGCTGTACCCGGGCATCAGATGTCCTGTACAGTCAGGAACCCAACCACACATGTCGTGCTCCAATCTATTCTCCGGCCCCCACTCAAAGAAATACCCAAGTAACTTTACCAGCTCGTCCTCGTAGCCTACCTGCATGCAAGGCGGCCTTCTTAGACCCCTTCAATATTAACAGAAACCAACCTCAGTTTGGCTCGGCTCCTAATGCCCGTGTTTCCTATTCAGGTTTATGCAAACCCAGCATCTCCAAGGATCTCCACTTGGACCGGCGAGAGAGTGAGTTGTGGGGAGTCCCTTCTCGCCCGCGTCGGGTGAGGAAAAGATCCAGGGATTTCCTAATCAGGATGCGAGATTTCCTGAGAGGGTATGGATGATGTCGTTCGATCGCTCAGGCTGAAGAACGGGCGATGGATAGTCGGAGTTGGGTGCAGCTCCCTCTCGGAGTTTGTACTGTATCGATGCGCGATGGGCTCAGGCTGCTTGTGGGACAATAGTGGGAATATGGTAGTTGGGTACATAGTAGATGATAGAGCGCTAACACCTACCAGAAATTCACGGTTTGTTTCCGAATATATACTCATAGTATCATAGTGAACCTATGTCATACAACCTAGAGGAGGTCAGAGCAGATACAAACATGACAGGGCATAATTGCTCACAACCAACGTCCCTGCTCCAGAAGACAAAATCGGGACATTTATAAGCCTCTACGCATCTAATCGCACACTAGATCGCATTTTTCTTTCGTTCTATGCGGCAACTCTCCAAACAAACACCTTCTTATCAAATCCCCCGCTAACCAGTATCTCCCTCCCTTTCCCATCCCCATCACCACCGCTCTCAAACCCAGCATAAAGCGTGCGGACCTTACTTCCGACCTCATGCGCCCTCAGTAGGGACACAACTTTCCCAGTATCGGTGTCTATGCCCCTGACAACCCCGTCGTCGGCGTTCACAAACACCCCACTTCCGCCCGGCCGCCATACGACCTGCGGCGTCGAATACGGCGTCTGCGGCGACATCGTCGACACGTGTAGCTTGATCGCCTTATCTTCGCGGTCTTGCACAGCCAGTGCGGCGCGGGCTTGGGAGGCTTGTGTTTGTGGCTGTGTCTGTACGTCGTCGTTGGAGACAAAGTCGCTGCTGGAGAATGGGAACAGTAGGCGCACGATGATGAGTTTCATGTGCGGCAGGTGGGAGGTAGCCACGGCGACCAAAGTCGGATCCGTCGGCGACACGGCCAGGCAGGATGGCGTGAACGCGATCCAGGCGTTGGAGTGTGGTGCTAGGTTTTGCTTCCCCATCTCCTGCACAGAATATGTTGCTTCGCTGGGTCGCGACGATGAGGATTCCGCGGATGTCGGCGTGATGCAGTAGTAGTATAGAAATGTTGAGTCCCGTCTGGATAGGACCAGATATGTGTCCTGCGTATCCGGGTGCTGGACGATGACCATCGACTCGGGATTGCTTGGTAGTGTGATCGTGTGCACTGGATCGCGCAGAAGACCTTCTAGATGCGGTGTCTCATCGTCAGAGGAACCAGTGGTTGGCTCAAACCTCTCAGCAAGCGCCTGCTCAGGCGCGTAGATGTGCACCTTCTGGTCCCAGCCGGCCGTAGCAACGATCCATTTGCCATGACGTGTGACGCTGGATACGACTTGCACAGCGTACTTCATGTGATCGCGGCACTTGTCTAGAAGTTGCCCGCGACCGTCGTGGACCATCAGCTGGCCAGACATCGAGGTCGAGAAGACGTATGGACCGGGGAGTGAGCTGATGGACAGCACGGGGCTCGCATGTGCATTGGAGATTGACTTCGTCAACCCAAAGGGCTTGGCGGTCGAGATCTGTGACCATGACTTATCGGCCGAGGTTATGAAGATCGCCTTGCACACTTCGTTGTCGTCGAAACCATTGACACCCCTCACACATAGCACATTCGACGAAATGCGCGCCTCAGGTTCGACGGGTTTCGAAGGCGCCGGCGTGGTCCAGCCGGTGACGAGTCCCTCGCCTTTCTTCTCAAATTTCAGACTCGAATCGTATTGCCTCTTCTCCTCGAGCACTTTCTCTATCGTCCAGTCGCCTGGCTTTGTCTCTGCTACATCTTCCGGTAGCCCCGCTTCGGCGAGGAACGCTGCTAGTGTCTAGCTACATCGTTTAGTAAGTGGCAGATATGACGAGCAGCATTACACACACCGCATTGTAATGGTTTGCTTTTAGGAACCGAGCGACAATCACTGTTGGTGAGTCCGTGGCTGGCATGTTTGGTTTTGTAAAAATGATAGAGGGAAGCTCACGGTCGAAGCCGTTGATATAAAACAGGGCATCACGTGATCGTAGATGAGCTCAGCGATCTACTATTCTCAACGGCAGTAGTGATCCTTAAAGCCTGGAAGGTGTACTTTCATTACACAAATTGCCCAGGGTAGTTTTACACAGTACCTCGTTAACGCCTCGCTGTCATGAAGCCAGAGGTCATAAACTCAAGACTTGGCTTCATTCTGGGGTGAACCCATGCCATATCGGCTCTTATATTCTCTGGGGCTTTCGAAGTCCTTCTTATTTGCAGCCCACATGCCTTTCCTCTTGGTTTTAGCCCACCATTCTGCCTTGCGATACTTCTGTTCCAGACCTTCGCCAAACTCAGCACCAGACTTTGCCTCATATACCGTCGCAAAGCCAGCTTTCAGCATTTGCAATCCGACATCGCGTCGCAGGAAGCCTTTCCACACATATGCCGTGCCGACAACTCTGCTGTATTGATCTGTCTTGTACACGTAGGTCCGCACTCGTTTCCCCATGACGTACGACGTGAGCCATTCCAGAGCCTCTTGTCCGTAGGGTTGGGACGGTCGGCCAAAATGCGCCAGTTCAGGTGCATCAATCCCCGCAATGCGAACATGTATCTACCAATAGCCCATCAGTCCTGCCAGCACGGTGTTGTTCTGATATATCACACTCACAGTTTGGTCTTTTAACTCTTTCTTGTCCGTTGGTATGCGCCTCCCAGGGAACCAGCCCCACCCAGCCAGTCGGCCACCAGGCGTGTGATATATTCTGAAGTTATCTCCATCGCCGACACTGGTGACCTTACCGACGAGACTTCTGCGTCTGAAGTAACCAGGGTTGATATTGATTGCTTGGGGTATTCTCTGCAGATAGCTTTTATAAAATCGGAAGAGACCCAGTGACGCAGTCGTCAGTATAACGGTCGCGATGATCGTCTGAGGTTGTGTAAAGGCATTGCTGTTGGAGTGGACGACTTCATGGGCCTGGCGCTGGAGTGATGTCTTGGTTGCGTCTAATGTCTGGGTGACAGACTCAATTGCTTCGCTCGTTTTGGACGCTTCCTTCAACTTTGTGTCATCCTTTGTCGACGAGGACCACAGTTTCAGCCATGTCATGGCGAGCCGACTGCTGTCGCAGTTGTGGTTGATAGTTGTACAGAGTACGGAGTACCTTGCTGGTTTATTTTCATCTCTCCCGGAGATCTCCAGCGGTTTGAGGGGTATGCTTTAATTGGAGAAATACTTGACCGTAAAGTAGTACGGTGATGCATAAGTTAAGCACGGGCGCCGCACAGCTTAGCACTGATGCCCGCCATACTTAGTTCATCTAGCAAATGGTTTCATATGGAGAGCTTTGTCTTTCCCAACAGCACCAGCAGTTATTGCATCTGCTCATTGTTCCGTCGCCATGATGAGTGTTCTAGGAGGTCGAGTTGCGAAGGGTGTTCATCGGGTTTCCTTCGATTGTTACGCCAACACTGCAATGATGACCGCTCAATCCTCATCTGTCATCTTTCCAAAGAGGATTCTGTAAGTCTGAATGGGGTGCTTAACTTGACTCCGGCCACCTGATGCCCTTTTGGAGACATCGAGAACGCTGCCTGGATTGCACGGTTCAGATGGGCTACACCCTAGCCGCCATGTGTATCCCCGGCAGAACGCAATGCAAAGAGCTCCTACGAGTAAAGGCTTCGTTACTTGCATGACAATACGCAAGGTGAGGAAACGGGTGACTTCAATGGATGTGGCGCTTGGAGACTCGGCGTTACAACTGTGCAAGAAGCCTGTTGACAAGCTCCTTGTCCCACTGCGTGATTCGGTCCCCGGCTAATCCTCTGCGGTCCTGGTTGCTACATTGAGTCTCGAACCATTCTCTCTTCTCGCGCTGCTCCTTAGTGGGTGTCATCGCCTTGTACGCCTCGACCAAATCCATCCAGCCATGCAAGCCACCTGCGTCTTCTGCACATGGATGTCCCTCCCCAGCAACGCAAACGAAGTGGCCTGAATGCATGGTCCGACCCGTGACCGTGATTTTGTGTGTCCAGCAGTCACTAAAATCATATTCGTATTCAAGATCGTTTCCGCGGTACTGAACATTCTGAAAAACTTCATACAACTTGATTTTGTTGCTGCCTTTCTCTGGCGTTCGTGGATGCGATCTCCTCCCGCTGTGCATGTTATCTACAGCACCGAAAATACCCATCCGGCCCTGAGACTTCGCAGTGATGCGAAGGAGATTCTCGCGTGGCGCAGTGGACGATTGTTGGCCCCCCTGGTAGGATGCAGTTATTCTCTGAATATAGGAGGCCACGTCCTCTTCATGCTCTTCAGGCTCGTAGTCAGGGTCCTTGACTGTAAAATCATATGTATGTGTTGTGGCCCATCCAAAAGCGATCTGTAGTGCCTGGTGCAGTTGTTCGAAGGTAGCCACAGCGGGACAAGAGAGCGTCCGCAAAATCGCGGGATTTTCAATGTCACCCGGCATCAGCTGTACCTTGATCAAATAGTTCTCGGCAGAGGCGGCCTCATGTTCTGCTTTAGATACACAATGTCGTTTGTGTGAAGGCCAATCCGATCTCTGTCAGTCCTGAGAGCAGTAGAATGCTTTTTGACATTTTGCACACCGCTTGAATGATTCAGGTACCTCCGACGGTAGTTTCTTGCAAAAGCTACACGAGCGCTCAGCATCATTTGCCGCCATATCTTTCGGACTCAAGATCAATCGCTTGATATATCTTCTAGGTTCCTATCTCGTTGCAATATCAATTCGCAGCTTAAAAGTCCAAAGTACCAAGGTAGGCACCGGCCCCTGAGTCGGCAGGACAGGCCCTGAATTGATAGTCTTGGCGCACCCCAACCAAAGTGGAATACCAATTAGTATTAGTTAATAGTTCGGGAGCTGTTCTTGGTGGCTAATATTATTGTGCCGAGTCTGAGTCACTGGGAGAACCGATAGGCTGATAGCAAGTGGAAATCTCTTGAAGACGCAATATTTATGTTCGTCGCTGAATTGATACAAGAACACCACACTTCAGTGCTCGGGGATCAAATTTCTAAGCATGAGTCGGCACCTCCTGTTCAATGCGAGGACTCGAGGCGTAGGTTGCAGCTCAGTGGGCGGTTCAACGTCATCTCGTTAGAAATACAGTTTAGAACTTCGCCCTTCTCTCCTTCTCCTTCAAGACTCATTCCCGTGGAGCAACACGCCCTTCCGATAAAATTATATCTCTATTATATCGTGCATACAACCTGAACCTATCCTACTTACTTAGTCACACTGAAATTTGTTGGCAGAGTGCACTGATCGGAATGGACAGCTTCATTATTTATCTTTTCCCTGCTCTTCTGGCAGGACTCTTTTACCGGGTGCTCATCCAGAGACCATATTCTCAGTCATCCTTGAAGGGCTACAGGAAATTGACGACAAGTGGACTTTCAAATCTCCTCGATGAATATGATCAAAGGTATACAAACCCGGCGCCACGGACAGAGGCGGGACAGACAGAGAAGTGGAGAGTTAAGGCGCTTTTCGTCCATCCTATTAAATCTTGCGCACCGGTCGAACTATCCTCGGCAGATATCGATGGAGCAGGCTTTACTTGGGACCGAAAATTTGCTTTTGCAGAACTCTTGAAGCCTCAAACACGACTCGATGCATCTGAAGCGGAAAAGAAGCCTCGATGGACTTTCCGGACCCAACGTACGCCAGGTTACGAGAAATTGGTCCATATCAGACCGGAGATCTGGCTGCCTGCCGAAACCCAAAGAAAGCCCTCCAGTGGCCCTGAGAGCGCTGGTTTCCTAATCGTCAGATATCCCTTTATCCCATCGGGGCAATTCGCACCTTTGAAACGGATACTACTCTCCTGTGGCCTACTTCCAGCAGAAACATCCTTCCGTGTGCCGCTAACACCACCCAAGACCCATCAGTATCCTCTTGAACAAGTAACTATATGGCGGGATAGTCCCAAGTGGTTGAACTATGGGGTCCATGTTCCAGCAAGCTTAAGCGCTTATTTGGGAGTCAATAACCCGCTGACCTTGTTCAGGGTTGATCCCAGAAGTTATAGGGAGGTATACCGATGTGCACCTCGACGAGAGCAGTTAGGCTATCAATCTGTTGTAGGATTTGCAGATGCATATCCAGTTCACCTTTTAAATATTTCATCAGTCCATGATATCGGAGGCAGGATCAAGAGCGCCATTCCTCGCTTCTCTGCCAGAAGATTTCGATCGAATATTCTTGTTGCTGGGCCCAACGCATATAATGAGGATGATTGGAAGAAGATCAAGGTCGGCAATCATATCTTTTATTGCGCATGCCATACAGTTCGATGCAGGCTGCCTAATGTCGATCCTGATACTGCCGAAAGACATCCTGTGGAACCTGATAAGACTTTGAAGTCCTTTAGGTGTATCGACGATGGAGATCCCCTCAATGCATGCCTTGGTCTACAATTGGTGCCTGCTGAATCTGATACCTTCTCGATCCAGATCGGAGATGAGATCGAGGTTCTGGAACGGGGCGAGCATCATTATATCAAGCAATGAGACGACCCAAAAAGGCTCAATATTCTCTGACCTGGTGTTCGTTTACGACCAAGGGTATGAAAGCCTTCTATTGGACGCTTGAGTTGCGTCCCAGGAGGGGAAACATGCTGCGAATCATTGCTTGATATCAAGCCCGATGTCCCTCACGTATAGCATAGTTAAGATGTCCAATCAGCTCGAATGGATCTTGCATATGTTCGGACGAATCATAAGCAATTCAGTGATGCAAACGTTTTACTCAACACTGCAATGGCAAGACTGCTGGGTTTTCCTCAAGAGCAGGGAGTGGTCGCGTGCACACGTCTAGAGGCAGAAATAGGCTTTGCTCTCTCATTCTGCAGACGGTTCAAGGGTCCAAGGCGGGGATTTGGACTTTTGGGGTCTGTGTTCCGTGCCAATCCGAAATGAATTGCTTATCTCACAATTCTATTACAGCCAAAGGATGTCAAGCCTGCCCGTCAGCCACTTTACATTTTGCGTAATAAGAACCGACAGGACCAATCAGCGTTAAGATTCTGATTCTCATGAGGCTGCGGACTGCATAGCTGTTTGTGAATCGAGGATGCATACTTCGATATTCGCCACTGAGTACGATTGCAGGTCGAATTAGACCCCATCGATCGATGTCAATGCACAGTGACCCCATTTGGCCGCCGCGTTTCGCCTCGAATATAGTTGGGGGAGTTGCCAGATTGGCGACTCGGATGCAGGTGACATCAAATCAGACTAACCACAGTTTGTCGTTCAAAGTTAAATCCAAGATGAAGCTGTATGTGGGAAAGCTCTGCTATATCTTGTGCAATGGTCCGGTTGAGTGGCTGATCCTTTCTCATCTCGGTCAGATTTTGCAGCATCTAAAGGCTGCCCTATTGATAATCTTTCGATAAGCGAAGGATTGTCGCTTGACGTGAGTCATATCGTGGCTTTGGTATCTCATAAGAACTGGAAGATACGCACTGAACTGCAGCTGGATTCTCATCTTCCCTGGAGAATACTTCCAAACAACCATTTGCTACCACCTGGAATTCATTTCAAGATGGAGCCTGACAGGATTGGACCTGACAAAACACGTCGACGACCCTTGAAAGACAGGATTGTCGACGTACCACGCAACATCATACGAAGCCTGACAACCAAAGAAGGACTCATCGGAGACTATGACTATGCCTTTTTGTTCACTCCAAATCTCCCGTTCATGAAAAGGTCTCGCCAGACAGCTCCATTCTTCGGACTCAATGACAAGATGCCGATTTTCCTAGCATTGATCCTGGGGTTTCAGCATGCTTTAGCAATGTTGGCTGGACTGATCACTCCACCCATCATTCTCTCTGGCAGTGGGGGTGCAGCATTGGACACCGATACAGCCCAATATCTTGTCTCCACATCCCTGATAGTCTGTGGGATCTTGTCAGCGGTTCAGATTACAAGATTTCACATCTACAAGACCAACTACTTCATCGGTACCGGGTTGATATCTGTGGTCGGTACTTCTTTTGCGACCATTCCTGTTGCGCTGGGAGGGTTGTCGCAGATGTATGCGAGCGGGTAGGTGTTCGAGCCCTTGGCAACTCCGGAACTGGCTACTCATACCCAGTGACCAAATGCAGATTTTGTCCCAGCGACGAGGTGGATGGTGTGGTTACGAGACAACCATGTCCTCACGGCTATGGAGCAATTATTGGAACTGCTTGTATCTGTGCACTTTTGGAAATTTGCCTCTCATTCGCTCCGGCAAAGGTGCTCAAGCGTGTATTCCCACCCCTTGTGACGGGGCCGACGGTGGTATTGATCGGCGTCAACCTCGTAAGTGAAAAACTTTCGATTATTTTCTGATTGGAACGCTTCGTTCCGCAGGAGAACCCATGTCGTTGCCGCTCAAGCATCTGGGCTGTACGAGGCGAAGCCCACAACTCTCATCATGTCTATTCACTTTCGAGCCCGCGATGCTGACCTCGTGGCATTTGTAGATTGGGACCGGTTTTGAAAATTGGGCTGGCGGTTCTGGCACATGCAGATCAAGACCGGAAGAAGGTATCTTTCGGCTGTGCCCAACTGTCAACGCTCCTCACCCCTTGCCATGGGGCTCAGCGCAGTTCATCGGCCTTGGATTCAGTGTCTTTGCTACTATAATCCTTTGCGAGAGATTTGGCAGTCCTATCATGTAAGGCTTCTTGAGACTGGTGCTCGCTTCAATTGAAAGAGTTACTTATCCATGGGTTGACAGGAAATCCTGCGCTGTTGTAGTTGGGTTGCTCGTTGGTTGCATCATTGCAGCGGCCACCAATTACTTTGATGACGCTGGTATCACCAGGGCGCCTGCTGTTTCATTCATCTGGGTGAAGACCTTTCCGTTGTCACTGTACGGGTAAGTATACTCTGTACAGCACTCCTAATTAAACGCCAGTCTAATAAGGTTCTTCGCAGGCCGATGGTCTTACCATTCTTAGCGGTCTTCTTGGTCCTGATGATGGAAGCTATTGGTGATATCACTGCAAGTTGCGATGTATCACGTCTCGAGGTCGAAGGTCCTATCTTCGAGTCGCGAATTCAAGGAGGCGTATTAGCCGATGGGCTGAACGGCATGTTTGCTTGCCTATGCACGATTACGCCAGTCTCAACCTTTGCCCAGAACAACGGCGTCATCGCCCTCACTCGATGTGCGAACAGAAAGGCGGGATACTGCTGCTGCTTCTTTCTGGTGGTCATGGGAGTATTCTCCAAGTTTGCAGCAGCCCTGGTCGCCATTCCGTCAGCGGTTCTCGGCGGTATGACCACATTCCTCTTCACAGCTGTCGCCATCTCCGGGATTAGAATCATCGCAGTAGTACCCTTTTCACGGAGGAACAGATTTATCTTGACTAGCTCTATGAGCGTGGGTTTCGGAGCAACGCTCGTGCCTGACTGGTTTG
>Ga0105239_10010580_pt1 | contig 10313 bp, 10 predicted proteins | sample KBSC44metaG_FD_92761 | JGI IMG/M metagenome (GOLD analysis project Ga0105239, IMG submission 92761) | Corn rhizosphere microbial communities from Kellogg Biological Station, Michigan, USA - KBS C4-4 metaG | ecosystem: Host-associated > Plants > Roots > Rhizosphere > Soil | place: Michigan, USA...
ATCGAGCGCGATCTTCACGTTGGTGTTTTCTCTAATGCGAGCGAGTTCGAGTATCGATAAAGGGACCATTTGAGGAATTTGATCCCAGATCATTAAAAGTCAAGAATGCGATTCCCGAAATGGCAATGAACGCAGCTCGTATCCAAAGCTCTGCCGTCATAGAAAATTTTGGATATGCGGCTTCACCCAAAGCCCACAAGCAGTGCAGAATGAGCGCGCGCTTCGCTGAAACGTAACCGATCTCAGTTGTCGTCAGATTTGAAAACCAAGTTCCTTCTAAACTCAAAAGCATAATCGGATAGAAGAAAAATAAAATTACAAATGCGGTCAGTGAGACCGACAGATCAGAGCGAGTCAGTCCGACAAATGCGAGGATAATAAAAATCGGAACGAGAGTTTGATATCGATCGCGCCATTTCGCCAGGCTCGGTGCTACGCTTTGAATGACCAAGCCACCAAGCAGATAGGCAAATGCATAAAGTGTTAGCGAGAGTCCGTAACCGCCGTATTGTTGAAACAGGTTTTCACCGCTTCGAACGAGAAATATATTTGTTCCGCCCATGCCGAGAGCCAGAAAAATATCCGCCCACCAGAGTGCGTGAAAGTTTCGGCGTAGAAGCAAACGAAGTTTGCCGGTGACTTGCTGGGGAACATGCGCCGGCGTCCGATCCGAAAAGAAACGAAAGATCACAAGTCCCAACACCGATGTGGCGGCATCCACCAACAGAACGTCGAGACCGCCATTAAAATTTAAACCAAGTAAGAGCAAAATTCCCACGGCGCCGTAAGAGACTTGCAAGATCACTTGTGAGATCAGCAAAACACGTTTTGACCAAACGCCATCGGCGAAATTTTTGAGCCATGTCACGCGCAGGTTCGGCATCAGGCCATTGCCGATGCCTTTTAGAAAGATCAATCCGTAAAGAGCCCAACCATTGTGCGAGAGAATAGCCCAAAAGAGTAAGAGACTGATTAGCATGTTGATAAATTCAACGAATGAACAGGCCAAGTACGACCGTCCCGAGAACAATTGCAAAACCTTTGGACCTATTTGCGCGCCGATCACAGCACCCAGGCGCGCGAGCAAAAACAAAAAACCAATATCAGAAACAGAAAAACCAAGGCCGGTTGCGAGCAAAGGAAGAACGCCCGACACGACCACAGTCGGAAGATTTGAGATTAAGGTTTGGAGCGTGAACGAATTGAGGAATGCGTTCGGTGCGTTCATCGTGCCGACCTAAAAACTTTGTCTTTTATTTTGACCGAGACATCCTCACCACAGGTGATCTCAACGACATCGTTTTTCCATTCGCCACGCCAATCGCTGGCGAGAAAATTTCTCAGAAAAAACAAACAACCCAAGGGCAAAATTTCGTTCATCAATTTTGTTTCATTTAAAACTTCCGCTAGTGGCGCGCCGTATTTTTCGCCCGAAACGGAAGCCAAAGCCGGTTCATTTGGTTTTTCGAAGTACGAAACAGGGTTTCCACCCAGCGATTTAAAAAAGTAAGGTACATCACCGCGTTCGAGCTGAAGGGTCTCTTCGTCACTCAACAAAGTTTCGCGTCCTTTACCAGCGAACCACTCACGGTAAAACTGAGTGGGTCGCAACAACACGCGAACGGGTGGTGGATACGTGCAACCATGAATGGCGGATTCAATAGTTTGGCGAAGTTCGCCAACTTTGGCGGAAATAAACTGAACCGTCGTTGAAAAGCCATCGAGAAATTCAAAGAATGCGACGCCGTCAAATGGCCATTTTTCTTGCGCGAGTGAAAGTGGAGTCGTTCGATCTTTTTGCCGACTCATCAAATGCGTTTCATTGGGTAAAATGATTTTAGAAAATACGATCTCAATGTCGACGGGCAATGGACCGATCTCATCAAAGAGAACATTCTCCCGATGGAGATCTTGTAAGCCCATCGCGGTGGCGTAACCGGCGAGAGCACCGAATTTTAAAAAGATCTGGTCGCTATTGTTAGTGGTCGATTCAAAAATCTTCTTCACCTCTCCCGTGCGCCAGCTGTCCGAAGACGAAACTTCCAGGCGACAAAAAAGTGAACCGAGTGTGAAAGCACCGTTAGAAAAAGACAGCTGATTAAGAATGGGAAGCAGAGGACTTTGTTTACCGAAGAAGAGATGTTCCCAGAAAACCGTTCTGGGTTTCGAGAAGACGGGGTTCTGTTCCCCTTTTTCTTCGACCCGTTGGCCAAAGTTATGAAAATCACCTGTTCGTTTCATTTCAATAGTTTGGCTGTATAAATTGATCGTGTTTACTGATTAGTGAGTGCCAATTGCATCAGTTCGTTCGGTGGCAAGCTCGATAGATTCCATATCGACTTGAACTTCTTCTGATTGCATAAATACCTTTCGATTAAGGCGTTCTACGTAGCGAGCGACATTGCGTCAATTGGATTTGTTTGCTAAAAGCCTTAGCCATGAGAATTTCCGATAAATGGCAAAATTTTCACTACTTAGCTATCATCGTGATAGCTCTCAGTAGTGCTCTGATCGTGCAGGAAAGCTACGGTTCGGATAGCTCAAAATGGGAGGCGAGACGAGAGGCAAAAATTCTTCGTGTCGCGCTTCCTTCTCTGCCGACGTCCCTGGATGCCATCAAGCTAGCGTTTGCTGAACATTTTCTCGTTGTCGAATGTCTTTGTGAGGCGCTCGTGCGTGTGGATGAATCTGGTCAAATTACAAGCGGAGCTGCCGAGCGATGGGAATATTCTGAAAACGGACGAGATGTGCATTTCCATTTCGCAAAGAACAAGAAGTTTTCAGATGGAAGTCCTTTTACAGCGGCAGATGCGGCTAAGGCACTTAACCATCACTTTGAGCCCGGCTCTACCTCCGATATCTCAGGTTATTTGACGAAGATTGTATCAGATAAACATAATCCGTTTGAAGTTGAAGATCCCCAGACGATTGTCATTCATTTAAAACACCGATACGCACCACTTTTGCAATTGCTGGCAATTGGTGGATTTTGCGTTCAGAAAGCAACACCAGACGGCATTATTGGATCCGGACCGTTCAAGGTCGTGTCTCAGTCGAACGAACTTCTGCGATTAAAGAGAAATCTGTATTACGAGAACAAGATATCGCTCAACGAGATCGATTTTATATCAGTCAGTTCTTCCGCCCTCATGGCGAAAGAAATGAAGGAGAATGACGTCGATCTAGCATTGGGTATGCAGGTGTCCGAAGCAGAATTTCTGACACCCGAAAACTTCACGCTGACGAAGACAGAAAGTCTCGGAACAGCTCATCTGTACTTTAATGTTGAGCGATCGCCTGAATTAACCAAGGACGTGCGACTCCATCTGACCGCCGCTTTGCAAGAGGCTGCCCGTAAGAATCGCTCAATGTTTTTGGAGCCACTGTTGACATTGTTTCCGCCCGAGATTTTGCCACTTCGGTATTATGAGCGACCGGTTCTAAAGGAAGTCGCATGGACCAATACCACCAAGAAAAAAATGTTGTCGATTCGTCTGCGTGCCTCGGCTTTTGATCAAAAGCTGTCTGATGATATCGCGGCAGCCGTTAATAAATTGGGTTTCAAGGCGGATGTCAAAAGACTAAAGGATGTGGCCTATCTCAATGCCATGAAGACCGGAGACTATGACATTCTGGGTGGTCGCTATTTACCAAATTATCCCGATCCAGACGCGGCTCTTGAGCCATTCGACAAGACTTCTCCATTTCGGCTGGGTCGATTCAATTCTTCGCCACTTCTTAAACAGTTGGATATTGCTCGTGCTATTGAAGATAACCGCACGCGCTTAGAAAAATACACGGACATTCTTCTGAACTTTGAGGAAGAACATTTTATTGTTCCAATGTTTCGCCTGAGTCTTCCGATATCACATCGGCCATCGCTCCGCCTTCCTTCGACCAATTTCTGTCATGAAGTCGACCTTTGGAAAATATTTTGGAAGTGAATGAATGAAGTTAAAGAACTTGTCTTTCCATCAACTGATTCTTCTCGTGAGCGTGTGCGCTGGCCTTGTGTTAGCTGTCACTCTGTTGTTGTCGCTTGCGATTCAGACCAAGCGACTTACTAAAGAAGAATCAGATAAGATGGCGAAAACGCAATTGGAGCTGTTTGCGGCGAATGTCAGACAAGATATTCTGACTGGTTCTTATGCTGAGGTTTTTAGACGGTGCCGTGCGCTTTCTGTACCTTCTGTGAGTGTCACACTTTCGAATGGGCGAGTCATTTGCGATGAGAATCGCGAAGACCAAGGTAATATCAATTGGATGTCACAGACGGTTTACTTCGATGAGGCGAGGCATAGTCCACTCGCCGAGATTCGCATGGGTCTCGACACTTTGAGTTTTTCAGACATCATTTGGTCTTCACTCTCTTGGGGTCTTGGATCCGCGCTGGTCGCTTCCGGGATTCTGATCCTCATCAACTTCATGCTGTTCTCTAAGATGTTGGGTGGCTTTATTCATTTCGTAAAATCGGTCAGCCGTCTTGACATGGTGACACCAGAAACTCTCGTTGAAACAAAAAAGCGCAGTCCGTTTTTTGAGATCAACGAGATGAATGAGCTCTTTAAGCATATCGAATCATTAACCCGTACCATTCTCGATCAGCAGCAGAAGCTGGCAGAGTTCAAGGTGAATGAGGCGAAGGAAGATCTCGCTCGAAAAGTCGCTCATGATATTCGCTCACCACTCACTGCGCTCACCATCATGGCGTCCGCGGTTAAAAATCTGCCTGAGAATCAACGACTCATGATTCGTGAAGCGACCTCGCGGATCAATCGCATCGCGGAGGATTTGTTGAACAAAGGAAAGCCTGAGTTAAAGACGCACGAAAAGGTCGCATCTGTTTTGGAATCTTTAATTCGTGAAAAGCGTTTGGAATTCAAAAGTAAATATCCAAACGTTTCTGTCGAAGTTGAATTGAGCGGTTGCAAGAATTCTTGGATCGTCGCGAATCGTTTGTCACTCCAAAGAGCGATTTCGAACTTGATCAATAACTCAGGCGAAGCGATTCAAGAAAAAGGCACCGTGCGAGTCACAGGATGGGTCGAGCCATCGTATGTTCGGCTACAAATTACCGATGATGGCCCGGGAATTCCTGAGCATGTTTTAAAAGAACTCGGAATGAAACGCGTGACTTACGGCAAAGACGGAACAAATTCTGGTTCGGGAATTGGCGTGCTCTCAGCCAAACAAGCGCTTGAAGGAATGGGAGCAAAGCTTTCGATCTCTTCTCGAGTGGGCTCAGGGACAACGGTTGATATCTATTTGCCGCGCATTCGCAATTCGTCAAAGCAGGATCCGAGCCAAGACTCTCCGTCAAATTTATTTAGTGTCAATTGAGCAGTTGAAATAGTTCTCCAAGACCATGGGACAGTTTGATCCGCTCCTATTGCGGCTCTCCGGGAATAGGATCAAATTGCTCAGATGGGGCGGGAACTTTTTCTTGCGATCCTAATTACATTCCAGTTCACAAATCAGGCAGCAGCAGAAGAAGAGAACGTTGAAACGAACGCAGCGGAGCGGGCGACCATTCCGAAGACTTCGAGTTCGACGGCGGCGCGTGACCAATTTGGCAGCCTATCGCTTGGCCATTTGGTGACGTCGAATAACAATGTGTTGAAAAGTGGGCAGGTCAACGCGGGCTCATTGTTTGCTGGCATTGGTGTAACGGATGATCTGATGATTGGATTTAGTCCGTTTGTAGCGTTGACGTATAAAATGAACAACTTTGTCGCTCGCTATGCGACGAACGTGACTTCGCGTGAGCGGATCGGCTTCGACTTTCAATATTTTAAAACGTACGGGCAGGATCCGACCGAACATGGCAATCCGTCTCTTTGTAAAACGAATCCATGTCAAATTCGTGATGAGTATCCCGACGGTTTTCGCACTTTTAAAATGGAAGCCTGGGATGCGAAGGCAACCTACAGTTATTTGGTAACTCGATCTTATCGAGTGAGTTTAACAGGCAGTTTCTATTATTATATCGACGACGAGAGACCGTTTTCTCTGCGCATGGATCCTGAGAACCTGGATCCTTATGCGCTGACGCTGACTTCGCTGCATGAATTTCGCTTGTCGCGCGGAATCTATCTCAATCTCGAAGGCGGCCTATGGGGAATCAACTATCAATATCCCTATATTCATTCTGGTTGCACGATCGATTTTCAATACAAGAGTTTACTCTTAGGCATGGGTGCAAGTTCAACGTGGAGCCCGAGTTTTCCGGTGGAGAAAGCGAAGACGTTTGCCAACTATGACAGTCGGTTGGCCGTTCACCCGGAAATTCAGCTTCAGCTGTTCTTCTAGGATCATGTCCGAAAATAGCGAGCGATAAGATAGTTTTTCGTTTATACATAGGTTCCATGTAAAGGTGGAACGATGCCGATCAAGAGTTTGATTCAGTTACTAGTATTGTCAGCGATTTGGGGAGCCTCGTTTATTTTCCTGCGTATCTTGGCGCCCGTGCTCGGGCCGATCGCGACGGCGGATATTCGCATTTCAATCGCGGGTCTTCTCTTGATGATTTATTTTTTCATCATCAGATTTGATTGTGAGTGGCGCAAGTTTTGGAAGCAGTACTTTGTTATCGGAATGATCAGTTCTGCCATTCCATTTAGTTTGTACTCCTATGCAGCTCTCCATCTGCCGGCTTCTTACGAGGTGATTTTGAATTCGAGTTCACCTTTGTTCGGAGCGATTTTTTCTGCCCTCTTATTAAATGATCGTCTGACGCCTTCGCGAGTGATTGGGCTTATTATCGGTGCGGCAGGTGTTGGCTTGGTTATGCAAATTGGCGCCGTTGATGTTGATTCGAAATTTGGTGTTTCTGTACTCGCGTGTCTTCTTGCATCGATCTGCTATGGAATTGCCGGTGTGTACATTAAGAAATATGCCAAGGGAGTAAAACCGATGGCAGTGGCTGGTTGCAGTCAATTGCTCGGCGGCTTGATGATGCTACCGCTTGCGCCGTTTGGTCCGCCGATGGGTGAGATCACATGGTTTGTCGTGGCGAACATCTTAGGATTGGCCATTCTTTGTAGTGCGATTGCGTATCTACTTTATTATCGACTGATCGAGGATCTCGGCCCAACGAAAGCATTAACGGTCACATTTTTGATGCCGATTTTTGGCATGCTGTGGGGCACGTTACTTCTAGGCGAGACGGTGACGGCCGGAATGATCGCTGGATGTTTCTTGATCATCGCCGGCACCGGTCTCGTGCTTCGAATCGATTTTAGTAGTGTGGCAAAACGATTTTTGAATATGCAGCTGCGATCAAAGTAGCGGCATAGTTCACGTCGGCGGTGACGCCATCGGCATCAACGTCGGCCATACCATAGCGCCAATTGGATGGAGCTTCTGGGTGTACGCCAGAGACGACCACAAAACCTTTGCCGACTTTGCCTTCTGCGATTGCGGCCTGTCCATTCGGATATTTTGCAATCACTGAACCGAAGCCACTTACATGAGGACCTTCCCAGTAAACGAGATCACGACGGCTTCCATCTGGAAAAGTTGTCCAGACCATATCGATTAGAGAATAGTTGTAGAAATCAAACCAAGTGCCGGCCAAATTGAAAACGTTGTAGAGAGTTGAGCTCTCAGCCATGAATGCGCCTGCGCAAAATCCGATATAAGACACACCATATGTTGAAACAGCCGCTTTGACGTTGGCCGTTGTTGTGCGAGTGAGCGAGTTGCCCATATCGATCGAATTTCCGCCGGGGAAAACAATCAACTTGTAACTTGCGATCTGCGCTTTCGTCATCGCATTGAGTTGCGCTGAAGTGACAGCATCATATGAAAGATTCATCGCGGACAAAATAGTTTGGAGCGCGACAACATCTGTTGGTGACGATCCTGTCCCATTATAGAGCAGCACACTGGAAGCATGAGCGGGTTGATAGAGAGCAGCGGTGAGAAATAGTGTTGATAAGAATTTTAGTTTCAAGGTCGATCCCCTTTGAAGACACAGATGCGTCGAGCACCTGGACTAAGGTCTTATCGGCCGACATTTTCGCTCCTTAAGCGAATGCAGAGTTATGAAATTATTGACCAAGTTTTGTACAAGCGGTCCGAACGATGTATTCGCTTTTTGTCGAACTTGTTTCTAAGCGGCTTTTTTGTAGCGATGATCGACGGGGCTGGTAAGTGAGTGCGCGCCGATTTTGTATTCGTTGCCGCGATATTTTTCGCGCAAACGGATCAGCAAGTTCAAGCAGAAGACCATGCTCACGGCCAACGGATCGAACACAAGTACAAACACCATGATGAGCCAGTTAACAGCGGTGTCGACATCAACGCCGAGAAATTTAGCGAGATGAACCGCTGGTCCGATCTTCGTGTTGGTGGTCAACATGTCGAGTTTGGCTTCTTCGATTTGATGTACCAGGGCCTCGGATTTATCGCGCAGCTCTGCAATCTTTGGTTCGTATTCTTTTTGAAATTCGAATTTGCGGGAGATGCGTGAAGCCGGAATGCTTTCGACGAATCTGCGAGCATCTAAGATCTGACCTTGCACGCGCTCGTTTTCATGCTCGAGCGATTCCATCTTCATCATCTTGGCATGCAGTTCGTGTGAAGCAATGTGATAGGCGTTGGAGAGATAGCCGTAAACGCCGGCACTGGTGATTAACATGAGCGTTCCAACCGCAAAGCAAAGATACGCTTTGAGAGGTTTGTGTATGTGACCCCAATAACGATAGAGCACGCCAACTAAAACAAACTTACTTAGCTCCAGTGAAGTCGCCATGCAGACAACGGAACGAGGCGCGCCGGCAAAAAGTTCTGCGAGTCCCGTCACAGAAAAGAAAACGGCTGTCACAGAGACGGTGACCGTTGCGATTGCCAATAGATATATATAGACGCGACTCATGCTTCTATATCGGTGAATTACGTTAATATTTTAAAGCGCTTGGGCTTAAGTCTGTGTCTTCAACCGTTTCAAGGCTTAAGTCTCGCGGCTAGAGTGGCTGAGTATGCCTGGTTCCATGAAGACGCGCATTTTTACTGTCGGCCATTCCAATCGAACAACTCCTGAATTTTTAGGGCTGCTAGATTCGCAGAAACTCAAACTCCTCATCGATGTTCGCACCATTCCGAAATCGCGGCACAACCCGCAGTTTGGTCAAAAACGTCTTGAAAATACTTTGCGACGACATGGAATTGAATATCGTCATATGTCTGGCTTAGGTGGCCTTCGGCATCCGCGCAAAGATTCGGCAAACAAAGCGTGGAGAAATAGTTCGTTTCGCGGTTACGCCGATTACATGCAAACTCCTGAGTTCGAAGAAGACTTAGAGAAATTGATTCGGCTTTCGAAACGCAAACGTTTGGTGTTGATGTGTGCGGAGGCAGTGCCGTGGCGCTGTCACCGATCTTTGATTGCGGATGCTTTGAATGCTCGAGGAATTCCAGTTAAAGACATCATGACAAAAACGAGTGCGCGGGAACATCGCATGACACCTTTTGCTCGTGTCAGAAAGCAGCACGTGACATATCCGGCTTAAATAATATCGGCTTCATTTTCTGTTCGGCGGGCGAGCCAGACAAATGGAAGCGCGAGAAGCTGTATGACACCTCCAACGACAAAGGACATGGCAAAACTCCAGACGTCGGCAGTCTTACCGAGAACTGGTTGAATCACCACTCCTCCTAGGGATCCCAGTGTATTGTCGAATGACAAAATCGTGGCGCGGCTATCTGAAGAGATGCATTTGTTTAAGTACGCTTGCTGATGCGGCAACATCGCAGCGCTCAAGAGAGACCAGAGGCCAAGCAAAATGAGCGCGAGCCAAAAGTTGCCGACCAATCCAAACAGACAGAGTGCGATCGAGCCTGCGAAGATGACGAACGCAAAGAGCGAAGTTCTTTTCTTAAATAATTTTTTCGTGAGTGGCACGGACATGCCTCCGACAATTTGTGCCGCGGCAACGAGAGAAGCGCCTATTCCCGCGATGCTGTAATTCTCCGTTTTGCCGAAGAGGTCGAGAAGATAGGGTTGTGCCGCGTAAAAGCCGTAGATCGAAACACCTTGCAGAACAGGCGCAAGTAGCATCACCCAACGAACAGCCGGATTTCGAAGGCCTCCGTCGATCGACTTATTGATCACATCGCGTACTTCTTTGCGAATGTTTCGCAAAGGGCGAGGCGTGAATCCGAAATCTCGCATGATCACGGAAGCGACACCGAGAGAAAGCAAAAGGCAACCACTGCGAATGAGATAGGGAACGCCGAGATTTGAATACTGCGCCACAATCCCGCCGGAGGTCGCACCAATAAACATCGCAATGCCGCCAACGACTTGCGCC
>Ga0105239_10010581_pt1 | contig 10313 bp, 8 predicted proteins | sample KBSC44metaG_FD_92761 | JGI IMG/M metagenome (GOLD analysis project Ga0105239, IMG submission 92761) | Corn rhizosphere microbial communities from Kellogg Biological Station, Michigan, USA - KBS C4-4 metaG | ecosystem: Host-associated > Plants > Roots > Rhizosphere > Soil | place: Michigan, USA...
AGCCCATCGTGGTGCCGGTCGCGCTCGGTGCGCGGGCCTATGACATCGTCATCGGCCGCGGGCTGCTTGCAAGCCTGGGCGAGCGAATCAAGAATTTGCGACCGGATGCGCGTGTAGCGATCGTGACGGATGAAACGGTTGCTGCGCATCATCTCGCTGCGGCCGAAGCTGCGCTTAAGGCGGCGGGCATCGACAGCGCGCCTATTCTGGTCCCGGCGGGTGAGGGCTCAAAAAACTACGCGACATTTGAAAAAGTTTGCGAAGCGATCATAGCAGCGCGCGTCGAACGCAATGATCTCGTCGTGGCGCTTGGCGGCGGCGTGATCGGCGATCTTGCGGGGTTCGCGGCCGCATGCGCAAGGCGCGGTCTCGACTTTGTGCAAGTGCCGACCACGCTGCTGGCACAGGTCGATTCGTCTGTCGGCGGCAAGACTGGAATCAATTCGCGCCAGGGTAAGAATCTCGTCGGCGCGTTCCATCAGCCGGTTTTGGTCGTTGCGGATTCAGCGTTGCTCGACACGCTACCGAAACGGGAATTTCGCGCAGGTTATGCCGAAGTTGCAAAATACGGGTTGCTTGGCGACGCTGCATTCTTCGCCTGGCTGGAGAAGAACTGGCAGGATGTCTTCGCTGGCGGTCCGGGGCGCGAGCACGCCATTGCCGTCTGCTGCCGCGCCAAGGCCGGAATTGTTGCGCGCGACGAGCGCGAAACCGGTGAGCGCGCGCTGCTCAATCTCGGCCACACCTTTGGGCATGCGCTCGAAGCCGGCTGCGGCTTTTCCGACCGGCTGCTGCACGGCGAGGCGGTGGCGCTGGGAGTAGCGCTTGCCTTCGAATTCTCCGCTAAAAAGGGGCTCATCTCGGCGGCCGATGCCGCACGGGTATCCGCGCATCTTGCGGCGGTGGGTTTGCCGACCCACGTAAAGGATGTTCCCGGCGGTGTTCCGCCCGTCGACACGTTGATGGACCTGATCTCGCAAGACAAGAAAGTTAAGCGTGGTGCGCTCACATTAATTCTGGTGCGCGGCATCGGCCAGGCCTTTATCGAGAAAAATGTCGACACTGGCAGAGTGCACGCGTTTCTCACGGACAAGCTCAAATAATCGATGACCACGAACGACTGGCTGTCACTTGTCGTCGTCTTGATCTGCTTGCTGCTTTCCGCCTTTTTCTCGGGGAGTGAAACGGCGCTGACTGCGTCGTCGCGTGCCAGCATGTCGCGGCTGGAAAAGCACGGAAACCGCCGTGCTGCCATCGTCAACCAGCTGTTGGAGCAGCGCGAACGCCTGATCGGCGCGCTGCTGCTCGGCAACAATGCGGCCAATATTGCCGCGTCTGCCTTGGCGACGGGCGTCCTGCTCGCATGGTTCGGCAATGCCGGCGTGGTCTATGCGACCGCCTTGATGACGGTGCTGGTTGTCGTCTTCGCCGAAGTGTTGCCCAAGACGGCGGCCTTCAACGCGCCTGATCGTATTGCGCTCGCGGTTGCGAAGCCGATGCAATGGGTGGTGCGGCTGCTCGGGCCGATCCTGATATGGATCGAAAGGATCGTCTGCTGGATTCTCGCGCGCTTCGGCATGGATGTTGGAGAGGATCAGGCGATCCTTTCTGCCCGCGAGGAACTGCGCGGGGCCGTCGATCTCCTGCATAGCGAAGGTGACGTGGAACGGCTTGACCGCGACATGTTCGGCGGGGTGCTGGACCTGCGCGAACTCGCGGTGTCCGACGTCATGATCCACCGCACCAACATGGTCACGCTCGACGCCGATGATTCGCCCGAGGACATCGTCAATGCGGTAATCGCGTCGCCAGTGACACGCCTGCCGATGTGGCGCGACAACCCGGAGAACATCGTCGGTATATTGCATGTGAAGGATCTGCTGCGCGCGTTGCATGCAGTCGATGGCGACGCGGCGAAGGTCGACATCGCATCGCTGATGACGCCGCCCTGGTTCGTGCCGGACACGCGCCCGGTGTCGGAGCAGCTCAAGGCCTTTCGTCGGCGCAAGACACCTTTTGCGCTGGTCGTCGATGAATACGGCGAAGTGGAAGGCCTGGTAACGCTCGAGGATATCCTGGAGGAGATCGTTGGTGACATCACCGACGAGCATGACGTGGCAATGCCTGGTGTCCGGCGCCAGTCGGACGGATCGGTGAATGTCGACGGTGCGGTGCCTATCCGCGATCTCAATCGCGTGATGGATTGGAATTTACCCGACGAGGAGGCGACGACCATCGCGGGGCTGGTCATTCACGAAGCGCGCTCAATTCCGGAAGTCGGCCAGAGCTTTACGTTTCATGGATTCCGCTTCCGGGTCCTGCGCCGCGCCCGCAACCGCATCACCGCGCTGCGCATTCAGCCTTTGTCGCGAACGCAGCCGGCTAAGGCCAGCTAATTTTCTCCACTTTCACCGGGTGCCGATGCGTGGATCGCGAGGGCATGCACGCTGCCGGCGAGCTCGGCTGTCAGCGATTGATTAATCATGCGGTGACGCTCGATGCGGGTCTTTCCCTTGAAGGCATCCGACACGATATAAACCCTGTAGTGAGTTTGCCCGCCCGGCCGGTGCCCGGCATGGCCTTCATGCTGGTGCGATTCATCAACTACTTTGAGGCTTTGCGGCGCGAAAGCCTCGATCAATTTTTTTGTGATGAGATCGGCGGTTCTCATATTGCCCGCTTAGGAGAGCGCGGCCTGCCGGTCAATGGCCACAAACAAGTCTTGAACGCGTCACCTGCAAAAGCGCATAATGTCCGGTCATGAAATTCGACTCGCCTCTTTTTGATCGCATCCGCGTCAAGCCGGAAAAGGATCGCCGTCCAAAGACCGGCGGGCCCGGCTGCGAGTGGCACGGCTGCAAGGAAAAGGCCACACACCGTGCGCCCAAGGGCCGCGGCCGCGAAAAGGATTATTGGCGTTTCTGTCTCGATCACGTGCGCGAATACAACCAGTCGTATAATTTCTTCGCAGGCATGAGCGACGCGGCCGTGATGGCGTACCAGAAGGATGCGCTCACCGGCCACCGCCCCACCTGGAAGATGGGAACCGGCAAAGGAACCGTGCGTCCAGACGTGCGCGCGTTCGGTTCGCATTCGGACCCGTTTGGGTTATTCGGTGAAGGCGTCCGTGCGGAGCAGAAGGCACGCGCGGAAACGCGGCCGATTCGCAATGCGGAACGTAAGGCGCTCGACACGCTCGGTCTCGACATTGACGCGACCCCGCAACAGGTGAAGACGCGTTTCAAGGAACTGGTAAAACGCCACCATCCCGACGCCAATGGCGGCGACCGGTCCACGGAAGATCGCTTGGTCGAGATCATCCAGTCGTACAACTATCTAAAATCGGTGGGATTCGGCTGACCGGTCGTCGATTGCAGTGGGCAACCCAGCCCTGCCTTCCAGACAGGGCTAACAGCGCCTATCTTATTGAAATAATTGATGGTGCCATTCGGGGTGGCCGGGTTTTTTGCCGCCGTGGCCTCTGCTAAGTTGCCGCCCGCCATCAGCCGGCCGTACGAATCGGACCGTATCACGGGCTTCGGCGTTCCGAAGCCACGGAGGATCAATGAACGTCGCAATGCAAGAGACTGCCGGCCTGCCCGACATGAAAGTGTCGGTTCGGCAGGTTTTCGGAATCGACAGTGATTTGGAAGTGCCCGCCTATTCCAAGGCTGATGAGCACGTACCCGACATAGACGGCGATTACCGCTTCGACCGTCCGACTACGCTGGCAATTCTCGCGGGCTTCTCGAAGAACCGCCGCGTCATGGTCACCGGGTATCACGGCACCGGCAAGTCGACGCATATCGAGCAGGTTGCGGCCCGTCTCAATTGGCCGTGCGTCCGCGTCAATCTCGACAGCCACATCAGCCGCATCGACCTGATCGGCAAGGATGCCATCGTGATCAAAGATGGCCAGCAAATCACCGAATTTCGCGAAGGCATTCTGCCCTGGGCTTTGCAGAACAATGTCGCGCTCTGCTTCGATGAGTACGATGCCGGCCGGCCGGACGTAATGTTCGTCATCCAGCGCGTGCTGGAGGCATCGGGACGGCTCACGCTGCTCGACCAGAGCAAGGTGATCAAGCCGCATCCCTCGTTCCGCCTGTTCGCAACGGCCAACACAGTCGGCCTTGGCGACACGTCGGGTCTCTACCACGGCACGCAGCAGATCAACCAGGGCCAGATGGACCGCTGGTCGATCGTCACAACGCTCAATTATTTGCCGCACGACAATGAAGTGGAGATCGTGCTTGCCAAGGCGAAGCACTATCGCAACGAGCAGGGCCGCGACGTCGTCAACAAGATGGTGCGCGTCGCCGATCTCACGCGCAATGCGTTCATGAACGGCGACATCTCGACAGTGATGAGCCCGCGGACGGTAATCACCTGGGCGGAGAACGCCGAGATCTTCAACGATATCGGATTCGCGTTCAGGCTTACCTTTCTGAACAAGTGCGACGAACTCGAACGTCCGATCGTGGCCGAATTTTATCAACGTTGCTTCGGCGTCGAGTTGCCGGAATCGTCGGTGAACGTGGCGCTGAGCTGATCGCGGGTCATTCCGGGGCTGATGAATGGCCTCCAACATCAAGAGCAAGCCGACCTCGAAGGAGTCGCCGACCGAGCCGTTCAAGCGCGCGGTCACCGGCTGCATTCGCGCGCTCGCGCGCAAGCCCAACCTCGAGGTTGCATTTGCCGCCGAGCGTCCGGGGCTGCAGGGTGGGAAAGTCCGTCTGCCGGAGCCGCCGCGCAAGCTTGGCAAGGCAGAAGCTGCCGTCGTGCGCGGTCATGCCGATTCCATTGCGCTGCGTCTTGCCTGTCACGACCCAGCGATGCATCGCCGCCTGCAGCCGGCCGGCCAGCAGGCGCGTGCCGTGTTCGAGGCGGTGGAGCAGGCGCGCGTGGAGGCGATTGGTGCGCGACGTATGGATGGCGTTGCGCAGAATCTTACCGCGATGCTTGACGAACGTTTTCACCGCGGAAAATTTGACGAAATCACCGACCGTGCCGACGCTCCGATAGAGGACGCGCTGGCACTCATGGTGCGCGAGCGCCTTACCGGCATGTCGCCGCCACCCGCCGCCAAGCGGCTGGTCGATTTGTGGCGCCCGCTGATCGAGGACCGCGCCGGTAGTGATCTCGATCGGCTTGAAAGCCTGGTCGAGGATCAACGACAGTTCAGCGACGTCGTGCACGATCTGCTCGACGCGCTTGAGATGGGCGAGGATCGCAGCCACGATTCCGAGGACGAAGACGAGGGTGAGGAGGACCGCCGCAAGCAGGAGTCCGACGAAGACGGCGAGGCAGCCGATTCCGACGAGATGCAGCGCATGAGCATGGAAGACACGCAAGTGTCATCCGAGGATATGCCCGACGCCACCGCCGAAGCGGCCGAGGCGCCGACCGCCGACATGGCCGACGACACCGACTTGGGCGACGCGGAGACGCCGGGCGAGCCGCAACGGCCGCGCCATTTCGGCGCTAACGAGCCGCGCGGTCCCGACTATCGCGCGTTCACTGGCAAATTCGACGAGACGATCGCGGCTGAGGATCTCTGCGAGGCGGAAGAGCTCGATCGCCTGCGCGGTTACCTCGACAAGCAGCTGTCGCACCTGCAGGGCGTGGTGGCGAGGCTCGCCAACCGGCTGCAGCGGCGGTTGATGGCGCAACAAAACCGCTCGTGGGAGTTCGATCTCGAGGAAGGCCAGCTCGACCCAGCCCGTCTGTCACGCGTGATCGTCGATCCGCTGCACGCGCTCTCGTTCAAGGCGGAAAAGGACATGCAGTTCCGCGATACTGTCGTGACGCTGCTGCTCGACAATTCCGGCTCGATGCGCGGCCGCCCGATTACGGTCGCTGCGACCTGCGCGGATATCCTTGCGCGCACGCTCGAGCGTTGCGGCGTCAAAGTTGAGATTCTTGGATTCACGACGCGGGCCTGGAAAGGCGGGCAGTCGCGCGAACATTGGCTTACCGCCGGCAAGCCCGCCAACCCCGGCCGTCTCAACGATCTCCGGCACATCATTTACAAGTCGGCCGACGCGCCGTGGCGCCGTGCGCGCAAGAACCTCGGCCTGATGATGCGCGAAGGCCTGCTCAAGGAAAACATCGATGGCGAGGCGCTCGATTGGGCGCATAAGCGTCTGCTGGCTCGCACCGAGCAACGCAAGATTCTGATGATGATCTCGGACGGCGCCCCGGTCGACGATTCCACGCTGTCGGTCAATCCGGGCAATTATCTTGAGCGCCATCTGCGCTGGATCATCGAGGAAATCGAGACACGGTCGCCGGTGGAATTGATCGCCATCGGCATCGGCCACGACGTTACACGCTACTATCGCCGCGCCGTCACCATCGTCGACGCCGAGGAACTCGGCGGGGCGATGACCGAGAAACTTGCCGAGCTGTTCGAGGAACATGCCGCCACCGAGCGGCCAGGCCCCCGCGCGCGTCGACGCGTCGCTTGATGCTATCCTGCCGTCGCTTGCTCAATGCTGGAGCGCTATGCGCCGCGCTTGCGCTCATCGCCGCCGGTCTCGCCCTGGGCGATACCCTGCGCTATCCCGCGGCGCCGGTGCGTATCGAGATCACGGCGACATCGATCGTGTCCTTCGATAATCGCGATCCGACACGGACGCGGTTCGGCGATCTCGAGTTTCGCGGCGGCCTTGAACTTTCATCCAGGCACCCGGCTTTCGGAGGAATTTCTGCGATCCATGTCGAGCCGGACGGCAACCGCTTCATTGCCATCACCGACCGCGGCTCGTGGCTGCGTGGCCGCATCGTCTATCGCGACGGCAAACCGGCCGGTATTGCCGACGCCGAAATGGCGCCAATTCTCGGTGCGGACGGACAGCCGCTCGCCGCGCGCGGCTGGTACGACGTCGAGTCACTCGCTGAGCGCGACGGCGTCCTTTACATCGGCATAGAGCGCGCCGAACAGATCGCGCGCTTCGACTACCGCCGCGACGGTGTACGTGCACGCGGGCAGACGGTCGATGTGCCCGCCGATTTCAAGACGTTCACCTTCAACAAGAGTCTCGAATGCCTTGCGGCGCCACGCCAGGGGGCGCTCACTGGAGGCTTGATCGTGGTGACCGAGCACAGCCTCGACGGTGCCGGTAATCTGCGCTCGTTCGTTCTGGGCGCGGGTCAGGTGACCCGATTCAGTATCAAGCGAACCGACGATTTCGATGTCAGCGACTGCACGCTCCTTTCGCCGGACGAACTGCTGCTGCTCGAGCGGCGCTACTCGCCGGCCCGCGGCATCGCGCTGCGCATCCGCCGCGTTCCACTGGCCGGAATAAAAGCGGACGCGGTTCTCGATGGCCGGTCGATAATCGAGGCCGATCTCGCGTATCAGGTCGACAACATGGAAGGCATCGCCGTGCACCGCAATTCGGCTGGCGAGGCGATTGTCACGCTTGTGTCGGATGACAATTTCTCGATCATCCAGCGCAACCTGCTGCTGCAGTTTTCGGTGATCGGGGAGTAGCTGTCGGCGACCCGAAATGCCCATTAAGGAGCGTCGAAAGACAGCTCAGCCTGCCTTGGCTTCTCGCTTCTTCACGATCTGGCGCTTGAGCTCGAGCACGCGCGGCGCCAGCTCGTCATCCTTCGCCTTGAGCAGGAACGCATCAAGCCCGCCACGATGATCGACCGTCTTGAGCGCGTTGGCCGACACGCGCAATTTGATCCTGCGACCGAGTGTGTCCGAGATCAGCGTGACGTTGCGCAGGTTCGGCAGGAACCGCCGCTTGGTCTTGATGTTTGAGTGGCTCACCTTGTGGCCGACCAGTGGCCTCTTACCGGTCAGGTCGCAACGCCAGGACATGGCACATCCTCGAAAAATAACGCGCGCCGACGCGCGGCTCAGGTCAATCGTCTGGGCAAAGACCGCGGACGTATAGAGAGCGGGGTTGCGGGCGTCAAGCCAAGGCAATTGCTAAAAACGGGGGTTTTTCAAGCATGGTGCGGTCGAACACAGAATCGACCAAATCCGGACGGACGAGATGTCTGCGTAGCCGTTAACTCTGCGATCACCGTTCGATGCCCGAGCGAATTGCAGGGCGGATGATATGATCGGCGGCCCGAGCGCGGACCATCCGCGGCCGCCGGCGCGGAAGGATCGAACTTTGCATCAGAGCAAATATCGCCCGCTGCTCGCGTCATGCGTGCTGGGCTTTGCCGCATTCGGCCCGATCGGTGCGGCTTCCGCGGAGGGGCGCCTGGAAGCCCGCTATTCGGCGACGCTCGCCGGCATCTCGATCGGCAGCGGCAGCTGGACCATCGAGGCGGCTGAAACGCAATACACCGCGACCGTCAACGGTTCGACATCGGGACTTTTGCGCGCCTTCACGGGCGGGCAGGGCAATGCCACCGCCCGCAGCACGCTCAACGGCGGAAAGGTCGTGTCATCGATCTATGCTGCCACGATCACCACACGCAATTATACGGATTCTATTCGCATCACTATCAGCAACGGCAATGTAAAGGATTTCAGGATCGACCCGCCGCAGGATGCGAACCCTGAGCGTGTGCCGATCACCGAAGCGCATCAGCACAACGTGCTCGATCCGATGACCGCGTCATTGGTGCGCGTGTTCGGCAATGGCGACGTCCTCTCGCCGGAGGCATGCGACCGCACGCTTGCCGTCTTCGACGGCCGGCTGCGCTATGATGTGCAGTTCGCCTTCAAGCGGATGGACAATGTGAAGGCAAAAAAAGGCTATGCCGGCCCCGTGGTTGTATGTGCCGCCTATTTCTCGCCCGTTGCGGGCTTCATCCCATCAAGGACGGCGATCAAGTACCTCTCCAAGCAGCGCGAGATGGAGGTCTGGCTGGCACCGATCGCCGGCACGCGCGTTCTGGCGCCATACCGCGCTCAGAGCCCGACGCCGATCGGCCAGGCGGTGCTCGAGGCGACCGAATTCATCTCGGTGCCGCTTCCTGCCCGGGCATCGACCAACGGTGTGAAGACGCAATGACCGATAGCGCTTGACTCGTGCGCCGTCATCGAATCCATGCTCGCGTTAACGTTTGAGGGGACCAAATCGCGCTTGAATCGGGCCTGCGCTACTCCATCTTGTGGCTGTACGCGCGGGGTTTGCCAGATGTCGCCGTGAACGAATCCATACAAGGCTCGAGTCAGTGATTCGGGCGCGATTCGTTCCAGACTCGTTCTAAAGCTTAATCAGCCAGATGCTCGGCGTAGCATTGTGATACAGGAAAGAGCCGTGCCAGCGGCGGCGGCCGCCGGCACCAGTTCGGACGCGTAATGGCCATCAGTTTTTCTCTGCAGCCTGCCCGAGCATCGCGAACCCGCGGTGCCGGTGTAACGGCGGTGCTGGGACCCACCAACACGGGCAAGACGCATCTCGCCATCGAGCGGATGCTCGCGCATTCCTCAGGCATGATCGGGCTGCCGCTGCGGCTGCTGGCGCGCGAGGTCTACAACAAGGTCGCCGAGCGGGCGGGCAAGGATGCCGTCGCGCTGATTACCGGCGAGGAGAAGATCAAGCCGGCGAACCCCCGCTACTGGGTCTCAACTGTCGAAGCCATGCCGCGCGATATCGACGTCGCCTTCATGGCAATCGACGAGGTGCAACTGGGCGCCGACTTCGAACGCGGTCACGTCTTCACCGACCGGATGCTCAACGCCCGCGCGCGCGACGAAACGTTGGTGCTCGGCGCGGCCACTGTCCGGCCCATGGTGGAGAAATTACTACCTGGCGCGCATGTCATCAGCCGGCCACGGCTGTCGACACTCGCTTACGCTGGCGAGAAGAAGCTGACGCGCCTGCCGTCGCGATCGGCGATCGTCGCCTTCTCGGCGGAAGAGGTCTACGCCATCGCCGAATTGATCCGTCGGCAGCGCGGAGGGGCGGCGGTCGTGCTTGGCGCGCTTTCGCCGCGCACGCGCAACGCGCAGGTCGCTCTCTATCAATCGGGCGACGTCGACTACCTGGTGGCGACTGACGCGATTGGCATGGGCCTCAATCTCGACGTCGACCACGTCGCCTTCGCCTCCGACCGCAAGTTCGACGGCTATCAGTTCCGCAAGCTCAATCCGGCCGAGCTTGCGCAGATCGCCGGCCGTGCCGGCCGCGCGACGCGCGACGGAACGTTCGGTACCACCGGCCGCTGTGATCCATTCGAGCCCGAACTGGTGCAGGCGCTGGAAAGCCACACCTTCGAGCCGATCCGACTGCTGCAATGGCGCAACACTGACCTCGATTTTGCCTCGATCGGCGCCCTGCAGGCCTCGCTTGCAGCGCCGCCGAATGAACAGGGGCTCACGCGTGCACCGA
>Ga0105239_10010582_pt1 | contig 10313 bp, 7 predicted proteins | sample KBSC44metaG_FD_92761 | JGI IMG/M metagenome (GOLD analysis project Ga0105239, IMG submission 92761) | Corn rhizosphere microbial communities from Kellogg Biological Station, Michigan, USA - KBS C4-4 metaG | ecosystem: Host-associated > Plants > Roots > Rhizosphere > Soil | place: Michigan, USA...
GCGATCTGCTGGCCGCACTCGACCGCTTCGTCCGCTCCGACAGCGAGCTCAGCGAGCTCACCGTCGCGATGGTCGAGGAGACCACCTCGTCGAGCGACCTGGTTCCGGTCACCGACCAGGCGGAGGACGACGCGCCGATCGTGCGGTTCGTCAACCTGCTGATCAGCCAGGCCATCCAGGACCACGCCTCCGACATCCACATCGAGCCCGGCGAGCGCCAACTCGACGTCCGGTACCGCATCGACGGTGTGCTCCACGAGATGCAGGCCGCCCCCAAGAGCATTCAGAACGGCGTCATCTCGCGCCTCAAGATCATGAGCGACATCGACATCGCCGAGCGGCGCAAGCCGCAGGACGGCCGCATGTCGGTCGTGCACGGCGGCAACAAGATCGACCTCCGCGTCGCGACCCTGCCGACCGTGCACGGCGAGAAGGTCGTCATGCGAATCCTTGACAACACCGCGTCGACGCGTGACATCAGCGACCTGAACATGCTCGAGCACAACATGAAGATGTTCGAGCAGTCGTACAAGAAGCCGCACGGCATGATCCTGGTGACCGGTCCGACCGGTTCCGGCAAGTCGACGACGCTGTACACGACGCTCCAGACCGTCGCCAAGCGCGAGATCAACGTCATCACGGTCGAAGACCCGGTCGAGACCCGGATGGCCGGCATCAACCAGGTGCAGGTCAACCCGAAGGCGGGGCTGACCTTCGCCAGCGCGCTGCGATCCATCCTGCGATCCGACCCGGACGTCGTGCTCATCGGTGAGATCCGGGACCAGGAGACCGCGCAGATCGCCATCGAGGCCTCGCTGACCGGCCACCTCGTGCTCTCGACCCTGCACACCAACTCGGCACCCGCTGCCATCACCCGTCTCACCGAGATGGATATCGAACCCTTCCTCGTCGGCTCGTCGCTCGAGTCGGTGGTCGCCCAGCGTCTCGCGAGGCGCCTGTGCGAGCGGTGCAAGGAGGGCTACCAGCACGACGGCAACGACCTCGTGCGCCTGGGCTTCCCGATGGCTCCGGACGGCGGCGTTCCGCTGCTGTTCCGTCCTGTCGGGTGCGTCGCGTGCAGCAACACCGGATACCGCGGCCGTATCGCCTTGCACGAGGTGATGGTCGTCAACGAGGAGATCGAGCGGCTCGCCGTCGCTCGTGCTTCGAACGCGGAGCTGACGCGTGCCGCCATCTCGGCGGGCATGCTCACACTGCGGCAGGACGGATGGGCGAAGGTCGCCCTGGGGTACACCTCGATCGAAGAAGTTCTGCGCGTCGTCGCCTGACGCGCCGAACAACGGACAGAAAGCACCAGGGGGAACGATGAGCACCAACAAACCGGTCTGGGAGATCCCCATCTCCGCCGACGACAATCTTGCGAACCTGGCCGCCGCTGCGGCAGCAGGCGCACCCGCCGCACCGCCGCCCGCCGCGCCGGCGGCGCCCGCATACGAGCTGCCGTCCGAGGCGCCGATCCCCGCATATGAACTGCCGGTGGAGGCGAACGGTGCGCCGGCGCCGCGCGCGAGCCACGAGGCGTGGCCGCCGCCCGGGCAGCCTCCCGTGCCACCCGCACAGGCGTCGGTGCCCGTTGGCGCCGCACCGGCAGCACCCGCCGTCGTGGAGGTGACGGCCGTGTCGCAGCCGGCCGTGCCGCAGCCCGTGCCGCCGGTGCAGGCCGCGCCCGCACAACCGCAGGCTGCCGCCCCGGCCGCGCCGGCTCCAGCCGCGCCCGCTCTGCCCGCTCTCGACTCGGTGCCGCAGCCCGGAGCTGCGGTTCCGCCGGCCCCCGCGGTCGACGCCGCCGAGCTGGGCCCGCTCGCTCCCGAGTACCGCAACGCGGATCCCGATGTCATCGCGGCGCTCCAGCAGGTGCTGTTCACCGGGGCCTCCGACCTCCACATCACCGCGAACGCGGCGCCCATGCTGCGCGTCGACGGAGGCCTGAGCCCCGTCGCGGGCGCGTCGGTTTGGAACGCGGACAAGGTGCGCTCGGCGCTCGTCTCGCTGCTCAGCGCCGACCAGCTCGCGCGCTTCGAGGAGCACCTCGAGCTCGACCTGGCGTACACGCTCTCGGCGAGCGCCCGATTCCGCGTGAACATGTACCAGCAGCGCGGCGCGATCGGTGCGGCCTTCCGACTCATTCCGACGACCATCAAGACACTCGAGCAGCTCGGTGTCCCCGAGACCGTCGGGCGCTTCGCCACCCTGCCCCGCGGTCTGGTTCTCGTCACCGGGCCGACCGGTTCCGGTAAGTCGACGACGCTCGCCGCGCTCATCGACCTGGTGAACCGCACGCGCGCCGACCACATCGTGACGGTCGAGGACCCGATCGAGTTCATGCACGGCAACAAGCGCTCGCTGGTGAACCAGCGCGAGGTCGGTCACGACACGCACAGCTTCGGCGCGGCGCTCAAGCACGTGCTGCGGCAGGACCCCGACGTCATCCTGGTCGGCGAAATGCGAGACCTCGAGACCATCTCGGTCGCGCGCACCGCTGCTGAGACCGGCCACCTGGTGTTCGCGACACTGCACACGCAGTCCGCGGCATCCACCATCGACCGTGTCATCGACGTCTACCCACCGCACCAGCAGGACCAGGTGCGCACCCAGCTCAGCGCCACGCTGCAGGGTGTCGTCAGCCAGACCCTCGTGAAGAAGGCCCAGGGCAACGGACGCGTGGTCGCCACCGAGGTGCTGGTCACGACCCCGGCCATCGCCAACCTCGTCCGCGAGGGCAAGAGCTACCAGATCACCTCGGCCATGCAGGCCGGTCGTGAGCTCGGGATGCACACCATGGATCAGCATCTGGCCGAATTGGTCGACGAGGGCAAGATCAGCCGGGATGCCGCCTTTGAGAAGGCGCACGACCCCGAGACGCTCACCCGGCTCATTCAGCGCTCCGCGCCGGTGCAGCAAGCCATCACGTTCAACGACGAGTCGATGTACGCCTCAGCAGAGAAGGGACGCCGCTGATGTCGATGGCGGTCAAGAGCTGGAACTACACCAGCCGCAACAAGGCAGGCAAGGTCGTCAAGGGCAGGCTCGAGGCGCCGAGCGAATCGGCCGTGCTCGGCAAGCTGCAGAGCATGGGCCTCTCGCCGCTGAGCGTCGAGGAAGGCAGGCCCGGCAGCGGTCTCAGCATGGAGATCAGCCTCTCTGGCTTCGAGAAGGGCGTCGATCTCAAGTCGCTCGCGATCTCGAGCCGGCAGCTGGCGACCATGATCAGCGCGGGTCTACCGCTGCTGAAGGCGCTGCACATCCTCGCGGAGCAGACCGAGAACAAGAAGCTCAAGACCATCCTCAGCCAGGTCGCGAGCGACGTCGAGATCGGCGCATCGTTCTCGGATTCGCTCGCCAAGCACCCGATCGACTTCCCGCCGCTGATGATCAGCATGATCCGAGCCGGTGAGACCGGCGGCTTCCTCGAGGGGGCTCTGGACGCGCTCGCGGTGAACTTCGAGAAGGATGCCAAGCTCCGCTCGACGATCAAGTCGGCCATGACCTACCCCGTCATGGTGCTCTGCCTGTCCCTGGTCGCCGTGATCGTGATGCTGACCTTCATCGTGCCGATCTTCAAGACCATGTTCGAGGGCCTCGGCAGTTCGCTGCCCGTCCCGACCCAGATCCTCGTGAACGTCTCGCAGAACATGTTCTGGATCGCCCCGACGCTCATCATCGTGATCGTCGGCAGCCTCATCTGGTGGCGGCGCAACAAGAACACCGAAGCCGTGCGCCGAGTGGTCGATCCGCTCAAACTCAAGGCTCCCGTCTTCGGCAAGCTCGCGCAGAAGATCGCCGTCGCGCGGTTCACCCGCAACTTCGCGAACATGATCGGGGCAGGCGTGCCGATCCTCCAGGCGCTGAGCGTGATCGGTTCGACCTCGGGCAACTACGTGATCGAGCAGGCCACCAAGCGCGTCGCCGAGTCGGTGCGCAACGGGCAGTCGTTGTCGAAGCCGCTCGCCGAGGAGCCCGTCTTCCCGCCGATGGTGGTGCAGATGATGGCCGTCGGTGAAGACGCCGGCTCGCTCGAGATCATGCTCACCAAGATCGCGGACTTCTACGACGACGAGGTGCAGGCCATGACCGAGGCGCTCACCTCACTCATCGAACCGTTGCTGATCGCCTTCCTCGGCGTCGTCATCGGTGGCATGGTCGTCGCGCTGTACATGCCCATCTTCGCCATCGCCACGGCGGTCAAATAAGACGACGGGCCGGGTGTCCGGGCTTCGGAGGGGCGTTCGGCGACGCCCCTCCGAAGCATGCCCGCAACCCGCAGAGTCCTCCTTTATGTCCACCCCCGCATTGGGGTCCTGATCTGGGGTTTTACCCCCCGGACGCGGGATTCACGCCCCCCGGTGCAGACCCTAGGTTTGGCCTTGTCGGGTCACCGCCGTAGGGGGGGACGGCTCGATTCCCATTCACATGACAAGAACGGAATCAATCAAATGATCACCCGCATCTCGAAGGCTCTCGCGGCTCGCCGCGAGGCTCTGGCCGAGGGCGAGAAGGGCTTCACGCTCATCGAGCTCCTCGTCGTCGTCATCATCATCGGCATCCTTGCCGCGATCGCCATCCCGGTGTACATCGGGGTTCAGAACAACGCCAAGGACTCCGCCACCAAGTCGGACATCGAGAACGCCAAGACCGCGGTCGTGGCCTACTTCACCCGCACGGGCAACTACCCGACGGCGACCGACCTGAGCGGCCTCAGCGCTGACGGCTACCCCGGCGCCAGCCAGTCGGGTGAGACTCTGGTCTTCACTCCGCCGACCGGCACCAGCACCGCGTTCTGCATCTCGGGCGCCAGCCCGACCGGCAACTCGTTCCACGCCACCGACTCGGGCGGCGTCACCACGGGTGGCTGCTAGTTAGTCAGCTCTGACCTGGACTGCCGGGGTCGATCCGCTCGACCCCGGCAGTCCACACAGTCGTTTCAATCCGTGGGGGGACGGATCACATGATGCAGAAGATCGCGCGCCGATTGTCGGCCGCACGCACCGACCGAGAGCCGGACGCCGGCTTCTCGATCGTCGAGGTGCTCGTCGCCACCCTGATCTTCATGCTCCTCTCCATCGGCATCGCCCAGGCCACCGTGACCTCGATCCGGTTGTCGGGCGACCAGAAGCACCGCGTCACGGCCCTGAGCCTCGCGGCCGGCGCCATCGACAAGGCCCGCGCGCTGATCGATCCGTTCAAGGTTCTCGACGAGACGACCACGACGACGATCGACGGCATCACCTACACCGTCGTCCGGCAGACGGAATGGGTCTCGGGCAACGGGACCGACATCCCCTGCGGCGGCTCGGGCACCGCGAACCTGCAGGTCAAGCGCGTGAACATCAGCGTGACCTGGACCGGGCACCTGGCGAACGCCAACGCGGTCACGTCCAACACGGAGCTTGCCCCCGTCGGCCGGATCAACGATCCGACCCAGGGCACCATCATCATCGCCGCGACTCGAGCCGATGGCACCGGAGCCGCCGGTGTGACGCCGACGGTCACGCCCGTCTCGGGCGGCGCGACAGCGCTGACCACGGCTCCTCCGGTGACCGACAGCGACGGCTGCAGCTATGCGCTGCGCGTGACGCCGGGCGTCTACAGCGTCTCGCTCTCGAAGTCGGGCTACATCGATATCAATCAGAATGCGACGCCGAGCCTGAGCGTCACGGTCGCCGCAGGAGCGACCACCTCCGCGCCGTTCGGCTACGACCTGGCCGCGAAGTTCAACATGACCTACGCGCCCGGCCAGCCCTCCGGAACCAAGTTCGCGACGACGGGAGCCGACATCTCGTTCGTCAACACCTACGGCACCTCCTGGGTGTCAGGGAACCCCGCATCCGCATCCCTGTACCCGTGGGGAGTCGGCTACGTGCCGATCGCCGGCCACTACATCGCGCCGACCCAGCTCTCACCGGGGTGCCGTTCGGTGGACCCCTCGGAATGGCCCGCGGGCACGCCCGCCGGAGGGCCGGCCCTGGCCGCGGGCGACCACGGTGCCGCCGTCGCGGCGGGCCCAGGAGCTTCCGCGGCGATGACCGTCCCGATGGGCCTCCTCAAGGTGAAGTCGTCGAAGGCGTCGGCGTCCGGAACGTTCCTGGTGGCGACCAGTGCGACCCCGATCGCCGGCTGGGGCGATCCCGGCTGCGGGACCGGGATGACGTACAAGTTCCCGGCCATCCTCGCCAACACCGACACCAACATCGCGCTCCCGTTCGGCACCTGGACCATCTCGGTCACCCCGAGTTCGGGAACCGCGACGCTCACGCTCACGCCGCTCAACAACGTCGTGTCCGGTCTGGTGTCCGGCAACACGGTCATGCTCGACCCGAGGCCGGCCGCATGATCGCCCCGATCCGTCGTCGACTGGACGCCGCACGCAACGAGGAGGGGATCACCCTCATCGAGCTGATGGTGGCGGCCTTCCTGAGCACGCTCGTCATGGTGGCGATCTGCTCGATGTTCATCGTGGTCGCCAAGCAGACGGTGACCAGCCAGGGCATCCGCCTGAGCACGGCCGACGCGAGCAACATCACCAACGTCGTCTCGACGACCATCAGGGCGTCGATCAACAACGCCGTGCAGGGGTCGGACACCCCGGACCCGGCGATCGTGTCGGCGACCCCCAGCGCGCTCGTCGTGATCAGCTACACCGACGCGGGGCCCAGCTTTCAGACCCCCTTGCAGATCCGCTACCAGATCGTCGGCGGCCGTATGACCGAGGACCGCTGGAAGCCGACCATCGTGTCGGGTTACGCGGTCTTCCCGGCCGTGACGACGACGCCCTACCAGACCCGCACCCTCGGCAACGTGGTCGTCAACACGGCGGCGGAGCCCCTGTTCCGCTACTACAACTCGTCGGGCACCGAGCTGGTCCCCAGCGCGGCCGGTCTGTCTCTCACCCAGCGTCAAGCCACCCTCTCCGTCAAGTTCGACGTGAAGGTGCTCGCGCAGAACTCGCAGCAGGTGGTCGAGATCCAGAACACCGTCGGGATGCCCAACATGGCCCTCACACAGAACGGCAGTTGACCCGTGATCCGACACCTGATGAGGCGGCTGCGCCGCTCCGACGACTCCGGCTACGTGCTCGCGGTCGTCATCGGCCTCGGGCTCGTGATGCTGCTGATGATCGCCACCACCCTGACCATGACCACCAGCGGCGAGCAGAAGTCCGACACCGACACCGACTGGAACGGTGCTCTCGCCGCCGCGTACGCGGGGGTCGAGGACTACAAGAGCCGCATCGAGAACGACTCCAGTTACGCGCGCTTCGGCAATCCGAGTGACCCGTACACCGCCACGAGCACGAACATCACGCTGCCGACCGGCTCGAGCGCGAATCCGGCCTTCAACATCACCTCCACCACCCCGTGGGCGACCGTGGCGGGCTCAGGCGGGTCTGCGAGCTTCCGCTATGAGATCGACAACTCGAAGTACGGCTCGACCGGCGTCATCCGGCTGCGTTCCACCGGGAAGGTCGGCAACCAGACGCGGTCGGTGATCGCCGACCTGAAGCAGAACGGCTTCAACGACTACGTCTACTACACGAACTTCGAGGTGCAGGACCCGACGATCAGTGGGGAGTCGACCAGCTGCGGCAACTACTACTGGATCCGCCCCAGTTCGTGCCAGGTCATCCAGTTCGCGTCGGGCGACGTGCTGCGGGGCAAGGTGCATTCCAACGACCGACTGCTGGTCTGCGGCTCCGACTTCAAGGGCGCCGTGACCACCGCGAGTCAGACGAATCCGTTGTACGCCATCGCCGGGAGCTGCTCCGATGCCACGTGGGAAGCGGGCAAGCCGGTCAAGACGCAATCGATCGACATGCCGCCGACCAACCAGACGATGCCGTTGGAGACCCACAACGACATCCCGGCGCAGGTGCCGCATCCCGGATGCATGTACACCGGCCCCACCAGCATCAAGCTGAACAGCAACGGCACCGTGACCGTGATCTCTCCGTGGACCAAGTACACCAACATCTCGTCCACCCCGGGCGGCAGCACCAATCCGGCGGGCTGCGGAACGCCGGGCACGTCGGCCGGTCAACTGGGCAGCACGGGAGGGGCGACCTTTGCCACCCCTACCGACAACCTGATGTTCGTGCAGGGTGTGCAGAACACGAGCACCGATCCCAACTACTGGGCGAGCAGCGCGAAGCCCACCAACTTCACGTGCACGACGGGCACGACGGGCAGCCCGGCCCGCAGCAAGGAGGGCTTCGTCTTCGGCAGCTTCGCCTACCCGACGACGAACGAGGATCCGCCGCTGACCTCGACCGTCTCGGCGCCCGCGTACGGCTGCCGCCATGGTGATGCCTACGTCAGCGGCACGCTCAGCGGACACCTGACGATCGCATCCGACAACTACATCTACATCGTCGGCGACCTGCTCTACAACAACAACCAGCAGGACCTGCTCGGCTTGGTGGCGCAGAACGCCGTCTGGGTCTGGAACCCGATGAAGAGCATCAACTCGTCGGGCCCCAGCGGAACAGCTCTGCTCGGCCAGAACCGGACCATCTATGCCGCGCTCCTGTCGGTTTCGCACACCTTCCAGGTGCAGAACTACCAGATCGGCGGCGCTCGCGGCACGCTCAAGGTCGTCGGCAGCATCGCGCAGAACTACCGCGGAACGGTCGGCCAGGGCTCGAACGGCTTCCTCAAGGACTACGGCTACGACACGCGTCTGACCTACAGCTCGCCGCCCAAGTTCCTCATGCCGACGTCGACCACGTACAACACGACGCAGGTGGCGGGCGTGCCCGCCGCGTTCAAGGCGAACGGGAGCCTGAGCCCGTGATCGCCGCCGCCGCTCTGCTCGTCGCGCTCGTCGGGATCACCGGCCTCGCGATCGGCTCGTTCCTCAATGTCGTGGTCTACCGCGTGCCCGCCGGCATGTCGGTCGTGCACCCGCGTTCGGCATGCCCGAACTGCGGGCACGAGATCACGGCCCGCGAGAACATCCCGCTTCTGTCGTGGCTTGTGCTGCGCGGCAAGTGCAGCAACTGCGCAGAGCCGATCTCGAAGCGCTACCCGCTCGTCGAGCTGGCAGGAGCCGCCGCCTTCGTGGTGGTGGGCATCTGGTTCGCTCCGCAGTTCGCAGCGGTGGTCACGCCACTGGCGACCGCGGCGCTCGCGCTCAAGCTGGTCGCGTTCCTGTACCTGGCAGCCATCAGCCTCGCACTGGCGATCATCGACATCGAGACGCACAAGCTGCCGAACGTGATCGTGCTTCCGGGATACGCCGTGGGGGTCGCACTTCTCGGCACCGCGGCACTGCTGCAGGGCGACCTCGTCGGACTGGGGCGGATGGCGGCGGGCGCGGGCATCCTCTTCTTCTTCTACTTCGTGCTGGCGATGATCTCGCCGCGCGGCATGGGCATGGGCGACGTGAAGCTCGCCGGCGTGCTCGGGCTCTTCCTCGGCTCTCTGGGCTGGGGTCAGCTGGCAGTGGGGGCGGGCGCGGCTTTCGTGCTCGGTGGACTGTTCAGCATCATCCTGCTCATCACCAGGCGTGCAGGGCGCAAGAGCGGTATTCCGTTCGGCCCCTGGATGCTGCTGGGTGCATGGGTGGGGATTTTCGCGGGATCAGCGATCGCGGGGGGCTACCTCGCGCTCGTCGGCCTGCTCTGAGTGGGGGAGAAGAAAGGTATGGCTAGATCAGTTGTCGGGCTCGACATCGGGCACGGCGTACTGCGCGCGGCGGAGGTGGCCAATCCGGCCAAGCCGCGCCCGACGCTGTTGCGGTATCACGAGATGTCGGTGCCCATCGAGGCAGTCAACAGGGGCGAGGTCGCGGACCCCGCGCTGGTGGCGCAGGCCCTGAAGGTCATGTGGTCGCGCGCCAAGTTCGGCACCAAGGACGTCGTCCTGGGCATGGGGAACCAGCGGGTGCTCTCACGCGATTACAGCGTGCGCGATCAGCCGCTCGACCGCATCCGCGAGTCGTTGCCGTTCCAGGTGCAGGACCTGCTTCCCGTGCCCGTGGCGGACGCTCTGCTCGACTTCTACCCGATCTCGCGCGAGATGACCGACCAGGGCCCGATGATCAACGGCCTGCTGGTCGCGGCGATCAAGGAGGCCGTGCTCGGCAACGTCGAGGCGGTCGAAGGCGCCGGCCTGCACGTCGCGGAGGTCGACCTGATCCCCTTCGCCTTGACCCGCCTGCTGCTCGGCTCGTCGAGTTCGACCGGAGTCACGGCACTCGTCAACATCGGGGCTTCGACGACCAACGTGGTCATGGCCGTGGGCGGCGTTCCTCACTTCGTGCGGGTCCTGCCGTCCGGCAGTCGCGAGATCAGCGAC
>Ga0105239_10010583_pt1 | contig 10312 bp, 10 predicted proteins | sample KBSC44metaG_FD_92761 | JGI IMG/M metagenome (GOLD analysis project Ga0105239, IMG submission 92761) | Corn rhizosphere microbial communities from Kellogg Biological Station, Michigan, USA - KBS C4-4 metaG | ecosystem: Host-associated > Plants > Roots > Rhizosphere > Soil | place: Michigan, USA...
ACGCCAAGCTCAAAGCTGACTGGAACAAGGACATCAATTCCGAGCCGGTCTCGGATGAAGACCGCAAGCAGTTCACCGAGACGATGACCAAGCTCACCGCTCCGGGTGCCGAAGACAAGATGTTCGCCGAGATCAAGCCGCAGCTGGACGAGATGGACAAGCAGGCCGCGCAGATCCCGATGATGATCGCGATGGGCCAGGGTTTCGCGCAGAGCGCGATCCAGCAGAACAAGGACCTCACCGACGCGCAGAAGACGCAGATTTCGCAGCTGCTCGATGCCACGGCGAAATGGGCGCAAACGACGAAATTCACCGATCCGGCACTGGTCAAGGCCGCGATCGCCGTCGTGTGCAAGACCGCGCGCGACCTGAATTTGAAGTCGGTCGACGAAGCGCGCGCGCTGAGCTATGAGCAGGGCATGCAGAAGGCCGGCATTGTGCTCGGCGGCGTCAAGCAGGTGCTCGCCGTGTACGGGTTGAACATGGACAAGGCGCTGGATTCGGTGAAAGTGGAAACCGTCTCCGCCAACGCCGATGCGGCGAAAGTGAAGATCAGCTACACCGCGTTCGACACGCCGTTCAGCACCGAAAGTGATCTCGTGCGCGTCGACGGCAAGTGGTACGGCAAGGACGCGATCGACAAGTGGAAGAAGCATTCGCAGGAAATCGCGGGCGGTACGCCGGCCGCAACGACCGCGCAGGCACCGGCGGAAACCGCCAAGTAATTCAGGCACTTCACGACACCATTTGGCCCGCCGCAAGCGGGCCAAATGCTTTCTGAACATGGACGTCACGTACAATTGACGCATGGACGCCCCTGCGCCGATCGCCGCCGCACCCGCTGACACCCCGCGCGCCGCCTGGTGGTTGCGCGCATTCGGACGCATCGTCGAGCCCTGGCTGCAGATTCGCCGCGAACCGGCCAATGTGCGCGCACAGATCGATCCGGCGCGACCGGTCATCTACGTCACCGAACGTTACGGGTTGTCCGATACCTTGATTCTTGAACAGGCCTGCCGCGAAGCCGGCCTGCCCGAACCGTTGCAACCGCTGCAGCTTGGGCCGTTGCGCCGGCCGCGCGCGATGTTTGCTCTCGCCCGCCGCGAACCGTGGCTGATTGGCCGACGCAAACCGCGCTCGCAGTCGCAGACGCTGACTTCATTGTTCACACTGCTGCGCGCGTATCCGGATCTCGACGCGCAACTCGTGCCGGTGTCGATCTTCGTCGGCCGCGCGCCCGACCGCGATAGCGGCTGGTTCCGCGTGCTGTTTTCCGAAAACTGGGTCGTGGTCGGCCGTTTCCGCCGCCTGCTCGCGCTACTGCTCAACGGCCGCGACACGATCGTGCGCTTCGCCCCGCCGGTGCCGCTGCGCGAAACAATCGCTGCGGCGGGCGAAGCGCCGGCCGATCGCCAGGTGCGCAAGATGTCGCGCGTGCTGCGCGTGCACTTCCGCCGCGTGCGCGCGCAGGTCATCGGCCCGGACCTGTCGCATCGGCGCACCGTCATCGATGCGTTGCTCGATGCAGAACCCGTACGCGACGCGATCACGAGCACGTCGCTCAAGGAAAAGATCACGCTCGACCAGGCGCGCAAGCGCGCGCGCGATTTCGCCTGGGAGATCGCCGCCGACTATTCGCACCCGTTCGTGCGTTCGGTCTCGTTCATGCTGACGTGGTTCTGGAACAAGCTTTACGACGGCATCGCGATGCGGCATTTCGACAAGGCGCGAGCGGCGGCGCCGGGGCACGAAGTCGTTTACGTGCCGTGTCATCGCAGCCATGCCGATTACCTGCTGCTGTCGTATCAGTTGTACCGCTCCGGCGTCGTCGTGCCGCACATCGCCGCGGGCGTGAATCTCAATTTGCCGGTGCTCGGAGCGCTGTTGCGCCGCGGCGGCGCGTTCTTCCTGCGCCGCAGCTTCAAGGGCAACGCGCTGTATTCGGTCGTGTTCAACGAATATATCGCGCAGTTGATCGAACGCGGCGTGCCGCTCGAATACTTCATCGAAGGCGGCCGCTCGCGCACCGGGCGTCCGCTCGCGCCGCGTGCGGGCATGCTGGCGATGACCGTGCGCGCATACCTGCGTGCGCCGCGCCGGCCGGTGCTGTTCCAGCCCGTCTACATCGGCTACGAGAAATTGATGGAGGGCAAGTCCTACATCGGCGAGTTGTCGGGCAAGCCGAAGGAAAAGGAATCCTGGTGGGGTCTGCTCAGCGGCACGCGCCAGGTACTGCGACAGCATTACGGTCACGTCGCGCTGAATTTCGGCGAACCGATCGCGCTCGCGTCGCTGCTCGATGCGGCCAGTCCCGAGTGGCGCGCCGAGACCGGCGACGCCGACGCCAAACCGGAATGGCTTTCCGGACTCATCGATGATCTCGCCGACCGCATCCAGGTCAACATCAATCGCGCCGCGGATGTGAACCCGATCAACCTGCTGGCGCTGGCGATCCTGTCGACGCCCAAGCACGCGATGGCCGAGTCCGATCTGCTCGCGCAGCTCGACCTCGTCAAAGCGCTGCTCGTGGAAATGCCCTACTCCGACCGCATGACAATCACGGAACTTGCGCCCGCCGGAATCATTGCATACGGCGAGCGCATGGGCTGGGTGCAACGCGTGGCGCATCCGCTCGGTGCGGTGTTGACATGCGAAGGCCGCAACGGCGTTTTGCTTTCGTATTTCCGCAATAACGTGCTGCACCTGTTTGCGACCGCGGCATGGGTGGCGTGCTGTTTCCTCAACAACCGGCGCATGGCGCGCGCTTCGATCCTGCGCCTGGGCCGCATCATCTATCCGTTCATCCAGGCCGAATTGTTCCTGTCGTGGAGCGAAGACGAGTTCACCGCACGCCTGGACGCCGTCATCGAATTCTTCGTCAAGCGCGGCCTGCTCACGCTCGTGGATGAAGGCCGCATTCTCGCGCGCGAGCCCGGCCAGAGCGACAGCGCGTACCAGCTGCGCACGATCGCGCACAGCATGTTGCAGGCATTCGAGCGCTACTACATCGCGATCGCCGCGCTCGTACGCAACGGTCCGAACACGTTGAGCGCCGGTGAGCTGGAGAATTTGTGCACGCTCACGGCACAACGCCTGTCGCTGCTGCACGAACTCAATGCGCCGGAGTTCTTCGACAAATCGCTGTTCCGCGGCTTCATCCAGAAATTGCGCGAGCGCCGCGTGATCTGGGCCGACGACAATGGCAAACTCGAGTTCGATGCCGCGTTGGAAGACATCGTGCGCGACGCCAAGGTAATCCTGAGCCGCGAAATCCGCCATGGAATTTTGAAGCTCACGCCGGAACGGCGCGAGTCGCTGGCCGACAAAACGGACTCGGTCTCGGCCGAATCGAAAGACGAGTAAGGCGACTACGCGTCGAGATCGGGGATCAACTTCGACTCCAGTTTCGCGATCGTGTCCTTGAGCTGCAGCTTGCGCTTTTTCATGCGCTTGAGTTGCAGCTCGTCGCAACCGGTGTCGGCGGCCAGACGCGCAATCGCATTGTCGAGGTCGCGATGTTCGATGCGCAACTCGACCAGTTGCCGGGCGATATCGGAAGTTTCGTCGGCCACAAGGAATGTCCGCTGGATTGCCGGGCCAGTTTAGCGCCGCCGGCGGGTTCGAGCGAGACGACAATCCGTCGTAAAATGCGCGGCTGCTTTCCGGTAATCGCCATGACCGCCACCGCCATTCGCAAACATGCAATCGACACCAGGCTGGCCAAGCGTTTGCGCCGCCAGTGCGCGCAGGCGATTGCCGATTTCAACATGATCGAGGACGGCGATCGCGTGATGGTGTGCCTGTCCGGCGGCAAGGATTCCTACACGCTGCTCGCGTTATTGCGGCAACTGCAGGCCAAGGCGCCGGTATGCTTCGAGCTCGTCGCCGTGCATCTTGATCAGAAACAACCGGACTACGATGCCAACGTGCTGCCGGATTATCTGCGCAGCATCGGCATGCCTTTCCACATTGTCGAGCAGGACACCTACAGCGTGGTCAAGCGCGTCGTGCCGGAAGGCAAGACGATGTGCGGCCTGTGCTCGCGCCTGCGTCGCGGCGCGTTGTACAACTTCGCCGAGCGTGAAGGCTTCACGAAAATCGCGCTCGGCCACCATCGCGACGACATCGTCGAAACGCTGTTTCTGAATCTCTTCCACCACTCCACGCTCAAGGCGATGCCGCCGAAACTGCTGTCCGACGACGGCAGGCACGTCGTCATCCGGCCGCTCGCGTACTGCAATGAACACGACATCGCCGAATACGCGCGGCAGGAGCAATTTCCGGTCATGCCGTGCAACCTGTGCGGCTCGCAGCAGACACTGCAGCGCAAGGCGATCAAGCAGATGCTCACCGAGTGGGAATACGCGCACCCCGGTCGCGTCGAAAACATATTTCGTGCGCTTTCGTGTGTCGCGCCTTCACACTTGGCCGATCGCAATCGGTTCGATTTTGCTTCACTCGGGCGACGTTCGCCCATTGCGTCCGCTCAAACCGAATGGCTGTTCGGCGACGCTGGCGAATAGAACTCCATTTCCCTCAAACTTCGGCTCCCCACATGTGGTTTCGCAACCTCACGCTGTTCCGTTTTTCCGAAAATACCGCCAAGTCGCTCAAGTCGCTCGAAGCCAAGCTCGACAAGCACCGGCTGCGCCCGCCTGGGCCGATCGAGCTCGCCACGGGCGGTTTTGTCTCGCCGCGCGGCCGCGACGAGGAGGCTTTGACGCATCGGGTCGGTGATTACGTCCTCGTGCACGTAGCGAACGAGGCGCGTTTGCTGCCAAACTCGGTTGTTTTTGACGAGTTGTCGGCACGTTTAAAGAAGATCGCCGAAAAAGAGCATCGCAAGGTCGGCGCTAAGGAACGCAAACGGCTCAAAGAGGAAATCCTGACCGATCTGCTGCCGCGCGCTTTTACGAAAATGTCGCGAACACCGTGCTATATGTCGCTAAAAACCGGTTGGATGGTCCTGGATACCGCAAGTCGCACATCCGCCGAAGCCGGCCTGACCCAGTTAAGAGAGGCGGTCGGCAGCTTCCCGGCGCTGCCGATGGCGGCTGAGGAATCGCCGCGCGCCCTGATGACGGACTGGTTGATCCGTGGCAAGCTACCGGCAGGATTGGTTCTGGGTGACGAATGCGAACTGCGCGATCCGGCCGAGACCGGAGCGACGGTGCGCTGCCGTCGCCAGGACCTTGAAACCGACGAGGTGCGGGAGCATCTCAAGTCGGGCAAGCAGGTGTTTCAGCTCGGCCTGGTTTACGAGGATCGCATCGGTTTCGTGCTCGGGGAAGACCTCACCGTGCGCAAGTTGCGTTTCCTCGATCAGGTGCAAGACGAACTCGGCGAAACCGACCGCGACTCAAGTGTCGCCGAGCTCGATGCAGTGTTCACGTTGATGACACTGGAGCTGGAACGGCTGTTGCAGAAACTGGAGCAGTGGTTCGGCTTGCCCCGGCCGAACGACAAGTAGGAAACGCCAACGCGGGGCGGAACCTTGCCATGACCGTCGCGGACCACAATTTTCTCGAACTGCCCACTGCCGATGGCGATACCATCAAGGTGCGGCGCAGCGCGCATCCACGAGCGCGGCGCCTGCGCCTGACCGTCACTTCCGGCGGTGCCCGCGTCTCGTATCCGCAAGGCACGCATCCGGCACAGGTGTTCGCGTTCCTGCGCCAGCACGCGAGCTGGCTCGAACGCAAACTCGACGAACTGAAACTTGGGCAGAGCGGCCCGCCGAAACTCAAACCCGGCGTGCCGACGCTGATCCCGTTGCGCGGCGAAACCACGCGCCTGCAGTGGCGCGATGGCGCGTATCCGCACGTCGAGCTGATCGACGACCGGCTCGTGCTGACGCTGCCGAAACCGCACAACAAGCAAAGCCTCGCCGCTGCCCGCTCGCTGCTGCATTCGTATTTGCAGGCGCAAATTCGCCGCGATGTGTCGCGCTATCTTGCGCGCTACACCGCCGAGCTCGGCCGTGGCCCGCACGGCGTGCGCGTGAAGCCGCTCAAGAGCCTGTGGGGCAGCCTCGACACGCGCGACTGGGTCACGCTCGATCTTGCGCTCGCGCTCGCGCCGCTCGATGCGCTGCGTTACGTGGTCGTGCACGAGCTGTGTCATCTGCGCATCCGCGATCATTCACCGCGTTTCTGGGCCCTGGTCGAATCGGTGTACCCGGACTGGCGCGCACAGCGCGATTGGCTCAAGGTGAACGGGCATGCGCTCAAAACCGAACTGGCGCGCCTGATTCAGGACTGAGCGAAATCGAGGATCGCGCGCGCGACCGGCTGCGGATCCTCCAGATGCAGGTGATGGCTTCCGGGAATGCGCACGATGCGGATACCCGGTACGCACGCAGCGCGGCTCGCGATCAGGGCTTCGGTGAGAAATGGCGGACTCGGTTCGGCGAGCACGAGCAGCGTCGGCGCCTTGATGCCACCGAGCACCGACACAATCTGCGCCTCGGTGTAGCGCGTCGGCGAAGTCAACGTCAGACGTTGATCCGAGGACCAGCTCACGCCGCCGGCGACCGCCATCGTGCCCCGCCCGATCAGCGCCAGCGCCGCCGCGCGCGACAGCGTCAAGCCATTGCCGCGCATGCGCGCCTTCGCCGCGTCCTCGACGCTCGCGAACACGCGCAATGTGCCGGTCTGGCCGCGTTCGCCCAAGGATCGCCGCAGATGCGCCAGGGTTTGTTCCGCCGGCAAGCTCATGGGTCCCAGCGCTTCGATCAGCAGCAGGCGTTCAATGCGTTCGGCCTCCACGCCGGCCACCATGCTCGCGATCGCGCCGCCGAGCGAATGACCAAGCAGACCGAATCGTTGCCAGCCGAGAGCGGCTGCGGCGGCGAGCACGTCACCCAGGTAATCGACATAGTGATACCAGAGCCCCGGCGGCCGGTGCGCGGAGCGACCATGGCCGGGCAGGTCCAACGCGACAATGTGGAAATGTTCACAAAGCAACGGAGCCAGCGCATCGAACGAAGCCGCGTTGTCGAGCCAACCGTGCAGCGCGAGCAGTTTCGGCTGGGCAGGGTCGCCCCAGGCGCGCGCGGCAAGGCGCAGATGCGGCAAGTCGATTTCGATTTCGCGCTCGTCGGTCATGCCCAGCCCAGTGTGTGGCGTTCGATCAGAGCGCGCAGCGCACGCACGTGCGCGGCACTGTCGTTGAGCGCCGGAACGTAGTCCAGGCGCTGCCCGCCCGCGGCGATGAATTGCTCGCGGCCGCGGATCGCGATCTCCTCGAGCGTTTCCAGGCAATCCACGGCGAAGCCCGGACACATGACCTGCACGTGTCTCGCGCCGCCGCGCGCAAGCTGCATCAGCGTCTCATCGGTGTACGGCGTCAGCCATTTCTCGCGGCCGACGCGGGACTGGAATACCACGTTGAGCGTAGTTTCTGTCATGCCGAGTCGCTCGCGCAGCAGGTCTGCCGTGGCCAAGCACTGTTCACGATACGGATCACCCGCATCGACATAGCGCTGCGGAATGCCGTGAAACGACAGCAACAGACGCTCGCCACGCCCGTGCGTGAGCCAGTATTTCTCCACACTTTGGGCGAGCGCGGCAATGTATTCGGGCGCAGCGTGGTAATCATTGACGGTGCGCAGTTCCGGCACACGCCGCTGCTTTGCGAGCGCCGCGAATACCGCATCGAACGCGCTTGCGGTCGAAGTCGCCGAATATTGCGGATACAACGGCAGCAACAACAAGCGCTGGATGCCGTCGCCGAGCAATCGCGTGATCGCCGCATTCGTGTCCGGTTTGCCGTAGCGCATGGCCAGCGTGACGCGTCGGCCGGTATGTGCGGCGAGTTTGTCGGCGAGTACCTGGCTGTTGACGAGCAACGGCGAACCCTGCGGCGTCCAGATCTTCGCGTAGGCGCGCGCGGACCGGCGCGGCCGCACGCGCAGGATCGCCCCATGCAGAATCGGCCACCACAGCCAGCGCGGATAATCGATCACACGTCGGTCGCTGAGGAATTCCGCGAGGTAGTGCCGAACGGCCACGGCGGTGGGCGCCGCAGGCGTACCCAGATTGAGCAGCAGTACGGCGCTGCTGGCGTCCGTGCACGGTTTACCCGATTCGGTGCCTGCCGACATGGTCGAAGCTACCCCAAGTTCTTGTGTCGCAAGGACAATCCGGCCCGCACGGCTTGGGATTGTGCACTTGACGAAGACCGCGAGTGTAGCATTTGCGCGCTAACGCTTTGTTTTCACAGTCTTAGCTGCTATTCTCGGGGCACTGCATCCATGCGCGATGCGGTGACGATTACTATAAGAAACACACAACGAGACTATCGCAATGCCCCTGCGCGGTTTCATCGCTGCGTTTGTGCTTGGCGTCCTTGCGACCCGAGCGTACGCTGCCGACCCGATCGGTTACGCGGAAGCGTTCGACACGCTTTATAGCGTCGATCTTTCGACGCATCAGGCCAGCGAAATCGGCCGGGCCACGCCGCTCGACAGTCCCAATCCGCGCTACGCGAACATAGTCGGCCTCACATTCAGTCCGTCCGGAATCCTGTACGCGGTATCCGATGCCGGCGCGGTGAAGACGCTGCTGACGGTGGATAAAAACACCGGCTTGGCCAGCGCGGTCGGCACACTCGATCTGGGCACGAGCAATCAGCTGGATCTCGGGCTCGCATTCACTTGCGACGGCAATCTGTGGATGACGGCAGGAACCGGCCAGTTCTGGAAGGTCAATCCGTCCAATGCGGCGGTCACGCCGCTCGGCAACCTTGGTATTACCATCACTGGAGTGACCGGTCGCGCCAACCGCTTGTACGCGACCGGCAGTCAAGGCAACAACGCGCTGTATGCGATCGATCCGGCACACGCACAGGCGACTTTGATCGGCAGCTATGGATCGAGCAATTTCATAACGACCGCAAGCCCGGGCTTCGACGACGCCGGCAAACTCTGGGCCGTGCTCGACTATGTGCCGCCCCCATCGGGACCGTCTCCGGATTGGAGCGACCTGGCGCAGATCCGCACCGATAACGGCAAACTGACGACGGTCGGATCGATCACGCCGTCCGAAGCCAAGTGGGCGGGCGACCTGCAACAGATCGGTCTTAAGGGCTTGGCGATCCCGTCGAACATTTGCGCCGCCCTTCCCGCCGGTCCGGTCGTATCGACGCCGACGATGTCTTGGCAAGCTTTGCTCGCCTTGGCCGGTCTGCTCGCATGGGCAAGCGGAACTTGGGCGCGCCGCCGTCATCCATATCCATAAGGCAGCGTATTCTGCCTGCCCTCGTTTCGCTCGATTGAAGGAATCCCGATGCTGTGCCGGCTGCTTGCCGTTCTGATCGTTTTTGCGTTTCCGCTTGCCGCGCAGGCCGGAACCCAGGAAATCGCCCGCGCCGAGAATGCGTTGCGCGTGCTCAAGGAAATCATGATGGCGCCCGATAAACGCGTGCCGTCGAGCCTGATCCAGGATGCACAGGCGATCGCCGTAATCCCGGACGTGATCAAGGCCGGACTCGTCATCGGCGGCCGCCATGGCGTCGGTCTCATCTCGGTGAAAACTGCCAGCGGCACCTGGAGCAACCCGAGTTACGTGAGTATGACCGGCGGCAGCATCGGTTTTCAGATCGGCGTGCAATCGACCGATGCGATTCTCGTGTTCCGCACGCAGCGTGGCGTGGATTCGATCGTGCACGGCAAGTTCACGCTCGGCGCCGACGCTTCCGTAGCTGCCGGACCCGTCGGTCGCGACGCGCACGCCGCGACCGACGCGCAGCTGAAGGCGGAGATCTACTCGTATTCGCGCTCACGCGGCCTGTTCGCGGGCGTGGCGCTCGATGGCTCGGTGCTGGCGATCGACAACGACGCAAACCAGGCCGTCTACGGCGACGGCATGACGCCGCGGCGCATTTTTGCCGGCGAAGTCAGCAATGTACCCAACGCGGTCGTGGATTTCCGCGACCGCCTGGAGGAGTACACTGCCAAATGATGCCAATGAATCTGGAGTATCGAAATGGGTAGTTGGAGCATCGGTCACTGGTTGATCGTGCTGGTTATCGTGGCGCTGATTTTCGGCACCAAGAAACTGCGCAACATGGGCGAAGACTTGGGTTCGGCCGTGAAGAGCTTTCGCAAAGGTCTGCAAGGCGACGACAAGTCGTCCGAGCCGGCGCAGCAGCTGAAAGCCGATCCGGAACCGGAAGCGGCGTCCGCCGTCGACAAGAAATCCGAAACCACGCGCTAGGGTTGCGGCATGTTCGACATCGGCATGGGCGAAGTAGGCCTGATCGCGGTGGTCGCACTGCTCGTGCTCGGCCCCGAGCGACTGCCCGGTGCGGC
>Ga0105239_10010584_pt1 | contig 10312 bp, 2 predicted proteins | sample KBSC44metaG_FD_92761 | JGI IMG/M metagenome (GOLD analysis project Ga0105239, IMG submission 92761) | Corn rhizosphere microbial communities from Kellogg Biological Station, Michigan, USA - KBS C4-4 metaG | ecosystem: Host-associated > Plants > Roots > Rhizosphere > Soil | place: Michigan, USA...
CCGCCGCCTGGTTAATGATGACCCCGTTGGAATCTGTTGGGAAATCCTTCGAAAAATTCCTGCCCGCCGCCATCTCCATCCCCAGCGTAGGGACATAGGTCTCGTCGACATTCCAGTTCTGCATGGATATGGCCTTCTTCGGATCGAGAGCAGGGTAGAAGAAGAAGGCATCGTCATTGCGGGAGTCCGCCGTAGGAAGAAAACCCGTCATAGTCGCTCCTTTCACACCCGTCAATTTCAGCAGACCATCTTTGTAGGCCTTGACATTGTTGCCCAGCGTAAAGGTGTTGTTGATGATCAGCACCTGCTCACGGTCAAAGCCCAGCGAGCGCTGCCGGATATACCCCAGCTGCCGGTAAATAACTGCCGTCCCTACAATAAGAAAAATGGAGATACCAAACTGGAAGACGACCAGCGAGTTTCTTAGCCAGCTGGTCTTAAAACCGGCAGCCACATTCCCCTTTAATACCGCAATGGGCCGGAAGGCCGACAGGAAAAAGGCGGGATAGCTGCCAGCCAGGATCCCAACTATCAAGACCAGAAGGAGTATCGACGGCGCCAGCCAGGGCCTGGAAAAGAGTCCGATGGACATGTGCTTTGCAGCCAAACCATTGAATACCGGCAATAACAGCCACGCCAGCCCCAGCGCGATCAGCATTGAGATAAAGCTGATCAGCACGGACTCCATCATGAACTGCGAAATAAGATGACCGCGCAGGGAGCCCAAAACTTTCCTGACCCCCACCTCCTTGGCCCGGTTCGCCGATCGGGCGGTCGACAGGTTCATAAAATTTACACAGGCGATCAGGAGGATGAACAGGGCTATCGCGGAGAAGATAACAACGTACTGGACGTTCCCATTAGCGCCGAGTTCAGCCGTCTTATTGCTGTGCAGATGTATCGAAGTCAGCGGTGTCAGCGAGAATCCGACATAGTTGCCGCTTTTGAAGAAATCATCCAGCGAAGTATTCACCACGCTCATCAGCAGCGGACCGACATATTTCCGGACCATTCCCGGGAATTTCGCTTCCAGATTTTTAGGATCCGCCCCCTTCCGAAGCAGGACATAGGTATTGAAATTGTTGGAGACCCACTCCGTCGTGCTCTTCGCCTCGTTCGATCCGGAAAGCGATACAAAGATATCGAACCGGAAATGCGACTGCTCCGGCATATCTCTGATGACAGCCGTCACCTTGTAAGGTATGCTGTCATTGACGATCAGGTTGCGCCCGACGACACCGGCCCCAGCGTCTCCAAAATACTTCCTGGCTATCTTTTCACTGATGACGACAGTACGCGGCTCCACCAGCGCCGTATGCGGGTCTCCGGCCAGCACGGGTAGCGTGAACACATCGAACAGCGTGGAGTCCGCATGGATGACCGCATCCTCCCGGATATTCTGATTGCCCTTCTTCACTGATAATCCACCGTAATTCCGGAAACGTACTTCCTTCTCGACCTCGGGGTAATCGCGCAACATCGCGGGTCCTGCCGGGGCGGGCGCTACCGCAAGGATAAAATGGTTCCCCCCAAACTTGATCTCTGCATCCAGCCGGTAAATACGGTCAACATTCTTATTGTACCGGTCATACCCTAATTCGTCCATCACAAAAATGAGGATCAGCAGACAGGTAGAGAGACCAATCGCCAGACCGACGATATTGATAGCGGAAAAACCCTTGTTCTTCCACAGGTTGCGGAGCGCCGTCTTGAAGTAGTTGGACAACATAGTTGAAGGTTATCCCTCTTTGACAGCATTTCCCCGAAAAATGTTACACCCCCGGACCGGTAAATTTATCCCCCCCGCACTGGCTGCCGTCGGCGCTTTCTCATATGTGCAGTAGCCCCCGGGTTTGACTGGGGGCTACACAAATATAATATCTCCTCGTTCTTATCTGAAACTCAAATGCACGCTCCCGCCATTTCCATCAACCTTCACCGGGACACCCCCGCCATTCAGGCTCCCGCTGATGCGGTGTTTGTCCACATCGCCTTTAAAGTTGGACATGGCCGTGGAATGTACCTGGTCGCCCGAGATATTCAGGTCCATCCCCTTGTCTTTTGGCAGCTCGAGCGTGATGTTGCCGCCTGAATTAGAAAGGTCGACAAATTTCGCGGGGTTAATGACGACGTGAATATTGCCGCCACTGGTCGATGCCGCCAGGCTACCATTCATATTGTCAAAGTCGATGTTTCCACCGGAGGTCTTGGCCTGCAGTTCGCCGGCGACGTTAGAGCCTCCGACATGGCCGCCGGAGGTCGTAGCCTTGATACTGCCCTTGACGTCGGTAATATCGAGGTTACCGCCGGAAGTTTCCAGGCGGATCGTCCCTTCACAGTGTTGTGCGCTCATGTTACCGCCGCTGGTCTGCAGGTCGATGTTGTCTTTTGAATTGGAGATCGAGACGTTGCCGCCTGAGGTCCTGCCGGTGATCTTGCCGCTGAGGCTTGCGATAGTCAGATTGCCTCCGCTGGTCCTGAAGTCCTCATTCCCCGAAAGACCTTTCAGGTCGACATTTCCACCGCTGGTCCTCAGCGAGGAGCTTACCGCCGACGGCGTATGGATCACAAAAGAAATGGACAGACTCCTGTTCCAGTTGATATCGCGTATCTTATGCTTCGCTATCGCTTTAAGCACGCCGCCTTCAAGGCCTACCGTCAGGTCGAACTGTTCGTCCAGCCGTTGCTGTATCTCTTCTTTGGAGATATCGCGCCCGTTATTTGACTTTATATATACCTCGATACGGGCCTCTCCTGGATCAGCTGACACTGAAATATTCCCGCCGGAAGTCTCCGCCTGCAGCTGGTGCACCGCATCCCGGGGGAAAGACTTCTGCATATAGGGTGTCGTCTGCGCATTTAAGATAAAGGGCAGACCGCAAGCAAACGCAATAAGAATACGCTTCATATGATAGATGTTTTTTTTAAAGTCGCCGGCGCGCGAACAATGTTGCACGCGGTTGACATCTACGACGTGCCGCTCAGGTAAAAAGTTACATTCTCTTTTGTATCCAGTTCCAGCACAAACCCATTTCCCTCCTTCTTCGAACGTAGTTCGTTCATTATCAAAGGGGTACTGCTGCGAATAACCACCTTCCCACCCAGCCTCGAAAGAACCCGCGCCCACACCAGTCGTCCGCCCTTCCAGCTCATGTCGACCACAAAACCACCCCTTCCCACCAGCCCTTTTACCGAGCCGCTCGCCCAGGCATCCGGCAGGGCCGGCAGGAGGTGCAGATCACCGTCCTGGCTCTGCAGCAGCATTTCCGCCATCCCTGCGGCGCCGCCAAAATTGCCGTCGATCTGGAAGGGAGGGTGCGCGTCGAAAAGATTCGGATAGGCGCCCCCGCCTTCACCGCCGCCCATTTTTATCTCGTTCTCCCGCGTGAGCCGCAGCAGATGCCTGAACAGGCGGTAGGCGTGATTCCCGTCCAGCAGCCGCGCCCACAGATTGACCTTCCAGGCCATGCTCCAGCCCGTGCCGACGTCTCCTCGCAATACCAGCGACTGCTGCGCCGCTGCAGCCAGCGCGGAAGTCCGGGCCAGCGATATCTCGTTCGCGGGGTACAGGGAATAGAGATGCGATACATGCCGGTGGTGCGGGTCGGGGGAGGAATAGTCTTTGTACCATTCCTGCAGCTGGCCCTGGCCCCCCACCTGGTATGGCATCAGCCGCTGTCGCAATGCAAGCAGGCGGGAAAGACTGGTATCACCCAGTACACTATCTGCCGCGGCTAAATTATCGAGGAGGTCCCGGATGATCCCCATGTCCATCGTCGTCGCAACAGAGACGTCCGAGACCTTATCATCCTTGTAAATAAATTCATTTTCGGGAGACATCGACGGCGCAGTCACGAGCCGTCCATGAGCGTCGGGTATCAGCCAGTCTTCGATGAACTCGGCAGCGCCCTTCATCAACGGCAGAGCCGTATCTTTCAGGAACTGCCGGTCGCCCGTGTACAGATAGTGCTCCCAGAGATGGCGCACCAGCCAGGCGCCACCCATCGGCCAGTTGGCCCATTTGGGTTCGCCCCTTCCCTTGTCGCCTACCGGCGTCGCCATCGCCCATATGTCACTGTTATGATGCACAACCCAGCCCTTCGCCCCATAGAATTGACGCGCTGCACTCTTGCCGGTTACCGCCAGTTCGCCGATAAAGCCGATAAGAGGCTGCACCATCTCGGGCAGGTTGCTTTCCTCCGCCAACCAGTAATTCATCTGTACATTGATATTGGTCGTATAGTTAGAGCTCCATGGCGCCCGGAGCTCGGCGTTCCAGATCCCCTGGAGGTTGGCCGGGACACCCGGCGTACGCGAGCTGCAGATCAGAAGATAGCGGCCATACTGGAAGTAGAGGGCTTCAAGACCGGGGTCGACTGCGCCCTTTGTGTAAGCCGCGAGGCGCTCATCAGTCGGCAATGCAGACCTGCCACCCAGATCCAATGTCACTCTATCAAAAAAAATATGGATATCCGCGAGATGCCGCGACAGCAACTCCGTATAGCCCAGTTGCATCGCCTTCTCCAGCTCGCGGGTTTCCATCTTTCCATCCGGGCATTTGTCAAAACCCCTGAAGCCCGTCTGCATCGACACGTACAATACGACCTCCGAAGCCTTGCTCACCTTTATGCCGGAGGTATCGACGGTTATGACGCCGCCCCTGCTGGTAGCCCTCATCGCCATCATCCACGGCATGCCCCGGCAACTGTCACTATCGTCGTAGACCACCGGCTCTTTTGTATAGTCGACATAGTTGGGATCGACATGCGCAGGGGCCTTTCCCCGCATTGTCCATATGCTGTCCGTTGTGCCATGGCCGCTGCGCAAAAGGCTGGACGCGCCAAGCATCAGGTTGATCGATCCCGGCCTGCTACAGGTCCACCTGACTACCATTACCTGGTCCGGCGCCGAGATGAACACCTCCCGCACATATTTCGCGCCATTGACCGTAAAGGAGGTGCGCGCAATGCCGTCGCGGATATTCAGCTCTCTCGTATAAGCAACGGGTTTTGCAATGTCCTGGTGCAGGTGTAGATCGCCCAGAGGCAGGTAGCTTTCCGACCATCCACCCTGCATCTTCCTCGCCAGTCGCTCTGCCTCTTCATAGTTCTCGGTAAACAACGCAATTCTCAGTGGGTCCAGGTACTGTTTCGCCTCGGGGTTCACTTCTCCACGCACGGGCCCACCCGACCAGAGCGTAGCTTCGTTGAGGGAGACGATCTCATCAGCCACTCTTCCATAGACCATCCCACCCATCCTCCCGTTGCCTATGGGCAGAGCTTCGGTCCATACAGCCGCAGGTTGGCGGTACCACAGACGGTCGTCCTGGGCTCCCGCGGCGGTCGCGGTTCCCGGCGTCCGCGCGACCACACCATTCGTCTTCGCGGCAATTCCCGGTGTCTGCGCGGCAACGTTCGTCTTCGGAGCTGCACCCTGCGCAAAAACCCCAACCGTAAGACTGGTCAGGGTTAACATAATCAGATAAAATTTCATGGGTTGTTCGTTTCTTTTTGATAGATCGCGCCAATCTCTTCGTCGGACAGCGCGTCCTGGAAGATCCTCGGCCTGCGCAGCTTTCCCTTATAGAGCCGTTGCCCAGGAAATTCCTCATTGCCGCCGATCATCCAGGTGTTCTCTCCCCCATATAAATGTACGCTTTTTTCCAACGACGTAACGCCCCGCCGTACACCGTCGATATATACCCTCAGGCCGCTTTCATCACAAACCCCGGCTATCAGATGCCAGCGCCCCTCCCAGTCCGACGGCAGATCGACAGTACAATCCCCCCTTCCCCATCCCCCGGCAAAGAAGGTCAACTGCCGCCCATCCACGACCTGAAGCACGTGATTGTCTCCGTTGGTAAATATATCCGTCAGACCCCGCCGACTCCCTTCCGGGTATACCCATAACAACATGGTCAGCCGCCGACCCAGGTCAGTAAGACTGGGACTCCCCGGAAGACGCACCAGACCATCCATAACTAGCCCGTCATTGCCAAAGCCTGAGCGGTCTTTCCAATTGCTGTCCAGGTCGAGCACCACTGCCGGGGTATCATCCGAAAAGACCTTGAAACGCTGCACACGTCCGCCTATCCGCAGCTCATGCCAGCCGGCCCCTGTTGCAACCCAGCTGATCCTCCGCGACGTCACCTGTCCCGCATCCAGTCGCATACTATCCACGGCCACCTGCTTTCCATCCACCACGACGGGAACCCCAAAAGCGCCCGGGAGCCAACCAACATTTTGCGCCCAATAACCCACACTAACAGTATCATCTACCCTAACTATCACCCGCATATCCAGATCACCAACAGCAGGCATCGAAGGCGGCATCTCACCACCCACCGGCGCCACCCTAACCTTACCAACCCCAATCCCATCCAGACGCACGCGAAAATATCCTTTCGGGTACCAACAAAACCGGATGGAATCAGCGATCCGCTGTCCCGCGTTCACGAGACAGTTCACGCTACCCGCCACCCGATCCCCTACAAACAGACGAACGATCTTCACCCCCGTGACACCCTTATTTTCGACTAAAAAATGAATCACGTCGGTGTCTCCCGGCCGCAAATGACCGGCCCCAAGCCTTATGCCCGGTAGTACAAACTCCGGCCGGGCGCGCTTCACCTCCCCAACACCATCCCCCAAAACCAGCTCACCGCCGGCGGCGATCAAACGGTGCGGAATGGTTAGCCGACGATATCCGCCATGCCCACGCCGGATCACCAGATCCTTACCTCCTGCGAGATGCAGCACCACCCTCCCAAACAACGGCGTCCCAACGGCATAGTCCGGTCTCCCGGGACACCAGGGGAAAAAACCAAACGCGCTGAAGACATACCAGCTGGACATCGCCCCCAGGTCGTCATTGCCCGGCAGGCCTCCGGGCTGATCACTATACCGGCGGTGCATAATTTCATTGATCCAATAAATTGCCAGTTCATGCCTGCCCGCAAAATTGAAGAGATAGGGTACATGTACAACGGTCTCGTTGTCGAATACGATCCTTCTGTCCCTCAACGCGGAGTCCAGCCGCAGCGCAAATTCCCTGTCCCCGCCCATCCTGTCGATCAGGCCGCCCACATCCTGCGGCGCAAAATAGCTGTATACCCAGGCGTCCCCCTCTTTATACCCCGTGTTGCCAGGCCGCAAACGAAAAGAGTCCCCTACCCGCGGCAGCAACAACAACGATGGAATATACAGTAGCCGACGCCAGGCAGATGATCGCTGCTCAAGCGTCGCGGCCGTCTTTTCGTCCCCCATGACCGACCGCGCATACTGTCCGAGCACCCAGTCATCATAGGCATATTCTACCGTGCGCGTTACAGATTCCGGCCTCGACATGGGTATGTATCCGCTGTCTGCATACACCTGCCGGTCATCCTGCACGAACGGCCCTTTAACCAGGCTCTTTAACATGGCGGTATAAGCCAAACCAGGATCAATAGCCTTCACTCCTTTTAAATAGGCGTCTACCAGTATCGCTACCGCGTGATTCCCGGTCATCGATTCCACAGGAAGATGCCCCTGTCTGCGATAGACCTCCATCATCGATCGCATCATCGCCGCCTGCCTGTCCGGATACAACAGGGTCAGCAGGGGATGGAGGCTTCTGTAGGTATCCCAGGGAGAAAAATTCCCATAGCCCCCGGCCGGCACCACCCAGGGCACCAGCAGCGAGTGATATAGCGCCGTATAAAAAATAGTCTTATCCCGCGCGGCGCCTTCCTGTACATCCACCACCGACAATACCTTATTCCATTCCGCACGAACGGAGCGACGCATCTTGTCGAAATCACTTTGCTCCGACCCAATCCACGCCAATATCGGTCCCGAGCCCGCCGCAAAAGAGAACACTTCGCCTCCCTGGACAGGGCGACGGGCCACATATTGCCTGTTAAACCCAAACTTCATACCCGCCGTATCACCTATAAATATTTCGGGCGCGACTCCAACAGGAAAGAAAATTCTGAAAAGGCCGGCCAAAGTATCAGCCACCATCTCCACGACAGTACCGTCATCGCTCAACCGAACGCGGTAATAGCCGGGCTCCGCGACCTCGCCCCCATGGGAAAAAGGGCGCGCGCGCCCGCCACGAAACGGCATGACGAAGAACCTTCCCGCCGAGCCTTTCGGGAAACCACTCGGATGGTGCATACAGCTGAACACGCGGATCACGCTGTCTCCATAGTCATAGCCGCCATTAGGCCTGGTCTCCGGCGTCAGCTGTATATAGCCCCATGGCGCTACCGCCCCCGGATAGGTCCCGCCTTCATTGCCCCACCTCGTAAAGGCGTCGCTCTTTGCCGTGCCGATAAAAGGATTGACCCAGTGCGTCAGGTCACCGGCCATACCCTCCTTTAACGTTATTACCCGCCTGCTGGCAGCCTCTTCCAACTCTATCCGCACGCGACTGGCGTCCTTCCCGTCCTCGTCAAATATCTCCAGCCTGTTCCCGCCAGACCTCAACCAACACTCTGGTATATAAAGTCCATTCACTGGTATCTTCTCGGGATACCGGCCCAGGTTATGTCCATTCACCCATACCGAGCCATGTCCCAATCCCTCCGGTATCAGCCGCCAGATGCTGATGTAGCCGCGGTTAGCCGGGATGGCAAACTCCGTCTTCCAAAGACACGGACCGGCCGCGGACCCCCCAACCCCGATCCCACCTTTCATCTTCCATCCGCGAACCTCCACCGGCGAAGCCCAGGGTGAGAAACGCACCGGCTGATCGATCCCGCCCTCATTGCTATAGTTCTCTATAAAAACCTTCAGCCTCACCGGCCGCCGCATCGTGTCTATCCGGTCGATCAGCACGCTGAACGGCGAGTTCCACCCTTCGTGCCGGAAAACCTTCCGGTCATTGATATATACGTCCGCATTCTCGTCGACACTGGCAAACCGCAGCTCTGCCTGCCGCACGCCAGCCGCCACATCAGGCAGCTCCGTCTCGAACCAGGCCTTCCCGGACTTTTTATCAAATACATCCTCACCGATCTTATAGGGCTTAAACACTCCTTCTTTCAATACCCGCCATCCCTCCAACGTCTTGACCGCAGGCGCCCCCTTCACCAGCAGCGCCCTTCCAAACAGTCCCTTGCGGGCCACAGAATCAAGGCCCCCGATATATGCGGCTAACTTATCCCTTCCGTCATGCGCAGTAAAGACCGCCAGCATATGACGTCCCTTTGTCAGGTGCAACGGGATCGTCCCTGCTTTTATATCTACCCCCCCCAGCGCCCGGCCATCCAAAAAGGCCGTCCCCCTGTCCGCCCCCTCCACCAGCAAGGTATATTCGCCATCGCTGTCCGCAGTCACCCAGGTCCGGTACCAGGCGTCCGCAGTTGAGTCTCCGTCTGCGCCCATCTGCAGGGGCTGTTGGCCCAACTTCCACGAAAGATCATCAAACCCCGGTGCCGCCGCACCCGTCATTAACGTTTTTTTCCACCCATCCACAACCCCTCCCAGGACCGGCCTCACCGGACCACCAGCAAAGAAAAGACGCTGAACACCACGGGCAGTGTAGACTACCGCCTGCACCGTATCACCCGGATCCTCAACCGACATCTCGATCTTCCCCCCCGCGACGCGAACCCTCCCCACATACTTCGGTCCACAAATGATCGTGTCCCCAATTACCCAGCACCGGTCAGTCGCCTCGCTGTTCATCACCAGGACCCTAACACCACCAACAACATGCTCCTCCGGCAATATCCCATCCGGTACCCTAACATTTACAACCTCACCACCTTCAAACCGCAGCCCCAGCAAACTCCCGGCCCTTCCATAAACCACCAGCCCTGCTCCACACCTCGCGAGCAGCTTCGCCGAATCACCGATCACCCGGACATATCCATCCACGACAACGCCGCTATCCAAAAATTGGACCCGCCTCTCCGCCAGTTCTGAAGCAAAGCTCCGGGCAAAAAAAGCCGTCCGCTTAAATCCATAGTAAATAGGCCTGAGATCACCCGCCTGCCCCACCGCCGCCCCATAGTCATAGGAAGCAGCATCTTCGTCATTGTTCGTATAGCCAAAATTGCTACCCCCATACGCCATATAATAATTGTATCCCCCTCCTCCCCGCTGTATGATCTTCCAGGTCCGGTCCTCATACAAACGCGCCTCTCCTGGCCCCGACCCATAGCCGTTATACCACACGCTCCAGAACTCCGTCGTGAACCAGGGATTCGGCCGCCCGGGCTCATCCAGCGTCACAGCATCCCCGGCCGGATCGCTGGAATGATGCAACCCGCTAAAAAAATAAGGTACCTCGATGCCCAACGCCAGCGCCTTCCGCTGTAAAA
>Ga0105239_10010585_pt1 | contig 10312 bp, 8 predicted proteins | sample KBSC44metaG_FD_92761 | JGI IMG/M metagenome (GOLD analysis project Ga0105239, IMG submission 92761) | Corn rhizosphere microbial communities from Kellogg Biological Station, Michigan, USA - KBS C4-4 metaG | ecosystem: Host-associated > Plants > Roots > Rhizosphere > Soil | place: Michigan, USA...
CAAGGATCACATCCACCTGCACCTCTCACATCTCGACCCTAAGGTGATCCACGAGCGCCTGCCGGGCATCTCGGAAAGCGCGCGCATCTTCGCGGGCGTGGACGTGACCAAGGAGCCGATCCCGGTGCTGCCGACGGTTCACTACAACATGGGCGGCATTCCCTGCGCCTATACCGGCGAAGCGTACACGCTGGCGAACGGCAATCCCGACACCGTTGTGCGCGGCCTGATGGCGGTCGGCGAAGCGGCGTGCGTGTCCGTGCATGGCGCCAACCGTCTCGGCTCCAACTCGCTGATCGACCTCGTCGTGTTTGGCAAGGCGGCCGGCGTCGAAGCCGCGAAATCCATCGGCGAGAACGAAAGCCAGCGCGATCTTCCCAAGAACGCGGGCGACGCCGCACTGGCGCGGTTCGACAAATTCCGTCACGCCAATGGCGGCACGTCGACGGCCGAGATGCGCTTCGCGATGCAAAGGGCGATGCAAGACGACGCCGCCGTGTTCCGCACCGGCGAGACGCTCAGGAACGGCCAGAAGCGCATCCACGATCTCTATGCAACGCTCGGCGACATCAAGGTCAGCGACCGCTCGATGATCTGGAATTCCGATCTGGTCGAGACGCTGGAATACCAGAACCTGATCCAGCAGGCGCTCGTCACCATTGACGGCGCCGTCAACCGCGAGGAAAGCCGCGGCGCCCACGCGCGCGAGGACTTCCCCACCCGCGACGACCAGAACTGGATGAAGCACACCCTCGCCTGGCTCGACCCCGACACCGGCAAAGTCCGCCTCGACTACCGCCCGGTGCACACCTACACGCTCTCGAACGACGTCGAATATATTCCGCCCAAGGCGAGGACGTATTGACACTCTCTGAGGGCGAGTTTCAGCAATTTGCCAAAACCCTCACGGATTATTTCCGTAAGGCTCAGGATCGATCATTAATTGCTACGATTGGGGACTGGACGAAGAACTCTCAAATTCCCTCACCAGCCATCCTTGTTGACTCCGAAGCTTTCTTTCTACGCGCGCGCTGGGAGCAACCAGACCAAGCAAAGTTCGCACGCTTCGCCACCGAGGTTTATGCATGCATAGATCAACTTATAACTACTCTGATCTTGCTGTCGGCTGAATTTTATCGAGCTTCGCGGCGTACAAAGGCAAAGAAGCAAAAGCTGCGCTGCGAATGTATGGCCGAGATTTTCAAGTGTCTATCAACGCATCTCCAAGCTATGCGAACCATGGCAATCTCAGGGTTTCACCTACATCTAAAGCAAATCGCCCGTCCATACGGCGAATATATAGAGCTGATGTCACTTATATGCCGTGACGAAAGCGCTCTTGATGAGTTTGTCGCTGCAAACAACAGCGCGTCAGCGAACCACTTTTGGTATACTCAGCTAAGAAAATCCAAAGCACGCAAAACGCGTGTAACTAATTTTGCAAAGTTCATCGGCACCGAACACTCTCGAAAGCAGACTCTCGATTGGTACGAGCGAGAGACGACGGCACTCTCGGAAAGCGTCCATCCGTCGCTAGAAGTAATGGTTAGCAACGGTCAGCTTGTGTTTTTCTCAAAAGACGGGCTACCAAGGATCAAATCTACCTATCCAGGAGACAGCATCTTCTCTTTGCATTTCGCCTTTTCTAATTTTAGTGAGGCGATTGGATCAGGCGAAGAAATCATACAGTTGGTTCATCGTCACTTAGGTTCTGGAAAATCAGGCGGAAGTATGCGCCAAGAAATTGTCGAGAGATTTTATATGCTAATCTTTCTCGGCCCACTGCTTAATTATCGCCGAGAAATGGTGATTTTGGGTTCGTCGTCACTAGAGGAGGACATTGTCGGGGCTCAGAGTGAACCGGACGCATCGCACCTCGCTTAGTAGCAGCGTCGCCTCAACCACCGGCCAGCACACTCCACGCTGTCGAATGACGTCGAATACAATCCCAGCGAATTGGAGAATTTATTGAACAGATTCACACTCAGCGCCCTAGGCCGATATGGAAGAGCGGATGGAGTAGCCCTCCTTCCCCGGCGATATATTTGAAGGAGACTAAGTGGATCATCACCGCAGTGGTTTCCCGCGCGCGCGGAGCTACTGCCGGGTGGAAAAGCGACCATAAATACAAAGCAAGTATTGCCAAGACTGCTAGCGCTACAGCCAGCTCGACCACGGCTCTAATCGCGGAGACCACCCCCATGGCGCCGGTCTGGCTCCCCCCATTTTGTTCCATGGCACTATTCCTTGGGTTGCAACTAGGAAATTAACTGCCTCGACCGGCAATCCTTTAATTGAAACCGAGCGACGTCTTCACTCACTCTGTATCGCCGCATCACAGACACTTGGTCATCATGCAAAGAGAGGCCGGATGCTGGCACCAACAAACATTGTGCGAATTTGGTCGCTTGCCACTCCGGATCGTAATACCGTTGATAGTTGTCGGCGTTTTCGGCTGGAATCGTAGAAATCGCGTCGTGTAAGAGCAGATGACCTAGCTCATGCGCTATGATGAAGGCTGATCCCCGCGCTCCTGCTGCCGCTCTATTGTAAATGTCCTCTCTCAAAAAAATGTGCTGAAGGCACGGCACCGCCGCGGCAGAGACACCCTCCATCTCCTCTTTTTCGCGAATAGAGAAGGTAGCGCCCGGCAAAACTTTATCTAGGTCGAACTCCAGCAGATCGACGATATTTATCCTGTCGGTCGCGGGGCAGCTCAATCTCTCACGCACTTTCTCCGCTTCTTTATTGATCTCGCGAAAGCTCATTGGTGCAGCTAACGGGTGTCTGTGACTTCCAATATTTGAAAGCGACAAATCCAAGCTATTGATGTCATAGTCAGCGAGCATTTCTTCGAAGCGAGACAGGCCCTTTTCGGAAGCGCTTTGTATTTTCGAAAATAGGACCGCGACGCGCTCTCGCTTATCCGGAGCCATATCTGCCAAAGAAAAGCGCACTTGCGCCCTTGCAAGGGCTTCTTTCAGACTTCGTTTGTCTCCAACCTTGAGCGGCATAGCCAATGCCGCTCGCTCGATGAAATCGGACGGGGGTTTCTGCCGACCAGATTCAATATTGGAGAGGTTAGCAGCCGACATTCCCATATCTTTGGCGACATCGAATAGCCGTTTGCGATATTTCTGCCGAAGCAATTGCATCGCAGAGTGGATAGGCGCCTGAGGCTTCATTCGCATCCTCCCGTCATAACGGAATACGAATCGCTACAAATAGATGCATATCCTAGATTTAGTGTTTTTGCAAAATTTCTGTACAAAACCTCGGAGCGAGCTTGCTCTACGGACCCCGAATCGCGCTGCAAAGTCAGAGCAGATAGTCCGTGTACAGATTTTTAGAATCGGTAGACGCAACGTTCGCCTAGCGAACAAAGTTCGTGTTCCGGATGTCAAACTGCGATGGATCACGTCATGAAGAATAAGTGGGCCTTGCAAGGATCTGCGTCAGAGTGAGGACGGGCCCATAACGCTTTGCGTCGACTTCAACCACGCCAGCCTGCCTACAAGAAGATCGGGGGCAGAGTAGGAATTGCGGTTCAATCGTTCTGACCAACTGAGCAACTAGCGCCCGCGTCTTTCACCTCGTGGGGGAATCTATGCGCGCAGCGACGCGGGTGGGCTGGTGTTTGCGGTGGAGCGAAGCGGTTACCGCGGGAAGTCGACCGCCTTCGCCACTGTGAAAGGCACCGTCTGAGCCGGAACGCCGGTGTCCGGCTGGCCCGATCCGACGCTGACTTGGTATTGGCCAGCCATCATCTGACGGGCGCCGTCGCGATCGACGAAGCTGAGATCGCGCGGTGTCAGTTCGAAGGTGAGCGTGCGGCTTTCACCCTGTTTGAGCGACACGCGCTGCACGCCGCGAAGTGCGAGACGCGGCGCGCCCTCGAACGCCGGGGGTTTCAGGTAGAGTTCGGCAACCTCGTCGCCGGCATTGCTGCCGGCATTCGTCACGACCGCGGTCACGCGCGCGCCGTTCTTGAAGGAGCCGTCGATGGGGGCGATGGATGGCGGACCATACGAAAACCGCGTGTAGCTGAGGCCATAGCCGAACGGGTAGGCCGGCTCGCCCGTGAAATAGCGGTATGTCCGCCCCTTCATGACGTAATCGTCGAAGGGAGGCAGGTCGGCGACGCTCTTGTAAAACGTCAGCGGGAGCCGGCCGCCAGGGTTGCTCTTGCCGGACAGCACGTTGGCGACCGCCAATCCCCCGGCCTCGCCAGGATACCAGGCTTCCAGGATGGCCGAGGCGTTCTCCTTTTCCCAGCTGAGGTTGAGCGGACTGCCGTTCATGAGCACCACGACGAGCGGCTTGCCGAGCGCCTTGGCCTGTTCGAGCAGGCGGCGCTGCGGCGCAGGCAAGTCCAGCGAGGTCTTGTCGCCTCCGGAGAAGCCCTCGACCTTGAGCGGGCTCTCCTCGCCTTCGAGGTCGGAGCTGAGGCCCACCGTGGCGACGATCACATCCGCATCGGCGGCGGCCGTTTTCAGATGCTCCTCCCATTGGGCGTCGACCCGCTTCCACAACAGGATCTCGCCGCTCAAGCTTGGGCCCTTGCTGACGATCCGCACGCGGTAATGGCGGCCCTTCTCCAGCGGGACGGTCCACAGGGTCGGCAGCTCGTTCCAATGCCAGCTCTCCAGTCTGCCAATCGTCTTGCCGTCAAGTTCGAGTTCGCCGGCGACACCCGTGAGGCCGATACGCCAGGTCCCGCTCTCCGGCGGGATCAGGAAGCCGGACCGGATCTCATCCGCGCCGGAATGTTCGACCTTCAGTCCCGGCTTGTCGTCGGGCGTGCGAAGGGCCGTCTCGAGAACCGGGTCGCCGTCCATCAACGTCGGCTCGAACGGCCTCTGGACGATGGTCGCGCGCGGCATGGCCTGGCGCAGACCGGAAATGATGGAGATCGGCGACGCGGATTGCGGAGAGGAGTAATTGCCCCGCAGGACACGGATCGCGTCCCCGTGCGGGCCGACCACCAGGATTTTCAGGGATGGACTCAGCGGCAGGATACCGTCGTTCTTGAGCAGAACCATGCTCTCCTCGGCAGACCTGAGCGCGAGCGCGCGGTGAGCGGGGGTGAGGATCTCGCTCTCGGCAACGTGGCTCGGACTGCGTTGCGACAAACCCGGCAGGTCGCCATTGCGCAAGCGCGCTGAGAACAGGCGCACCAGCGCCTGATCGATGTCGGCCATGCTGATGAGGCCACGCTGGTAGGCTTCCTTGTAGCGTTCGCCCAGATTGGTCGCGCCGCCGAGCGTCTTTGTGTTGCACTCGTTATCGACCCCGGCCTTGAGTGCTGCGGCAACCGAAGCTGCGGGATCGGGTGCGTAGTGGTGATGCTCGTCGAAGTCCCGCACCGCGTCGCAATCGGACACGACGTAGCCGCCAAAGCCCCAGGCGCCGCGCAGATGGTCCTTCAACAGGATGTCGTTGGCGCAAGCCGGCTGGCCGTCGATGCGGTTATAAGCGCACATCACCGAACCGGCATGCGCATCCACGATGGCGGCGCGAAACGCAGGGAGATAGGTGTCCTCCAGATCGTGGGTCGAGACATAGACGTCGGCGACATGGCGCGTGGATTCGGGCCCGCTGTGCACCGCGAAGTGCTTGGGCGTGGAGATCACATTGGGAAGTTCGGGATCGGGCCCCTGCATGCCCGTCACGAACGACACGCCCATGCGCGCCGTCAGGTACGGATCCTCGCCATAAGTCTCCTGGCCCCGGCCCCAGCGCGGGTCGCGGAAGATATTGATGTTGGGCGACCAGGTATCGAGCCCCGTGCCGATCGTACCAAGGCGCCCGGTTGCACGGCCGCGCGTGTGCAGGGCCCGCACCTCCACGCTCACTGCATCCGCCACGTCGTGCACCAATGGGGTGTCGAACGTGGCCGCCAGGCCAATCGGTTCGGGGAAGTTGGTGGTCGCAACCTCTCCAAGCGCACCGTGCAGGGATTCCGTCCACCAGTTGTACGCCGGGATATTCAGGCGCGGGATGGCGGGGGCGACATTGACGAGCTGGCCGACCTTCTCGTCGAGCGTCATCTGCGCCACCAGCGCAGCCGCCTTACCCTGCGCCTCCGCGACGACGGCCGACGCCTGCGCCTGCACAGTCTCTGCCGCCGCCGTGCCGCAGCAGGCCAGCAAGAGCGCGGCAATGAAAACGGTCAGGCGCATCATCCCCCCAAGCGAGATAGCAAGACCTAAGTTACGAGATCAGATCGGAACAACTACTGCTGACACAGCAGAATTGCTGTCTACCCCTTTCCGAGCGGCGAGCAAATGATCTCGCGCGTCTTTCGCCTCACGGGGGGAGGCCGACGCGCGCAGCGAGTTGAGGCGCTTCAGGTGCGCGTTCTAATGAAGTGTGATTTTGAAAATGGCACCGGGTCCACGCCCCCCTGCTGCCACACCGTACAAGTTGCCCTTCTTATCGGCGACCAAGCCTCCAGAAGGAATGGTAGCGTTCCGGCCGTCGAGCGCTTCGAGAATTGTGACCGTCCTGTCCGGCGCCAGTTCGAACACCGTTCCGCATGCGCAATGCCGGGCGCCGCCGCCGAACGCCGTCGTTCCGAAGAGATTTCCAGCATTGTCCATGATTAACTCAGCCTCTGGTGTCGCGCCGTCTGTTCCACCTTGGAATGCGTGAAGAACGGTTTCAGTGCCATCGGACGCGATTTTGAAGACGGTGCCACAGCCATCTCCTCCACATCCACTGCCGCCACCTTCTGATGTCGTGCCATACAGATTGCCGTTTTGATCCGCGATCAGCGAAGCGACCGGAATTGCACCGTCATCGCCCCCTGTAAAGGCATGGAGAACTACTTCGTTTCCGTCTTGCCCCAGCTTGAAAACGGTACCGCAACCCCGACTTTGACAACCACTGCCGCCGCCTGCTGATGTCGTGCCGTAAAGATTTCCGCTTGCGTCGGCGATAAGTCCGGCAGCTGGATTGGCACCGTCGCTTCCGCCCTGGAAACTATAGAGCACAGTCTCGCTTCTTTCAGGCGATATCCGAAAAATTATGCCGTCGTTATTATCGCCCCCTCCAGCGGTGGTGCCATAGAGGTTGCCATTGCTGTCATCAATCAACCGGCTAAAGGGGACACCGCCATCGGGCGATTTGCCGCGAAATTTATGCAATATTTGTGATGAGCCATTCGGCGCGATTTTGAAAACGGTTCCGCAACCCACGAAGCTACACTGCGAATTTCCGCCTTCGGCTGCCGTTCCGAAAAGATTGCCGCTCGTATCAGCGATTACTCCAGCGCCAGGGTCCCTGCCGTCGGGCCCAGAGAACGAGTGCAAAACTGTGAGCACTTTCCGACGCGAAAGTTTGAACACCGTCCCGTCGTTTGTGCTACCCGCCGCCTTGGTTACTCCATAAAGATTGCCCGACGTATCCAGGATCAAGGTGCCAGATGGATAACCGCCATCGTCTCCTCCCTTGAAGTCGTAGATTACTCTGAAGACTTTACCTGCCTCGGCATCGCCAATCGATACGATCTCCGTCGCACCGACACAGCAAGCGAGCACGAATACGCGAAAAGACCTGGACTTTATCGGCATCGGGAGGCCCAATTAGAGAACTACTTAAAAGAGAGTAGCACACCCGCATGGCCCGCAAAGACCGCTGTCAAAACTGCCGAATGACACGGAATACACGCCTCCGAAGATGAGGACGCGTTAGAATTGGCTTCATCTTACGTCGAGGCCGCTGTATCACGTCTGATCGTCGCCACATTGTGCGGGACTGCGCTTGCGGCGGTGGTCGTGTTTGGCGGGCTGCTTCTCCACGACGACGGCGCGTTCAGCACGCTTCAGGCGATCTACAAGCTCACGACATGGGGCGAGATGTTTGGCGCGATCATTGCCATTCTTCTTCTCTTCGGCGCAGCACCCACGATTGTCATCGGCGCGGTCCTGATGCTCGTCAAAAGATCCTCTCCCATCCTGCTGGTCTTAACACCCGCCACCCTGTTCCTGTTCACCCTCATCGAAGTGGTACGGGAGATGCGCGATGCAACGCTTGCGCTCCAGCTCTTGCCTGCGATGGTGGCCGGCGGGTTGTTGATGTTTGTAATGCTGGCGAGGCCGGCCGCCGAGCCACCCGAGAAAGTCTTCGAGTGAGGGGCCGTCCCACCCACACGCGCGTTTGCGCAATCGTGTTGCCCAACGATACGCGGTCGGTGCTGTCTGATTGCGCGGGCCGAATGGTTTCGCGGCTGGATTGCGCGTTGCGCGCGCGCTAAATTTTGCAGGTAGACCTGCAATCGATCGCGCGTCTTTCCGCGCGGCCCAGCAAACGGATGAGTCATGAGTGATCTTGAAATCGCACGCGCGGCGAAGCTTGAACCTATCGAAAAAATCGGCGCCCGCATCGGCCTGCCGGACTCCGCGCTCTATCGCTACGGTCCGAACAAGGCGAAAGTGTCGCTCGATTATATCGCCACGCTCGCCGACAAACCGTCCGGCAAGCTCATTCTCGTCACCGCGATCAATCCCACGCCCGCGGGCGAAGGCAAGACCACGACCACGGTTGGGCTGGGCGATGCGCTGTCCTCGCTCGGCAAGAAGGCGATGATCTGCCTGCGCGAACCCTCGCTCGGCCCCTGCTTCGGCATGAAGGGCGGCGCGGCCGGCGGCGGCTATGCGCAGGTGGTGCCGATGGACGAGATCAATCTGCACTTCACGGGCGATTTCCACGCCATCACCTCCGCCAACAATCTGCTCGCAGCCCTGATCGACAACCAGGTCTATTGGGGCAACCCGCTCGGCATCGATCCGTCGAAGATCTCGTGGCGCCGCGTGATGGACATGAACGACCGCGCGCTGCGCGACATCGTGGTCGGTCTCGGCGGCAACGGCCAGGTGCGCGAAGACGGCTTCGATATCACCGTCGCCTCCGAAGTGATGGCGATCTTCTGCCTCGCGGGTTCGCTCGCCGATCTCGAGGAGCGCATCAACCGGATCGTCGTCGCGCGCGACTTCGCCAAGAAAAACGTCACCGCCAACCAGATCCAGGCCGCGGGCGCGATGAGCGTGCTGCTGCGCGACGCGATCCAGCCCAACCTCGTGCAGACGCTGGAGCACACGCCGGCCTTCGTGCATGGCGGGCCGTTCGCCAATATTGCACATGGCTGCAACTCGGTGATCGCGACGCGCACGGCGCTCAAGCTCGCGGATTATGTTGTGACCGAGGCCGGGTTCGGCGCCGATCTGGGCGCAGAGAAGTTCTTCGACATCAAGTGCCGCCAGTCCGGCCTCACGCCGTCTGCGGCGGTGATCGTGGCCACGGTGCGCGCGCTCAAGATGCATGGCGGCGTCGGCAAGAACGATCTGGGCAAGGAGAACGTCGAGGCCGTCCAGGCGGGAATGGCGAACCTGCTGCGCCACATCGAGAACGTGCGCAAATTCGGCGTGCCGGTGACGGTGGCGATCAACCATTTCACCGCTGATACCAAAGCGGAGACCGATGCGATCGCCGAAGGCTGCCGCACCGTCGGTGTGCATGCCCATCTCTGCCGCCACTGGGCCGACGGTGGGAAAGGCGCGCAGGATCTCGCGCGCGATATCGTGCGGCTGGTCGAAGAGCCAAGCAGCTTCAAGCCGCTTTATCCGGTCGAGGCCCCGCTCGCCGACAAGATCCGCACCATCGCGAAGGAAATCTATCGCGCCGGCGACGTGTCGTTTGCGCCGGAAGCGATGAAGAAGCTGAAGCAATACGAAACCGATGGCTTTGGCCATCTGCCGATCTGCATGGCAAAGACGCAGTACAGTTTCAGCGCCGATCCCGACAAACGCGGCGCACCCACCGGTCACACCCTGCCGGTGCGCGATGTGCGGCTCTCGGCCGGTGCGGGCTTCGTGGTGGCGATCTGCGGCGACATCATGACGATGCCGGGCCTGCCGCGCGAACCCGCCGCCTACCGCATCCGCATCGACGCCGACGGCCAGATCGAGGGGTTGTTTTAATCCTCCCCCGTTTACGGGGGAGGTGGATGCGCCGCGACAGCGGCGCAGACGGAGGGGCGCTACTTCCCACTCCATTCCGGCTTGCGCTTCTCCGCAAAGGCTTTGGGGCCTTCGCGGAAGTCGTCGCTTTTGAAAAGTGCCTTAACCGCCGGATAGTCCCATTGCTTGCGGAGTGCATCTTCCAGCGTCGGTTCGGCGAGCCCACGATAAACCGCCTGCTTCGAGGCGCGCACCGACATCGGACTCGCTTCCATGATCTGGTCTGCCCAGCGATGTGCGGCTCTCGGCCGGTGCGGGCTTCGTGGTGGCGATCTGCGGCGACATCATGACGA
>Ga0105239_10010586_pt1 | contig 10311 bp, 9 predicted proteins | sample KBSC44metaG_FD_92761 | JGI IMG/M metagenome (GOLD analysis project Ga0105239, IMG submission 92761) | Corn rhizosphere microbial communities from Kellogg Biological Station, Michigan, USA - KBS C4-4 metaG | ecosystem: Host-associated > Plants > Roots > Rhizosphere > Soil | place: Michigan, USA...
CTGTTTTGCAAAGCTCGGCGATTGCCTGTCCCTGGCTACGCGGACGGACAATCAAGGATTCCGCGCCCACTTGGCCGCTGTCAGTTTCAAAAACGGCAAAAGAAGGAAATACGTAACAATGCTCTTGGGCATTGTCGCCATAGGCTTGCACCTCTGTGGCGGCAATCTCGATGGTTTGCTCAGGCAGTTCAATGCCGCTGACATTTAATGTGGGCATCAAGGCCTCCGGCGTCATGGCTCCTTGGCTGATGAGCGGGAGCATCGATAACGCCAAGGACACATAAATCAGCCGGTTTTTTGAGATGGACATAAGGGTATTAAACATCAAATCTCAGAGCGAGAAGCAGAATTACGTCCTTTTACCTTTTAAATTTAGAAGAAGAGACTGCTCCTCGCGGTGGGGTCTCGGTGCCTTTTTTCTAAATAGGCCTCGAGTGCGCTATAATCTATCCGTTGTTTGTTCTTTATAGTGTGAGTAGCTTCTTATCCAGAGCGAGGGAGGGACGGGCCCCATGATCTCGCGGCAACCTCCATTTAAGGTGCCAACGCCTGGACGATCGATCGCTGTGGCGACGAAACGCCGATAAGAGGAGGAAGGTAAACCCCAAGGAATTTCTCTCCTCGGGGTTTTTACGTTTATATATGAGCGAATCAAAAATTAAAGCGTTGCAATGTAAAGAATGTGAACATCAGTTTCCTGCGAAGGCGACGCATGTTTGCGAATTTTGTTTTGGACCCCTCGAGGTGGTCTATGACTATCCGGCCATTCAGAAGCGGATTAGTCGTGCTTCCATTGAAAAAGGTCCGTCCAGTCTATGGCGCTATTGGGATTTACTCCCCGTCGAAACGCGCGATGTGGTCACGCTTCAAGAGGGCATGACGCCGCTTTTTCACGCTAAAAATTTAGGCGCGGCATTGGGTCTTAAAAAGCTTTACATCAAAAACGATTCGGTCAATCCCACCTTCTCTTTTAAAGATCGCGTGGTGACAACGGCTGTGACACGGGCCAAAGAATTGGGTTTTGATACGGTGGCTTGCGCTTCGACGGGAAACCTGGCTTGCGCGGTGGCCGCGTATGGCGCCGTTTCCAAATCGCGCGCCTTTGTTTTTATTCCCGCCGACCTTGAACCTAGCAAAGTGGTGGGCGCTGGGATTTATGGTCCGACGATTATTGGCATCAAAGGCAACTATGATCAGGTCAACAGGTTGTGCGCGGAAGTTGCCGATGCTTTTAAATGGGCCTTCGTGAATGTGAATGTGCGGCCCTATTATGCCGAAGGATCGAAAACCTTGGGTTTTGAAGTGGCCGAGCAATTGGGCTGGCGCGCCCCTGATCATTGTGTGGTGCCGATGGCCAGCGGTTCGCTGCTGACTAAAATTTATAAAGGCCTACAAGAGTTTACGCAGTTGGGATTAATCGCCAAACATCCCACGCGGATGTCAGGGGCACAAGCCGAAGGCTGTAGTCCTGTGGTCACAGCCTGGCGCGAAAAGTCCGACATCATTAAACCGGTGCAGCCTAAAACGATCGCGAAGAGTTTAGCCATTGGAAACCCGGCGGATGGTTACTATGCCAAGAAAATTATCGAACAGAGTCAAGGGGCCGCCGAAGCCGTTACGGATCGTGAGATTGTCGAAGGTATTTTCTTGCTGGCCAGCAGCGAGGGTGTTTATACGGAAACGGCCGGTGGCGTGACGATCGCCGCTTTGAAAAAGCTAGCGGCTTCTGGTAAGATCGGTTCCGACGAGCTGACAGTGGCTTACATCACCGGGAATGGCTATAAAACACAAGAGGCTGTGATGAATGAAGTGAACAAGCCCTTTCTTATCGAACCGTCCATTAGTCAGTTTCGCGAGATTTACGAAAAGATTTCGTCTTCTAAGGCCAGCGTTCCAGTGTGTTAATGGACGATGACCTAGGTCGATAAAAATAAGCAATCTAGGAGGCAGTTCATGGCCGTTAAAGTTCGCATTCCAGCGCCGTTACGGAAACTTACCAAAGAACCAGCTGTTGTCGATTGCGAAGGCAAAACGATCGATGATATTTTGGCTAACTTAGAAAAAAATTATCCCGGCATTAAAGAACGGATCTGCGATGAGAACGGGCAAATTCGCCGCTTTATTAATGTGTTTGTAAATGGCGATGACATCCGGTTTAAAGAAGGCGCTAAAACCGTGGTGGTCGATGGCGCGGAAATTTCCATTATTCCCGCTATTGCAGGCGGAACGTTTTAAGGATAGAAGAGAGTATGCTGACCAAGCAAGTTGAACTGATTTATCCGGACCGGCTCATTAAAGAACCCGTGATTTATCAAATGGCTAAAACCATGGATGTCGTCTTCAACATCCGCCGTGCCAAAGTCACCGCCAAAACCGGCGAAATTGTCCTAGAGCTGCAAACCCCTGACGAAGCCACTATGACCAAAGCCATCAAATTCCTAACCGACAAAGGCATCAGCGTAGAACCCGTCACGCATTCCCCGCTCGAATCTTAAGAACCCATTACCCTTAGCGGCTGATGTTAATGCTGTAGAACGATAGCTCGTATGGATCCTGGCTTACGACCTGCCAGGATGACGATTTACCACTTTTTGGATTTTTCTAAGAGGTAAATCGTCACTTGCCGATGGTTATATCGGCGCTCTTCGGCGCTGTTTTTTACGGCGAGGTCGATGCGCAGGCCTTTGATCGCGCTGCCGGTATCGGAGGAATAGGCGTAACCATAGCCGGGGATATAGAGTCGCCACCCTAAGGGGAGAACGGTGGGATCGATAGCCACCAATCCGCGTTGTAATTTATGACCCAGATAAGTGGTGTCTCCCGGCACCATCGGGTCGCCCACGTAGTAAGCCGTAGCCAGCATTTTCACATGCTTGCATTTATTTAAGTCATAGGTTTTTAACGGACGGTCTTTATCATCAAGCAGGGTTAATGTGTAAAGCGGTTTGCGAATGAGTTTTTCGACCGTAACCTTGCGTTCGATTTCTTTTCCGTCGGCTAACGTCACACGTACCGTTTGTTTCCTTTGATTCTGTAATCCTTTTTGTACCAGGATGCGGCGTAAGTTTTGCCGAGTGCGCACCTGCCAGGCAATAGACAAGGGGATATCTAAGGTGACTTTTTCATTATGAACCGTGATGCGCGTAACGCGGATGGACAAGTCGCGCGTTAACGCGGTCGTCAGATCCGGTGTTACGATGTCAGCGGCATTAAGTGCAATATGTTGCTCGATTAGAAAATCGCGAACAGTCTTCGCGTTCGAACGGATGCTCCGGGTTTGACGATCAAGGGTTAAAAGCACAGTCGGTGTACGCGACCAATAATAACCCGCGCCACTGACGAGAGAAATAAGCAAAAAAGCCAAAACCAAAACGCGTGTACGATGTTCGCGGGTTGGATAATGAAGAAAATCAGACACTAATTTAAGCGGAATAAAGCGCGGCCATTAGCCGTTGTGATTTGAGCTAAGGCATCGGCGGTCTGATGTTTTAATTCCGCGACATGAGCGCCGGTCAGCGGCAAATAGGCCGGCTCGTTGCGTTGCCCGCGATAAGGCTGCGGCGGCAAATACGGAGAATCCGTTTCTAACACCAGGCGCTCTAGCGGAACGCGTGTCATATTTTCTTTGAGTTGTTTGGCAGAAGGGTAAGTGGCCGGGCCGTCTACGCCCAGCATGAACCCGCGCCCTAAATAAAATTGAGCATCAGCCCAGGTTCCAGAAAAACAATGAATCACTCCCACAGGTTGCGTCAGGTGTCGCTCATGCGCTAGCGCGGGATAAAAAGCCTGCAGCATCTCTTGTAAATCCGCATGACATTTAAAATCTTCGGGAATCGGATTATTTTCCCGACAGTGAATCACGATTGGTTTTTTCATGTCTTGCGCCAGCTCCAATTGCGCACGGCAGATAAACTGTTGCTGCTCTTTCGTATTCTGCATCCGAAAATAATCCAGCCCAAATTCACCGATGGCCACTACCTTGGGATGGGCTAATAAACTTTTCAGCCGGGTTCCGACGGTTTTCCATGACGCGGCATCGAGTAAATGCGCGTGATGCGGATGAATGCCTAGACTGGCATAAATAAAGGGATAACGTTCGGCCAAGGCAATCGCCGCCTCCCACATCTCCGGAGACTCCGCGACTTCAATAAAGGTTCCGACGCCGGCGTCTAAGGCACGTTGAATCGCGCTTTCGCGATCCGCATCAAAGTGGTTGTCATTGAGGTGGGCATGCGTATCCATCCATGTGCGGCTCATTTGCGCGGGAAGATGGGTGTGCCTTTTAGAATTTTTTGACCCGCAGGCAAATCTACGGCATGAGGGTTTTGGAAAAATTCTTTGCCATGCGTATAAAGATCGTCGGTATGTCCCAAGGCTTCATACATCGTCCGCGCTGTTTGCGGCATGAAAGGACGGATGTAAAACAAGAGCGCTTTCAAACTCAAGGCTACTTCGCGCAATGCCTCCGCCGTTTCTTCAGGCGCCGTCTTAATCAATTTCCACGGCGCCTTCAATTCGATGAAACGGTTGACGCGGTCAACGCCGGCCAAAAGTGTGGTCAAAGCATAATGAAATTGCAAATGATCCAGATGGCCTTCAATGGGTTCCAGATCTTTTAAGACTTGCTCGACGAGGTCGCGTTTTGTTCCTGCCGGAATTTTAGAGTCGCAGTATTTTTCCAACATATTTAAAGCGCGCGCGACTAAATTGCCCAAGTCATTGGCCAGCGCCGCATTAAATCCTGTTTTCATCGTTTCCGGTGTAAAATCGCCATCCGAACCAAAGGGGAAGGCCGACAGGAGTAGATAACGTGTGCCATCGATGCCATATTCCTTAATCAAGGCATCGGGCCGGATCACATTGCCGATGCTCTTAGACATTTTTACACCGGCGACGGTAAAAAATCCATGCGCAAAGATTTTTTTCGGTAACGCCATGCCCGCCGCCATCAGCAACGCCGGCCAAATCACCGCATGAAACCAAAGAATATCTTTAGCCATAAGATGTAGTTCGGCCGGCCACCAAGCAGCCACGCGCGAGGGATCATCGGGAAAGCCGATTGCCGTTAAATAATTCAGCAGGGCATCGACCCACACATAAGTGGTTTGGGAACGATCCCAGGGGAGCGGAATGCCCCAGGTTAAAGTCGCACGCGAGATGCTGACATCGTTAATGTCGCCGCGCAATTTCCCCAAGACTTCGTTGCGGCGTTCGCGCGGGAAAATTTCAAAATGTTGCGGATGTTCCGGATCTTCGATCGCGGCAATGAGCTGGTCTTTGAATTGGGACAGGCGGAAAAAATAATTATCTTCCTGCTGCACTTCGGGCGTTGTGCGATGATCGGGGCAAAGGCCATTCACCAATTCATCATCGGTATAAAAACGTTCACACTGCACGCAGTACTTGCCTTTGTAGCTGGCTTTAAAAATAACGCCTTTATCCCATAAAATTTTTAGAAACGCTTGGACGGCGCGCGTGTGCGCGGGAGACGTCGTGCGGATAAAAGCATCATTCGAAATGTCGAGCGCTTTCCAGGCCGCTTGAAACTGCCCGGCGATTTCATCGCAATAGCTTTGCGGATCGCGATTATGCGCCGCCGCCGCTTGATCGATTTTGGCGCCATGTTCGTCGGTGCCGGTAAGAAAGAAAACCTCGCGACCGTTAAGCCGGTTCCAGCGCGCCAGCACATCGGCCGCCACGGTGGTGTAGGCATGCCCAATATGCGGCACGTCGTTCACGTAATAAATGGGTGTGCTAATAAAAAATTTATCCATCAGGCGTCCTTCGCTAAAGTGATTAAGAGATCTTCGTAAACGAGTCCTGGCTGCACATTATGGCGTAATTTTTGCAACGCGCCTTCGAGGGCCGGCAAGGCATTCATGGCCCGCGGGTCTCCTGCTCTTAAGGCGCGCGCCGCCGGAACTTTGAGCGTTTTAATTTTTTCTTCAATTTCCGGCCGTGTCACGCGTGCCCCTTTGCCGCGATTTTCTACATTGCCAACGATATCCACGGCCGAGCGCGCAGGCAGGGACTCCCACAGCGCATCGGCTTGACGAATCGCATTTAACGTTTCTTCGCGCACCAAATGCAAGGCTCTTCCTGGAGAACCGCGGGCTAACCATAAATCGATTTCCTCGATTCCCGCGCGTTTTTGCCACAGCCGCATTTCTTCATCGGCCAAAGCACGAAAACGAATCGGACGGCAACGCGAGATAATCGTCGGTAAAAGCCGCTCACGGAAAGGTGTTAAAAGAAAAATCGCGGCATCCGCCGGAGGCTCTTCGAGCACTTTTAAAAAAGCGTTCGCCGCATCAGGCGTTAAGCGATGGGCATCATCGACGATCAGGACTTTCCGCGTGCCTTCTAACGGACTCTGAAATAACCGGTGACGTTCAGCCAAGATAGTTTCAATCCGCAGGTTTTGTTGCTTTTCCACCTCTTCATCGCGAATCAACGCTTGCCAGGCCATATCGACCACGCGAATGTCGGGATGTAAGCCGGCGGCAATTTTGTGGCAGGACGCGCAGTCCGGATCATTGGTTTTGCAGTTCAATGTTTTGGCCAGTTCCAAGGCCAGCGTCCTTTTGCCAACACCTTCCGGTCCTACCATCAAGAGCGGATGATTCGTTTTTTGTGCCAGCCATTTGCGCGCAAGTTCTACGGCTAACGGCTGGCCAATGAGCGCATCTAAACTCATGGAAGAATATCCTGAATCGCTTTTTGGATGAGGTGTTGTGTTTTTTCAATGGTGTCTTGTTGCTTAATGAGACGAAAGCGGCGTGGATTTTTCTTCGCCAACGCTAAAAATCCGCGCCGGACCCGTTGATGAAACATCATGCCCGCGCGCTCTAGACGGTCGGACTTTTTCTTAGCGGCATGCGCTTGCTGGAGTCCGCGTTCGACGGGAACATCAAGAAGAATCGTTAAGGCGGGCGTCAACCGCTGGGACGCGACCGTATTAAGCAGAGCAATCGTTTTTAAATCCAATTGACGTCCATATCCTTGGTAGGCCAAGGTCGAATCTGTAAAACGATCGCAGAGCACAATCTGCCCGCGCGCCAAAGCCGGCAAAATCACGTCTTCGACATGTTGGGCACGGTCTGCTTGATAGAGAAAAAGTTCGGCCAAGGCAGTCAACCCATCCCCTTGGTCTAAAAGGATCCGCCGGAAGGCGGTGCCTAGGGGCGAGCCCCCCGGTTCGCGCGTTAATTGCACGCGTCGGCCTTGGGCACGCAGGTGTTCCTCTAATAAGCGAATATGCGTCGATTTGCCGCTGCCTTCCGGCCCTTCAAATGTAATGAATGTTCCCTTCGTAGTCATTGGAGGTCATTATACTTTGCTAAGCAGGACTCCCTGCCGGAGGCGCGTAGTATACTGATAGGGATGCGGTCTTCTTATCGCTGGATCGGATTTGTTTTATTACTGACGGCGCGAATGGCGTTGGCCGACTCTGTTTCCCGCCCCCGATTACTGGTCTGGATTCCACAAACCGAAGACCAGACGGCCGCCGCATTAAAGGTGATAGACCGTTATCCCGCCTTGCGTTTTGTATGGGCTGTATCGCCGCGATTTTTTAAGACGGGTAAAAATAGCGCTTTAAAAAAAGATCTCCAAGAATTGGAAAAAACAGGCCGCATCAGTGTGGCGCTGCAAATCCCCAATGCTCCTTTTCTTCCTTTATTAGCAAATACCGATGAGGCCAAGACTGCGGTCCCCGCCGATACGTCGTTACCCACGCCTCCCTATTTAGGAACAGATGATGTCATTCAGCACGTGGCACGCGCCAAAAGTGAATTCATAAAAAACTGGGGCACCTCGCCTAAAGGCTTGGTTCTTCCTTATGGCGCGTTCAGTCCGGCGCTGCTCAAAGTGCTGCAAGGACAAGGATTTGATTGGATAGTAGCGGCCTGGGGATCTGGGGAATCTGCCGGTGGTCTCTATCAGACGGAAGGATTCCTAGGATGGAAATCGCTGATGTTGTGGGATGGCGCGCAACCGCAAAGTCCCACGGCAGCGGTTAACATCTTGGTGTGGGATGAGCGGGAACAAAAGGGTGTTGGCGCGATTAAAACCTTAGACGCCTGGGGAAAAAGTCTCGAGCATGACAGAGCAACCGCTCTGTTGCCTGCAGATTCGATGCTGCCCACGCCACAAAAATTAACCGATGACCTCATCCATAAAAGAACGTGGACGCAAAGCGATTGGTCGTCTTGGATTGGGGTTCCGGAAAAAAATGCCATTTGGTCGGCGCTGAAAAAAACTCATGACGCTATGGAGGCCTATCAAAATTCCGGGCAAGCCTCGATCTCGCGGCTTGATGCCGCTATGGAAGAATTTCTTACGGCTGAAAATGGAAACTTTGTATTGTTCGCGGGATCAGCGACCTTATCAGACATTGAACGCGAAGACCGGATGCGCGACATGGACGCGCTCTTTGGCACGATTTATCGTTTGATCGGGCAGACGCCTCCCGATGATTTGCTTCAATCCGCGTCATCTCCAGATTCCACAACGCCCGCCGCCTTACAGCCGCTGGCCACCGGCGATATTCTTCCCGATGGCCGCGAACGGTTTCGGTTAGCGGATGCCCTCTTGCATATGGAGGTCATCGCTTCAAGCGATACATTGACCTGGATGGTGGGCACAAGCTCGGCCGTGGTCAATGCGACGTTTGATATTTATGTAGATATCAATGGGCTGGCGAACGTGGGCATTACGAGTCTTTTGCCAGGGCGGGGACTTTCCGTAAGGCCGGAAGATGCTTGGGAATATGCTTTAAGTTTTTCCGGTACACAAGCGACGCTTTATCGGACTCAAGGAGCCAATACATTCGTAGCCGCTGGGAACTTTCCCGTTTCAGGCGATGTTCATGCGTTGACTGTCCCTGTTCCGCGTCAGGAAATGCGCGGGAATGTTCGACGGTGGGGATACCGGGTTCTCATTCTGGATAAGGAGTTGCATGCGCTTCATGCCATGGAAAGGAAGCAGCGATAACGCGTGGCCAGTCGTGTTAGAAAAATCGGGTTAAGTCTAGTCGCCGTCGGAATCCTTGCGCTGTCCTTGCATCTAGCCGGCGTCTCCTTAACCTCTTACTCTCCGCCAGCCAAGGGCCCCGTGGCCCAGGTGCACCCTGAAGTTCTTAATCTGCAAGCGTCTTTTTCGACAGTCGCTCAATTAGTGAAGCCCGCCGTGGTCAGCATTTCAACCGTACGTATTGAACGGCCGGCCCCGGAATATTTTTTCTTCGGCGATCCTATGGAACAATTTTTTAATAGTCGCGCACGCCCGCGTTCCTTGCGGCGGGAAGGCGTAGGTTCGGGCGTTATTATTGATCCGACGGGTTTAGTGCTGACCAATGAACATGTGGTCCAAGATGCCGATGAAATTAAAGTTTTAGTTTACGACGATGGGGGTAGTAAAAAAGAGTACAAAGCAAGCGTTGTCGGAAAAGATGCGCGCACGGATTTAGCGGTCGTGCGCATTCATGCCGGTCGGTCGTTGCCCCATGCGGCTTTGGGAAATTCAGATCAAGTAAAAGTCGGCGATTGGGCGATTGCCATTGGCTCGCCTTTCGCGCTGGCGCAAACGGTCACGGTGGGTGTGATTTCCGCCGCGCGACAATCCTTGGTCATCGAAGACAAAGAATATCGCAATCTGATCCAAACCGATGCCGCCATCAATCGCGGAAATTCCGGCGGGCCATTACTCAACATTCGCGGCGAAGTGGTGGGCATTAATACGGCGATTTACGCGCCGACTGGCGTGTTTGCCGGTATTGGTTTTGCGGTTCCGATTAATCAGGCCAAAGCAATTCTCGACGAGTTAGTCAGCCGGGGACGCGTGGTGCGTGGCTGGTTGGGCGTCGAGTTGCGTCATGAGATCACTCCGGCGATGGTCAGCGCCTTCGGTCTGCCGGACGATAAAGGGGCGCTCGTTAATGAAGTGATGAAAGGCTCGCCTGCGCAAAAAGCGGGGCTGGAACGCGGCGATGTTATTCGCTCCTTTAACGGAATACCGATAAAATCCTCCGCTGATTTACAAAATCTTGTCGCCACAACGCCGCCTAATAAAGCAATTGCTTTGCGCATCGTGCGTTTACGGAAAACAATGACCCTGACATTGGTGATGGGGGAACGCCCAGATTCTGCAGATGCCGATCATGAAGAAGGTCGTGATCGTTCGCTGGCTAAGCCAGAAAAAGAACCGACGCAGGCCTGGCTCGGCGCCAATGTCATTAAGTTAACGCCTCGTTTAGCGGAGAGCTTTAGACAACCGCCAGATGCCGTCGGCGTTCTCGTTACCGATATTGAA
>Ga0105239_10010589_pt1 | contig 10310 bp, 6 predicted proteins | sample KBSC44metaG_FD_92761 | JGI IMG/M metagenome (GOLD analysis project Ga0105239, IMG submission 92761) | Corn rhizosphere microbial communities from Kellogg Biological Station, Michigan, USA - KBS C4-4 metaG | ecosystem: Host-associated > Plants > Roots > Rhizosphere > Soil | place: Michigan, USA...
AATAATCATTTGTGATACCTGCTGATACGGCGTACCCATTATGAAATTTTTAATTACACCAACAACATGCAAACTAGTATTGCCATTCTTTATTGTTTGCCCTATAGGATTTTTAAGCCGCATCGCTTTTACAGCGGCTTCATTTAACAGGCACGCTGTTGAATCTGTTTTATAATTCTGTATATCAATATTACGCCCCTGTAAAATTGTAACGTTCATTGTCTTTGCAAAATCATCATCTGCGCTAAACATACTGAAGTCAGTCCTCAAATCTGCCGCTGTACTTCCTTCCCATGAAAACCCCCAGCTATCGCCCCAGCTCTCTGTCATAGGCGCGCTTGTTTGTGCAACAGCAGTTACAGCACCGCTGCTTAATAAATCTCTTTTAATAAGCTCATAATTTTTTCGTGCATCACCAAACATAATAAGAAAAGCAAGATTATCTCTTGAGTAGCCGGATGTCCTTTTTTGCGCGTATTTAATTTGATTCTCTACAATAATGGTACATATGATAAGCGTGATGGCAAATGTAAACTGCAGCACCACCAATACTTTACGTGGCGTTACAACGGCACTGGACATTTTAAATGTACCTTTTAGAACCTGCACGGGTCTGAAGGAGGAAAGATAAAATGCAGGATAAATGCCTGCCAGTAAACCCGTAACCAATACGAATATTATAGTGAATACCCAGTAAGATGGATTATGATAATCTATGAATAATTCAACCCCCACAAGCTTGTTGTAAAAAGGCAATACAGCTTGTACTATTGTAATAGCAAAGAACCCTGATATGATTGCAAGTATGACGCTTTCCCCGATAAACTGCGCAATTAACAAACTCCTGTGCGCACCGGCAACTTTACGAATACCTACTTCTTTTCCCCTTTTTTCACTGCGGGCCGTACTAAGGTTCATGAAGTTAATACAAGCAATCACCAATATTAATACAGCAATAATGCTGAATAATCTAACCTTCTCAATGCGGCCGCCAACATAATAACCATTTTCAGTGTTTGAGTACAGCCATGTATCGCCAAGGGCCTGCGTAAATACCTGTGTGGTTGACTTCTCTCCGTCTTTGGTGTGATCAATTGTAATGTTCTTAATTTTTGCATCAAAGGTTGCCTGAGATACGCCAGGTTTAAGCAATATATAAGTCTGAACAGAATTGTTGCCCCAGCTTTGATCATCCATTCCTTTTTTTGTTGCATATGCCCAGGACAGCAGGTATTCGTATTTAAACCTGGTATTATTAGGCAAATCTTTTAAAACGCCTGTTACAACAAAGTTATCCGCGCTGTCTATCCGTACTATCTTGCCCAAAGCGTTTTCGTTGCCGAATAATTTTATCGCAAGTTGCTTTGTAAGCACAATATTGCTAATACTGTTTAATGCAGTGTGGGCATTGCCTTCCAGTAAGGGAAAGCTAAACACATTGAAATAACCGCTGTCAACAAACTGTCCATGCAAACTGAAATGCTTATCACCAACAGACAATAAAAAATTAGCGCCATAATCATTTATCCTTACCACGTCTTCCACTTCAGGATAATCTTTTTTAACTGCCAAACCAAGAGGGTGCGGTGTTGTATTCCACGCAAACATTTCGCCATTTATTTTATCACGATTATTGGCAAGATAAATGCGATCTACTTTTGCATGAAACCTGTCGTGGCTCATTTCATTCTGTATCCACAGCAAAATCAGGATTGCGCTTGCCATGCCCACAGTTAACCCTGCAATATTAATAACGGTATAAAACTTATTTTTCAGCAGGCTGCGCCACATGGTTTTTAAATAGTTTGTCATCATAAAGACTAAAAATTTCATGATTATTGCTTTCTTGCATTCTTTGCAGGCAATTTACTGAATAAAAAAAGTGCCAGCCTTCGCTAGCACTAGTAATCAATTATTTATACCTTTTTTTAACGAAAAGGATTGTACGATTTTGATACAGCAACTGTTCAATTTCGGAGTTAGTGAAGTTATTGCTTCTGCACAGTATCAGGTATAAGCTCAACCCTGTTGAGTGTATAACTAAAATACTGGTCGCCTGTTCTTAGCTCTTTGTTTTCATCAAGGATGAAAAGAACATTTTCATCTCCTTTCAGAAAATAAAAATATGTGTTGGGCCTTGCTAATGTAAGCTGATAAACTTCTGCCGCAGGATTTGATTTTGTTCCGTGTATAACCTGCCACTTTCCTTCGGCAGGTAAATACCTGCCGAGCAGTTGATATGCTGACGGTTGCTTAGTTACAGAATCCTGGTACAATATCAACCTCCATTTAATCTTTGTGCATTCTGCGGTTGCCGGGCTGTCTACCTGCTTTGCAATTTCACGGCATGGTGGCCTTCCCTCAAATATTCCATAAACAGCAGGCCCTTTGGGTATAGGATGACGATACGTATAGCTTTGGGAAAGTTTATTATCAGATGCTGCCGTTTGTGCTGTTGAACTATACGCGAATAAAAAGCAAACCGCTATGGCTATAATAATTGAAAAATGTTTCATGCTGATTGTTTGATAAGTTAATGACTATCGATACCATTGAGTGTGTAACTCCACCCTGCATTACCAATCATAAGTTTATCGTCACTATCAAGAAGGTGGAGCAAATGATCATTAAGCTTTAAAAAAGAAATGATCTTGTTCGTTTTTGTATCTGTCAGGCGATAAATGATTCTATCAGTACCTGAATTTGTATCTCTTGTGATCGCAACATTGCCTTCCATATCAAGTGTAGTTCCTCCGCCAATGAACCCCGGAGTTCCGGGCTGAGACATACCATAAGTATAATGAAGCTGGTAAGAGGAAGGAGCTTTTGCTGCAGTATCTCCATAGAGTGTAAGTTTCCAGCTTATGAACTCGCAGTCTGCATTTGAAGGAATGCCAGGCAAGGGTTTTGTTCCGTTACTGCATGGTGTGCTTGCAACATACACTCCAACGACAGAAATCTTTTGACCGTTATTTTTTTGCGAGCAGGAATTTGTTACCACCAAAAGCAGCAAAGAAGCTATGCAAAGAAATTTGGTTGGCTTCATAAGTAAAATTTTGAGAAAGTTACAACCTGTAATCAGTCAGGTGAATAATTTACACCACAGGGCATAATACCTTGACTAAATGCCTGGCGAAAAATAAAAAATCACCGCTGCCGGTGATTTTTCATGAACATCAGATGGGGGTAATGAGTTATGGATATTGGACCTCGGGAAATTTTAAACAACAGTACAAAGTAAAAAGTCATATCGCTGCAAAACAAGCAATCAGGAATGTTTTAATCTGCGTTTATATGGTCTTTTAGCTATGTTTAAGCTTACGGATGTGCTTAAGTGTATTTTAAGAAACATTCCACGTTCCAGCGGCTATAAATTAAACGGAAATAGTTTTATCTTAACGTAGAGCAACAACGCTGGTCTTAATTTTTAAAACACAACCGCATGATTCCCGGAAAAAAGAAGCCATCCACCATAGAAGAATATATTAACGATGCGCCTGAAGAGATACAGGACAGACTGCACCAAATGCATACATGCATACGTGAAGCCGCGCCCGGCGCAACAGAAAATCTCAAATGGAATATGCCGGCCTATTCATACAAAAGGATACTTGTAACGTTTGCCGTGTTCAGGCATCATATTGGTTTGTACCCTACGCATTCTGCCGTAGAAGCTTTTGCAAAAAGCCTTGAAAAATATAAGACAGCCAGGGGCTCTATACAGCTTCCGCTTAATCAACCTTTGCCCTTATCGTTAATAACTAAAATTGTAAAATTTCGTGTAAGGGAAAGTCTTGAAGCTGATATCAAATGGAAGTCATAATAAAATTTGCCTCTGTTTAAGAGTAATCATAGCGCATGTCAAAGCTAACTTTTATCGTCTTCCTGCCGTATCAAAACCACTTAACATATTCTTCTGAAAACACGGGCAGGCTTTCGCTTATTCTTCACAATAATTAATGCAGGCAATACGTTTACCATCGTGCATGCAACTAAAGCATGCGCACTAAAAAATTGAAATACATTAATGATATTAAATCACCTTAAACGGGCGCCATTGTTTCCATAAAAGTAAAATCCCTTTTTCCAGGTATTGATTATCTTTAAAGAAGAATCCTTCTAATCTAATCTTCTTTGCAGATCCATCATCAATTATTCACCTTTTCTAAATCATCCGGCATGAGCAAAATAGAAAAAGGCATTTTCTCAAAATTTAAATTCAGACTAATTCCCGAACAGGAAAAAACCAGGGCAATAAGCAACCAGGCAATTCTTGAGGAATTATTCGATTGCTTCGAAAATTCATGCCGCCACGAGTCTGTCGGCAGCAGCCTTCTTTTCAATACACACTTTATTATAATTCTTCATCCTGATATGTATGAAGAAAGGCTGGCTTCTTTACCCGTCGTGGTAAAAGAAGCGGTAAAATCTTTTTACCGCCGGCTGTCAGAACTTAAAAAAAATTATGAGGACATCTCCCCGGTGTCTTCTACCTGGCATTTCAAATTCGGGCCGGGGGTTGAATTTAACCAGGAGAAAATAACGCCTAATGACATCAAGATAATCGGAATGCTTACGGGCTTAAAAGAAAGTCTTCCAAATGAAGCAGAAAGCCTTAAGAATGTGACAGCCAGGGTCACCATGAAATCGAAGACCACCAATGTGTACGACAAAATGGATATTAATCTACAGTCTTTACGACACATAAATTTTCTTCAGAACGGAACCTTTTCTGTTAAGTTTAATAGTGACTTAAGAATGGGTGATGATACTGCATCACCACGATTAACATCTACCATTAATGGCTTTGCAGAAATAGAGTGTTATATGGCTGATAAAAACCTTGCCCAGAGTTACGTGATGCGCGATAAAGAGATTGTTATTGCAAGGAAAGAGCCGGAGAACCAGGCGTATAGCAATTACTTCCTTATTGATTCAAAATATGTTTCTAACCCGCATGCAAGAATAAGGGTTAATGATGCTTCGGGAAAATTTCAGATAGCTTCTTTCAGCAGGAACGAAACGCGTGTAAATGAAAAGGTGATTGATAAAAGCGAACCTGGAAATCCTCAGTGGTTTGACCTGGACAACTCTTCACAAATTTTATTAAACAGCATCATCACACTAAAATTCAAAAGCATTTATTAGTCATGGTAAATGTCATCATTTCTGTCATCCTGTTTGTGGTAGTACTTTATTTCCTGCTTGAACATTTTAAAAAACTCCCGAAATAAATGCAAACACTTCACATTAGTGGTCATACGGATGTTGGCAAACAACGTAAGGACAACCAGGATGCGTTCATCTGCGAAAATCTATGGTCGGAAGATATGGCATTAATAGCAGTGATTGATGGTGTTGGCGGTTATGCCGGTGGAGATAAAGCTGCGTCCATTGCAAAAGAAAGCATCAGCAAATACATGAATACGCCAAAAGGCGACACACTCACTATGCTGCGCGAAGCAATAGTATTTGCAAACAACCAGATTGTGGAGGAAAGAAAATCTGGTAAATATCCTGATATGTGCTGTGTTATTACAGCCGCAGTTGTAGATGTACGCAGCAACCGGTTTTACTTTGTGCATGTTGGTGATACAAGGCTATACAGGTTTCGCCAGGAACAACTTGAAAAAATAACAAAAGATCATTCCCTTGTAGGGCTGCGGGAAGATGCAGGAGAAATATCGGAGTCTGACGCAATGAGCCATCCGCAAAGAAACATCATACTGCGTGACGTGGGTTCCCGTGAACATCGTATAGATGATGAAGATTTTCTTGAATATGGGGAGAATGATTTTCAACCGCATGATATATTGCTTATTTGCAGTGACGGACTTTCAGACATGGTTCCATCAAACATGATAGCAGGGCTGGTAAAATCGAATGAAAGCCTAGAGAAAAAGATTACAGGATTGATCGATCTGGCTAATCAGTGGGGAGGCAAAGACAATATAACGGTTGTACTTGCACAAAATAACCGTACAGAAGAAAAGATTGTTGATACAGAAGATGCGCCTGTTCAACCAATAGCTGAACCTGTAATTACATCTATTGAAGATAACACCGGCGAAAAGAAAAAGGGCTTTAAAAAAAGCCTTTTGTTAATACCTGCATTGCTTGCAGCATTACTGCTTATTATTTTTCTGATTGTTGATTTTAAGAAGCCACCAAAACAGACGCCGGGCAAAAGCGACAGCCTGGGAAATACCACACCGGATACAATGAATATTGTTCCTAAAAGCAATAGTACAACTGAAAAAAACAGTACACCTGCTGATAACCCCATACCAGATTCGATTATTCTTACAAAAACAATAAGCCTGAAAGAAATTATTGATACACTCAACAGCAATAACAACGCAATGACCGTTATTATTCCTTCAAAAAATTTCAATATGGATTCGGCAGCGATAGCAGTTGGGCAAAAGGACAGCGGGTATATTCAGCACGATACCTTAATCATAAAAAATCTTCATTTAAAACATTTTAAAACAGGAATAAAAATAAGTACACCAGTTTACGTTCAATTAGAAAATACCGTCTTCGAAGATGTAAGGCAGCCTTTTTATTTTGATGTGAAGAAAGACAACAAAAAATCTTTTTCTATCATCACTAAAACCAACCGTTAAGCTATGCCTACCTCCCGGTTTAATCAACATTTTCCTGGTTACGAAATCTTAAGCGAAATCGCGGTAAGCAATGCCCGTGTCTTAAAAGCTCGTAACCAGTATACGGGAGAACTGGTTGCCATTAAACATTTTGCCTTTAATACAGATGCCGATACTATTCAACGTTTTCAACGTGAGTCAGAGATAATGACATCTATTGAAAATCCTTTTGTAGTTAAAATTAATGATGTACATCTCGATGCAGATCTTCCATACATCGTAATGGAATTTATTGATGGCGGAGACTTGCGGAGCCTTTTAAAAAGCAGGAAGCACCTGGATGTAGCAACAACCATTCAGCTTGGCCTGCAAATGGCGGAAGCTTTTAAAGCCATTCATGAAAAAGGAGTGATTCACAGGGATATCAAGCCGGAAAATATCATGTACCGCAGGCTGCAGAATGGACAATTGCATTTTCTCTTAACAGATTTTGGCGTAGCCAAAATCAGGGAGCAGCAGGTTACATTAACCGGGCAGGCAATGATGACCTATGAGTATGCTTCACCTGAGCAGTTTGATGATCCTAAACACATAAGCGTCGCAACAGATTATTATTCGCTGGGCGTTGTTTTATATGAATGCCTTACGGGAGGCGTTCCTTTTAAACTTGTGGAAGGCAGGGTGCATACATTAATGAACCAGGTAATGTCTTCTGCGCCACCAGAGATTAAGCTGCCTTTACAGCAGGCATTACCAACATCATTAAAGCTGCTGATAAACAGCATGCTTGCAAAAATACCCGGTAACAGAACCAGCGACACCGTTGTGCTTAAACGTATGCTTAAAAAAGCAGACATGGAAGACACTGAAGGTATCACCGAAACACCAGCAGCCTCACCTGCAGGCATAACGGAAAAAGCACCCGTTCAAAAACAGCAGGTAAACCCTCAGCCGGTAGTCTCACAGCCCACAATCAAAAACAGGTCCTCAGGCAGCTTCACTGTAATAGCGATGATTGTATTTCTTTTTCTTTTCATTATAGCCGCTTCCGTTTATATATCAAACAAAAGCGAACCCTCTAATCCGGGCTCTTTTGATTCTACTGTTTTTACCCATCCGGATACTGTGACAGCAAAACAACCCTTACTTGATTCTTTTAAGAGCAGCGTAGATACTACACTGTTTGATGATGCCGTTAAATTAGAGAACGGAACTTTTCTTGATGATTTTACAGACAACAAAAATTTATGGGGATTAAACAGCGATACAAATGTGGAGAGAGCTATAAGGGATGGGAAGTATATCATTAACGCTCATTCTGATGATTACTCTTATGGATCTCAAATTAAGTTTGGGATAGATCCTGAAAAAGACTTCAGCATTTCCCTTAACGCTAAATGGATATATGGCATTACCAACAATGGTTTTGGAATTGATTTTTGTTGCGAAATGAACCCACAGCAGATTTACAGTTTTACTATTTCTGCAGATGGTTCTTACCAGGTATCAAGGTTAACCAACTCCACATGGTATAACCTGGTTAGCTGGACACAATCTGCCTACATTAATAAAAATGATGCATTGAATGTTTTAGCCATTACTAAAACAGGAAAGCTGATGAAATTTTTTATTAATGATGAAGAAGTAACAAGTCTTGAACTTACAGGCAGCATTGGAAAGTATTTCGGGGTAAGGGTTTTTGGAAAACAAACAGTCGAGTTTGACAACTTTATTCTAAAAGGGCAACGATAATTTTTATGAAAAATAAAAAGCCTTCCCACAGGCAGGAAAGGATTCTTTTGCTTTTATGCACAGGACTTCAGTTGCTGCTTTTTTACCAGCTCTATACCAACCTTCAACCACTATTGAACAATGCAGAAAAAAATTATGCATCAGGCAAGACAATCAATCTTAACAAAGGCTTTAGTGCAGATTCTTTATTAAAAATTATTTCTGACGGTAATTATTATAATGATGAAAAAGATATTCGGCTTATTGCAGATTCACTTCCCCGCAAACTGGTAAGTGCAGGATTGCTGGATAACTTAGGCGCCATTAACAAGCAAAGTTTTATGATCAACGCACCGGTATCATGGCAGAGTGATATCGGCGGAGCTGAATTTAAAAACCGCCTGCTTGCATCAAGAGACCGTTTAGGATTTGATTCAGTTCATTATGTAAAAGAACTAAACAACCCTGCACCATATTCTTCCAGCGTAAAGGCAGGCAATGGTAGCCTGCAGATAGCGGGTAAAGTGGAGATTGCCGGCGCTGATGCATCATCTGTCTTAATGCAGTTACGAATGCACATACCAGAAGCAGAAAATGATTCTATAAGAGATGTTGAAGAAGTATATGCAAGAACAGATGAAAAGGGAAATTTTGTTTTTACCGGGCTGGAAAAAGATTCGGGGTACAGCGTAATACCACTTAAGCCCGGCTATGAGTTTGGTGCCAGGCGTGGAAGTGCGGCTCTTTCAAAATCTGCGTCTTTTACATTCCAGGGCAGGCCGCATCAAATCCGCTTAATCGGCCCGGTGGTTTACGGTCAGTTAAAAGAAGACAAAGTGTTTACTGTAAGAACACCATCTCAATTTAAATCTTTGTTCTGGATGGTATTCTCCTCTTTCATACTGGCTTTCTGGATAGTTCATTTTGTATGGATAAAAAGAAATTTTTTCGCTGACCCTTTTCTGCTGCCTGTGATAATGCTTCTTTCCGGTTTTTCAGTGCTTATGCTATTAGCAATACAAGATCCATTACAGGATACTTTTCATGCAGGCCAGATGTTGCAGGGCGTTATTGCAGGGCTGCTTGTTTTTACAGTTTTATCACAACAGAACTTCGGTAAAATTTATGCAAAGTGGTGGTTCGACTGGATGTATAATTTCAGGCAGCGGGCTAACTATCATCTTAAAGGCTGGACATGGTTAACATTAGCAGTGGTGCTGGCCTTGCTCACTTTAATTGCAGGCACCGGCCCAGAAGGCAGTGGTGTTAAGGTTAATTTACAACTGGCAGGTATCTCCTTTCAACCCAGTGAAATCACCAAGTATCTTTTACTGGTTTTCTTTGCAGGTTTCTTTGCAGCAAACGAAGAAAAGATCAGGAACTTTTCTGATATCAGGTGGCGCTTTATATCCAGTGTTGGTGTAATGGCCGGCGCAGGTACATTGCTGCTTTTATACTTGTTGATGGGTGATATGGGCCCTGCTTTAATTGTTTGCTTAACGTTCCTTTTCTTTTACAGCATTGCCAGAGGCAACTTATTAATCACACTTTCATCAGGAATACTTTATGCAGTTTTATTATTCCTTTTACCTGACTGGCAGGCGACTATTATAAGCTTTGTTGCTGCTGCCATATTAATGTTCTGGAAAGGCAATATCAGATCGGCAAAATGGTATGGCTGGCTCGCTGCTTTTGTTGAAGCACCTGTTATATTATTGCTTGTTATAGCTGCTTTCACTTTCGGGGATAAATTGCCTGGCGTTGGGGAAAGGCTGGCCGATCGTAAAAACATTTGGCTGCATAAATGGAACAACGACGTTTATGGCGGCGATCAAATAGCGCATGGTTACTGGACCTTATCTTCCGGGGGATTTTCCGGCCAGGGATGGGGTAAAGGCTTTCCTAACACCATGCCCGCTGCCCATACAGATATGATGCTTGCCAGCATCGGTGAAGAAACCGGCTGGCTTG
>Ga0105239_10010592_pt1 | contig 10310 bp, 7 predicted proteins | sample KBSC44metaG_FD_92761 | JGI IMG/M metagenome (GOLD analysis project Ga0105239, IMG submission 92761) | Corn rhizosphere microbial communities from Kellogg Biological Station, Michigan, USA - KBS C4-4 metaG | ecosystem: Host-associated > Plants > Roots > Rhizosphere > Soil | place: Michigan, USA...
CACACTCTTGCGTATAGTGCTGAAGTTGGTAAGCATACCGCCTAACCAGCGTTCAGTAACGTAAGGCATATTAGCTTTCTGCGCAGCTTCTACTACTATTTCTTTAGCTTGTTTCTTAGTAGCCACGAACATGATCTTCTTGCCACTTTTAGCAATAGACTTCAGTGCAGCAGCAGCTTCATCAAGACCTTCAATAGTTTTATTAAGATCTATGATGTGTATGCCATTCTTCTCAGCGAAGATGTATGGCAACATTTTGGGATTCCACTTTTTCTTCAGGTGACCAAAATGCACACCAGCTTCTAGTAAATGCTGGTGCAAACTTTTATTTTCTTCCATTGTAATAATTTCTTGTCGGTTAAAAAGATAAAGAATACAACCAGGCGATTAACGTTTAGAGAACTGGAAGCTACGACGTGCTTTGCGCTTACCGAATTTCTTACGTTCTACAGAACGTGGGTCACGCGTCATCAGACCTTCTTTCTTCAACGCAGGACGATATTCAGGATTCACTTCACACAGTGTACGTGCTATACCCATCTTAATGGCTTCTGCCTGGCCTTTCGGACCGCCACCCTGTACGTTTACTGTAACGTCGAACGAAGTAAGACCTTCAATTGTTTTGAATGGAAGCTCTACCTGGTTCTGCAGGTACATTATTGGGAAATATGCTTTGTAATCTTTGTCATTAACCGTGATATTGCCAGTACCCTTGCTCAGGTATACACGAGCTACAGCTTCTTTACGGCGACCAACGGCATTTTTCTGTTTCTCCATTATATATAGAGGTTAAATTTTTCTGTTAGTTATTAGAATGTAAGTTCCTGTGGTTTCTGAGCCTTATGCGGATGTTCAGCAGTTTCGTAAACGAACAGCTTGCTGTACATAGCACGACCTAAACGATTCTTTGGCAGCATACCTTTTACAGCGCGTTCTATCATCACTGTAGGGCGACGCTGGATTAGTTCCTTCGCAGCTTCGTGCTTCTGACCACCAGGGTGACCTGAATAAGTGATATAATCCTTATCCTCCATTTTGTTGCCGGTAAGCTTTACTTTACCTGCGTTGATAACGATCACATAGTCGCCACAATCAAAGTGAGGAGTATAATAAGCCTTGTTTTTGCCACGCAGTATGGTAGCAATACGGGAGCTCATGCGGCCTAAAGTTTGGTTAGTAGCGTCTATAACATGCCATTTACGCTCTACAATCTTTTCGTTGGCCGATTCTGTTCTAAAACTTAGATGTCTCATTTCCTGTTAAAAAAGGTTTTCCTGAATTATGTTGTTGGTTATCCACATTTTGTGGCGTACCCTGTACAACATCAAAAAATTTTGGACTGCAAAGGTAGAATCCACTCTTCATTACACCAAAAAATTTATTAAGATTTTTTATCGATCAGTTGCAAACGATTGATTATCAATGTTTATTTTAAATAAAATTTTTAGTAGGCGGTTCAAATACACTAAATAACGGCTCTAATAAAGCTAACAGGACTATCCAATTCGGCCAAAGTTAAATTAATGTTATCTCGGCATGGTTTTTTTAACATTTTTTTTCACCCTATTAGGGGGAGAAAATTAGAGGATACTTCATTCAAAATCTTTACTGCTTTATTTATTATACCGTATAATATATGGTGTTTTAACTGTAAATGCAACTTTTATTTTAAGAAATTAACAATTAAGTTTATGTATCAATACCCCTTTTTATCACCCTATCCATCAAATTATTTTCTTAAGTGAATAGAGCATCATTGTTTAACGAAAAACCAAAAGCGCATGAAAAAAATCTATCTGCTACTAGCCATTCTTTTGGCTACGGGATTTCAGGTCTTTGCACAGACACATCTTGTTAAAGGCCGGGTATTAGACGAAACAGGGCAAGGCTACCCCGGAGCCGGTGTAAGTGTAAAAGGGACCCAAATAGGGACGGTGACGGATGTAGAGGGTAATTTTCAGTTAAATGTTCCCGATGATAACAATACACTAGTGGTTCAGGCCGTAGGGTACAATCGCCAGGAAGTAAAGGTAACCGGCGGGGCGCTTACGGTGCGCATCACGCAGGCAACGCACGAATTGCAAGGCGCAGTGGTAACTGCCCTGGCCATAAAAAGAGAAAAAAGAGAGTTGGGATATTCTGCCAGCACCATCTCAAACCAGGATCTTACGAGTGGTAATAATACCAGCGCCCTGTCTGCTATACAAGGTAAAACAGCAGGCGCCAATATTACCAGCTCTACAGGTGGCCCCGGTGGTTCTACACGCGTAGTTCTAAGAGGTGAAAAGTCTATAAGCGGAAGCAACAATGCGCTGATGGTTGTAGATGGTGTGATAATTAATAACACCAACAGAATAAGCACAAATAGTCTTGAACAAAATGACTTTGGTAATAGCGGTAATGATATAAACCCCGACGATATAGAATCAATAACTGTATTGAAAGGTCCGGCAGCTGCAGCGCTCTATGGTTCACAAGCTGCCAATGGCGCTATTATGATCACTACCAAATCCGGTAAAAACAGGAAAGACACCAGAAAAACAGAAATAACAGTAAAATCTTCCTATACATTATCAGATGTATTAAAGTATCCTGACCTACAGCATACTTATGGCCAGGGGAATATTTATGCCGGTATAGCGGATGATAGGCGTGAAAACTTTAGCTGGGGTCTTCCATTTGACGGGCAACTAAGGCCATGGGGACAGGAAATAAATGGAACACAAAAGGTAAAGCCATATTCTGACCAACCTAATAACATTAAAGACTTCTTCAATAAAGGCAAAACAGCCGAAAACTATATATCACTCGCAGGGGGAGATGAAAAATCGACTTACTTCGTTTCATTAAATGCATTAAATAATACCGGTATTGTACCAAATACATACTATGATAAATATAGTATTCGTTTCAACGGTTCTACTCAGTTGGCAAATAATTTCTATTCCTCTGTAAATGTAAACTATATACATATTGATCAGCGAATAGGATCGGCCGGCCAGGCCACCGGCTCTTTCTGGGATAATCTGCTGCAAACACCCAGAGATATTCCAATAGCAGAGTTAAAAAATCTTAACGATGTATTTAATTCTTATGGCTATACTGATGCACAGGGTGTGCAGCGCTACGGTTACTATGGGGCGTACACAAACAATCCATATTGGATAGCGCAAAACTTTGTTAATCGTGGCAATACAGATCGCGTGATAGGCAGTGCAACCATTGGCTACAAGTCCGGAGATCGCTTTAATATTTTCGATAGAATTGGGGCTGATGTCACTTCAGACAGATTCAGTTTTGAAACACCAAAAATTAACCTGCAGTCATTCGATCCATTATATACTGATAACCCAAAAGTTATACAAGGTGGTTACGAACAATCTGCAACAAGCAACATGCTTATCAATAATGATCTGATAGCAGACTATAGCAAACCTCTTAGTGACAATATAGGAATGGACTTGTTAGCAGGCAATAACCTACAGGTTTCTAACTATACAAATATGGATGCGAATATAGATCCTAAAACAAACGGCCTGGTAGTACCCGGCTACTACAATCTGCAAAATAGCCAGGGACCAGTAATTGCTAATAATACAACCCAGCAATATAAAACAATAGGCCTATATGGTGATTTCAAGCTTAACTACAGGCAAACTCTATTCCTTGAGCTGACTGCACGTAACGACTGGACTTCTACCTTATCAGAAAACTTCCGTTCTTACTTTTATCCCAGCATAAGTACATCTTGGGTATTTACAGAAGGGATGCATGGAAAATTCAAAGATAATGTTCTTAGCTATGGTAAATTACGTGCCAGCTACGCATCAGTAGGTCATGGAGCAAACCCATACGACAACAATAACCCTGCATATATTGCCACTACAGCAAAAACAGGTTTTGGTTCGGTCATATTCCCTTTTAACGGTCAACCAGGTTATACTTTCCAAAATTTCATTGGTGATCCAAACTTAAGACCTGAACGTACTAATTCCTGGGAAATAGGTACAGATCTCAGCTTTTTCAAAAACAGAATAAGCGTTGAGTTTACTTATTACAACAGCCATACAATAGATCAAATAATAGCTACACTACCTACAGCACCTTCTTCAGGCTTTACATCTCAAGTGCTGAATGTTGGTGATGTACAAAATAAAGGTATAGAATTAGGGCTAAGAGTAACCCCTATCTCAACTCCGAGCGGATTCAGATGGGAACTATATGGTACTTACTATCAAAACAACAACGAAGTGCTAAGTCTTACCAACGGTTCATCTCAGTTAGTGATTGGCGGGTATAATGGCCTTAATATCTCAGCTGCAGTCGGTCATCCTTATGGCGCATTTTATGCTATTGACCTGCAAAGAGATCCACAGGGACATGTAATAATAGATCCTGCTACCGGGTTGCCATTATCTACGCCTAATCCCGTATATAAAGGAACTTATCAACCGCGCTTTATTGCGTCCTGGGGTACTAATCTGAGCTACAAAGGATTTACACTAAATGTATTGTTCACTACCAAACAAGGTGGTTACTTCTTCAGCAGGGATAAAGAAATAACTGACTTCAACGGTACAGCAGCTGAAACAGGTAATCGCGCAACACAATACTTTGCCAACTCTGTGTATTATGACAATACTACCGGTAAATATGTGACAAACGATGCTGCACACAACGGCACTATGTATCGCCCTTACGACTACTTTACTACTACCACCCAAACGCTTGCGGGAGTACACATCCTGGATGCCAGCTATGTGAAACTGCAAGAAGCAAGCATATACTATACTATTCCTGAAAAGTACTTACATCGCACACCATTCGGTGGATTATCTGTGGGTATATTCGGTAACAACTTATTTATCTGGACAGCTAAAGACAATAAGTATGATGATCCGGAAGTAAGCTCAGGTGGCGCATCCAATGAACAAGGATTTAATTTTTCATCACAGCCTTCTTTAAGGAACTATGGTGCTAGTGTAAAAATTACTTTCTAACTCTTTAAAGCTATTATTATGTCAATAAAATATTCGTTAATTATAACAGCAGCGCTGGGAATTATTATTACATCATCATCTTGTAAAAAATATCTTGATGTAAACAAAAACCCCAATGTGGCTGACACGGTAACAGTAGATCTTTTACTCCCTTCTGCCGAAATATATATAGGCTCTGCCATGGGGGTTGATCTACAAATATATGGCTCTATATGGGGGCAATACTGGACACAGAATCCCAATTCCAGTCAATACCGTACTGCAGAAAACTATCAGCCAAACTCTAATGATTTCAACTATTCCTGGGGATTATTTTATAACAATGCCGGCTCGGACCTTGAAAAACTGATACAGAGTGCCGCTGCACAAAATAAAAAACAATATGAGGCAGTAGCACTATTACTGAAGGCTTACGAATTCCAGGCAATAACTGATGCATGGGGCGATGTTCCTTATACAGAAGCTCTTAAAGGTCTCCAATCAGCGGGGCATATTGTAAATCCTCATTATGATGCGCAAAAAACTGTTTACACAGGTATTCTCTCATTGATAGATCAGGCGCTGGGCTTAATAGACCCAAATGATGCTATTACGCCAGGAGCGGATGATCTTATCTATGGTGGGAACATGACCATGTGGCAAAAGTTTGCAAACACCTTGAAACTGCGCGCGTTATTGCGCCTGAGTCAAAAAGACCCAAGTACTGCACAAACAGGCATTGCTGCAATGTTTGCTTCAGGTAGTCCAATATTTCTTGATATTAATGAAGATGCCGAAATAAAATATTCATCTACAGCAGGAAATAAAAATCCTTTGTATGCTGAAGCAGTAGGATTAGGTAGCACTCAGAACCTGGTTGCAAGCCAAACCTGCATCGATTCGATGAATAGCAATAACGATTATCGCGTTATTCCATTTTATTCACCAGGCAGTACTGGCTTTGTAGGTATTCGTCAGGGAAATTATAACCAGGTAGTCGCTGCCGGTTCTTATGCAATACCATCAAGTTATGTAGGGGCTGACTTCCAAAATACAGCATCTGCAACAGCACCGGTAAAATTCCTTACCGGCTATGAAAGTAAATTTCTGCAAGCTGAAGCTGTGGTAAGAGGCTGGGCACCTGGTGATGCTCAGCAACTATTTTTAGATGGTATTACTGCAAGTTTCCTTGATAAGGATTACGTAAACTCGTATGCTGATTATGGCACAACTGCCGACTACGCGCTTTATGCTTATTTAAATGGCGATTCTACTTCCGGTGCACCTCCTGCATATTGGGGGCAATACCCTGCTTCGGGTACTGCAGATCAAAAGATCAGGCATATAATAACACAAAAATGGTTTAGCATGTGTGGCAATGAAGGTTTTGAAGCATGGACAGAATGGAGAAGAACAGGCTATCCCGATTTCTTTGTTGTATCTACCTCAAACTTAACCGGTGGTAAATTTCCAAGACGATTCCTTTATCCATTTGATGAAGTAACTGAAAATGCCAACTTCCCGGGCATAGTACCTGTAACAACACCTGTATGGTGGGACATTCATTAATTGAATAGGATCGTTAAACTCAAAACTTAATTAAAATGAAAAAAACAATATTATTTATACTAGCAGCAAGTGCGTTGATCTTTACCTCTTGTAAAAAAACGCCTGCCAATGTATCAAAAGTTGTGAAGGTTTCTTATCCCAACATTATATATAGTGGCGGACAGTTTTTTAGTATCCCGGTGGGAGGAACAGTACCTTCTGTCACCGTAAGCGCCTATGACTCTGCACTTGGCGAAAATATTACTGTTACACAATCAGGAACAGTAGATAATACTACTCCCGGACTTTATATCCTCCAGGCAAATGCAAGGAACTCAAATGGCTATACTACCGTGGGGGCCATTTATGTAGCTGTAACAAATATTTCACCAACTATTGATTTATCAGGCAATTATGCACGTCTTGGTACAGCAGACAGTAGTATTATTGTTACAAAGGAAGCTAATGGATTGTACCAGTCAAGCGATATTGGTGGAGCACTTAGTCTCCCTATAGTCGCATATTTTGCGCAAATAAATGACAGCACTATTGTAGGCCCTGATCAACCAACAGATGCCGGAACGCTTTCAATATCTAATGGCGCAGTTGCTTATAGCCCAGACACTACACTATCTTATCATGTAGTTAATGCATCATTTGGTACACAATTAAGAACTTTTGTGAAATACTAATTTCATCACTTAATCTAACAATTATGAGATCAAAAATAATTCTACTACTATTATTACTCTCGTCCGCGAGAGCATTGTCTCAGCAGGCGATAGGCATACATTTGGGTGGTGATGATTTTTACGGACCTCAGACGGGTAACTATTTTCTTGTAGATAAACAACATATTAAGTACAGTGCAGACAATGCGAAAAATGATACTGGTACACGCAAAGCATTAATGTGGCAACCCTTGATTAAAGTGTCTTACTGGGCAAAACTTAGTCAGCACTTTGATTTATACTTTGCCTTATCTATGGCTAATCTTCAATACCCTACCAGCAGTAAAGATTCTGTTTATATTAACAGGCTACTGCGCGATCAAGGTGACAGGGTAGAAAAGTTTCTTGGAGAATTTGATGCCAGGATAAACTATAATATCATTTCCAGGAATGACCACCTAATATCTCCTTATATATATGCCGGGCTCACCGCTTCATATCATAATATCTTTTGGGGTATGGATGTACCTGTAGGCATAGGTGCTAACATACGACTGGACAAAGGCCTATTCCTGAATCTTGAGACAGGCTATAAAATTGCTGTTACTAACCAGGATTTTAATCACTTGCAGCACACTATTGGTGTTGTCTATTGGTTTAAGCCAGGCTACAGGCCAAAATCTAAAGCTGAAGAGCTGGCTGAAGTATTGCCGCCACCCGATATGGATAAAGATGGTGTGACTGATAGCCTTGATAAATGCCCTACCATTCCGGGCACTGCTGAATTTGACGGTTGCCCTGATACTGATGGTGATGGTGTCCCTGATAATATTGACGAATGTCCGCTGGTAGCAGGTAGTAAAGATTTCAATGGTTGCCCTGATACTGATGGCGATGGCATACCTGACCAAAAAGATAAATGCCCTTATGTGGCAGGCACTGCAGATCGTGGCGGCTGCCCAATACCTGATACAGACCATGACGGCATACCTGATGACCAGGATAAATGCCCTACTGTTGCAGGCCCTGCATCAAACGATGGCTGCCCTGTACTAAAGAAAGAAATAATAGAAATAGTAGAGAAAGCTGCCCGCTCTGTGTACTTCGAAACCGGTAAGGCCACACTTAAGAAAGCTTCTTATACCAGCCTGAACAGGATAGCGAAAGTAATGAAAGATGATCCTACGCTGTACGTGGATATCTCAGGCTATACTGATAATGTAGGCAAGCCGGCATTCAATCTTGAACTGTCTGACAAACGTGCCAATGCATGCCGCGACTACCTGGCGAGCCAGGGCATAAGTGCAGACCGTATGACGGCCAAAGGTTATGGCGAAGGCAATCCTATAGCCAGTAATAAAACTGCTATAGGCCGCGCACAAAACAGGCGTACAGAATTTAAGCTAAGGAATTACAAATAATTTTTTGTGCTTGATTGGTTATTATAGAAAATGCCCGGCTTTTTAGCCGGGCATTCATTTTTACACTAGGTTGCTTTTATTGCATTGCTTCAGGCAGTGTATATTTTCTGCCTTTATTCTGTTCTTTCAGCCAGCTTACGAGTGGCTGAAAATAATCGAGCATTGCTTTGGCATTCAGCTCGTCGCCTGTAGATTCTTTCAGCACTTGCTTCCAGTCTTTTGATGCACCGGGGTACATTATCTTTCTCAGGAAATCGCCTATTTCTTTATGGCCGTAGTAGTTGGTAGCACGCGGATCCTGGTGCAGTATATTCTTGGCTATGTAGTTATGCAGCTGATATAATATCACATAAGACAATGCATAGTCATAGTATTGTGCAGGATCGTCATTAATATGTGTTTTGGTAGCAGCATCGCAGTATTCTTCGCCACGTGCCGATGGTGGCACTATACCCTGGTATTTCTTTGAAAGCTCCCACCATTTCTGGTTAAACTGGTCTGCAGGCAAGCTATCTACATACATCGCTTTTTCAAAGTTGCTCATGGTACCTGAAGAGAAGAAAATAAACACTACGGAATTCAACGCTTCCTTCAGCAGAGATTGTATACTATCTGTCTGCACATTAGCAGGTATCAGCCCACGGCCAACAAGAAAAGGCTTCTGCATAGCCGCCAGGCCCATCATGGTGCCTATAGCTTCATGGTACGCGCGGTTAGCACCCTGGCGCAGTAATGGAGGCACGTCAGAGTTAGTGTATGTCATATAGTAGTAAATATGGCCCAGCTCATGGTGCGCTGTTTCAAACCATTCGGCATTAGGCTCTACGCTCATAAGGCTGCGCACATCTTTATCCAGGTCTATATGCCAGGCAGAAGCGTGATTATTTTTCTTTACAGCAGAGTCTGCAGGATAAGGATAGAGGCTTGATTTTTCCCAAAATGTTTCAGGCAGTTTATTGAAGCCCATGCTCACATACATATCTTCTGCATCTTTTACTATCCACTCAGGTTTTTTATTGTGCAGCACGCTATCCAGGTTTATACCTTTTACTGTTACCATAGAGCTCCAATCTTGTCCCCAACGGTTAGGCAACCAATGGGCAGGAAGATAATCCGGCACTTCTGTTACGCCATATTTTTTTGCCAGCTCGTAGCGCATCCATGTGTGCAGCTCGCGGTACAGGGGGTACAACTCTTTCATCAGGCGGTCCATGGTCTGCATCATTTCATCTGTTTTCATGCCATAGTCGCTCACCTGGTAAGTAAAGAAGTCATGATAACCGAGGGCCTGCACCGTCTGGTTGCGCAGGTTGCGCAGGTTCACCAGGCCGTCTTTCAGGGTTGGCCCTACCTGCTTGCTGGTTTCCCATGCTGCCAGTCGCTTGCTTACATCGGTTTCATTCTTCAGTATATCATCTATATTATTGGTGCTTACTTTTTTGCCATCCACGGTGTATTGAAAGCCATATAGCTTTTGTGTCTGGTCATTTTCCGCTTTTATGCGCCTTTTCACAAGGTCAGCCACCGTTTGCGGGTTGTTTGCAGCATTATATAGTATGTATTGCAGCTGTTTTACCTGTATTTCACTGAGTTCAGCCTTTTGATCCAGGAATTTGCGTGCTTTATCTATATTATCCTTACTGCCGGTAAATACAGCCAAAGCCTCATCGGCTTTTTGGGCAGCCAGGGTA